>Ga0055584_100002824_pt1 | contig 17233 bp, 13 predicted proteins | sample OSDHelmetaG_FD_58716 | JGI IMG/M metagenome (GOLD analysis project Ga0055584, IMG submission 58716) | Pelagic marine sediment microbial communities from the LTER site Helgoland, North Sea, for post-phytoplankton bloom and carbon turnover... | ecosystem: Environmental > Aquatic > Marine >... | reverse complement strand
CGCGGATATCCATCAGCCGGCACCTTTCATTGCGAACTTGAGGTTCTGGAGTTTCGTACGAAGTGAGCTATCGATCATGCGAGAGCCGATCTTGACGATCAGGCCCCCGAGGAGTGAGGGATCGACCTTAGCGTCGATCTGAACATCGCTGCCGACGGCAGCTTTGAGTTGGGCGCGCAGGGTATCGAGTTGGGCATTCGTGAGCGTATGGGCGGAGGTGATTTCCCCGGCGACCTCGCCACGGTGATGCGCGATGAGTTGCGCGAAGCCGCGCGCCATATCCGCCAGCGCGAAAAGACGCCGATTTTGGGCGACAAGGCCGACAAATTTGCGGGTTAGCGCGCTCATCTTGGCCTGTTCCATGACGGCCTCAAGCGCGCCAGCCTGGGCGTTGTGACCAATCACCGGGCTGCGGACCAAACGCTCAAGATCGGCGCTGTCTGCGATCATGCGACCCAGCGACGCCATATCGTTGGCGGTTTCGTCTAACGCGTTCTGTTCCTGTGCGAGATCGAACAGGGCAGTCGCGTAGCGTCCGGCGATCCCGGAAACGTTCATGCTGTCAGCTACCAATTTGGAACGCCCCTTCAGCGCGGCCGGCGGCGGTTAACCTATTGTTTTTCTTCGAAAAAATAACGGCAAGGCAAGAGGGCCAAACCGTTGTTTTCGGGCGCGATAACTAGCATACAGATTTCGCGGGTGCAACAGGCCCGGGGACGCGGAAACGCGCGGAAAACCTAGAAAATTTGGGTCCGTTGTCAAAGAAAAGCGTAGGGATCGACATCAACCGCCACGCGAACCGCCCCGGGCACGCGAACTTTCGCCAGCCATTCCCGAATAATCGGCTGAACGGCGACGTTTTTTTCAGCCTTGAGCAGCAATCGGAAGCGAAATCGCCCGCGCAACAACGCCAACGGGGCCGGCGCCGGCCCCAAAACTCTGACCTGCTGATAGGTCGGCGCGGCGCGACGCAAGGCCGCGGCGGTCTGCCGCGCGGCGTCCTCGGACCGGCTGGAAACGATCAGCGCGACCAGACGACCGTAGGGCGGCATGCCATGGTCCCGTCGGGCGCTGAGTTCGCGGTCGATGAAATCCTGCCGGTCGCCCGACGCCAACGCGGTCAAAACCGGGTGTTCGGGCAAATGCGATTGCAGGAACACCCGGCCCGGTCGGCTTTCGCGCCCCGCCCGGCCGGCCACTTGGGACAGCAGCTGGTAGGTGCGCTCCGCGGCGCGTAGGTCGCCCCCGGCTAAACCCAAGTCGGCGTCTATCACGCCAACCAGGGTGAGCAGCGGAAAGTGGAACCCCTTGGCGATGACCTGGGTGCCGATGAGCAGATCAATTTCGTGGTTCTCGATTGCGGTGAACAACGCAGCGGCACGCGCGGGGCTGGTGAGGGTATCGCTGGCCAATACCGCGACGCGCGCATCGGGCATGCGGGCGGCAACTTCCTCGGCAAGCCGCTCCACCCCGGGGCCACAGGCCGCGAACTTGCCGGTGGCCTCGCAGGACGGACACGCGGCCGGAACGCCCGTCGCATAATCGCAGTGATGGCAGCGCAGCCGGCTGCTATGCCGATGTTCGACCAACCAGGCCTGACAATTGGGGCATTGGAAGCGATGACCGCAGGCGCGACACAGCGTTAGCGGGGCATAGCCCCGGCGGTTGAGAAACAAGAGAGCCTGCTCACCCGCGGCAATGGTTTGGTGGACCTCTTTCTCCAGTTCCGCCGAAATCCATTGATCCGCGGGCAAACCTTCGGCCCGCATATCGATGATCGACAGATCGGGTAGTTGCGCGCCGCCATGGCGATTGGGGAGCGTGAGGTGATCAAACTTGTTGGTGGTTACGTTGACCACGGTTTCGAGCGACGGCGTGGCCGACACCAGAACGACAGGGCATTGTTCGAACTGCCCTCGAACAATGGCCATATCGCGGGCGTTGTAGGCCACGCCATCTTCTTGCTTGAATGACGAATCGTGCTCTTCGTCGACGATGATCAAACCGAGATTGTCGAAGGGCAGGAACAAAGCCGACCGCGCGCCAACAAGGACGGGCACGCGGCCTTCGGACACGCCGCGCCACACACGCCGCCGTTCGGTACGCGAAAGATCGGAGTGCCACTGGGCCGGGGCAACGCCGAATCGATCATGAAATCGTTCGAGCCACTGTGCGGTAAGCGCGATTTCGGGCAGCAGGACAAGAACGGGACGGCCGTGCCGGATAGCTTCGGCAACGGCGTCGAAATACACCGCCGTTTTGCCCGACCCGGTCACCCCTTCCAGCAGAACAGGCGAAAAGCGGTTCGCGGCGACACGCGCGGTGAGATCGGCGGCGGCGGTAACTTGATCGGGCGACAGGGTTTGGCGGCCATGGTCCGGTTTCGGCGCCGCAAAGGGGCGCTCGGCCGGGATCTGACGACCGACCAAAGCGCCGAGGTCGGCGAGGCCTTTGACCACGCCGGTGCTGACGGCGCCTTGCTCGGCGAGCTCTGAGGATCGTCGAGGGACATTGTCTTGGGCGAGTTCCAGCACCCGTCGGCGCGCCGGCGTCAGGCGTTCCGGCGTGGCGTCACCCAAGACGTAAACCGTTTCCATCGGCGGGTCGGTGAAAGCCTCGGGCACCGACATGGCCATGCGCAGGACGCTGCCCGGGGCGGACACCGTGTAGTCGGCGACCCAATCGATCAGGCGGCGGAGCGTTTGGGTGAGCGGGCGGACGGGGAGGACCGCACCGACGGGCTTCAACTTGGCCGGATCGATATCGGTTTTGGACGCATCGGCGGTCTCCCAGACGACCCCTGTGACCTCACGCGATCCCAGCGGGACGCGGACCACCGAGCCAGGCGGCGCCTCGAGACCGGGCGGCAGCAGATAGTCGTAAGGCGCACCAAGCGGGAGCGGGACGAGAACTTTGACGCCGCGCTGGCCCGCGCCGGAACTGGTACCCGATTCATGCATGCGATACACTTTGGCAGGCGCGCCTTACGACGCCAACATGGCACTGACGCGTGACCGGCATAGCATTAAAGGGTTGAATGCAGTTTTTTGTAGATACCGCCGACATCGACGACATTCGCGATTTGGCGGCGACCGGTTTGCTTGACGGGGTGACTACCAACCCGTCGTTGGTAGCCAAGAGCGGGCGCGACTTCTTCGACGTTCTCAAAGACATTTGCGCCGTGGTCGATGGTCCTGTGAGCGCGGAAGTAACCGCGACCGACCATGAAACGATGGTGGCCCAGGGCCGCAAGTTGGCGGCGATGGCCGACAATATCGCCGTCAAAGTGCCGCTGACGTGGGATGGCCTGAAGGCCTGCCGGGCGCTTCGCGCCGACGGCACCATGGTGAACGTCACGTTGTGTTTTTCGGCGGCGCAAGCGGTGCTCGCTGCCAAAGCAGGTGCCACCTTTATTTCGCCGTTTGTTGGGCGATTGGACGATATCGGCCAGGACGGCATGGATCTGATCCAAGACATTCGGACGATCTACGACAATTATCCGGCGCTGGAGACCCAGATTTTAGTGGCCTCGATCCGCCATCCGACCCATGTGCTGCAATCGGCATTGATTGGGGCGGATGTCTGCACCGTACCGCCTGACGTTCTGCGCAAGCTTGCGCAGCATCCGTTGACCGATAAGGGCCTCGCGGCCTTCCTTGCCGATTGGCAAGCGACCGGACAGAACATTTAGGAGGCCCCTTGGCGCGCTCTGGCTCACCACCCCGCAAGCCGAAGGCTTTGAAAGCCGACGAGGTCGTTGCCTATCTGACGGCCAACCCGAACTTCCTGAACGAGCACCCCGAGTTGATCGACGTGCTGGCGCCGCCCTCGCAAAACCAAGCGGACGGGGTGCTGGACATGCAAGCCTTCATGATCGGACGCCTACAGACCGAGTTGCGGACCGTACAATCCCGCCAGAACGAGTTGCTGTCAGCGAGCCGTGTCAATCTGTCGAGCCAAGAACGGATCCATGCCGCGGTATTGGCTGTGATCGAGGCGCGGACGCTGGAAGACATCGGCCGCATCGTGGCCGAGGACTACCGATCGATCCTCGATGTCTCGACCTCGACACTGTGCTTTGACGAACCGGGCAAGAGCACGCTGCACAACATCATCTCGCTGGCGCCCGGCACGATTGCCGAAATCATGGCGGACCGACAGATTCTGTTGCGTCACGACATTACCGGCGACGAACGGCTTTACGGCGACGATGCCGCACAGGTGCGCTCGGACGCGCTCGTGCTGATCGATGTCGGCAAAGACGGGCCGAACGGATTGCTGGCCTTGGGCAGCTATGAAGCCGACCGTTTCCATCCCGGTCAGGGTACGGAACTCCTCGGGTTCATGGCACGCGCGATCACTGGATCGCTGCGCGCCGGACTCAATGCCGCCTGACGCACAACCGGCGGCCTGGTCGGCCACCCCCGATGCCGCTGCGGCGGCTGATGACTTTCTCGGATCGCTTGCCAACGAGCGGCAATATTCGCCCCACACCGTTGCGGCCTACCGGCGCGACCTTGAATCGTTCTTTGCCTTTGCCCGGGACCACCGGGGCGCACCGCTGAGCCTGGACGATGCGGCCGGGTTGGCGGTTTCGGATTTTCGCAGCTATATGGCGAAACGGCGAAACGACGGGATATCCAGCGCATCGCTTGGTCGCGCGCTGTCGGCCTTGCGCAGCTTCTTTCGCCATCTCGAAAAGAACGGCCTTGCGTCCAACCAGGCGATCCGGAGCGTCAAACGACCCAAGACACCCCACGCCGTGCCCAAGCCATTGAGCACCGAGGCCGCCCTCGCCAGCATCAACATGGTCGATGCGTTGGACGTCCAACCCTGGGTGGCGGCGCGCGACACAGCCATTCTGACGCTGCTGTATGGCTGTGGGCTGCGTATCTCGGAAGCGCTGGGGTTGCAGCGGCGTGATGCCCCCCTGCGGGAGGCCATGCGGATCGTTGGTAAAGGCAACAAGGAACGCGTGGTACCGGTGCTGCCGATTGTGACGGACGCGGTCGACGCTTATGTCGCGCTGTGCCCACACGTTATGCCGAGCGATGGCCCGCTGTTTGTGGGTGTGCGCGGCAAGCGGTTGAATGCCGGCGTAGTCCAGCGGCAAATGCGGCAAGTACGGGTGGCGTTGGGATTGCCGGACTCGGCAACACCGCATGCCTTACGCCACAGCTTTGCCACCCATTTGCTTTCTGGCGGTGGCGATCTCAGGAGTATCCAAGAATTGTTGGGGCACGCATCGCTGTCGACGACGCAGCGGTATACCGAGGTCGACACCGATCAGTTGCAGCGGGTCTATCGCGAAAGCCACCCCAGGGCCAAAGCCGGCTGAGGCTAATTAGCAGCAGGCGTGGCCTGTTCAGTGACGGCAACGCCGACCGTCAGGGTGGGCAGCACATCGGTAAGCCAAGTGGTTGCGGCGGCGTCTTGGTTGACGAAAGAATCTAGAAACGCCGTGGCGGTCGATTTGATGACTGCCCAATGGCGCTCGTCGGTCGATTTGGCGGTGCCGCGGCGCACGCCGGAGAAGACCATGTGATCGCCGTGCTCAAGGATAACCAGATACTTTGGCGCCCGTTTGATCCGGTCGTAGGCATTGCGCCGTTCTTCCGGGCGCGTGTCGTTGACCGGACTACGATCGTCGGTGCCGGTCATGTGGAGCGTTGGCATGCGGACGGTATCAAAATCCTCGGGGCGCTGATTGCGAAACGCCGTCGCGCTCAAGGCGATCGACGCGACCAGACGATCATCGCCAAAGTTAGCCGGTGATGCGCCCCGCCGACTGAACGTGATTCCCGCCGAAGCAAGCGCGGTGAAGGCACCAAACGAATGCCCCGCAACGGCTAGGCGCGCCGGATCAATAGAAAGGGAGTCCGATCGAACTTTGAGAGGTGCTGCGAGCACCTGATCAAGTGCAAACCGGACATCCAAAGGCCGGTCGAGTGCGGCCTGGGGATTTGCTGCGGCCTGTTGCAATGCGCGGCGTCTTTCGGCCACGGGTTTGCCCTGCCAGATCTTGCTATCGCTACCGGCATGCTGGAGGTGGACCGTGACATAGCCGTGGCTCGCCCAATGACGGCCTAGATAGGCAAGGCCCTCGCGCGAGCCACCTAACCCATGCGAAACAATCACCAAAGGGCGCGGGCCATTGGCCTCACGCGGGGCATAGATTTTAACGGGGATATCCCGATCGCGGGATCCGTCGTGCCACATGACGCGAGCCTCATGCACCCGGTGCGGACCAGTGCCGGTTTTATAGAGTTCGGCTGCCGCGACGGTGGTCGGCCAGGCGAGGGCAACGCCAAGGAGGAGCGCGAGAAGTTTTTTCATATCTTCCACACGCGCGCGACGGGGTAAACCCGTCGATGAGCCGGCTACATATGGATGGCGTGGCCGGCGACCGCGAGGGCGGCTTCTTTGACGCCCTCGGACAATGTGGGATGCGCATGGACGGTGGCGGCGATGTCTTCCGCCGCGCCGCCGAATTCCATGCACAGGACCGCTTCGTGGATCAAAGTGCCGGCTTCGGGGCCGATGATATGCACGCCCAGCACCGCATCGGTGGTGGCGTCGGCGAGGACCTTGATGAAGCCATCGGTTGCGCCGCTAACCTTGGCGCGCGACACCGCGGAGAACGGGAATTTGCCAACCTTGTAGTCGATGCCGGCCTCTTTGAGGTCTTCTTCCGAACGACCAACGGTGGCGACTTCGGGGTGCGTGTACACCACGCCCGGCACCTTGCCGTAATCGACCGCGGCGTATTGGCCGTGCAGTTTTTCGACACAGGCGACGCCGTCTTCCGAGGCTTTGTGGGCCAGCATCGGACCCAAAATGACATCGCCAATTGCGTAGATGCCATCCACCGATGTTTTGTAACTATCGTCCACGGTGATGAAACCGCGGTCGTCGCGTTTGACGCCGACATCGTCGAGACCCAGTGCGTCGGTGAACGGCTTGCGACCGATCGAGACGAGGACGACGTCGGCCTTGATGTCTTCCGCATCACCGCCTTGGGCGGGTTCGACGGTGAGCGTGACGCCCGATTTGGTTGATTTCGCGGCCGTGACCTTGCTGCCCAACTTGAACGTCAGGCCCTGTTTCTTGAGGACCCGCTGCAAGTGCTTGGCGGTTTCGCCGTCCATCCCCGGCACGATGCGATCGAGGAACTCCACAACGGTGACGTCAGCGCCGAGTCGGCTCCACACCGACCCCATTTCGAGGCCGATGTAGCCACCGCCGACGACGATCATTTTCTTCGGCACGGGCGAGAGTTCCAGCGCACCGGTCGATGAGACAATGCGCTTTTCATCGATCTCGATTCCCGGCAAGCCGGCGACTTCCGAACCGGTCGCGATAATGATGGTCTTGGCGGTGAGTTCCGTTTTGCCGTCAGCGCCGGCGACGGACACCTTGCCTGGTGCCGTGATGGTACCGACGCCCTCGATCGAGGTGATCTTGTTCTTCTTGAACAGAAACGCGATGCCTTTGGTCAGTTCGCCGACCACTTTGTCCTTGCGCGCCAACATGGCGGCGAGGTCGAGTTTAACACCATCGGTTTTGATGCCGTGTTCGGCAAAGCCGTGCTGGGCTTCGGCGTAAAGCTCGGAACTTTGCAGCAGCGCCTTGGAGGGGATGCAGCCCACATTGAGGCAGGTGCCGCCGAGGCTGGCGCGACTTTCGACGCAGGCGACGGTGCTGCCCATTTGTGCGGCGCGGATCGCTGCGACATAGCCGCCTGGGCCGCCGCCGATCACTACGATGTCGAAATTCGTCTCCACCTTATCGTCCTTCTTTGTTAGGGCTGGCGTCGTTGCCACACCAGATGCGCGGCGCTATCGCCGCCACCGGCTTTTTCAGGTTTGGTTGCGAGCACCATGCGATCGCCATCCAAATCGACCGTACGGCTGAGTTCCTGGCCGACCCAATTGGGGAAGTAACTGGCGTCCGGGTAATGAAACACGGTGTCACCGCGCTGTTCGTAGCGACCGGCATAGGCGACGAAATGTTCCGCGCCGCGTTGGCGTTCTTCGGCCGTGCCGTAAATATCGCCGGACTCGAACGCCGCACGATCACCGGGCATGAGAATGGCCTGCATATAGCCGTCATCGGTGTAGGTCAGGCGACCGACCGGCGCCGCACCCAACGGAGACGACACCGTGCCGTCACTGGCACGACGTTCCACCGAGACAAGCTCCCAAGTGCCGACAATGCTGTCCGCCACGATAGGCCTCGCTGGCTGCCGTTACATGTCCAGCAGAATGCGCTGGGGATCTTCGATGCACTCTTTGACGCGCACCAGGAAGGTCACGGCCTCGCGGCCATCGACGATGCGGTGATCGTAGGAAAGCGCGAGATACATCATCGGCCGAACGACAACGGCGTCATCAACAACGACCGCCCGTTTCTCGATCTTGTGCATGCCGAGGATCGCGGACTGCGGCGGATTGAGAATCGGGGTTGAAAGCAACGAACCGAACACACCACCGTTGGAAATCGTGAAGGTGCCGCCGGTGAGATCTTCCATCGTCATCTTGCCGTCACGAGCGCGCTTGCCGAAATCGGTAATAGTCTTTTCGATATCCGCGAAGGACATGTCCTCCACGTTGCGCAACACCGGCACGACCAAACCTTGGGGCGCCGACACCGCGACACCGATATCGCAATAGTTCTTGTAGACGATGTCGTCGCCATCGATCTCTGCATTCACCGAAGGCAATTCGCTGAGCGCGATGACGCTGGCCTTGGCGAAGAACGACATGAAGCCGAGCCGTACGCCGTGCTTTTTCTCAAACGTGTCGCGATAGTCCGCCCGCAATTTGAGCAGCGCGGTCATATCCACCTCGTTGAAGGTGGTCAGCATGGCGGCCGTGTTCTGCGCCTCTTTAAGGCGTTCTGCGATGCGCTTGCGCAGTCGAGTCATGCGGACGCGTTCTTCGCTGCGACCCGATCCCGCGGCTGCAGTGCCGCCGGCGGCGCGCGCCAACATATCGCCCTTGGTCACCCGACCGCCCTTGCCGGTGCCCGGCACCGTGGCGGGATCGACGCCGGTTTCGGCGGCGAGGCGGCGGACCGATGGCGCTTGGCCGGCGGCTGACGCAGCAGGCGTGGACGCTGGTTTCGCAGCGGGGGCAGCAGGCGCTGGTGCGGCAGCCGCTTTTGCGGCCGGGGCCGCTTTGGCGGGGGCGGCGCCTTCGGTGATCGCGCCAAGCAAGGCGCCGACTTCGACGTTGTCGCCTTCGGCCGCGACGATTTCGCTGATGGTGCCGGACGAAGACGCCGGCACCTCGACGGTGACTTTATCCGTTTCGAGTTCGACCAACGGCTCGTCCGCGGCAACGGCCTCGCCGACGGACTTGAACCATTTGGCGACGGTCGCTTCACTGACCGATTCACCGAGGGCGGGGACTCTGATTTCGACTGTCATGACCTACTCAAACTGTTGTCGCTTCGCTGACGATTTTGGCTTGTTCATCGAGGTGTTTACGCAATAACCCTGTTGCGGTGGAAGCGTGTTCGGTCCGGCCGAAATAGCGCACACGCTCGTCACCCCGACCCAGGGTTTGGAAGACTTCTTCGATTCGCGGCGCAACGAACGTCCACGCGCCCTGGTTTTTCGGTTCTTCCTGACACCAAACGATTTCGGCGTTGGGATAGCGCCGCAGTTCTTTGGTGAGAGAGCGATAAGGGAACGGATAAAGCTGTTCGGCGCGCAACACCACGACATCGCGGGTGTTGTTCTTTTCGCGTTCGTCCCACAGGTCGTAGTAGATTTTTCCCGAACAAATGACGACGCGTTTGATCTTGTCGTCCGCGTCTACCGGACAATCATCCCACAGCACGCGATGGAAGCTGGTCTTACCGGCCAGTTCCGAAAGGCTGGAGATCGCGCGCTTGTGGCGCAGCAACGACTTTGGCGTCATCAAGATGAGGGGTTTGCGGAAATCGCGGTGCACCTGCCGGCGCAGGATGTGGAAATAGTTCGCTGGCGTGGTGCAGTTGGCTACCTGCATGTTGTCTTCGGCGCAGAGTTGCAAATAACGCTCAAGCCGTGCCGAACTGTGCTCGGGGCCCTGCCCCTCGTAGCCGTGCGGCAGCAACATCACGAGACCGCTCATGCGCAGCCACTTGCTCTCGCCCGACGAAATAAACTGATCGACGATCACTTGCGCGCCATTGGCAAAGTCACCGAACTGCGCTTCCCACATCACCAACGAACTCGGCGCGGTTTGGCTGTAGCCATATTCGAAGCCCAGTACGGCGAATTCCGACAGCAAGCTGTCGACGACTTCGAACTTGGCCTGATCGGGGGAGATGGTTTCGAGCGGAATGTAACGGTCTTCGGTATCTTGATCGATCAACACGGCATGGCGCTGCGAAAACGTCCCGCGCTGTGAGTCCTGGCCGCTGAGCCGAACGCCGTGCCCCTCGGCGAGCAACGATCCAAACGCCAGTGCCTCGGCCGTGGCCCAGTCGACACCGTCACCGGACTTGATGATCTCTTTCTTGGTAGCGAGTTGGCGGCGGATGGTGCGGTGAAGATTGAAGTCCTCCGGCACCGTGGTGAGGCTCTCGCCGATCTGCCGCAAAGTTTTTTCGCGCACCGCGGTCTTGCCACGCCGGGCATCGCCGCTGGCGGTCTTCAATCCCTTCCAGACGCCTTCGAGCCAGTCTGCCTTGTTGGGTTTGAAGTTGGATGCGGCGCTGAAGTCTTCTTCCAGTTTGGCGTGGAAGGCAGCACGGATTTCTTCGGCCTCGCCAGATTTGAGGAGGGCAATCTTGTTTTCCAAGAAGTCCGCGTAAATCTCGCGTGTTGGTTTGTGATCTTTGATTTGCCGATACATCAGCGGCTGGGTGAACGCCGGTTCATCGCCTTCGTTGTGGCCGTGCCGGCGGTAGCAGAACATGTCGATGACGACGTCGCGATGGAAGGTCTGGCGGAAATCCGTGGCAAGACGCGCGACGTGCACGACGGCCTCGGGGTCATCGCCGTTGACGTGAAACACCGGCGCCTGAATGCCCTTTGCCAAATCCGAGGGGTAAGGTGAGGAACGGCTGTAGCCCGGTGAGGTGGTGAAGCCGATCTGGTTGTTAACGACGACATGGATAGTGCCGCCCGTGCGGTAGCCCCGGAGGTCCGACAACGCGAAACACTCGGCAACGATGCCCTGCCCGGCGAACGCAGCATCGCCGTGCATGATGACGCTGAGTACCTTGTCGCGGTCGGTATCTTCGTGTTGCAGTTGTTTGGCGCGCGCCTTGCCCAAGACAACAGGGTTGACCGCCTCGAGGTGCGACGGATTGGCGGACAGCGACAAATGCACGCTTTCGCCTTCGAACTCTCGATCGGCCGAGGTGCCGAGATGATACTTAACGTCGCCAGACCCCTGCACGTCATCAGGATGGGCGCTGGACCCCTGGAACTCGGCGAAGATGTTGAGATAGGGCTTGGCCATGACGTTGGCCAAGACGTTGAGGCGGCCGCGATGCGGCATACCGATCAGGATCTCTTTCACCCCTGACAGGGCGGCCCGCTTGTTGATCGCTTCGAGCAACGGAATGAGCGACTCGGCGCCGTCGCACCCGAAACGCTTGGTACCGGTGTATTTGAGATGCAAGAAGCGCTCGAAGCCCTCGGCATGGGTGAGTTGTTCGAGAATCTTACGCCGGCCTTCTTCGGTGAAGTGCGGGCGGTAGTTGTGCCCTTCGATGCGCTCCTGAATCCACGCTTTTTGTTCGGGATACTGAATGTGCATGAACTCGTAGCCGATGTTCCCGCTATAGGTGAGCCGGAGCACCTTTTCGATCTCGCGCATGGTGGCGGTTTCGAGACCGAGGACATGATCGATAAAGATCGGGCGATCCATGTCGGCTTCGGTGAAGCCGTAGGTCGCGGGGTCCAGCTCGGGGTGCGGGTCGCGGCCTTCGATCCCCAAGGGGTCGAGATTGGCGTTGAGGTGACCACGGACCCGGTAGGACCGAATGAGCATCAGCGCCCGAAGCGAATCGAGTGTTGCGCCGCGCAGCGCCGCCGGGTCGGCGGCGGCATCCGGCGTTGCCTCTTCTGCCGGTTCTTCGGGCGCCACCGATGTAACGAACGGGCCGCCTTCAGGGGCCCAACTGGCCCCCTGCATCGCGCCGAGAGCCGCGTTGGCGTCATCGCCGAGTTCGGCGAAAAACCCGCGCCAGTTTTCGTCTAGCGATTCAGGATTCTGGATGAACCGCGCGTATTGCTGTTCGAGAAACGCGCTGTTGACCCCAGTTAGGAAGGAGGCGCGATCCGGTTCGTTGCCCATACTTTTCGGCGCGCCGCAGCGCGCCCTCCGTCAGCGGTGTCTAGCCGCGATTGAGGACCTCAAGAAGGGTGGTACCGATGGCCGCCGGCGACTCCGTCACCGTAATGCCAGCGGATTTCATGGCGTCGATCTTGTCTTCGGCACCGCCTTTTCCGCCCGATATGATAGCACCGGCATGGCCCATCCGGCGACCGGGAGGGGCCGTACGACCAGCAATAAAGCCAACCACGGGTTTCTTAACGCTGCTGTCGCGGAGGAGCTGGGCCCCTTCTTCTTCGGCGCTGCCCCCGATTTCACCGATCATGATGATCGATTCGGTCTGCGGGTCGCCCAGGAACATCTCAAGGCAGTCAATAAAGTTGGTGCCGTTGACGGGGTCACCACCGATCCCGATGCAGGTCGACTGCCCCAAACCGGCCGCCGTGGTCTGCGCGACCGCTTCATACGTGAGGGTGCCAGAGCGCGAGACGATGCCGACCGAGCCCGCCTGATGAATGTGACCCGGCATGATGCCGATCTTGCAGGCTTCAGGGGTGATGACACCCGGACAGTTGGGGCCGATCAGGCGCGAGCCCGAGTTTTCCAACGCGCGTTTGACGTTGACCATGTCGAGCACGGGAATGCCTTCGGTAATGCACACGATGAGCGCGACCCCGGCGTCGATCGCTTCGAGAATGGCATCGGCAGCGAACGGTGGTGGTACATAGATGACCGATGCATCGGCCCCGGTCTGGTCGACCGCACCGGCAACCGTGTCAAAGACTGGCAAGCCTAGATGTTCCGACCCGCCTTTGCCGGGGGTTACGCCGCCAACCATCTTGGTGCCGTAGGCGATAGCCTGTTCGGAGTGGAAGGTGCCTTGGACCCCGGTGAAGCCCTGGCAAATAACCTTGGTGTTTGAATTGACGAGTACGGCCATCACGCAGCCTCCTTGACGGCCTTAACAATTTTCTCGGCAGCATCGCCCAAGTCATCGCCGGTGATGATCGGCAGGCCGGAATTCGCGAGAATTTCTTTCCCCAGGTCCACGTTGGTGCCTTCGAGGCGGACAACGAGCGGTACATGGAGGCTGACATCGCGGGCAGCAGCCACCACACCCTCGGCGATCACGTCGCAGCGCATGATGCCGCCAAAGATGTTGACCAGAATGCCTTCGACGTTGGCGTCCGAAAGAATGATCTTGAATGCCTCGGTGACACGTTCTTTGGTGGCGCCACCGCCGACATCGAGGAAGTTGGCCGGCGACCCGCCGAACAGCTTGATGATGTCCATGGTAGCCATCGCGAGGCCTGCACCGTTGACCATGCAGCCAATGGAGCCGTCGAGCTTGATGTAATTGAGATCGTGTTTTTGCGCTTCGATCTCGGCGGGGTCTTCTTCGTTTTCATCGCGAAGCTCGGCAATGTCTTTGTGCCGGAATAGTGCGTTGTCGTCGAAGTTCATTTTTGCGTCGAGTGCGACGACCGCGCCCGCCCCGCTGACCATGAGCGGGTTGATTTCCAGAAGGCTTGCGTCCGTCGCCATGAACGCTTTGTAGGCCCCGATGACCAGCCGTGTTGCGGCTTTGACTTGATCCCCTTCGAGACCGAGCGAGAAGGCGATTTGGCGTGCATGGAACGGTTGGATCCCGGCGACCGGATCGATCGTGACGACCGTGATCTTGTCCGGCGTTTCGGCCGCAACCTCTTCGATGTCCATGCCGCCTTCTGTGGACGCCATGATGGAAACCCGGCTAGAGCCGCGGTCTACCAACATGCTGAGATACAGCTCCCGCGCGATGTCGGCCCCTTCTTCGATGTAGATCCGGCCTACGACGCGGCCTTGCGGACCGGTTTGCGGCGTGACCAAGGTCATCCCGAGGATCTCGCCGGCCACCGTTTTGAGCTCGTCGAGCGACTTCACGACTTTGACTCCGCCGCCCTTGCCGCGACCGCCGGCATGGATTTGCGCTTTCACGACCCAGACCGGGCCACCGAGGTCTTGCGCCACCTTGACCGCTTCATCGACGGTATAGGCGACCCCGCCGCGGGGCACCGCGACCCCGTATTGGGCCAAAACGCCCTTCGCTTGATACTCGTGAATGTTCATGAAGGACCTATTGTGGTGTCCGAACCGATGGTTGCTTTACTCGAGATCGCGCGATTAGCGCCTTTTGGCGCGCGATGTTTTCTTGCGCGGCTTCATGCTGGGATCGATGCGTTGGACCGCCTTGATCAAACCCTTCACGGCATCGACCGAGTTTTTAAACATCTTCTTCTCGGTGGCCGTGAGATCGATTTCGACGATCCGCTCGACACCCTTGGCACCGATCACGACCGGTACCCCGACATAGATGTCGCGCACGCCGTACTCGCCCGTGAGGTAGGCCGCACACGGCAGCACGCGCTTTTTATCTTTGAGATAGGACTCGGCCATCTGAATGGCGGACGCCGCAGGTGCATAAAACGCGGAGCCGGTCTTAAGCAGGCTCACAATTTCGGCGCCGCCGTCCCGGGTGCGTTGGACGATGGCATCGATATTTTTCTTCGTAGTCCACTTCTTCTTGATCAAATCCGGGATCGGAATACCGGCGACCGTCGAGTAGCGCACCAGCGGCACCATCGTGTCGCCGTGGCCACCGAGGACGAACGCGGTCACGTCTTCGACCGAGACCTTGAACTCTTCAGCCAGGAAATAGCGGAACCGCGCGGAATCGAGCACGCCAGCCATGCCGACCACCATGTGCGGCGGCAAGCCTGCGGCCTGGCGCAATGCCCAAACCATCGCGTCGAGCGGGTTGGTGATGCAGATGACGAAGGCCTTGGGCGCATACTTTTTGATGCCCTCGCCCACCGACTTCATGACCTTGGTGTTGATGCCGATGAGATCGTCACGGCTCATGCCGGGCTTGCGCGCGACTCCGGCGGTGACGATGACCACGTCCGCGCCTTTGATGTCGGCATACCGTTTGGTCCCCGAGAGGCCAGCGTCGAAGCCATCAACCGGAGAGGATTGCGCTAAATCGAGCGCTTTGCCCTGCGGCAGCCCGTCGACAATGTCGAAGACGACGATGTCGCCCAATTCCTTGAGGCCGGCCAAGTGAGCCAGTGTGCCACCAATATTTCCGCCGCCAATAAGGGCGATCTTGTTCCGCGCCAATGCATCCTCCTTGATAACCGTGAAGACCGCGCTATTCGGCCCATTTGGCCCCGGTACCTACTCCGATTTCGGGAGACGGGCAAGCGAGCGTGCGGGACGTCTTGAAGCGCCGGGGTCGGGGCACATATGGTGCGGCAGCCGAACCACCTCAAGGTTCGCCGATATCCCGCATGGAGACACCAGACATGGCCGAAGATCAGGGCCCCAACACCGAAAAGAAGAGCTTTCAGGCCGAAGTCAGCCGGTTGCTCCAGATCGTCGCCAACTCCCTCTACAGCGATCGGGACGTTTTCCTCCGCGAGCTGATCTCCAACGCGTCCGACGCGTGCGACAAGCTGCGGTATGAGGCGATCACCGCGCCAGCGTTGATTGAGGACGACCCGGAATTCCGTATTGCGCTCGAAATCGACAAAAAGGGCGGCATCTTGCGTATCGCCGACAACGGGATCGGGATGTCGCGCGACGAACTGACCGAGAATCTCGGCACCATTGCCAAGTCAGGCACCGCCGCTTTCGTGGAACAACTGCAATCCGGCGACAAGGACGACAAAGCAGGCTCCATGATCGGTCAATTCGGGGTCGGGTTTTATTCGGCATTCATGGTTGCCGATCAGGTCAGCGTCGAGTCACGCCGCGCCGACGGGACCGAGAGCTGGCGCTGGGAATCGGACGGCCTGGGCGAATACACGATCGGGCCTGGCGAACGGACCACACGCGGCACTACCGTAACGTTGCACATCAAAAAGGACGCCAAGGACTACCTCAAGCCCGACACGCTGCGGGGCATTGTCAAGAAGCACTCCGATCACATCGGCATCCCGGTGGTGATGAAGGGGGACGGCGATGAGGACGAAACGCTGAACGATGCGTCGGCGCTTTGGACCCGGCCCAAGAACGAGATCGACGATACGCAGTACGCCGAGTTCTATCACCACGTTTCCAACAACTTCGACGATCCGACGCTGACGCTGCATGCGCGCGTTGAGGGCAAGATCGATTACACGTTGTTGCTGTTCGTGCCGTCGGTGCGACCGTTCGACATTTTTGATCCCGCCCGCAAACATCACGTTCGGCTGTATGTGAAGCGCGTGTTCGTCACTTCCGAAATGGAGGGGCTGATCCCACCTTATCTCCGGTTCTTGTGCGGCATCGTCGATACCGAAGACCTCAGCCTCAACGTTAGCCGCGAAATGCTGCAGACGAGCCCGCTGATCGCCAAGATCCGCAAAGACATCGTCAAAAAGACCTTTCGCGAACTGAAGAAACTCGCGACCAAAGAGACCGAGAAGTTCGAAGGATTCTGGAAAGAGTTCGGCGCGGTTCTCAAGGAAGGGATTTACGAGGACCCCGAAAATCAAGACGCCATTCTTGAGATTGCACGATTCCGCACGACGGGCTCGGATACGCCCACGACGCTGGCCGACTACGTCAGCCGCATGAAGGACGATCAGGAGTCGATCTTTTACATCGTCGGGGATGCGGATTCGATTGAGCGCAGCCCGCAGCTTGAAGGGTTCAAGGCCCGTGGCATCGAGGTGTTGCTGCTCGCCGACCCGGTGGACGATTTCTGGGTCAATACGCTGGGCAACTTCCAGGAAAAACCGTTCAAATCAGTGACGCGTGGGGCGGCCGATCTCAAGGACTCCGCCACGGCAGATGACGCCGACAAAGACGATGAGGCGAAAAGCGACGACGATGACGTGCCGACTGCCCGATTGGTTGCGCTATTAAAGCTCGCCCTCAAAGACCGCGCCCAAGACGTGCGCACCACCGACCGGCTCACCGATAGCCCGGCG
>Ga0055584_100002823_pt1 | contig 17234 bp, 9 predicted proteins | sample OSDHelmetaG_FD_58716 | JGI IMG/M metagenome (GOLD analysis project Ga0055584, IMG submission 58716) | Pelagic marine sediment microbial communities from the LTER site Helgoland, North Sea, for post-phytoplankton bloom and carbon turnover... | ecosystem: Environmental > Aquatic > Marine >... | reverse complement strand
GCAAAGAAACTCAAAAGGCGGCGTAAGGGCCATTCCACAGGAGTCCCTACAAGAGCAAAGTGTCATTGGCAAGGAGTCTGTCCTAGCAAAATCGATAAGCACTCAATCCACTTTGGTGAAATTCCTTTAGGATTTGCTCACGCTCCTCTGGGGAATAACGCTTGGCACATCTGGTTTTATTCCTTGAGGGAGACACTGACGATTCTTGATCCATGCTTCCAGATTTACCATGTCCAACGTGCCTTGACTATGGGGTGAGCGTTACACCGCATACGATGAAAAAGAAAAATGCGCACTGTAACGGTTACCCCACTCTGGAGGAGAGCCTATGGGACGGTTGGACTTTGAATGAAACTCTCCCTCACCCAAATGTTTTGTAAGATCTTCGATAGTGTATCCCAGACATCTCGAATACGCCATCAAAGGCTCTTGCATACTTGCTTGGACTCGATCACTTGATCCACGTAATCGGCCATCACTTTTTGGTTAAAACGAAGCATTTCAGAATGACGTGGGGAAACACCCCAGGAAACCTTCTTCCATGGCGAGTGATACATTTTTTCAAATGCGACGACCCAAAAAGATAATACAGGGAAGTCTGACTGGTTGACCGGTAAAACATAACTGCATGAGAATCGTGCAATCTCACCCCTGATGCGATGCGTAAAATGCCATCCGACCACTTGATCTCGAAAGAGACAAGCCAGACAAAAGTCCTGTAAAACAGGAGATTGATCCAGTCCTTTTTGCTCATGTTCAAAAGGAGAGACCTCAGGTGAAACGCCTTGATCGGTGTTTGTAATGGTATCCTTCAACAAGAGTTTTTGATTCTCTGTGACATGGGCCCATGGGACGATTCGGTAGCCATCTGTGATTTTTTGGAAAAGTGAGAACCATGAGGCCTGCCTCAATTTTTCCAGGTTTGCAAAAAATAAATACATTCGGGTTAGGGGTGGACTCCATCCCTGGTACCTGAGAATGGCCTCAAAGGAGGCGAATGAAGCTGAGCTGGTGGAATATACAGCTTCTATTTTTTGAGCTCCACGTGCCTTCATTTGTTTCTCCATCACCTTTAGGAGTTTTTTCCCAAGACCTTTGAACCTGTGTTTTGGACTCACAAAAAGGGAGTCTAACTTTCCCGTATCAGATAATTCTGCATCAATGCTTCCAAGCACCAAACCCACTGGAACTTCGACAGAACCGAATTCGGAATAATAAACCCCATGGGCTAGATAGCTTGGCGCTAAAGTATCTTGCTTAAATAATGGTGCAAAGGCCGAAAAAGTGAGTGCGGAGAAGGCCCTTGTATCAGAGGTGAAATCAACTTGCTTGATCGAGTAATGATCCATGGTTCCTGTTGTCTTTCAGTGAGGGTTCTATTTTGGAATTTGTGTCAAGAAGGGAATATCGCCGTGTGTGGACTTCCATACCACCTAACTCGGTTTGGGAACGCCCCAGAAGGCGCCAAAACATAACTTGCTCCCTCGATTTGATTCTGCCTATAACCAGGGTCATGGAGGTCCTTATTTAATGTTTCTTATGCTGGTTCATGAAGGGAAGATCTTAGCATTCAAAGCTTGTTGAAAGGCTCGCCTTGAGAATATGCCCAATCTCGGGCCACTTTCAATCTCAACCTACTCGCCCCCATCTATTCCTGTTCCTTAAGCTTATCGAGCACCAATTGTACCAACGTGTCGATTGAAGAATTGGAAATCAAGTCTACCGTCTGGATATTGACCGGCAGGATCTCGTTGAGCTTGATTACCATCTCCACCAAGGCAATGGAATCAACCTCAAAGTGTTCCTGATTTGCTTTCTTTCCAGCATTTTCAGGCTGAACTTTTAAAAAGGGAGTCAGCACCGAACGAAGCAAGGTTTGCAATATTTTCTTCTGCCGTTCCTCAGAGTGACGATGGATACCTTCCAGAGTGATGGCCCTGTCGTCCGCCTGCATCGCATCCAAGTCTCCACCGAGACATGCTCTCAAAAGGGTGTCTCGATTGGTTGCCGGGAAGATTCGTTGCCATTTTTGCCAATCGACGCGGAACAAGCCAACTTGGGGCTTTTTTGAGTTAAGCGCACGAACGAATCCCATCAGCGCTTCCTCGTTCGCTAAACCTGCAACACCGGCATGTTCCAATGCGACCTTTATCTTAATTTGTTTGTCCAGGACACCCGATTCCTGCAAAGCTCCCAAGTTGATGGATGTAGCATTTAGACCATGACGCTTGCGATAGGCAGCCAAACCATCCAGAAAACTGTTGGAGGCGGAATAGACCGCTTGCCCCGGATTGCCAAGAAGCGTTGAAACGGAGGAAAAAAGGACAAAATAATCAATTTCCATATGTTGGCTGTAGCGGTGCAGATACAACGCCCCCTGTGCTTTTGGGTTCATCACGTTGAATACCGAATCCAACTGAACATTGTTGACAAACCCATCTTCAAGCACCATGGCCGCATGAAAAATACCACGTATTCTGGGTTTCTGAGTTTCGAGCTGCCGCATCCATGATGCCACCTCGTGTTCTTTCGATATATCCAGTGATACTGCTGTGACGCATGTTTTGAACCGTTCGAACTCCCCTTTCCTTTTTTGAAAAGAAGGGGCATTTCCCCCCGATCGACTTACCAAATAGAGATTTCTAGCACCCATTTTGGCAAGATGTAAGGCCACCTCAAGACCAAAGCCTTGTGTGCCACCCGTGATAATATAGGCACCCTCACTCACCTCCAATGAAGCTGATAAGATGAACTCTGAGCGCATGGGTTGTATTTCAGCACGAAATCGCTTGCCGTGGCGATATGCCACCTCACGATCCAAACCCGATGAACAAAGCTCGTTGATCAAATCCCGCTGGCAACTCATCGAGTCATCAAAGTCCATGTCAACACAACTGCAGTGCTCAACAAGTCCTTCATGCACAATGACAGCGGAGATACCCCAAAGACAGTTCAGGTAACTGGGTTTGCCTAGCTCGTCGCCATAAAAAAACTGCGTTGAATCCGTGACCAACTTCCACGAATGCCGGTGGCCCTCGGGAAATTTTCGTATTGCATCAAGGCTTTCAAAAAACTGACTTCCGATTGCTGTTTGCGCAGATACAGGCGCAGGAAAGTATATGATACGTGTATCCTTATCCACTTGGTCCAATGAGGGAATAATATTGATTCCATTTTGGCAAAGTTCACCTCGACTTTGCATGGCCCAATCGGGAACGTCACCATGAAAAAAAACAGGCATCCGATTACCGCGCGTCGCTTCTTGCATCATCCATTGCTTTCGGTGCAGTAACTTATCTGTCCCTTTTGGTGGGATTTGTGAAACCATTTTTCTGCAACAGAGGCCTTCGATGACCATCACCTGCTTTCCGTTATCATCGCAAATGTCGAGATTAACTTTCACATCATTTTGGGAGGCACTGATCAGGCGTGCATGCACCCACGCACTCCGCGGTTGTTGACTGTGAAGGAATAATTTCTCAATGGAAACGGGAATGTAACTTTGCGTTTCCGTGGACTCAAAGTCCGCAAACAATGAACCGTGAAAGACTGCATCTAGCATACAGGGATCAAACCGGGTATGAGGCTCAGACTGCTGGTGAGATGCTTGCGATATCCTGATGACACATTGCCTTTGCCCCAGATAAACCTCCTGAACCATTCTAAAACGAGGTCCATAGTGCAGGTTTCTCTCTTGCAACCAGTCATATACATCCGATTGTGAAATGCGTTTTTCACACGACTGGGTAAGGGACTCAAAATCTATTGGATCCAAATCGGGCAAGTCCAGCATGTGAAACAATTCACCCGTGACATGATGGTCATAATCAAAACCATCCACCTTATCACAGCTACTGATCAAAAAGGACTTCCTAGGTGGGTCATACTGCGTAAAGAGGCGTTTTGGTTTATCCATCTGCACGGTAAGCATTTGCTTGAAATGCACCTTTTCAAGCAAACAGGTATCGGATCTGAAAAGAGCATGATGCACCGCAAAAACCGCCTCAAGAAAACCTGATGCCGGAAATGCCACCTGTGAACCAACTCGATGATCCTCGATATACGGAAAAAAAGCCTTATTGATTTCAACCTGCCATGTTGGCAACGGAGAGGACTCACGCTTGTGGAGAAAGGAGTTTCCGTCTGTTCCCAGTCGATCGACTTGCGACTTCTGGGATTCAACCCAGAATCGCTGCGGCACTTGTGGACATGGAGGCAGTTGAACGTAATTTCCTGAAATGGGTTGCCAGTGTTTCCAATGGACGTGAATGCCCGCTTCGTACAAATGGATCAGTGTGGCACCCAATCCAACTGCCTCTTCTTCTTTTCGCCTGAGTGTGTGAAAGGTTTCAATTTGAACCTTTGCATCCATGGCTGTTTCCAGGATGCTATTCTTGAGAACAGGATGAGCTCCAATTTCGACCATCTTTTGATACCCGTTATCGAAACACGCTTTGAGTGCAGCGCTAAATTGCGTCGTTGCGCGTACATTTTTCCACCAATAGGCAGCATCGAGAGACAATGTTGTTGAGACATTCCCCAGAACCGTGGAATAAAATGGAATGGTTCCCTTCGTCGGCTTCAAGTTTCTCAACTGTGCTTGCAAGGGGTCCTGAATGGCCTCCATTGCAGCACTGTGATAAGGAATGTCAACCCTGAGAAACTTTCTGAAAACACCTTTGAGCAGAGATGATTCCAATGTTTCCAATTGTTCGGTATTACCCGATAAAGTCACCGATTGCGGTGAATTAACCGCAGCGACACATACCTGAGGATAGTCCGCAATAAGATCCTCAATTTGATTTGGAGACAATGATAGAGCCAACATACGACCCTTGCCGGCCAATGTTTGCTGAAACCGACTCCTTACCGAACAAACCCTGGCCGCGTCCTCCAACGAAAGGCAACCGCTGACACAAGCAGCAGCGATCTCACCCGCACTGTGCCCTATCACTGCAGAGGGCTGGATTCCCAGGTCCTTCAGCAACGCACAAAGGGCATATTGAAGGGAAAAGATTGCAGGTTGGGCCATGTCGGCCTGGTTTATCTTTTGAGCATCGGAGGGAGAATCCAATCCTTGCCCGAAAACTGAATCACCATGGGAACAGATGGCGTCTACTGCCATGGCATGCGCATCCCGGAAAACCGGAAAGTCTTCCCTCAATTGCTTTCCCATGCCGTGCCATTGTGTTCCCATCCCGGAAAAGACAAAAACAAGTCCTCGATCCTCTTGAAAGCGGCTCCTCTGAAAGGGGTGAGCCGTTTCAGACTGGTCTATGCAAGATTGAAGTATGTGCAAGATTTCTTTGGGAGAGGCACCCTGCACCGCCGTCCTATGGCTGAGGTGCGTTTGCCTTTCTCCGGCGGTTTTGATAAGAGACTGCCAAGCTGATTGTTCGTTCACTGAAACTTTTAGCGACTCTTTGAAGGTGCCCATCCGTTTCCGGAGTGATTCAGGATCCTTCGCTGATATCGGTAATATCCAGGCATCATGTTGAAAGCGTTTCACACAGGCTTCTTGAGCTTCGGGTGGACTTTGAAGGATCGTCGCAGCATTGGTCCCCCCGTATCCAAACGAATTGATGCCAGCAAACCACGGAGTTTCATTTTTATTCAGCTGGATATTGTGAACTGGCAACTGAAGGCAGGAGTTTTCCCAGTCGAGTTTCGTGCGGGGTCGCTTGACATGATTGGAGGGAGGTATGATGCCAGACTTGAGAATCAGGGCAGTTTTGATCAAGGAAGCCATTCCAGAAGCAGCCTCAAGGTGACCAATGAGGGCTTTGACTGTCCCCAACCAGCAGGTTTCCCCACCTTTCCTTCCCTCACTGAGGACACGCGTGAGTGACGTGAATTCGGCGAGATCCCCACTCTGGGTTCCTGTGCCATGGGCCTCGAAAAAATCAAGTTCAGCTGGGGAAATACCGGATGCATCAATCACTTTTTTCAACAAGGAGGCCTGAGAGCTGGAACTAGGCAGGGTGATCCCAGGAGTATTCCCATCCTGATTCGCGCCCGTGGATAGGATAACTGAACAGATTGGGTCTCGATCGCTGATCGCTGTTTCTAAATCCTTTATAAAAACGACTCCAGCTCCCTCTCCCCGAACATACCCATCCGCACTTTCATCAAAAGGCATGCAATGGCCTCGCTGGGAAAGAAACCTGCCCTTGCTCATGGCAATAGTGAACTCAGGCCGTATCATACAGTTCACTCCGCCTACCAAGGCTTGCTGACATTCACCAGATCGTATGCTTTGGCAGGCGAGGTGGAGAGCCATTATCGAGGAAGAACACGCAGTATCCAAGGAGACGCTTGGCCCCTCAAAATCATAAAAGTGCGATAGCCGGTTGGCGAGCAGGGTCAACCCTGAACTCGTGGAGGTGAATCCGTCAATCAAGTGGCGATTGTCGCTTCCCAAATGTTGGAGCTGGTGGTCCATGCAGAACCCTCCCATGAAGACCCCCGTGGAAGATCCCCGGAGGGAGTCAATGTTTTGACCGCCGTTTTCCAGGGCTTCCCATGATGTCTCGAGCAGCCATCGCTGTTGAGGATCCAGGGAAGCGGCTTCGCCCGGGGAAAAACCAAAAAAGGAGGCATCAAATGCATCGAGTGGTCGTTCAAGAAACCCCCCGTTCAAGGTGTACGTTTTACCGGGAGTATTGGGTTCGCTGGAATGAAAGCTTTTGAGATCCCATCGCTGCTTGGGGACTTCCACAATGGCATTGCGTGCCTCTATGAGAAGCTGCCAAAAGTCGTTGATACCGACCGCCCCGCCTGGGAAATGACACCCCATGCCCACAATAGCGATACCTTGTTTGTTTAACGTTTTCATATTCAGTAAGAAATTGCTTGATGCACCATTTTGCAGCACAAGTCGAGTTAACCGAGATCATTGAGTGTTCAGAAGCCGCGCCATCCGATATTTTTAATTGAATAAAAAGGATCCCTCCCCACGAATAGACTCTTCGCATATGGCATGTGTATATGACTTCCAGTGGCTGGGGAGAAGTTTGGACATGGTCTGAGTATTTCTGGTTTCCTGAATGCACTGCGCAATCTAACCTTTCACAGCTGCTTAAACCGTCTGCCTTTGGATCATTCTTTGAAACATGCCTCGCTGGTTCTTGAGCTCGTCAAATGTGCCCTCTTGCTCAACCAGCCCATTACCCAGCACATATATCTTATTGGCTTCCTCAATGGTGCTTAGCCTATGGGCGATGACCAAGCGGGTGATTTTCCTTTTACTGACACTCTGGCTCACCACTCGTTGAGTGCAATTATCTAAGGCGCTGGTTGCCTCGTCGAATAACAAAATCCTTGGATGAGTCACCAAGGAACGCGCAATCAAAAGCCGCTGCCGTTGACCTCCCGAAAGGTTTTGTCCACCCTCGTTAACGAAAGTGTACATTCCCATCGGCATGGCCTTGATGTCGTCTTCCATACCAGCCTCTCTAGCAGCTTTCCACGCTTGATCCAGACTGACCAGGTAGCCCTGGGCTATGTTCTCATAAATACTTGCTGCTGAAATATGGGCAGTTTGGAGTACAGTCCCCACCTGTCGGCGAACCGCGTTAATGTCGAGACCGTTCAGGTCCTTGTTGTCGTAAAGTATAGAGCCAGATTCAGCTTGCTCAAAACCAAGCAATAACCTGAACAACGTGGATTTGCCGCAACCGGATGGCCCGACCAAGGCCACAAATTCTCCTGCTTGAATCTCCAGGCTGAGATCCCTCAACACGTAGGGACCCTGTGGCATATACCGGAAACTGACATTGCAAATCTTCACCCCTCCCTGAAGTATCCCCGGGTCTGTCTTGCGCTCAACAGTCTCGGGAGTAGCAGAAATGATCGGTTCAACGATCTCTTTTTTGGCCAATGAATCAATGAGATCGACCAGCGTTGTGGTTAAACTATCGACGCCCATCATGAAATTCCCAAAGGCTGCGTTGAATGCGACAAAGGTGCCCATGGAGAGAGCTGTTGCCGCGCCGACGCTTGTAGGTAATGTCTCTTGCCCCGAAAGTGCGAACACACTGGAATCGCCCATCATGTAGACCACCGTCAGATACAATACAATGGTTGAGGCCATGGTAATGGCCTTATTGAGAACCCTGTTCCATTGGGTGCAAGTTAACATAGTCGAGAGATACCTAAGTTGCCTGTCATATTTATTGGACCATTCTTGAAAAACCAGACTCTCTGCTCCGGCAACCCTCAGCTTGGTGATACTGCTTACCATCTGAAACAAAAAACCCTTGAGTTTCCCCGATCCCAGCTCGTAAGCCAAGGCCGCACGACTTACCTGGACACCCAAATACAAACTGCAGATACAGGAAATCGATCCGAAGAACAATGGAACTAGTGTCAATGTCGGACTGTAAAGCAACAGCAGCAGAATGCTCAAGCAGGCTGAGAAAGCTGAAAAGACACCTTTGAGCAAAACGCCTCCGATCTCTCCTGAAATCTCTGAAATAATCATTGAGCGGTTCAAGAGATCGCCGCTGGAAAACCGTTTAAAGAAGGACAACGGTAGGTTGAGCAGACGATCAAATACCGCGGTTTGCAAGTTCAGTGTCACCGCGTTTCTAAGTCGGAGTGTGAGAAAGCCCTGTCCAAGACTGAAGGCGGTGGAGCCTATGATGACTCCCAGCAGACAAAATGCCATTTCCCAAAGCATGCCGCGGTTTCCATCCGGAATTGCTTTGTCTACAATATGACCAAAGAAGATAGGACTGAGCATCCCCATGAATGAAATGAGAAGGCTGACTCCTATGAGGCTCCATATATTGCCTCTCAGATTTGAGAATGCCCATTTTGATAAATCGAAAAAAGATTTGGCCTCTTCCGGATATGGACGGTAAAACATCACCACATGCTCACCCAAACGCCCGATATCCTCCTGCGTCAAGCGTCTCGAAACCCCACTCACCGGATCAAAGATTTTATGACCATGGGCTCCTAAGTTTGAAGGCAGCAAAACACGCGCTCGTTTTTCGAGTTCTTCGTCTGAGTCAGGTCTTGTTTTAAAAAATGCCAGTAGTGGACCGTTGTCGTGGATCCACCACCGGTGCCTTAATTTAATCTGGCGAAAACGAATTTTTGATGCGCGACAAACAGCCTCCACATAATTGACGGGTTTCGTTTGTTCGTACTTCGATGGCGAAAGAAATGTAACCCCAATGCTCTCTCCAATCAGAGACAGGCAGTCCATCAAAGGATCTCCGGATTGTTGACGAGGCACAATATTGTCAACGACGCTGTTGAGTTGAACAATAGCCTGTCCGACAATATTTTTTTCAAGACTTGCAGCCTTTGCAAGTCGTTCAACTTCCAAAATATCCTGCTGCACTTCCTGCCGTTCAGCCATTCTTAGAATCTCAAGCTGAAAAATTGCAAGGGCGTTCTGGACCGAGGCCATTGGCTTCTCACCAAGTTCGGGCAAAAGACATACTTCAGAGGGTTCCTTGGCAGTGAACCAAACATCATTTCCAACTGGGATGGCTTGGATTTTGGAATCAAAAACAAGGTCTTCCAGGCCGCAATACTGTAGTTGTCCTTTCCTCAACTCCAACCAGGAAGTAGAAACAGCATCCACTCTGAAACATTCCCCTTTTTCAACCCTAACCGGAATACCACCGTCTGATTTCAGGCTGTTCGAACCCTCCGCAAGGGCTATTATTGGGCATCTCAAGTACTTGTGCAAATTCTCGACGAGTCGCTCCGCCTGAGCTGAGTCTGCAAAGGAAATGAATTGCAACTGAGCATCTTCAAGCGCAACTGCCTCCAACAAATACCCGGAACCAGGACCGGAAAGATTTCCGATCAAAAGTTCACCCGCCACCACTTCGGTCACTCTTTTTTGTTGAGGAGAAGCGGATGAGTCACTTTTACGTTTAAACAAGGCGAGTGATCCAGTCTCCACGAGAAAAAAGCCATCACATCTTTCCAAGGTGAGCACCTCTCCCTCAAAAACCATCGTGCGGGCCCCGTTATCAAGGTCATCCGTCATGCCTGTTCCTCCTCCGTCGACCGTTTGATGAGTTTTGTGTAGAGGTGATTATTTGAAATCAGAATATCATGCGTACCCCTTTCCTCAATTTGCCCGCGCGCAAGCAGGATGATTTCATCGCAATCCCGAATGGTACTCAGTCGGTGCGCCACAATGATCCGGGTACAGCCTCTTCTCTTTAGATTCCGCATGACTCGATACTCTATCTCCGCATCGAGTGCGCTCGTTGCTTCATCCATGACAACAATGGATGGACAGTTGACCAGGGCCCGCGCAAGTTCCAATCGCTGACGCTGGCCAACAGAAAGATTGCGCCCGTTTTCCAGCAGCACTGCATCGTATCCCTTGTCCATACTCAAGATGACATCATGAATCTCGGCATCTTTTGCCGCCTGAATCAGTTTTTCATCAGTAATGGTCTTGTCGAGCATGGTGAGGTTATTACGTATAGTACCCTCGAAGATTCCAAGTTCCTGTTCAACATACCCAAAAGTATGCTTGAAGACTGCAGTGGAAATATTTGACAAGTCCGTATGATCAACCCTGATGGTTCCGGATTGAGGCTGATATAAACCACATATGATTTTCGCAACAGTGGATTTACCGGAGCCACTGCCTCCCACAAGTGCGACACTTTTTCCACGCTCAACGGTGAGTGAAAAATCCTGAATCATGGGCGGCATGTTCGGATTGAATCCAAATTGTACATTGCTCATTTCCAATTGCCCATTTAAGCGAATGATGGGACTGCCTGAAGGGTCCAATCCTATCTTCGCCGTGGATTTTTTTTCCGGAGCATTACTCATCACGTCTTCAACACGTGCAATGTTACCCGTAAGTTCCTGAATCATGGTTGAGAAACCGAAAATCGCCTTCAGAGGGGCTAGAAAATAGGTCATCATACTGGAAAAGGCCACCAGCATACCTACGGACATCTGACCATTCATAACCTTCATTCCACCCATGAAGATGATGAAAAGTCGAATTACTTGAGACGAAATCTCCGGAAGCAGTCCCAAAGTCATCGAGGAGCCCTGAAGTTTTTGCATGGAATTCATGGCCTTGGCAAGACTGCCACCAAACTTACCGAAAAAGTTGATCTCCTGTCCGGAGGCCTTGATGGTTTCCATGGAATGGACACCTGCAATCACAATCCCTTGCAATTTACCCATTTCCATAGAGGCACTCATATTAGCCTCCTTTCTGTCAGCGGTGAACTTGAACAACAAGGCGAAGTTAACCAAGGAAAGACCCAATCCGATAAAGGTCAGCCAAGGATCATAAAAGCACAGGACTAGACCTAACACTAGCATCGTGATGCAATGTCCTGCCATTTCTGATAAGGGACCTGAAACAGTGGAGGCAATGGAGTCATTGAGCTTGGTTCGATCAACGACCTCTCCGGGATAACGCTGGCCATAAAACGATACAGGAAGCCTTAAAAGGCGCCATAGAAAACGCGTGTTCATGTCAATCATCTGGACTAACTGAAGGCGTATACGGACTAAACCTGTGAGTGAATCCACGCTCACCCTGAGAAAAAAAACTCCAAGAAGAAAAACAATCAGGGGACGAAACCCTTCCCTTCGTTGGTCCAATAGAACACTGTCGATAAATATCTGCGCTGCTGCAGGCAGCATCAACTGGAGTAGCACCATGAGCAGACTGCCTGTAACAAGATAAAGGAGCGCCTTTTCATAACCCATTGCAGCACGCAATAGAAACGGAAAGACGCTGGGCTTCACGCCACTTTTCTTGAAACCTTCCTCAGGTTCAATTGCCAATACAACACCAGTGAAGGCAGCCTTAAATTCCTTGATCGAAATCAAACGATGCCCGATAGCCGGGTCATTGATATACACTTCATCTTTGCTGAATCCCTCAAGGGTGACCCAATGGTTAAAGTTCCAAAAGAGGATCACCGGGTATTTCGACTGCTTGAGCTTTTTGAGTGACCGTGTTAGTCCCCTTGCTTTAAATCCGTAGTGCCTGGCAGCACACAACATGTTGTTTGCCTTGCTGCCATCTCTGGAAATACCGCACTGGAGCCTAAGTTCTGACAAGGGCCGGAAGCATCCAAAGTAACCAAGCACCATCGACAAAGAGGCGGCACCACATTCCACAGCCTCCATCTGGATCACCGCTGGAGTCTTGAACCTTGAGCGCTGTTTTGAAAAAAGTGACAAAAGCTTATATGGGGGGTGAGAGGTCGTCTTTATGCCCCATAAACCAACTTTGCAGCAAAGGAAGCAGGAAAGTGATAGGTGCTCTACTGTTGACCTTGACACGACTGATAGTCATCGTTCCCTGGGTAACAGACACCGGGGGATCTTTTGAGGTCCACTTGTAGCCACTCATTGATTCAGGGTGCAGTGCTGGATGCAACGCTGTCTCAACCTCAATCATCGCTCCCTGCGATATGAGTAGACTGGACAATTCCGAGCTACCTAGCATGTTCATGGCATTTTCCTTGCTGACGGGAAAAAGGGAGACGCTTGTCACGGTTCCAATTATGCTTCCATAACGTTCTCTTTTCACCGTGGAAGGGGTGATCAAAAGGCGAAAGCCGGGTTTTATTTGCTTACCATCCGTGACCGCGAAGTAACTGATATTCTTGAGAGCTTGTGTTTTTTTATCTGTAGACACCGAAAGGACTCGAGTTCCATATTCAACAGTATTTCCACTGGCCACCATGAGCTGCAATACGGTGCCATGTGTTTGCGACCGGATATACTTGTTCTGCTCTAGATGCAGTTCCATCTTCTCGACGCTTCGCCTCGATGTTTGCATTTGATGTGTCAAATCAAACCGTGTCTGGATGTTTTTTTGTGTTGCCTGCTCAAGAATTAAATCCAATTCCTGAATCTTGAGTTCATAGGAGGCTAAGACCGTTTTACTCTCCATCAGGGTAGTTTCTGATAGCAGCAACGATTCACTGTTTGCTGGGTCATCATTGGAAAACTTGAGAAGCATTGCGTGTCTTTTCTCTTGTGATCGATAAACCTTGGCAGAAAGTTCAATACGTTCATTCAACAATGCCTTCTGGCGAGCAATGGATGTCGACTGCAGAGCCAATTGTTTTTCATTGGCTTTGATCATCTGCGAGTTGACGCGTTGAATTTCTGCATCATCCTCTCTGGCCTGAAGCAAATCACGTTCAAGCCTGGATTGCTGGAGGATGACCAGAATGTCGTTTTCCAGAATATGGTCACCGGGTTTGACCATTATTTTGTCCACTAGGCCGGATGCCTTCGATTGGATGACCTTCATGCTGCCTGAGTTGACTAGCACGCCAAATCCGGTGACATAAATAGGAATTCTGCCAAAAACAGACCAAAGCAAGCCCACCAGGATGACAAGCAGTATTCCGAGTAAGATTACCCAGAACCGGGCCCGCAAAATTTGAGAAGGATGGTCGAGCGCATCCGGGCTGGCTGCCGCTTCAAGCGCTTCTTCTGAAAAAATAAGCTTCATCCATTGATGCTGTTCAGGCCCTAACCTTGGAAATCATCAGTTCAAAACGTCGCGCTGCTATTTCCATGTTGGCAAGTAGTTCGGGCTCGATTTCGTCGATTTCGTCATCATCCGTCTTCATGTCACCATATCCAACGGTTAATATGGTGCTACGCATTCTTTGAGCAAGAAACATGGCAATGGCCTTGTACATTCTAGCCTGAAATCCCACATCGTTCTCAAGTTGGCGCTTGAGAACATCACGGTTTACTTCCAGTAGCAGCGACGTGTCCATTGCATGAACACTCGCCGAGGCCGGTCTGGAGTCAAGCAGGCTGATTTCACCGACCACTTCACCGGACTCAAGCTCGGCCAAATGCTTGGGCTGCGGCGTCTCAAGGTCCACGCTCAAGCTTCCGTTCAAAACAAAGTAGAGGGCCTGCAGGTCATCGTCTTGCCTGAGAAGGCAATCGCCCGCCTGCATTTCTTTTGGACGCCCATGGTCAAGCAACCATTCCAGATCTGCATCATCCAAAATTCCCAATATAATCAACGCTTTTCTCATTCGTTAGCAATGCAGAGCATCTCGTGAATTTGATAAAGGAAAATTAAGGATGAAACCGTGATTGGCAAATGTATTTGCATGAAGCTTGTTCCCGTTGTGAAGAAGTGATCAACTTGAAAACTGGATACAGACCAATCATGAGAGCCCAAACAATGAAGTGTGCAAGACACCAGCCAGGCAAAAAATGCATGTTCCCAGTGTATGTGACGACAGTGGATCAATGCAGGACCATGGAAGGAAGATGGTCTGACTGAGGTCAATGCCTTCCTGATAAAAGCCCCGAAGGACAAAAGGAACACTTCCGTGTACGCAACACAAATGTGATGAGGTCATGCACCTGCTACCCAAATCCTTGTTACTGGTCATCCCATGGCTTGGAAAGCACTCGCCGGCCAAGCCACGGGAAAGGGGGTTAGAGGTTTTGTTTTGATGCCCCCCAACTAAAACATATCCGCGAGCATATCGTTGCCAAGTTCGGCCGCGACTTCACCACTTGCGGCTAAAGCTTTTTCGCCTTTGCCACCTACCATGCATTCCAATTCGAAAGGGGTCAACTCAACCTCCGAATCTTTCATAGCGCCATAAGCGAACTTCATGTCTTCAATCGTAAAGTCATGTCCATGCTGCTTGCCAAGAGACAGGAAGCTTTCCGGGGTTTGCAAACCACTGCTCTTGATTTCGTCCTGCAAGGCCGGGGTGGAATTAATTTGATCTCTCCAATTTTTTAAAGCCTGGTTAATTTGATCTGTTTTATCGCTCATGTTTAGATAATCTTTCGTTTGGATTTAAATAATTATAGTTATGTCTTGAAAATGTCAATTATTTATAATGTATAATAGCCTAAACTTGCACGGCTTTTTCTCGTTAATAATAAAAGGAGTCAATTTTTGCTAAACTCAATCTCCTAATTTTACCATGGTAGTCGGGTATGAGCAGTTCTGAAAACCTCATCTCAAAACGGCAAATTTCGGTTCAAGTCCTTTCCCCGCAACAGCGAGGTCGATTTAACTAACTCTTAACAAAGCACCATTATTTGGGGACAACTCCGCCAGTTGGCGACTTCATTGAACAGGTTGCCCTGTGTAATGGTAAGTGGCCTGCTTTGCTGATATGGGGAGCAGCAGCACTCAAGCTTAAGGATCGAGAGCGGTGGATTGGTTGGAGTCCTCTACAAAGAGCCGTGCCTAAACTCGACAAAAAAGTGTTTAAGTAACTGGCGACTGCATTTTTGCCAAGAAACTGAAAAAACACGTCATACTAAGAACAAGTATTTGCATCTTGAGCTCATCCCTGCTGGCAGATACTGGGTTTAAATTTGATTGCAGCAACAGTGCTAAATTCAGTGATCCTTCCTTGGGACTGCTCAGGCAGGAGTTACTGGAGAATGCAGGGCGATTACTGGGAATCCAGTTCGTGGATGAAGCTACAATACAGCTCACAGTCTTTTCTGAAAATGATTCCACGACCGACAAATTGGCCTCAGCGGCGATCTTTAGAAGCTCTTCCAAGGAAAGTGTAGCTTTTCTCCGGGGAGTGGTTCAAGGGATAGGGCTGGAAGATTAACTGATGCTTTCTGCAACGTAGGAAGGCCCCTACACTCGTGAAACCTTCGGGAAGGAAATGCACGAGTGAACTGAGTTGCAGTCAAAAGATCTCAATATCAGCAGTGTGGTTGAGTTCCTTGCCTTGGGTGAAGAAAATGGCTGTGATTACTCAGAGAATCAACTATCAGTCGCTCACAACCTAATTAAAGGATTCACATAAAAAACTTTCAGCGTGTGAGCTGAAAACCGTCGCAGGTGGCATGGCCACAGGTTTGTCTGATTGAGAATTTGAACATGGACTATGAAACAATCGGATTACTATCCTCCCGTCGATGCATCTTCAGAGAGAACCACTTTTCAACTCGCTCAGCCTGACAGTCTCCTGATTAAGGGTAAGTCGAACTCATGAGAGCATCCTTGAAGATAAGCCTGAGAGGCTCGGGGGGAGATGCGATGTCCAGGGCTTTCATGGGTTCTATGCGATACCCCTTCAGCAAAGCCAGAAAGCTTTGCATGAAACGTCCTTGCGCCAGTTGTTTTTTGACGCGGGACCGAGCTTCATCGTCTTCGCGAGCCAGCTGAAGAGTTCCCACAAATTCTGATCTCTCATCCTGCTCCATTTGAGCCAGGCAAGATGTCAGGTAAAGCGTGCAGGTCCCGTTCTTCAAGTCACGGCATTCAGGATCCCGGTGAAGCTCCTGATAATCCTTCCGTAGTGAACCACTCAGGCCGAGATAATCCCCAAAGACCCCATAAGCTTCCACAACTTCTGGTGATGCCCCTGCGAATTCCGCCCCGAGGCGCATGAAGATTCCCCACGGCTCACGCTGCATGACAGAAGCCTCCACCGACTTCAAATCAACATGGTAATCCCCGGTTGCATGAATGTCTTCCAATTGTGCCCCCAGGAGATTTAATAGACCACGTGAAGTGATTTCCTGAACCCTCTTGTAGCGCTTTACAGGCATTCTGATCGTGCGCAGGCGTTCCTGGGTAAGCAGTGTAGCGAATGTAAAACTAGTGATCGAAGCATCCGCGCCTGCATGGGTAATGTTCCATTTCGAAGAAAGATCGCCATCATTGAGGTCGTCAAAACAATGTGCCCCTGCCCATATCATCGAACAGACCGAACCTAGCGGAACAGCAGGTTTCCATTTGCCTGTAATGGCATAATAGGTCAGCGCAAGCCAGTGCGTGCAGCTTAACAAGCTATTCGTAAGGTATTCTTCCGAAAAGCGCTTTACAAGCTGACCCTGCAACATCGAAAAATCAGTACGATCAAGGAGTTGATTGATATCCTTGAAAGTTGCCTCGTTATAGAGGCTGATCCATTGACTGACATTGTTCTTGTCGATTGTTCTCATCAAATATGCATAATAAAAGAGATAAAAAAAACTATCAAAGTTAAACGTAATTGGTCAAAGGTGCGAGCGACGTCGTCCCCTGTTGTTTATGAAGGGATACTTTATCTGACCTTTGATGGCGTCGACGTGCAGTATTTCATCGCGCTAGACAAACTCACAGGTGAGACAGTTTGTCGCCGTGACCGTTCGGTGGATAAAGACTTCGCTGCCGTGGGTAGTGGCAACCTGTCCTACAATTGGTATTTAAATGATGCCCTCATTGAGGGCGCAACTGACTCGGTTTACTCCGTCCAAAA
>Ga0055584_100002822_pt1 | contig 17235 bp, 14 predicted proteins | sample OSDHelmetaG_FD_58716 | JGI IMG/M metagenome (GOLD analysis project Ga0055584, IMG submission 58716) | Pelagic marine sediment microbial communities from the LTER site Helgoland, North Sea, for post-phytoplankton bloom and carbon turnover... | ecosystem: Environmental > Aquatic > Marine >... | reverse complement strand
TTGTTTTCCTCCGCCCTAAGAGCGATAGCAGACGTTTTTAGCGGCATCGACGATCTGTCCGGCCTGCGGTAAGGCGAGCGCCTCGAGATTGGCCGCATACGGCAAGGGGACATCCTCCGAGCAAACCCGCGCCATCGGCGCATCGAGCCAATCGAAGGCAGCCTCCATCATCAGCGCGGCGATTTCCGACCCGATCCCCGCGAACGGCCAGCCTTCCTCGCAACTGACGATGCGATTGGTCTTTTGAACCGATTTGACGATAGTTTCGGTGTCGAGCGGTCGAATACTGCGAAGATCGATAACTTCCGCGCTGATCCCCTCCGCGGCCAATGCATCCGCCGCCTCAAGCGCCTTGCCGACCATGATTGAGAAAGCAACCAATGTGACGTCGGTTCCCTCCCGCACGACTTTCGCGCTGCCGATCGGGACTATCCAATCGTCGCTGACGGGGACTTCGAAGCTGTTTCCATACAACATCTCGTTTTCAAGAACCAAGACGGGGTTGGGATCGCGAATGGCCGACTTGAGAAGACCCTTTGCATCCGCCGCCGAATAGGGCGAGACCACTTTCAATCCAGGGCAATGGGCATACCAGCTGGCGTAACATTGGGAATGCTGTGCGCCGACACGCGAAGCCGCACCATTCGGTCCCCGAAAGACGATCGGGCACCCCATTTGACCGCCGGACATATAGAGCGTCTTTGCAGCCGAGTTGATCAGATGATCCACGGCCTGCATGGCGAAATTGAAGGTCATGAACTCCACAATGGGGCGTAATCCCATAAACGCGGCACCCACACCGAGGCCCGAAAATCCGTGTTCCGTGATTGGCGTGTCGATGACTCGGCGCTCGCCGAACTCTTCCAACAAGCCTTGGCTGATCTTATAGGCTCCCTGATATTGGGCGACTTCCTCGCCCATCAGGAATACGGATTCTTCCCGCCGCATTTCTTCGGCCATCGCATCGCGCAAGGCTTCGCGTACAGTCAAAGTGACTGTCTCACCGTCCCAATCGGGCTCGGCTTGTGCGTTGGCCGCAATGGGGGCGCTCACTGGCGCAGACACCACGGCCACGGGTTCCGGTGTTGCCGGCTGCGGTGCGGGCGTCGTGGGGGCCGGACTGGCGACAACGTCATCGGCGCTTTCTCCCTCGCCCAGAATAACCGCGATCGGGGTGTTTACGGCGACGCCTTCGGCACCTTCGGCGACTAAAATCTTGCCGAGTTTACCTTCATCGACCGCTTCAACTTCCATCGTCGCCTTATCGGTTTCGATTTCTGCTATCACGTCTCCCGCGGTGACCTCGTCGCCTTCGGCTTTCAGCCACTTGGCGAGCTTGCCTTCCGTCATGGTCGGCGAAAGCGCGGGCATCAAAATCTCTACTGGCATTTCCGTCGCTCCCCCGCCTACGCTTCGACCAAGACATCGGTATAAAGCTCCGATGGATCCGGTTCCGGGCTGTTTTGTGCGAATTCCGCGGCATCGGATACGATATCCTTGATCTTGCGGTCGATTTCCTTGAGTTCCTCTTCCGAGGCAACCTTCTCGTCAATCAACCAGCCGCGCATTCGGTCGATGGGGTCGCGTTCCGAGCGAACTTTGCTAACCTCTTCGCGGCTACGGTATTTCGCCGGATCAGACATCGAGTGACCGCGATATCTGTAGGTTTGCATCTCTAGGACGTATGGTCCCTTCCCCGCTCTACAGTGTGCAACGGCAATTGCCGCCGCTTCCCGCACGGCAAGCACATCCATACCGTCAACTTGTTTGCCGGGAATGCCATATGGCTTACCGCGATTGAAAAGATCGCTGCCGGCCGAGGCGCGCTCCTGGCTCGTCCCCATGGCGTATTTATTGTTCTCGATCACGAATATCGCCGGTAGGTCCCATAATCCCGCCATGTTCAGGGTTTCGCCGACTTGGCCCTGATTGATCGCGCCGTCACCGAAATAAGTGACGCTGACAAGGTCGGTCTGATTATATTTATGAGCGAAAGCGATCCCCGCACCGATCGGCACTTGTGCTGCGACGATACCGTGTCCGCCGTAGAAGTTCTTTTCCCGGCTGAACATATGCATGGAGCCGCCCTTGCCTTTGGAATATCCACCGGCACGGCCCGTCAATTCGGCCATAACGCCCCTGGCGTCCATTCCGCAGGCAAGCATGTGACCGTGATCGCGATAGCTGGTGATGACGGCATCGCCGTCCTTCAGCGTCGATTGAATACCGACAACGACAGCTTCTTGGCCGATATACAAATGGCAAAATCCGCCAATCAGTCCCATACCGTATAGTTGTCCGGCCTTCTCTTCGAAACGCCGAATCAGAAGCATGTCATTGTAATATTGTAACAATTCGTCTTTAGACGCTGCGCTGGAATTCTTTTTTGCCGATGCGCGCGTTCTGGCCCGCTCTTTCGCCGCCATTTGGACTCCCTGACTACGTCGAATTCGACGCCTTGGTTCCCGTCCACTATCAATTAATCTGAAATAGCGGATTCTTCAATATAATATTATCTAATTGAAATTTATGAATTATTTATTAATTAACCGAAGTTTGGTTAAATTACGGTAAGGTTAAGAATTATGATTTACGAGAGCTTATCAGATTGAAAGTTCAATCGGAATAAAATTACTTGATCAATTCGAGGCGTCGCCTTGTCAGGTAATTTTGAGATCAAATTTCAGCTTCGATCTGCTCGATTAAGCGATTGACCTCACACGCTAAGGCAGCGGTTCCCATCGCATCAGTTCCCAATGCGATACTCTTCGCGAAATGTCGGTGAACGTTATTCAAGGGGAGCGGGCCGGGTAAGGGGATGGATTTATGGTTGAGGCGCAGGCTTGGCGCCGGATGATCTTCGAGCTCCAATAGCCCAGCTTCTCCTTCACAGCGGAGACGTCTCCTTTTTTCCACCATCGTGTTTCCAAATTTTAAATTTGCCCGCACTCCACTTGGGAATTCCAGTACTACATCAATGACATGGCGGTTCTTGGCCCCAGACACGAGATTTGCCGAAAGCGTTGTCGGTGACGATTTTACCAAATCTAAGGCGAATGCCAGATCATGCGGGCCATAGTCCCAAAGACCCGACATATACTCGCGGAACGGCCCCTGATTGCCGCCTTCCGAAGACAGAGTTTTAAGCGGACCGATTTCCTCTAAATGTTGCCTTAAGGTAGAATATCCGACGCTAAAAAGGTGAATTAGATTCACCATGATCAATCCATTCACGCGTTCTGCCTGCGCTATGATTTGTTGCGCCTCGCGTGCCGATAAAGTCAGCGGCTTTTCCGCTAGAATGGGAACGTCTTCGTTAAGCAGTTTTTCACAAGTCCCCCGCATGTGATGGGGAGCGGTCGCAAGGATAACGCCGTCAGGTCGGTTACTTTCGTGCAACATCCGGTCAATATTCGGCCAGATACAAGCCGGAGAGACATCGCCAAAGAGCGGTCGCCGTTGATCGGATAGGGAAGAGCTGACCACACCGGCGAGCTGGAGATCAGCGGTCGCGGCAATCGTCGCCATATGGCGTTGGGCCCAAGGCCCAGAGCCGACAACAGCTAGGGAGGTTATCTCCCCCATGATCAAGCGGAAGAGGCAAGTTCCGAGCGATATCTCGGAATAGACCAAGACAGGAACCGTTCTACCCCATCATCCAAAGTTACATTCGGATGAAAATCCAATTGCAACTCGGCCTTACGAATGTCGGGACAGCGGCGCATGGGCTCGTCCGCAGGATAGGAATCCGGATATTCTGTTGTTTGCATGGTCACATCGACCGGACTCATGCGCTTGAACGTGTCGGCGAGAACATTCATCGAGACTTCTGGATTCGGATTACCAATATTGTAGGCTTCTCCCGGCACGCCTTTCAGAACAATACGGAAGAACCCGATCATAGCGTCGACAATGTAGCAAAATGTCCGGGTCTGGCGACCGTCACCATAAATCATTAGGGGGTCTCCAGCCGCGATTTGAGCCGCGAAGTTCGGCATAACCCGATAATCCGACTTCTGCATTCCGGGCCCGTACACATTGAAAGGTCTGACAATATTGGTATGGATGCCAAAATAGTCATGGTAGATGTAGCAATACGTCTCCCCTACCCTTTTCCCTTCATCGTAACACGCTCTTGGGCCCAAGGTTGAGACATTGCCACGATAACTCTCCATCGTCGGCACATGGCCCGGGTCGGGATCTCCATAAATCTCACTTGAGGAGAAATAGATAAACCGTGCATTCGATTGTTTCGCACATTCCAACAACCGTTGCGTCCCGACGGTCGCAACCTCCAAAGTCTCCAGCGGATAAGCCCGATAATAATAAGGGCTGGCGATTCCAGCCGCGTGAATAAACCAGTCGAAATCACCGCCCGGAAGCGGATCGCGGCAGATATCGGCATGGACCAATTCACCCCAATCGCCGAGTTCGTCCAAAAGCTTCGGATCCGCGACCCGAAAATTATCCAACATGCAAAGCTTGCACGGTTGGTCGAGGACCTCTTCGTTCAGCTTTTTAAAGACCGCGAGAAAATATCTCCCGAGGAAACCCGCCCCACCCGCGATAAGCACGCGTTTACCGGCTAAATTCTTTACCTCCGGCGGAAGAGCATCAACGATTTGAGCGAGATCGCCGTCAAGAAATAGGGAATTATCCATTATCCGCACTCACTACCTTCAATGTGGGCAAGGGTACAATGAATCGATTGCCCGAATGCAAGAATTGCCGATTGTTTTCAATGATAGGTTCCGCAAAATTCCAAGCCAGAATGAGTAGATCGTCGACCGGATCTTCCGTCAATCGTGTGGGGGGAACGACCGGTATATCCAAACCGGGGCTGTAGAGCCCTTGTTTCCAGGGACTATCATCAACGATATAGGCTAAATCTTCGAATTTGAGGCCAAACTGATACATCAGCGTTGTCGCTTTAGCTGGAGCGCCGTATCCCGCTATTCGACGGCCTTCCGCGCGTGCCGTCATTATCAATCGGCTTAGCTCATTTCCCGCATTTCGAATTTTACGGGAAAAATCTGCATACACGCCTGGTTCCGACAATCCCTTCGCGTCCTCGGCGGCAAGTAATGCTGCTAGTTCGTTGCTCTCCTTACGCCCGCTCGCCTCCGGCGCCGCAAACACTCGAATGGACCCTCCATGACTGGGGATTCTCTCCGCATGAAATAGATGGAGGCCATGTGCATGTAAAAAGGGCACTAATGGCTTCAATGCGTGGTAGTCCAAATGCTCATGGTAAACGGTATCGAACAGCGTTTTCTCTATGACATCCATCAGATAGGAAACTTCAAAGACGAAAATACCGTCCGGCGCCAAAAGCGCGACAATGTCTTCTACGACGCTGCTTAGATCGTCGATATGGGCGCACACGTTATTCGCGGTTATAATTCGGGCCTGCCCTTCTGCATCGATAATTCGTGCGGCGATTTCACTCGAAAAGAAAGCTGCAATGGTCGGCACACCGTTTTGATTTGCGGCATCCGCGATTTTTTGCGCGGGATCGACCCCTCGTATTCGGGCGCCAAGGCTTCGAAACGATTTGAGAAGTGTGCCGTCGTTTGACCCGATATCGACCACTAAATCGTCAGGAGCACCAGCAACCATGGACCACACGGCTTTCGCATAGGCATCGAAATGAGCAACAAAACTGGGTGACGTGCCGGAAACGTAGATATAATCGGAAAAAAGACTTTCCGGATCAACGACATGTCCGAGTTGCAGATGTCCGCAATCGCCGCAAAGCATCAACTCCAAGGGGTACGTCTCTTGAATTTGATCTAAAGACGATTCAGGGCGAAAATCATTCGCGGGCGGTGTCGGCGACAACATACATACCGCCTCCAATCTATTGCTATTACATAGGCGACAATCCGAACGAACCCGGCACATGGGCATATCGGGGCTATACCTTGATTGTGGCGGGATCTATCATTTCAATCCGACGCACATCCGCTTCGTAGGATTCTTGGTCTCTAGGGTTGCGGCCGAAAGTGAAGAACATCGTGTCTTGAGTGAAGACCATTGCGTGGTCGACCATGGGCGGTGTGAAAAATAGCTCACCGGCTTTCACGGTCACGAGTTCAGGCGCTTCCTCCGACCCGTGCGGGCGATGATAATAGTCAATTTCACCTTCGGTGACGTAGCAATAATGCCAATCAGTCAGATGGTAATGATTGGCGCGTACGGTTCCCTTCTTTGATGAGATGAGCACGACGCTCTTAGTCGGCAGGTCGTAGAGTGGCTGGATCGACCCTCGGTCATCGTCGTGGCTGTCTTCCATCTGTACGATGACGTCTTTCGGCCACATATTCGGTTCATCTAGGTGAATTTTCTTCCAATCATTCATGCTGCATTCTTTCGTATTGGCTTGGATAAACGATCAAGTTTTTAGGTAGAAACACAATATCTAGTGTGGACCAGTATATCTGTATCATATCTCTAGGTGGTTGGTTAAAAACTTCTCTTGTAGTCGTTTCGTTAAGTATCCGAAATGAGGGTATTCTCGTTCAGGATGCGCCGGACAAACGCTTAATCCAGAATAACCCGTTCATTTGTTTCTAAAAGGTTCAAAACCGCCCTCGCTCGTTCATCGAGCGTGTCGAGGTCGAGATTCTCGGGGCCCAATAGTTTCGTCCGCCGTTCAATGCGCACACGCTCCTCGACCCTCTCCGCCAAAACGCTCTCGGCTTTGGTTACTTCGGTCGTTAATAGCAAGTAAGCGCTGAGACCGTGATCACCTTTAAGCGAATGGTATGCAAAATAGCCGACTACGAGTGCTCCAATGACGGGAGCGGTGATCAGTCGAGCAAAATCCGTAATTTTCCCAAGAGGAAGCATATAAAGATAATGGACGATGTAAAATATACCGTCAATATAATAAGTAAATACCAGGTAATGTTTATTTGCTGAATATAGTATTACCTGAAATAAATAAGGGAAACTTTAGTAGCAAGGCTGTTTACTTTGAAAAAACCTCGGTTTCTCCTATCTCATCTATTTTAGAGCCGCCCGCCCCGCAAACCTTGCCGCGCTTCCGAGGCGTTCCTCGATCCGCAGCAACTGATTATATTTCGCCAATCGGTCTGAACGAGAGAGGGACCCAGTTTTGATCTGACCGCAATTGGTGGCAACGGCGATATCTGCGATCGTGGTGTCCTCGGTCTCACCCGAACGATGCGACATGACCGCCGTATATCCGGAGCGATGCGCCAGTTCGACGGCGTCCAATGTCTCGCTTAAAGTCCCAATTTGGTTGACCTTCACCAATATTGAGTTGGCAGTTCCACGCTCAATACCGTCGGCGAGACGCTTCGGGTTCGTGACGAACAGATCGTCGCCGACCAATTGAGTTGTATTCCCAATTTTCTCGGTCAAAACGCGCCAACCGTCCCAATCGTCCTCTGCCATGCCGTCCTCAATCGAAACAATCGGGTAATTGTTCACCAGATTTTCCAGATAATCGGCCATCCCCGTCGCGTCGAGAGTCTTACCCTCTCCTTCCAAACGATAGGCACCATCGATATAAAATTCGGTCGCCGCACAATCGAGCGCCAAGCAAATTTCATCACCACAAGTGTAGCCGGCCCGTTCGATAGCTTTCTGGATGTAGTCCAATGCCTCGGTCGTGGAGCTCAACGCCGGGGCAAAGCCGCCTTCGTCACCGACATTCGTGCTATGTCCCGCATCTGAAAGCGTCGATTTTAGTGCGTGAAACACTTCGGCCCCCATCCGAAGAGCATCCGAGAAGGTCTCACCACCGAGTGGCATGATCATGAATTCTTGAATATCGACCGCATTATCCGCATGCGCACCACCGTTTACGATATTCATCATCGGCACCGGCAATAGGTTCGCCCAGATTCCGCCGATATAGGCATATAGCGGCAGGTCGTGCGATTCTGCTGCTGCTCGTGCAACCGCGAGCGACGCTCCCAGAATCGCGTTAGCACCCAACCGAGCCTTATTTTCCGTGCCGTCCAAATCCAACAGAATTTGGTCGATATTCCTTTGATCCTCCGCCTCGGCACCGGATAGAGCATCAAAAATATCGCCGTTCACCGCGTCGATGGCTTTTTGCACACCTTTCCCACCGTATCGCTCGCCACCATCACGAAGCTCGAGCATCTCATGCGCGCCGGTGGAAGCGCCCGACGGCACCGCGGCGCGGCCAAATGCACCGTCTTCGAGATAAACATCGACTTCAACGGTCGGATTACCCCGGCTGTCGAGAATTTCGCGCGCCTGCAATTCGACTATTGCGGTCATTGGTCTAGCTCCAAGTTGCGTCGACGGTATCGTTAAATATTAAGCGGGTGTGCCTTCGCGACACGATCAAATTCAATGAGCTGCGAAAGCAAGTTTTCCAATTCCTTGAGGGGCACCATATTCGGCCCATCGGAAGGTGCTGAATCAGGATCCTGATGGGTTTCGATAAACACCGCTGCAACACCGACGGCGATCGCCGCCCGGGCCAAGGCAGGCACGAATTCCCTCTGACCGCCCGATGTCGTTCCCTGACCGCCCGGTTGTTGCACCGAATGAGTCGCGTCAAAGACGATAGGATAGCCGTTTTGTGCCATGATCGGCAGTGAGCGCATATCGCTCACCAATGTGTTATAGCCGAAACTGGCTCCACGTTCGGTCAACAGGATGTTTTCATTCCCGGCATCCGCCACCTTCGCCACGACCTGCTTCATGTCCCAGGGTGCGAGGAATTGGCCCTTTTTGACGTTCACGGCCTTACCGGTCTTTGCCGCCGCCAAAAGCAAATCAGTCTGGCGACAGAGGAAAGCCGGAATCTGCAAAACATCCACGGCTTCCGCAACAGGAGCGCATTGTCCGGGCTCGTGTACATCAGTGAGGACTGGGCAGCCCTGGGTTTCGCGAACTTCACTGAAGATCGGCAATGCCTCTTCCAACCCCATGCCACGCGGACTGCTGTTCGACGTCCTGTTCGCTTTGTCGAAAGAAGACTTGTAGATAAATCCGATGCCAAGCCGGTCGGTCATCTCACAGAGCGCTTGGCTCATTTCCAGTGCATGGGAGCGACTTTCGAGCGCGCAAGGTCCGGCAATTAACGTCAATGGCAGATCATTGGCAACGGAAACGGGGCCAATAGTTACACGCTTTTGCGTCGTCATTCGGAGGTTTCCAGTATCAGACCAATCGTGCTTGATCGACGGCCGCTTTGACAAAGCTCGTGAACAAGGGGTGCGGCGCGAATGGCCGGGATTTCAACTCCGGATGAAACTGCACGCCGATATACCACGGATGATCACGGAGTTCGACAATCTCTGGAAGTCGTTTATCCGGCGACATACCCGAGAATTGAAGACCCGCGTCTTCCAAACGCTGGCGGTAATTCACATTCACTTCGTAGCGATGACGGTGACGCTCATTGATCTCACGCTCACCGCCGTAAATTTCGGCGATCCGACTGCCCGGTTCGAGCCGGCATGGGAAATTGCCCAAACGCATCGTTCCGCCCTTCTCGTCTTCGGCGTCGCGCTGCTCCAATGTGTTCCCGTGCATCCATTCGGTCAGCAATCCAACAACTGGCTCCTTGCATTCACCGAACTCAGTGCTGTTCGCCTCGGGAATACCGGAAAGGTTTCTCGCGGCCTCAATGACCGCCATTTGCATGCCGAAACATATCCCGAAATAGGGCACCATGCGGCGGCGCGCGAACTGTGCCGCTTGGATCTTGCCCTCGGCCCCTCTTTCGCCGAAACCGCCAGGCACTAAGATGCCGTGGCAATTCTCCAGCTCGTGAATATGATTTTCCTGTTCGAAAATTTCCGCCTCGATCCATCGGACATTCACGCGAACGTTATTGGCGATTCCCCCGTGGGTCAGCGCCTCGCTCAGGGATTTATAGGCGTCAATGAGGTTCGTATACTTACCGACAATCGCGATATTCACTTCACCTTCGGGATTTAGGATGGAGCGTACGATCCCGGTCCACCGCGATAGGTCGACCTCTCGGTCACGCTCTTCCGTCAATCCGAAATGAGTGAGTACTTCGGTGTCGAAGCCTTGTTCGTGATAGGTAATCGGCACCTGGTAAATTGTATCGACATCTTCCGCTGGAATAACACAAGATTCTTGCACATTGCAGAAAAGCGCCAGTTTACGCCGGGCTTCCGCGGCAATCTCCCGCTCACAGCGACACAACAGAAGATCAGGCTGGATACCGACACTCAAAAGTTCTTTCACAGAATGCTGCGTCGGCTTGGTCTTTAGCTCACCTGCAGCCCCCAGGAACGGGACCAAGGTGACGTGGATGAACATCGTATTCTCACGGCCCTGCTCATTGCGCAACTGACGAATGGCTTCGAGAAACGGTAATCCTTCAATATCGCCGACAGTGCCGCCAATTTCGCACAGTACGAAATCCTCGTCCGTGATATCACTGGTGATGAATTCTTTAATTGCATCGGTAACATGCGGAATGACTTGCACGGTCCCGCCGAGATAATCACCCCGCCGTTCTCTTGCGATGACGGTGGAATAAATTCGGCCGGTTGTGACGTTGTCGCTTTTCCGGGCCGAGACACCGGTGAAACGCTCATAGTGGCCAAGATCGAGATCGGTTTCGGCGCCGTCGTCGGTCACATAGACTTCACCATGTTGATAGGGGCTCATCGTTCCGGGATCGACGTTCAGATACGGATCGAGCTTGCGCAACCGAACCTTATACCCACGCGCCTGGAGCAATGCGCCGAGCGCCGCTGAGGAAAGGCCTTTCCCCAAAGATGAAACAACACCGCCAGTAATAAAGACAAACCGCGTCATGCCAGCCCTCCGGATGCCGGGCTGTCTTTGTATTTCGCGGTCAACCGGTTCATCGTGTCAAATCGTTCTCGTTTTGGTGTTTATTTCGAAAGCGGGACGGATGGTTCGGATGACTTTGGTATGACCGGTGTTTCAGATTGCGTGCCTTGCGTGTCGAGCACCGAGGACCGCTCTCCCGTATTACTGGCCAAGATCGCCAAGCTTAGACTGCTCAGCATGAAGCATGCCGCCAATATAGCAGTTGCACGGGACAAAAGATTCGCGGTTCCGCGTACGCTCACCAATCCTGAACCGCTGCTTCCTCCACCACCAATACCGAGTCCACCGCCCTCGCTCCGCTGAAGCAAGACGACAACCACCAATGAGATGGCAATCAGAAGATGGATGACGAGTAGAATTGTGGTCAACTGAACATGCTTTCGTTCGGCGGGCCACCAGGGCCCGATTGGCGAAGTATTTAATGGGTCTCACGAGTGATGGCTAGGGGCAACTTTGTCCGATTGCGAGAAAACTATCGGCTTTGAGACTAGCTCCCCCAACCAGGGCTCCATTAACGCCATCGCAGCGCAAAATTTTATCCGCATTCTCCGCATTCACCGAGCCGCCATATAGCAATTTGGTCGATTCCGGCGAATCACCACCCATTTCACGTTTCAGCACGGATTGAATGTGCAAATGCATCTCGGTGATTTGTTCTAGAGTAGGTACTTTACCCGTGCCGATTGCCCAGACAGGTTCATAGGCAATAACGGTATTAGACGATGTTGCGCCGTTCGGCAGGCTTTGCGTCACCTGGGTTTCCACCACGGAAAGTGCCTCTCCCGATTCGCGCTGCGCGTCGCTTTCGCCAACGCAAATTATTGCCGTCAGACCACCAGTTTGAGCAGCTTCAGCCTTCGCTTTCACCGCTGCATCCGATTCCATGTGATTCGATCGTCGCTCTGAATGGCCCACAATCACGTATTGGCAACCGATATCAGATAACATCCCAACCGAAATGTCACCGGTATGCGCACCGGACGCTTCGGCATGGCAATCTTGCCCGCCAAGCGAAACGCTAGAATCCTTCAATGACTTTGCGACGGTGGAGAGAGCGGTCGCCGGCGGACAAAGTAGATACTCGCAGCTATGCGCGGCACTTCTCTCTTTAATCGCAACAGCGAGTTCGCGCGCCATGTTCAGCTCGCCGTTCATTTTCCAGTTCCCTGCGATAAGCATCCGCGTCATTGCCTTAATTCTCCCCCATTTTTCGGCTTATAGTCCTACCCGGTTTGACCTTTAGTTAGCACGCGTCCGAAGCTGGAACCACGCCTTGATGACCTCCGCCACAGTAAATATGAATGACACTATTGTCGGTTGCGGGTCAATTGCGCGCTCACTATCATGCGCCACCCAAATTACGAGCCGCCCTTTTCGGCACTCTTCACGCTAACAACGGCTGCATATCATCATGCTTCAAGTCCTTCGAAATTCAGTTGCTTCCATTTTCGTGAAAGTGCTCTTCGGATTGCTGGTTCTCAGCTTTGCAATTTGGGGCATGGGCGACGTCTTCACCGGCGGTTTGTTCGGCAACACTGTTGCAGAGGTCGGCCCCGTCAAGATCGGCGCACAGCAGGTCCGAAACGAATATCAACGCGAATTGAACCGTCTGCGCCGAATGAATATCGATCCGGAACGGGCACGTCAGATGGGGCTGCCGGACCGAGTGGTTCAAAACATGGTCAGTCGGGCCAGCTTCGATGCCGAAGTTTTCGAGCGCGGATTGACAGCCAGCGATGCGAATATCGCTCAGGATATCCGTACCAATCCGGCGTTCCGTAGCGGTGTCGGAACATTCGACCGGATACAGTTCGAACAACTGCTGCGCGCCAACGGCATGACCGAGGACATGTATGTCGCCGAATTGCGCCGAGATATTGCCCGCAATCAAGCGCTCGACAGTATTTCGACGACCATTCAAGTCCCAAAACCGGTGGCCGATGCCCTCTACGGTTGGCGTGAAGAGAAACGCGTGGCCGGAATAACAAATATTCGTGTCGACCCTTCCTCCAATGTCGCGGAGCCGACACTCACGGACTTGAACGAGTACCACAAAGCCAACGAAGCCGAGTTCACCGCGCCGGAACGCCGTGCGGTGCAATATATCGACCTCTCGGCCCCGGTATTCGCGAAGCGCATCACTATCTCCGAAGATGAACTCGTTGCCGCCTTCGAAGAACGTGCGGAGGAATTCAGCGTTCCCGAAACCCGTAAAGTGTTGCAAATGGTTGTCACGGCGGAGGATCAAGCCAAAACCGCGAAGGAGCGCTTGGACTCTGGTGAGGAGTTTGCGGCTGTTGCCAAGGATATCGCCGGCCAGACGTCCGCAAGCATCGATCTCGGTGAAATCTCGAAAGGTGATTTGCCGGCGGAGTTGTCTCCAGATGTGTTCCAACTTGCGAGCGGTGAAGCGTCGAAACCGTTGAAAGGGCCGTTCGGTTGGCATATTTTCAAGGTTGAAAAAATCAATGCGGGCCGAGAAGCTAGACTTTCCGACGCGAAAGAACGTTTGACCCAAGAACTCAGCGCGGAGAAGGCGGTCGACGATGTTTATCGTGCGGCGAACAAGCTTGAGGATGCGATTGGATCTGGCGCTTCTCTAGAGACAGCTGCAAGTAATCTTGGCCTGAAACTGAAATCGTTGCCCAGCATTGACGCTGCCGGGCGTGACGCTGCCGGAAAAGAAATTAAAGGCTTACCGGGCGCACCCTTCTTGGAGAATGTGTTCGCTGCGGGGATCAACGAACCTGGTACGCTCACGAGCACGGAACAGGATGGTGGATTTTTCATCGTTCGTGTTTCCGGGATCACGCCGGCGGCGCTGCAATCCGTTGACGCCGCGAAAGTTCGCGTCGTTGCGGCCTGGAAACGTCAAAAACGGATCGAACTTGCCGAGGCTCGTGCTAAAAAACTCGCTCAGGCACTGGAAGCCGGACGCGAGTTGAAGGACATCCCGGAAGCGGAAGGCCAAGCCCTCGTTCCGACCAATCCGATCACACGCCAAGACGGCGCGGCGCGGGCCAATCTTCCCTTCGATGTCGTCAATAAGTTATTCAGCTTTAAAACAACTGGTAAGGTTGCCGTCGGCCGCGCTGGCGACGGTTTTATGGTTGCGAAACTGACTGAAATTCAAGCTGCAAGGCCGAACAAGGACGTGGACGGGTATCGCGGCTTGGCGCAAAACCTGCGAGCATCGATAACCAGCGATATTCTGTATCAGTACAATCAAGCTCTTCGGGATTCGCACGGTGCAGTGGTGAACGATACTTTATTGCAGCAGCTTTTCGCCGACGACAGCAGTTACGCCCGTCAATATTAGATGGGAATTGGGTTAATCTCGTCGCACCTTGCTCAGCGGCACCAGGGTAAAACCTCTATCGGTCAACGTGCCAAGCCATTGCGAAAGCACGGATACAGTCGCGTCGTAGGGGTGACCGATGCCAATGGCGTAACCGCGCTGCCGACTGATCTTTTCGAGCTCCAGTAACTGGGCCTTGATGCGCGCTTCATCAGGTTCGTTATCCAAAAAGATGTCGCGGACCATAATGCTAAGCCCTTCCCGTCGCGCGACGGTCTTTGCGACGGAACGCGGGCTGGTCAGAGAGTCGAGATATAAGAGGCCGCGCGCTTTAATTTCCTTCAAAACCACGGACATGCCTTCGTCCCATGTGGTGAATTCGCTGCCCATGTGATTGTTAATTCCGACGAAACCGTCGAATTGCGACAAGTTCCAAGCGAGTCTGCTTCGAATCTCATCTTCGTCTAGATGGTGCATAAGCGCGTTCGGCCCCGGATCGGTATCGGCGGTCGTCGGTTGCATCGGCAAATGGACAATGAGTTCGTGCCCAGCGTTCAGGGCATCTTTCGTCAACGCTCTCAGGTTATAACCATAGGGCAGGAACGCCATTGTCAGCGGCCCTTTCAAGGCAATGGCATTGCGCGTCCGTTTTTGATCGATGCCCAAGTCGTCGATGACGATGGCGATCCTTGGGATTGCGACGACGTTGCGGTCTGATGTTATCGAAGCCAATTTTTGTTTTGATGCGTCCCGACGTTCAGGTTTCACCTTAGGGGCATGCGCGTCCGCTTCCGATTTAGATTTTTGCTTGGGACTAACCGTATTCGGTTTTGCCTCTGGTCGCGCCAAGGGTGTGCTATATGCATAAGCCCGAACGGTGGCATTCGCAGTAGGTGCAGCTCGAACTTGCGCCTCACTCGGAGGCGCGGCGGGCGCTGTAATGTCCGCGGGCCTGACGGGCCTATCTTTTGATTGAGAGCCCAGATATCCACCAATCGATGCGCCCAGCAAAAAGAAAATGATTAGACCTGAAAATACGTATCGGCGTTCGCCGAAAAGTCGACCAAGCGCAAACGGCAAGCGTCTTCGGCGCTTGGTAGCTGGCATTGGCCGACCGTTCGGCTTCGATCGTTCGATCTTTCTGTAACGATCATCCGACATATTGAACGCTAATAAGGCTGACTAAACTTCTGGGCACACTGATGGTCACGGTTTCATCGTGAAGCGGGTCGGGCCCAACAATTGCGGTAATAAGGGGCGGACCCTATCGATCCAAGCACACAGCATCGGTCGAGTTTCCCGGGGATCGATAATATCGTGTGCTGAGAATGATTCGGCCCGCGGAAACGGAGACAACCGCGCGGCCATCATGTCCTCAAGCTCGCGGCGTTTTGCGTCTGGATCCTCGGCGGCCTCTATTTCACGACCGAATGCCACGGCGACACCTCCTTCAAGCGGCAAGGCCCCCATTTCGGCTGATGGCCAAAGCAATACATATGCGTCATTGCCGTAATGTGCCGCCTGCGCGACGCCATATGATTTCTTCACGACAATGGATGCCCAGGGCACGCTGCAATCGGCGACAGCTAGGACTGTCGCCGTTCCAAATTTGATGGTGCCTTCTTTTTCGGCCTCACTACCGATCATAAATCCCGGTTCGTCGACCAAGGCGACGATGGGAATATGAAATGTCTCGCATGTCTCGACGAATTTGCGGACTTTCTGAGCCCCTGCGGCTGTCATCGACCCTGCATAATACCGGCAATCGTTGCCGAATATTCCGACCACTTGCCCGTTCAACCGCGCATAACCGACAATTTGTCCCGGTCCATAGCGCCGCCCGAGCTCGAAAAAACTATCGTGGTCGACCACAAGGGAGATTAATTTCCGCATGTCGTAGGGTTTACGCCTATCCTTCGGGATTATCGTCGCAAGGTCGTCTTCGCACCGGTCTACGGGATCGCCGATTTCGCTATCCGGGGTTAATTCCCACACATTTCTGGGCATATAACTGAGAAATCGGCGGATCTGGGATAACGCGTCGGCTTCGTCCTTCGCCATATTGTCGGCAACACCGTTTCTGGTATGGACGTCGGCACTGCCGAGCTCTTCCTTCGTGAGATTTTCCCCCAGCGCTCGGGCCACAACGGCTGGCCCGGCGACCAACACTTGAGAATTCTCCCGCGTCATCACACAGAAATGCGACGATACCAGACGGGATGCCGGTAACCCTGCGACCGGCCCCAATGCCGCCGTTGCGACAGGCACGGTTCCCATTGTTCGGGCTACCGATCTGAATCGGGGTGCATCGAACACCGGCGACCCCACTGTTGCAGGTACACCCTTTCCACCTCCAGCGCCCGTCACACTGCCGCCACCGCCCTCATGGAGGCGTATAAGTGGCATTTTGTACTTGAGGGCTAATTCTTCCGCATAGACACTTTTACGCAGCCCCGCCGCATTCGGAGAGCCGCCTTTCAAGGTAAAATCTTCGCCACCGACAATACAATCGCGGCCGCCAACTTTTCCGAAACCTAGGACGAAGTTTGCCGGCAGGAACTCTGTTACGTTGCCGTCTTCATCGCGATAGGCGCTTCCAGCGCCCATTCCCAATTCCTGAAAGGAGTTCACATCCAAGAGTCCGTCGATCCGTTCTCGTATCGTTAATCGGCCTTTGGCGTGTTGCCGCTCGACTCCTTCTTTTCCGCCCAAGGATTTCGCGAGCTCTCGTTTTCTGTGTACTTCGCGTATTTCAGTATCCCAGGACATCGTATCGCAACCGTTCATTCAGTTAGTCGGGAGAAGTGCGGGCTGACTTTAGTCGCGGCGATATAAGGGAACCAGAAGTTTTCGTCTCAAATTCTCAAGGACTAGGCAAAATAACGAAGACGCAGTATTGACCCATCCCTACGAATACCCTGAATATCGCGCCGGACAAGAAAGGTTCAAAGAAGCGGATGAGAGACGCGGATAAAAACTTCAAAAAGCTGATCGCCATTGTCGCCGACGGCCAAAGCCTCGACGAAACACAGGCGGCTGAAGCGTTCAACATTGTCATGTCGGGCGAAGCGACACCGTCGCAAATCGCG
>Ga0055584_100002821_pt1 | contig 17236 bp, 16 predicted proteins | sample OSDHelmetaG_FD_58716 | JGI IMG/M metagenome (GOLD analysis project Ga0055584, IMG submission 58716) | Pelagic marine sediment microbial communities from the LTER site Helgoland, North Sea, for post-phytoplankton bloom and carbon turnover... | ecosystem: Environmental > Aquatic > Marine >... | reverse complement strand
TTGTGGGTCCACTTCAATGTGCGGCTGGTAATCGTTCAAAACCATATCTGCTTTTGTTATGGAGCGCGTGTTGCTAACCGCGACGCACAGTTTTTGTAGGCCAAGGGTGTCGTTCAAGTTATTTTCTAGACTTGCCGCGGAAACGAAGGTCACCGAGCTTTGTGTCAAAGCACGTCCAAAGGCTGCAAACATCGGTCGATAGTGCACCGGTTGCGGTGTTGGGATGGATGCGTTGGGGTCGCCCATTGGGGCCGCAATGATTGATCCGGATTTGATGATCATGGCGGGCTTGGCGCCGAAGAACGCAGGCTTCCACAGAACTATGTCGGCAAGCTTGCCGACTTCAATTGATCCGACTTCAGTCGATATGCCGTGCGAGATCGCAGGGTTGATGGTGTACTTAGCGATATATCGACGCGCGCGCATGTTGTCGTTGTCGCCGGTTTCGATGTTCAGCGCACCACGTTGGACCTTCATTTTGTGTGCCGTTTGCCAAGTGCGCGTAATTACTTCGCCAACGCGGCCCATCGCTTGTGAATCTGAGGCAATCATCGAGAAGGCGCCGAGGTCGTGCAGGATATCTTCGGCGGCAATGGTTTCGCGGCGGATGCGTGATTCTGCAAACGCGACGTCTTCTGCGATCGAGCGATCCAAGTGGTGACAAACCATCAGCATATCGAGATGCTCATCCACGGTGTTTACGGTATAGGGACGGGTCGGATTGGTGCTTGACGGTAAGACGTTTGCTTCGCCGCAAGCCTTGATGATGTCAGGCGCATGTCCACCGCCAGCGCCTTCTGTGTGATACGTGTGAATGGTGCGCCCGGCAATGGCCGCAAGCGTGTCCTCGACAAACCCTGACTCATTCAAAGTGTCTGTGTGAATCGCGACCTGTACGTCAAAACGCTGTGCGGCGCGCAAGGCGGTGTCAATTGCCGAAGGCGTAGTGCCCCAGTCTTCGTGTAGTTTGAGGCCCATTGCACCGGCACGAATTTGCTCTTCCAAAGGCGCCAGTTGACTCGCATTGCCTTTGCCGAGAAACCCTATGTTCATCGGCAAGCCATCAGCTGCTTGCAGCATGCGCGCGATATTCCACGGCCCAGGCGTACAGGTGGTTGCGTTGGTACCGGCGGCGGGCCCGGTGCCTCCACCTAACATGGTGGTTACGCCCGACATAAGTGCATCGTCTATTTGTTGTGGGCAAATGAAGTGGATATGAGCATCAATTGCGCCAGGCGTCGCTATTAGACCTTCACCCGCGATCACTTCAGTACCTGGGCCGATGATAATTTCGACGCCAGGCTGGACATCAGGATTACCGGCTTTGCCAATGCCCGCGATGCGACCCGCCTTAATGCCAATGTCAGCCTTAACCACGCCCCAGTGATCCAAAATCAAGGCATTAGTGATCACGCAATCAACTGCTGTTTCGGATGTCGCTTGGCTCTGCCCCATGCCGTCACGGATGACCTTGCCACCACCAAATTTGACCTCTTCGCCGGGAATAGCAGCATCTCGCTCGGGTGAGATAAACAGCTCCGTATCGCCCAGACGCACTTTATCGCCGACGCTCGGGCCGTACATCTCGGCATACGCGGTTCTACTGATGCGGGTCATGACTCAGGTCTCCAGTTCGCCAGCAATTTCTGCTCTAAAACCATGCACCACGCGTGCGCCGGCGTAAGCCACCAACTCCACTGTGCGGCTTTGGCCTGGCTCGAAACGAACCGCGGTGCCAGCGGCGATATTTAATCTAAAACCACGCGTAAGGGCGCGCTCGAAGTCCAGCGCTCGATTGGATTCAAAAAAGTGGTAGTGGGAGCCCACTTGAATTGGGCGGTCGCCAGTATTCGCTACTACGACCACAACGGTCTCGCGACCAGCGTTGAGCTCGATATCACCTGCAGCGATGAGCATTTCCCCTGGAATCATTGCTTGGTCCTCAAACTATCGGGTCGTGAACGGTCACCAACTTGGTGCCGTCTGGGAAGGTTGCTTCGACTTGGACCTCAGCAATGAGCTCAGCAATTCCGTCCATCACATCGTCGCGACCGAGCAGCGTGGCGCCGTAGTCCATCAGCTGCGCAACCGTCATCCCATCGCGGGCGCCTTCTAAAATGGCGGCAGAGATGAACGCCATCGCTTCGGGGTAGTTCAGCTTCAGCCCACGCGCTTTGCGTCGCTCGGCGAGCAAGCCGGCGGTAAATAGCATCAGCTTGTCTTTTTCCCGTGGCGTTAATTCCAACTTATAACTCCTTGCATGCCGAGCAGTGTTAGGTATTCCAGATACGCGGGCGGTGCGCCGCGCGCCCCAACACGGGTTCGCGCAATGCACACCAGATGAATTCCAGCGCATTGGATGCAGTCTCTATGCCGGCGGCGAGAATGCGCGTCACTATCAAGTCACCGATAAGCGTGCTGGCGACCTGTAAGTCCCGGTGCTGTTGCTGCCAGCCGGCGCACGCCTCGCGAGCGACTTCCAGATCGGCTTGCGAACACGGCGTGGCGAGCATAGTGCCAACTACTGGTTGATTCCTCAGGCCCCACGGCGCTGACAGCGCGGGCCCGCCACCGGCTAGATGCCAAGATTCCAAGTAGCGGGTTTTTGATCCGGCACGCTGCAGCTTGATGGTTTGGAAAAGGTCGCCCTGCTCAAAGCGCTCGCCCGCAGCCGGTCGTCCCAAACAGACAATATCCCAACCGATAAAGCGACTTTCAGCGTCGAGCACAATGTCGGTTTGGAGTCGCGCGTGCGCGCCGTTATAGACAATTAGCGGCTGCGGTAACCATTCCACTGACGAGCGCTCAGTAATGCGCAAGGTCTGGAGTTGGTTAACGGTGCGCGCATCGCTCTTGTATATTTTGTTTGCCCCGGGGGTCGTAAAGAGTGCATGTGCATTGGCGCGCGCATCGACCTCAACGTTGAGTTTGTCATGCCCAACCATGCCGCCAGGTGGATGCAACAGCAAAACGTGACACACCTCCCCCTCTGGATAGAACGGGCGTTGTACCGCTAAGGGACCAAAGTGCGAGCGACCCACAATGCGGGTGCGCCCATGCTTGGCTGCCAGGGTAAGTGCTAGGTGCGCACGCCAGCCCTGCGACTCTAGCGGAGCAGCAAGGCCTAGGTCACGCGAGGGTGGCGGTGTTGGCACCGCCAAACTAATGTCGAGCATTCCATAGTCGTATACAAGATACGTGCCACTCGCCCAAACGGCCGGACTACCGGCGTAAGTAGTGAATCACGGTGACGCCGTGCACAGTGTTGGCCCAAATTCGAATTGCGGCGCACCATTAACGTGCGGCGCATGTGCGAACTTGATGAGTTCAGACTAAGTCACTATCGGCCAAGCACACCATGGCCTGCTCCGAACAGGTCTTTTATGCCTTCGGTAGACGTTCGCGATCGTGCGCGTCAGCTAGAGTGAGGAGCGGTCCCAGCGGTATGATTCGGTGTGGGTTTACCGATTCATGACTGCCGTAGTAGTGCTCTTTGGTCTTTTCCAGATCGAAAGTCGCAGCGATGGACGGCCACTGATACAACTCGCGGGTGTAGTTAGATAAATTTGGATAGTCGTCAATGCGACGCAAATTGCACTTAAAGTGTGTCACGTAGACTGCATCGAATCGCACCAGGGTCGCGAACAGTCGCCAATCCGCTTCGGTGATTCGAGAGCCGCATAAGTAGCGGTTCTCAGCCAGGATTTGCTCGATCTTATCGAGTGCAGAAAAAAGCTCGGTAAAGTTCTCTGCATAAGCTTGCTGCGATGTTGAAAAGCCACACTTATAAACGCCGTTGTTGACGCTGTTGTAGACCAGGTCATTGAGCTCGTCGATGCGCGGGCGTAGATCCAGTGGGTAAAGGTCGGGCATGTCGGTGCTTGCGAATGCGTTGAACGCGGTATTCAAGATACGCACGATGTCGGCGGACTCGTTGCTGATAATCGTGTCGGTCTCGCGATCCCACAGCACCGGCACAGAACAGCGCCCAGAGTAATTTGCTTGCGCAGCCCGATACACATCGTGCATGTATCTAGCGCCGGCGACGGGCCCGCTAGCAGGATAAAGCTCCCAGCCATCTGCAAGCATCATGGGCATTACAAAGCTGAGCGAAATCACGTCCTCCAAGCCTTTGAGGGCGCGCACCATCATAGTGCGATGAGCCCACGGGCAGGCGTGCGCGACATACAAATGGTAGCGTCCGCTGGCAGCCGCGTAAGGACTCGAACCGTCACTCGAAACGGTGTGGCGAAATTGCGTCTGCGGTCGCACGTAGCGCCCACCTTGAATGCGCTTTGGTGGTTCCGCGCGTAACCACACGCCTTTATCCATGTAACCCATAGTTGAACTCCGCTTTATCTATGCTGGTGGTGCTTGCAGCTTTGGACCAGCCAACAAGCACGCAATGTGCGCCAGCGTTCGCATCTTCAGTGCAACACTGTAGCGCCAAAATTCGGTTGTCGCCCTAGTGGATGCGTTCACTCCGATCGGATTCGCCCGGCGCGCGTGCAGCAGCTTTGGTGCGAGTCAGCGATCGCGTGCATGTCCCATATCGGGCGCGTCCTCCCAGACCAGGCGCACGAATTCATATGTGGATTTTCGCTCAGGGTTTGCCGAGGCGGAGCAAAACCAACGGCCAATCACGAACCGAGTAGCGCAGCAAAACGGCGCACGGCTCTACTCGGGGCAGCCCAGTGTGAATACACGAGACTACATCGCTGCGCTGATTGCACTATCATGTGCGCCCGAATTCCCGCTCCGGGTTGTCCACCGCGATGATATTGAGCCTCACCGTTGATTGAGTCTTCTAGCAACCGCACACCGCTGCCTTACTCGCCATATCGAATGTTTAATCGCGAGCAATGGGCGCGGCTGCGCGCAGATACGCCGATGACTCTGACGGCAACAGACCTCGATGATCTTTCTGGCATTATCGAGAATATGTCTGTCGCCGAGGTCGAACACGTCTACCTGCCTTTGTCCAGATTGCTGAACCTATATGTGCAGGCGGCGCAAGAGTTGCATTCGGTATCAACCCGCTTTCTAGGTCGCGGCGATGACAAGATGCCGTTCATCATCGGCATTGCAGGCTCAGTTGCGGTCGGCAAAAGCACTGCTGCACGCGTTTTGCGTGAGCTTCTAGCTCGTTGGCCTGACCATCCACGTGTGGATCTCATTACTACGGATGGATTCTTGCGTCCCAATGCCGAGCTCGAAGCGCGCCGCATCATGCACCGCAAGGGTTTTCCCGAGAGCTTCGATACCCAGGCGCTACTGACCTTCCTCGGCGAAATAAAATCGGGTGTAGCATCAGTAGACGCACCGGTTTACTCGCATTTTCACTACGACATTGTCGAAGGAGAAAAGTCGAGTATTTGCGGCCCAGATATATTGATCGTTGAAGGCATCAATGTGCTGCAGTCGGCGCGCTTGCCGGTCAATGGTGATGCCATTCCTTATGTCTCAGATTTCTTCGATTTCTCGATTTTTATTGATGCTGACTCAGCCGTGATCGAAGACTGGTATGTCGAGCGTTTCTTGAAGTTGCGGGCAACTGCGTTTCGCGATCCACAAGCATATTTTCATCGATATTCAACTCTCGACGATGATGCTGCTCGTCAGCAAGCTGAAGAAATTTGGCGCACTATCAATCTCAAGAACCTGACCGACAACATCTTGCCGACCCGCTTACGCGCACACCTAATATTGCGTAAAGGCGCTGATCACCACGTCGAAAGTGTCGCATTGCGCAAGTTGTAGTTGCGCTGCACACGGCGACACCCATACGCGACCTTCGCGTTTGCACTCAAGGAGCCATGGCATGAACCAGGTTGAATTTTTCTACGACATTTCCAGTCCGTGGACGTACTTCGCATGTGCGCGGATTGAGGCATTTTGCCAACGCAACGACGCGGAGCTAATTTGGAAGCCGTTTCTCGTCGGTGGTGTGTTCAACAAAGTAAACCCCTCGGTCTACGAACGTCGCAATAATCCAGTTCCACCAAAGGACGCTTACTATCAAAAGGATATGCGTGATTGGGCCGCTTATCTCGACATTGCAATGATCAAACCGAGTGTGTTCCCGCTGAACAGCGTTAAATGCCTGCGCGGCGCATTTGTTGCGATTGATGAAGGCACTATATCCGCTTATTCGCGCGCTTGTTTCAAAGCGTACTGGTGCGAGGATCGCGACATCTCGCAAGAGTCTGAGTTACTAGAAATTGTCACCAGCGTCGGCATGGACCCGGACAAGTTCTTTGCCAGCATCGGGCAAGACAATTACAAGAAAAAATTGTTCGAAACAACGGATGATTTGATCGCAAGAGGTGGCTTCGGCTCACCTACGTTCTTCTTGAACGGCACAGATATGTATTTCGGCAATGACCGTTTGGAGCTTATGCAAGCGGCCATTGATCGCGGCTGATCGGCTGAGGTGACGCGGCGCGCACTAGCTGGAGCGGTAGAACTCAATAGTCGCTGCCACGCCGTCGACCAGGCTCGTGCGGGGTAAATCCGGGAAACGGTCGTACAGGCCGTTTTCTGCGATGTGCGCAGACACAGGCACGCTAGGTCCACCGCTATCGATGCCGCGTACATTCGCGGTATCTTCAATGACTTGGCACAAGCGCTTAACGCTCGCCAATTCACCAACAACGTTGAACACTTCAGCAGCATTTGGCTCGCCGATCAGCGCGGCCTCAAACGCCGCCGCTAAGTCATCGACATAGACGAAGTTGCTCTCACCACTGAAGCCGATGGTGTACGGCTCGCCCAGCGCCGCCGCTCTACATGCCAGAGTCGGATCTGCGGTTAAACCAACAGTGCGACCCGGGCCGTAAACAACTAGCGGGCGAAAGCCAATGCTTGGCAAACCATGGTCGTGCCAATACGCGCGCGCCGAGCCTTCACCCGCGAGCTTGAATGCACCGTAGTGTGTTGTTGGTTCGGGTTGCACGCCATCGTGCGGGCCAAACACGCCGGCACTACTCATGTACAGCACGCGCTCATGTCCAAGCGCGATAGCGCTGGTAAACACATTTAGCGTGCCAAGCAAATTGATATGTGCGCCACGTAGTGGGTCGCTCTGACAGGCGGGCGTCAAGATGGCGGCCAAATGAATGATGAGATCGCAATCCTCGGCTGCCGCGGCCACTTGCTGCGCATCGCTCACATCGCCCTCTAGCCATTCGATTGTGGCGGCTAGGCTGACGCCGCAGAGCGTGTTTACCAGTTCTGGCGCCGCGCGCTGATCGAAAATGCGCACTGCGAAGCCACGCGCCAACAGACGCTTCGCGACCCAAGCGCCAATGAAGCCCGAACCACCAGTAATCAAGATGCGTTGCATGGGTTCTTCCTATCAAGATGAAACAATTAGCTCACCATCCGTTCTTGCTATCTTAGGGGCGCGTACGCACAACGACTTTGCCTATCACTGAGCGATCCAGTAGCGAGCGCAGCGCATCGGCAGTTTCGGCCAGCGGCGCAACGTTATGTATCTTCGGTGTGAGTTTACCCGCATCGTACATTTCGCCGAGCTCGGCAAAGACTCTAGCGTAGTGCGCGTGGTCAGCGCGTGAGTAAATGCTGAAGCCGTAGCCGGCAACACTAATATTCTTGAGCAACAGATAATTGGCCGGAATTTTCTGAATCGTGCCGGAAGTAAAACCGATAACGATTAAACGACCATCACGATTTGTGCAGCGCAGTGATTGATCAAAAACGTCACCACCGACGGGGTCCAGGACCACATCGACTCCGCCTACAGCGGCTTTGACTGCGTCACGAATCGAACTGTCGCGATAGTTGATCACATGGTCAGCACCGTATTCGCTGCAGGTACGTAACTTCTCCTCTGAGCCCGCAGTTGCGACCACTACCGCGCCCATGGCTTTTGCAATATCGACAGCTGCAAGGCCCACGCCGCCGGCTGCGCCATGTACTAACACCGTTTCGCCCGCTTGCAGCTGCACGCGTTTTTGGCTGAATGCGCCGTATGCGGTGCCATAGCAGATCGGAAAAGCGGCCGCCTCTTCCCAAGTCATTGCCTTCGGCACCGGTACCGCTGCCCACGCAGACATAATGACCTCAGTAGCGTAGCCGCCCCACGGCACCCAACCCATCACGCGGTCGCCGGGTTTGCAGTTGCTTACCTCAGCGCCAACATCCATCACCTCGCCTGCAACTTCCAGCCCAGGTATAAACGGCAGCGGCGGCTTGGTTTGATACAGGCCCTGAATTTGCAAGGTGTCAGCAAAATTACAGCCGGCTGCATACACCGCCACCCGAACCTCGCCAACGCCGGGCGGGGGACATTGCGCTTCTTCGAGACGCAGCGCATCTATTCCATTGAGTTCATGTACGCGAATTGCTTGCATAAGATTCGATCCGATTCAGTTCTTGATAATTGTAGATGCGGCGCGGCCTGTCGCTTGGTGCGTCCAAGGTCCGCTGTACCCCTTTGACCAGTCGGGAGGCAATTCGCAGCCACGTGGGTCGTGACTCGCCCAGCGTGGCGCTGCACCCCTTACGATCACGCCTTCATAAGGACTTGGAATTGGGTTGCTGACATATGCCATGCTATCAGCGGACGAGTAGACGTTGAGCAAAAGCGGGCGCATGCGTGCGGATAAATTAGCGCTAGAGCCGTGGATGACCCGGCAATTCAACAACACCAAGCTGCCTGCACTGCCAGTCAATGTATGCACTCGCGCGCGCCAATCAGGCGCCAGCTCAGACTCCGGGATACGCAGTACCCAGTTGCGCTCGGCATCGTACATGCTGTGCAGCGGGTCTAGGTGGCTGCCTCTAATTGCTTTTAACGGACCTTGGCTGGCGTCGCAATCCTGTAAATACACACCGATCGACACTGGGCTGTAGTCGGTATGAGGCCACGCCGGGATATCTTGATGCCAGTCGAAGCGCTGACCACCATCTGGCCACTTGTAATTGAGCTTTGAGTGGTAAAACTTAAGGTCGGGCCCACACACATCGGCGGCGATGTCGGCGCTGACCGAGGTGGCGGCAAAATCCCAAAACGCGCGGTGATGCGATACCGGGCTTGAGAGCCTGCGCAGCTTTGGTTGAGTGGGGCTATGGCCAGCCTCCAATACGAATTGGGCATCGCTGACGCGCACATCGCCGCTCGCCGCTACCAACTCCTCGCTGGCTGCGCGTAGACGGCTGAGCCAGTTCGCATCAACCGCGTCGGGTACCAAGAGAAAGCCATCTTCGAAGAAGCGCTGGCGCTCGGCCAGTGTCAATACGGTCGGTGAGTGCCGCAAAATGTCGGCTGTTAACATCGTGAATGTCTCAAAATTGCCTGGTCCCCGATTCGTGTCCTGCCTGCTGCGCTGGCGAGGCGCAAAGATTTGCGCTTCACGGCCGTAGCGGGCAACTTGTTTACGGCAACCGTTATAGCATTGTCAAAATCTAAACAATCGCAGTTTCGCCAAGCGTTCATGTGGGCGCGAGTTTATCGTTTCTTTGTTGGGAGCTACTAAATCATGACCGCAATCGCAAGCCCAATTCCAGATGAAGTTGCCGCCGCACGCGATGGGCTGCTCGCATTTGCTGACAAAGAAGTATTGCCGCGTCACGCCGCCAACAAGGCCCTGTTTGAGGATCCGCGTCGTTTATACGCTGCTGACGGGCGCTTTTCGGATGAGCTGCTGGCACTCATTCGTGAAGTGCGCACGGCCGCGGCGCAGGCAGGATTTTTTCAGATGTGCGTACCCGAAAAGCTAGGCGGCGCCGGTTTGGGCCACCTGGCGTACTACGTTGCTTGGGAAGCGCTATTTCATCACTGTGGCCCGCAAAACTTCCTTATGCTCTATGCGCTTTCGCATTGGGCATTCGGGCCTAGCAGGCTTTTGGAACAAGTCAGTGACGAAGCGCGTGAAAAAGTAATGCCAGGGCTAATGGACGGCACTGAATCTATGTGTTTTGGCTTGTCGGAGCCAAATGCAGGCTCGGACGCCAGCATGATTCGCACCCGCGCCACCGCTGACGGCGAGGGCTGGCGCATTAGCGGGCGCAAGATTTGGACCACCAATTCCCCGGTCGCAGACTATTGCATCGTGTTTGCTGTAACCGACACGGAAGCAGCGCGAGCCAAACGCGGCGGCATCAGCGCGTTTCTAGTGCCAACCAACGCACCTGGATTCCACGTACAGCGCATCATTAAGCTGTTTGGACACATCGGTGGTGATGAAGCAGAGCTCGCGTTCGATGACATTCGCGTCGAGCCTTGGCAAGTTGTGGGCGAACTGCACAAGGGCTTCAAAGCCGCGCTCTATGGCGTCTCACTCGGGCGGATTTATAACTCTGCGCGCGCCGTCGGCTATGGTCGCTGGGCGTTAGAGCGCGCACTGGACTACGCTGCGACCCGAGAAGCATTTGGTACCACCATTGAGAACTTCCAAGGCGTGTCATTTCCGCTTGCCGAGAGTGCTACAGAACTTCACGCCGCCCACCTGATGGGGATCAATGCCGCCACCTTGCTAGATCTCGGTCATGGGGCTATTAAGGAGTTGAGTATGACCAAAGCCTACTCAGTTCAGGTTGGTTACAAGGCCGTTGACCGCGCTATGCAGACGCACGGCGCGATGGGATTTACCAACGAATTGGGCTTGACCGACGCTTGGCATGCATTGCGCATCGTCAACGTTGCTGATGGCACCAATGAGATCCTCAATCGAACCATCGCGCAACGCTTGTTCAAAGGTGATGTTGAGCTTTGAACTGGGCCCGGCCTAGCGCTTGCATCTGGAGACTAACAATCGAGCGCGGCGCCAACTGCCAGGACCGAAAACAAGGCATCAAAACGCCAGTTCGAATGGATCCCGCCGATCATCGGCACAGCCGTTGCTGCGATCGAAAAAGTAATCACATAACGAACCGAAAATACTCGCGCCCGCCATTCGCTGCGTGCTAGCCGTCCTACCAAAACATCGTTGATGGGGATCTGACCAAACACCACCAGCATAAAGCCGATAGCAACGAGCAGCGCGGCTACGCCATCAAGGCTGGTCATCACAACAAAACCGAGCGCCTGCAAGGCCGCTACGAATGCGAACACTGTTCGGGCCGAATGATTGTCCACCAAATAGCCGACTACCAGCTGCGCCAACGCGGCAATAGTAAAGACCATAAACGTGTAAGCACTAATCGCCGTTGCGCTGCCAGCAATGTCGGTCAGGCGTTCAGGCGTTCAGCGAATATCTTAGGTAAGGCGAAGGTCGTGCTTTGAAGAATCAATCCGCCAATTGCAGTCGAGATCATACCTGGAATGACAAACGCGTAGCGCCACCCCAGCGTGTCTATTATAAATCCGGTAACGCCCGCCGCGCAGGCGACACCCATATTGACGAACACACCAATAATAGCTAGCGGCATGCCGGTGTTCACACGGCCTTGAGCAACCATCGCTAGGCCTACCGGATGGTAGATCGCTGCGAACACACCAATCAGGCACAAACGGATACTTATTTCCAGCGGCGTAGTAGCCCAAGATGTGGCAATTGACGCCAACCCTATGCCGATAAAAAAGATCACCATCATGCCTTCTCGACTCCATTTATCGGCCAGCCAGCCGCTAAGGCACACACCCCGAAGGCAATGAAAGTAGGCGTTGCATAGGGAGTGAGGTCTGCTTAGCTGATGTCGCAGTCTTGCGTCAGCGTTAGCGCGGCCACGGTTGCGAAGATGAGCACGAACAGGTGATCGAGAAAATGACCGACATTCAAAAATAGAAACTTTAGCTGTTCGCGCGTCACTCAATTAGCCTCTACGGATAGCTCATACTCTATCCTTAATGTAAAACCAGCGCTGTTCGTACGTCCTCGACGCCACGTGCCTACACACTCTTGAAAGGGCCACAGTTATGCAGATCGGAGCACCACCTAGTCAGGTCGTATTATTTGGCGCGACCGGCGACCTTGCGCGGCGCAAACTCTTCCCTGCATTGGCGGCGCTGAAAGCACGTGACAAGGCAGCCAACAACTTCCATGTGACCGCCGTTGCCCGGCGTGAATTGACGACGAATACTCTGCGCGCCGCGGTACAACCATTCATCGGCCCAGATGATGATGCCGGGCTCGAACAACTGTTGTCTGACTGCACTTTCGTGCAAGCGGATGTCGGTGACACCGCGACCTTGGTGGCCTTGCGTGAACATCTAGACTCACAAGCTGGTGGGGCGAGCGCTAATCGATTGTGTTATCTCGCGCTCAGTCCGGATTTATTTCTACGCGCAGTTTCGAATTTAGTGGATTCAGGTGTGCTCGCTCGATGCGCACATGTACAAGACCCTGCGCGCAGGGTTTTAGTGGAAAAACCATTCGGTAAATCTCTGCAAACTGCGCGCCAGCTGAATGAAGGCTTGCACGAGCTACTGGAAGAAGAACAACTGTTTCGAATCGACCATTATCTTGGCAAAGAAACCGTGCAGAATCTGCTCGGGTTCCGCTTCCACAATGCCATTTTTGAGCCGTTGTGGAATCGACACCACGTGGAACTGGTTGAGATAACAGTAGCCGAAACGGTAGGTATGGAAAGCGGCCGCGCTGCCTACTACGATGGCAGTGGTGCGGTACGGGACATGCTGCAAAACCACATGTTGCAAGTGTTATCGCTAGTTGCGATGGAGCCTCCGATCTCGCTGGATGCGCAAGCCATCCGCGATCAGAAAGTACAAGTGCTGCGCGGCTTGGTTGCGCCTGATCCAGCACACGCGGAGCGCGGTATTGTGCGCGCCCGTTACACCGACGGTTCAGTTGATGGTGAAGCGGTTCCCGGCTATTTGCACGAACAAGGTGTTGCAGATAATTCCACCACCGAAACCTATGTTGCGGTGCGCGCCGAGATCGACACATGGCGCTGGAGCGGCGTGCCATTCTTGTTACGTCACGGCAAGCGCCTCGCGCGCAGGCGCACCGAGATCAAGGTTCAATTCAAGACACCGCCGCTGCAACTGTTCAACCACGCCCCGGGTGTGGATGAGCGTGAGTATCGGGCAGCGCTGCGCAGCGGTTCGTTATGTCAGACTAGACCAAATGTTCTCACCTTGGGCATACAGCCGGAGGAAACGATCCGCCTTGGTTTTGGTGTGAAACGTCCAGGCGCTGACATGATTATGGCGCCGGCCGAACTCGACTTCGACTACCGCGAAAAATTCGGCGAAAGCAGTGCGCCCGCATACGAACGGCTGCTGCAAGACGCGCTGAATGGCGACGCAACGCTGTTCTTGCGTGCGGATGAAATTGAGGCCAGCTGGGCCTTCGCAGACCAAGTCATGGCGGATTTCACTGACCCACGCGTGCCCTTAGACGAGTATACCGCTGGCAGTTGGGGCCCAGAGTCGGCGGATGGACTGTTCTACGGCTGCGAAGGCGTATGGTCACGTGGTTAAGGTCCCGACAGCGCGACTACCGCAGCACATGAGGCCTTTAGTTGCGTCAGCAATTGACGATTAGCTAAAAGCTCTTAGCAATCAGGACCAAAGGGTGGCACAGCACGCACTGGCTGCGCTTGACCCTGGCAAGCCCAAAGTTACTACCAGCGCTAGGCCGGCAATGTATTCGTGCTCGATGTGCTGTTTAGTCGCGACCACCATCACTGCGCCTGTGATCTGTGGTGGCCGCAACGCTTTGGCTTCAATCAGCAAAGCTCGCCATACGTGTTTCGCGCTCGGCCACCGCCGCCGCGCGCGCTAGCAGCCGCTCGGCTCGTTCAACCACCGGAATGTCGATCATCTTTGAATCGAGCGCAAAGGATGCTCGGCCGGCCGCTTTCGCTTCCTCATAGCCGTCTACCACGCGCTCGGCCCACACTGCTTCTTGCGCATCAGGTTTATAAGCCGCGTTCAATATTGGCACCTGCATTGGATGAATGCAGCCAGCACCCATGAACCCAAATGCGCGTGAGCGCCGCACCATGGCACCGAAAGCGTCCATGTCACTGTAGTCTGCAACACTGGAAATGAAGCCAAAAGGCATCACGCGAGCGGCGCTGGCGGCAATGATCATATGCTGTTTCGGATACAGTAAGGTTTCTGCGAGTGGTTCCATATTGCAGTCAGTGGCGAAATCTTCACCGCCGATATTAGCAGCAACAATACGTGTTGATGCCGCCAAGATCGCACCTATCTGCAAGAATGCCTGCGCGGTCTCAACCATGACGATAAAACGCACAGTGCCATGGGCCATACCACGCGATGCTTCAAGCTCGCTGACTAATTCGTCCAATAGTTTGACATGCGAAGCGCTATCAATTTTGGTCAGTGCAAGCCCGTCGACACCCGGCACCACCGCGCATTCGATGTCGCGCACCGCCATCGCAATGGGGCGATTGATACGTACAACTACGTCAGCACCGCCGCGGCGCACCCGCGGGGTTGCTGCTTCTATCAAGGTGCGCGCATGATCTTTTTCAGACGGCGGCACGCTGTCTTCGAGATCGAGTTGAACGACATCCGCACCACGTGTATGCGCTTTGTCGACAAAGCGATCTACATTGATCGGTACGTACATCAATGAACGCCATACGGGCCAGTCTTGTGCGATTGTCATAGTTTGTATTCGCTGCTCGGGATAGAACTACTATTGAGGAATAAGCACGAGGGATTACGTCGAAGATAACGATAATGATCGCGCAGTTGCACAAATTGTATCGTATGCAGTGTTGATGTCATCGTGTTCCATATCGAACTGACCGGTCATGAAGCGAATGACCAATGCATCCTCGTGAATTGTCTGCGTCAGATAAATGCGACCATCGTCGTTGATCTTGTTGACGAGGCGCAAATTGAGCGCATTTAGCGCGGCCTCATCAAGTGCGGATGAAACAGGCACATAACGGAACGAAAACAGCGACAAGATTGGCGCCGTCACGATTTCAAAATCTGCCTGCTCGGCGAGCCGCTGGGCGAGTTCTTCTGACCACTGAATGTGATTGCGGATCTTCTCGCGTAGCCCATCGAGTCCGTACGCACGCAATAGAAACCAAACTTTCAAGGCACGAAAACGCCGACCCAACTGCACCGACCACTCGCTGAAGTTGACGATGCCATCTTTGCCATAAGTCTTGAGGTATTCAGGTTGAATAGCGAGGGTACGTACCAGCATCGCCGGGTCGCGGACAAAGTGCGCTGAACACTCGGACGGAACTCCCAGCCACTTGTGCGGATTAAAAACAATGCTATCTGCTTGCTCGATGCCGGCCCAAAGACCACGCAATTCTGGACAGATCATCGCTGAACCAGCCCACGCAGCATCAACATGCACGTACAAATCTTCGGCCTGCGCTACTGCACACACGGCAGCAATGTCGTCAGTCGCGCCAATGGAGGTACCACCGACACAAGCGATGATGCCAGCCGGTGTTAATCCGTGCGCACGGTCGCGTGCTATCGCCTCGCTCAGATCATCGGTGCGCATCGCAAAATTCTCGTCAGTATCAATTTTGACGAGATTGTCCTGACCAATGCCCGCAACCCACAGTGCTTTGTCTATCGAGCTGTGGGTGCGCTTTGATGCATAAATGCGCAGCGGCGTTTCACCAAACAAACCGCTTTTGTTGCCGCGCCATTCCAGCGTGCGCTCACGCATGGTCAGTACCGCGCACAGCGTGGCGCTCGATGCCGTGTCTTGTAAAACGCCTTGAAAGTCAGCTGGTAAACCGAGCGCTTGGCGCAACCAATCAACCATTTTGACTTCAAGTTCTGTTGCTGCCGGCGAGGTTTGCCACAACATACATTGCGCCGCCATCGCGCCAGCTAATTGCTCTGCCAGTACCGCGGCGCGTGAAGCATTGCTTGGAAAGTAGGCAAAAAACCGCGGGTGCTGCCAGTGCGTCATACCATCGGGGATGATGCGCTCAAAGTCAGCAAAGATGGTTTCCATCGACTCGGCCTGCAACGGTGGAGCATCGGGGATTTGTGCACCGATCGCACCAGGACCTGTCTGCGCACGCACCGGACGCTCGCGCAGTGTCGCGTAGTAGTCAGCTGCCCAATCAGAAGCGCGATGTGACCAGCGTCGGAAATCATCCAGATTCATACAGGTGACCTTTGTGCGGGAACTATGATGCGGAACTTTCGAGCATCCGCACACATTGAGCAAGTGCTCTAAGGTGCTGGCAATCTGCTACTTCGAGCTCGTATGAAGCCGTTCATGCGGTCTGCGCCGCCGCTGGCCCGATGTACGCGATGGTTATGCTGTTTGCGGCTCACGACTCAGTTGCACCGTCACAATTCCGAGCAACACCAGCGCCGCACCGCACAATTGCAGTGGCGCAAGCTGCTCACCCAGCAGCCATGCGCCTAGCAATAACGCCCACACCGGTGCGCTATTGTCGATCACCGCGGTGCGTAGCGGACCAATCAGCTGGACTGCCGTGAACAGTAAGAACGTTGCGACGGCATAAAACACGGTTGAGCCCATCAATATGCTCCACCCCAGTACGGCGTGCGGCCACAGCAGTGGCAAACCGGTCATGCAGATTAGACTCACGCAGACGGTCGTGCTCAGCATCATCCAAGCCATCACCACACGGTTGTCGTACGCTTGTAAAGACTGCTCGCTGATGTACACCACTGTTGCAAGAGCGCACGCCGCCGAAAACGCCAAGCCTACGCCGAGCAGGTTAAGGGCTTGCGGTGAAGCTTGCAGGGTCAGCGCTAAACCCGCAAAGGTCACGAGCATAGCGGCTACCTTGAGTCGCGTAAGCCGCGCTTTGCCACGCAGGTGCGCGGCAACCGCAATCAGCAAGGGATAAGTGAAGAAGGTCAACACTGTAAGCGCGACAGGAATGTAAGCAATCGCCGCGAGTAGTGCGTACATTTCTATGCACATGAGTAGGCCAAGGATCACGCAGCTGTTACGTACTTGGCCTGGTAAGCGCATCGATTGACGACTCAATCCAAGCCACACGAGCAGACAAATCAGGAACAACCACGGGCGCAACAGATTCACGCTGTGCACATTGGCGCCATGGCCGTAGGCCAACGACGCGAGTACAACGTTGAGTGCAAAGGTCATGGCTGACGCAAGCGCAGCCAGGTAACCAAACTTAATCACTGACGCGAGTGATACGAACAGCTATGCTCATTTGCGACCCGAGTCATAGGGCGCTGGGGCAGATAACTCGGCGCAGCAATGGCTGCGTCAAGTTAACTTGCACGAGTTCGGGCAGCCGGACGGGGCTTGGCGGGCACTACTTTGACCACTTGGTCAAAAGC
>Ga0055584_100002819_pt1 | contig 17240 bp, 9 predicted proteins | sample OSDHelmetaG_FD_58716 | JGI IMG/M metagenome (GOLD analysis project Ga0055584, IMG submission 58716) | Pelagic marine sediment microbial communities from the LTER site Helgoland, North Sea, for post-phytoplankton bloom and carbon turnover... | ecosystem: Environmental > Aquatic > Marine >... | reverse complement strand
TATATTCATTGCATTACAAGGATCCCTTTACATAATTACTGGATTGGTAATTCTTCCACATGGGAGCAAACCCATTGTGTCTCTATTCCACATTAAGCACTGGGGATATTTTTTCATTTCAAACTTCATATACTTCTCAGCTTTATCGTTCAACTTTTTTAGAGAAGCGTATTCTGAATTAACAAATGAATTAAAATACAATGATCAAGTAATAGAGTTTCCGGTATGGGTATACATAAGTGGAACTGTTTTCAGTCTGCTTTTTATTAAATCACTGATGGATATCAGCAAAGAGAATAAAACCGACTAGTCAAACAATAGTGTAACATTTTGCCGAATATCGGTATGCAGACTTAGTGCAACCGGACAAGTTTTAGATATATGACTAATAATCCTTTTGTGAGCGTCAGTATATTTAAATGAAGGAAATTTCAGTTCAATGCGTATTTCACATACACGTCTCGGATCATTATCCATTAGCTTTACAGTAGTAGCTTTAGTTCCATCGATACTAAAACCATGCTCTTTAGAGGCTATACCCATGATTGTTAACATGCAACACGTCAAGGATGTTGCCAGCAGGTCGGTAGGTGAAAATGCCTCGCCTTTGCCCTGATTATCTGTTGGAGCGTCCGTTTTTATACAATCCCCTGATAATATGTGCGTTGAAATAGTTCTAAGGGCTTTCTGATAAGTTGTTTCTGATGTATTCATGACAACAAGTTTACACAGTTTCAATAACAATTCTGCCCTATATTTGTATATTTGATACCATTCAGTCCATGAGCAAGTACTTGATTCTTATAGCATTTCTTCTGCCCCTGGCATCTTTTGCTCAAAATAATCCTTTTGAATATATTGAACAGAAACCGCCATTAACTAAAAATGAATTCAGTTTCGGGTTAAATATTCATACTAGTGGCTGGGGCTTCGATTTTAGAAGAGGTTGGAATGTAACTGCACTTAAGAAGAATGTTATCGAAGCGGAAATCGTTAACATGAAGAATCCAAAAGAAGTGCGATCTGTAAATCCATATTTTGATAATGCGAAATCTTTCTTTTATGGTAAGATGAACACGCTCACCGTTTTTCGTGCAGGATTTGGTCAGCAAAAAATCATTTTTGATAAAGCTGAACAATCAGGTGTGGCGGTAAGGTTTAATTATACAGGTGGTCTCTCTCTTGGATTTGCCAAACCGATTTATTTAAATATCCTGTATCCAACGGACTTTGATGGGGAATATAAAGTTGTAGTTGAAAAATATGACCCTATTAAACACTATATAGATAACATATATGGTAGAGCATCATTCACACAAGGCATAGGAGAGATGAAAGTATATCCTGGTCTTTTTGGCAAACTCGGTTTGAGTTTTGAATATGGCAAGCACTACCAGGATATCAAGGCAATTGAAGCCGGTGTCACATTTGATATTTATGGTAAAGAGATTCCTATCATGGCATTTTCAGATAACAGCCAGTTTTATCTCAATTTTTATATAAACATCCTATATGGTCGAAAGTGGTAACTTTGCACCTCTGAGATTATGTCTGAAAAGCTAAAAAATACCACTCCTCTGAGAAAGAGAACGAAACCTGATTGGCTTCGTGTGAAACTGCCGATAGGTGAAGAATACAGAAAGGTTCGTGAGTTAGTCACTGAAAACAAACTTCATACAATCTGTGAAAGCGGGAATTGTCCGAACATGGGAGAATGTTGGGGCGCCGGAACGGCCACATTTATGATTCTGGGAAATGTATGCACCCGCTCTTGTGGATTCTGTGCAGTTTCAACTGGAAGACCATCAGCAGTTGACCTTCAGGAACCTGAACGGGTAGCAGAATCTGTCCGATTAATGAAAGTTAAACATTGCGTTATCACTTCAGTTGACAGAGATGATCTGAAAGATGGAGGGGCAAATGTTTGGGTGAATACAATTCGAGCCATTCGTGCAACATCGCCTGGAACAACAATGGAAACTCTCATCCCCGATTTTCAGGGTAAATGGGATAATCTTCAATTAGTAATTGATGAACAACCAGAAGTAATATCACATAATTTAGAAACTGTACGACGTTTAACACGAGAAGTGCGTATTCAGGCTAAATACGACCGAAGTCTGGAAGTATTAAAAAAAATCAGTGGAAGTGGTACAAGAACCAAGTCAGGCATCATGCTTGGGCTTGGAGAAAGTAAGGAGGAGGTCATTGAGTCTATGAATGATCTTGTAAATACAGGCGTACAGATACTTACTCTGGGACAATACCTTCAACCTACCACCAAACATCTTGCTGTACAGCGATTCATCCCACCCGATGAATTTGAAGAATACAAGTCACTAGGACTTTCACTAGGTTTCCGGTATGTAGAGAGCGGCCCGCTTGTCAGGTCCTCCTACCACGCAGAACGGCACATGTTCTGATCTTAGTTTCCTACTACATCAAGCAAAGCTATTTAGTACATTTGAGTTTTTAGTTCAACTAAAACTCAAATATATTATGAGCAAAACAATAAACATTGCGATCAATGGATTTGGCAGGATCGGCAGAGTTTCATTCAGGAAATTCATAACATCGCCCAAAATAAATATTGTAGCAATAAACGATCTCACCAACGCAAAAACCTTAGCACATCTTTTAAAATATGATTCCATCCATGGAATATTTTCCGGGAGTGTTGATTATGATGATGATAATATTATTGTAAACAATAAATCTATTAAGCTCTTTTCTGAAAGTGATCCTGGAAATCTTCCATGGGATAAGCTTGGCATTGATATAGTCATCGAATCTACAGGTATTTACAGGAGTTATGATGGCGCTTATAAGCACATTACAGCAGGAGCAAAAAAGGTGATCATTACTGCACCCTCAAAAGACAAGATCAAAACGGTTGTATTAGGTGTAAATGATGATATCATAACTAATGAGGATAAGGTAATATCCAACGCATCATGCACAACCAATAATGTAGCACCGATGGTTATGTTACTTGACAGGTTACTTGGAGTGGAATCTGCTTACATCACAACAATACATGCATATACCGGCGATCAGAACTTACACGATTCTCCACACAAGGATCTAAGACGAGCAAGAGCCGCTGCCCTATCTATCATACCCACTACTACTGGGGCTGCAAAGGCAGTGACTGAAGTTTTTCCTCACTTAAAAAACAAGGTAGGTGGTGCTGGAATTAGGGTACCGGTCCCGAACGGTTCAATTACTGATGTCACATGTGTTGTGAAAAAACAAACCACCATAGAAGAAGTGAATGATTATTTTAAGAGTGCTGCTAATGGAGAGTTAAAAGGCATCATGAAATACACAAGTGATCCGATTGTTTCTACAGATATAATTGGGAACGAACACTCGTGTATCTTTGATTCTGAACTAACTTCTGTGATTGGCAATTTAGTAAAAGTTGTAGGCTGGTATGATAATGAAATGGGATATTCTTGCAGATTACATGACCTTATTCACAAGGTTAGTAAATGATAAAAATAGAAATCAATAAAAAAGGCCGCTAATGCGGCCTTTTTTATTGAACTAAATATTATTTTATTGTTTTACAACTTTTAGTTTTTGAACAGAGTCTCCATCACTTACTTGGATAAAGTACATTCCAGGAGCCAAATTAGCGGTATCAAACACATGAGTTGAACTCTCATTTGACACACTCACCTTTTCATTGATCACTAACTTGCCATATTGATCGAACAATTGTATGATCACTAGTTCCTCTGAAGAAGATGTAAGCATTAACTTCAGGTCGTTTGAAAATGGATTAGGGTAGGCAACTAAAGAATTCTCTGAAGAGATAGATCCTGATTGGGCCAGTCTACATCCAAATATGATTCTCAAATTCTTGGTATAACCTGTTCCACATGCATTAACACCGGCAACTTTAATAATGCCGTCGGTAGGCCCAAAGTCAACTGTGATTGAAGCAGTTCCCTGACCTGAAGTAATAGTTGCTCCAGCAGGAACAGTCCATTGATATGAAGAAGCACCGGCAATTGCAGGAGTACTATAAACTTCACCAGAAGATGAGGCACAAGGTGCTGCATTTCCAACAATACCACTAGACTTGCCAGGGAATCCTGTAGCAGGTTTACATTTAGGTACACTAGCACCACAAGTGTTTGATGCTTCAATACAAACATCACCTGAAGCAAAGGAACCACTGAAATCTACAGTTATTGATGTGGTACCTTGACCTGACATGATTGTAGCTCCGGTTGGAACAGTCCAATTATAACCTGTGGCTCCACCAACAGAATTTATTGTATAAACTTCAGTAGTACTACAAACCCCGGAGAAAACACCTGCAATATTACCAGCATCATTTGGGATTGTTCTAACAGCAAGACAGCGATCAGCTGTGGTCACACAAGAATTGGTAGCAGATACACAAATATCTCCACCAGTGAAAGCTCCACCGAAATCAACCGTAATTGTCTCAGTTCCTGCACCTGAAACCAATGTAGCATTTGCAGGCATGGTCCAGTTGTAGCTGCCAGCTCCGGCAACAGGTAACACTGAATAAGTAACTCCGGTCTGACCGGCACATGATGTTGTAGGAGCCTGATCATAAGTAGGGACCGACAAACTGTATCTTACCCATTTCTTAACTGAATCGGAAACTCCACATGAAGTTTGAGACTTAACTACTATATAGTATCCTGAGAAAGTTGTTGGTCCAAAGTCAACTGTGATAGAAGTATCTCCCTGTCCTGATACGATAGTGGCTCCGTGATAAGCTACCCATTGATAAGAATCAGCTCCTACAGAATTTATTGTAAATACTTCACCTGTTGTACCCGGGCATGCATTTGCGGTACCTGTGATTGCTCCTGGCGTTACGGGAGCAGGAGAAACAACAAGAGTTGCTGCATCTGAAATTGTATTACCGGAACAGTTACTTCCAATTACACAATCATAGGATCCAGCATCACCTGGTAATACTGGGTCAATGATTAATGTTGCTGTAGTAGCTCCTGAGATTGCCCCACCATTCACAATGTTAACACCATTTTTTCTCCATTGATATGAGGCTGGAGATCCATCAGCAACAACTGTGAAACTGGCTTGTGTACTATCACATGCATTCAAATCAACAGGTTGACCAGTAATGATCACTTCACCATCAATGGCAAGTTTTTCTTCTTTTGAAGTTCCACATACATTCGAATAATCAACTTTAACAAATCCATTATTCAATGAACCGGCAAACGCAATTTGAACAATATTAGTTCCCTGACCCGTAATAACATTTGATCCTGTTGGTGCTGTCCAGTTAAAAGTAGCACCTGCAATTGGATCAACCGAATAGGTTTGGGTGGTACCGCACAACCCAGAAATAGGACCACTGATAGCACTGGTAGGATTAGGCTTACCTATAGAAACATTCAACAATTTAGTAGTACCATTACCGCATCCATTGGATGCATAAACTTGAATAACGCCTGAACCAACAAATCCAGGACCATAATCCACTGTAACAGCTGTATCTGGAGATGACCATGTTGTCCCTCCATTAATGGTTAATCCACCTGAAACAGTCCAAACATAGGCTGCTGTTCTTGGTTTTGACTTTACAACGTAAACCTCTGAATCTCCGGGACATGCCCTTGGAGCTCCTATAATCTTGTTGATCTTGCCTGGAGCAGCAAAATATAAAGTTACAGTTATGGTATCTGATGTTTCTACACATCCCTGACCATCATCAACAGTAACCCAATAGTCGCCTTTTGAGCCAACTATGATTGCTGATGTTGTTGCACCTGTATTCCAAAGGTATGATGAACCTAAACTTGAAGTCAAGGTGACTGATCCACCAGTACATAGGTCAATAGGACCTGAAGGTGTAATTGTAGGCGTACACTGACCAAAAGAAGTGGCAGGTAACATAATAAAGATAGACAAGATGGCAAAAGCTAAGATTCTAAGTGAACTAGCATTAATTGAATTGTACATTTTGTTTTGGTTAATGTTTGTCATATTAATCGGTGTTTTTTTTATTGACGAGATTTGATATACTGCTCTAAGTTATAAAAGTTTATGAACATTTAGCATGCAAAATGTGTTTCAAAATGAAATTACTTCAAGCTTTTAATAAAACAATAAAAAAGCTCCAAAATATAGAATTTATAAACCTAGCAGCTTTGGAATTTAACACTATCTAAGCCCATTCAATATATGTTTGATTATCAACATTTTAATACCTAATCTGTTAAAATAACGATACCATTTCTTCCATTAACTCGTTGTAATCATCAGATAAATAAATCTAATGATTTTATTACATGATTCGCAATGCACACATGGATTGAAGTTAATAGTTGTAAATCACTGGTTACAAGATGACTGTTATCCACATACGATTGTTGATTTCGGCATGCCATTGTAAGGGATGCCATATAGATGGCTGATTAACTTTACAAACCAACATTATTTCACACACCTAAATATGGCGAAGAAAGGAAACCGATATAAAGACAAAGAACAAGGTTCGAAAAAAGAGCGTACTGTTAAATCCGATACAGGCTTCTTCACCAATATCCTGAATAATTTTTCCATCAGAAAAAATGAAAGGTTTGTCAAGATCATGGGGTTACTCCTGGTTCTTATATCTCTTTTCATGCTGGTATCCTTTACCTCCTATTTCTTCACCTGGAAAGCTGATCATGATAAAATAGCGGGATCATGGTGGGAATTATTTAGCAATCCTGATGTGAGCGTAGAGAATTGGCTTGGAAAACTTGGAGCCATTTCATCTTATATGATGATTGAAAGATGGTTTGGTATTTCAGCATTTGTCTTTATCCTTTTCTCTTTTCTCTTTGGATTTAAAACATTATTTGAAGTTGAATTATTACCAATCTCCAAAACCAGTAGGTATGCATTTTTTTCATTCTTTTTTGTTGCTGCAGCACTTGGGTTCATTTTCAATAACAACAGCGATTACCTTTACCTCGCTGGGAATTTCGGTTACGAGATCAATCGATGGATGCGAAGTATACTAGGGTCTGCTGGTGCAGGTTTATTCATTCTCTTTTCAGCAATTGCTTTTGTAGTATACACATTCAATATCAAATTTTCATTACCCTCATTGGCATTCATTAAAGGTAGAAATGAAGAAGACGAACTGATTGATTCAGATGGCGATATCAACAATGATGAATTTGCTGACACTATTGCAATTGGGAGCGATGAGTCATTATTGCAATCTGATAAAGTAACAGACCCCGAACAAGAACTAGTAGCTCAAATTGAAAATCAAGGAGCTGAAAATGAATTTGAATTGGATAATCCTGATCCAATAGAGTCTGAAAAGCCTGAAAAATCAGATGAACTCGATCTTGAAATTGAAATTGAAACTCATGAAGAACCTGAGGTCCCATTAGCAATCGAGTCTATTCCTGAACCTGCCAGCGAATCAAAACCAGATGATTTCTCAGTTGAGGTACTTGGTGAATACGACCCTACGCTCGATCTTTCTTCATATAAATTTCCAGTACTTGATTTACTGGAGAATTATGCAAACAAAACTCAGCAGAGTCGCGAAGACCTGAAAGCCGAACTTGAAAATAACAAAAATAGGATCGTTGAAACACTTGGACATTACAATATTTCAATTGACAAGATCAAAGCTACAGTTGGACCTACCGTTACTTTATTTGAGATCATACCGCAAGCAGGTATACGTATTTCTAAGATCAAAAATCTTGAAGATGATATTGCGCTTTCCTTGGCGGCCTTAGGAATAAGGATCATTGCACCTATTCCTGGCAAGGGAACAATTGGCATTGAAGTACCAAATCAAAACCCTGAGATCGTTTCTATGAAGTCGGTGATGGCTTCTGAAAAGTTTCAAAATTCCGATTATGATCTCCCGGTAGCACTTGGGAAGACCATTTCCAATGATGTTTTTGTTGCTGACCTCGCCAAAATGCCGCATCTCCTGATGGCTGGAGCCACAGGACAGGGTAAGTCGGTTGGATTAAATGCAGTGTTGGTTTCTTTACTTTATAAAAAACACCCCTCACAGGTGAAATTTGTTCTAGTGGATCCCAAGAAAGTAGAACTTACATTATTCAAAACTATTGAACGGCATTTCCTTGCCAGTTTACCTGGTGAAGAAGATTCAATAATCACTGACACACGCAAGGTGATAAACACACTGAATTCTTTATGTATTGAAATGGACCAGCGTTATGAATTACTGAAAGAAGCTCAGGTTAGAAATATTAGAGAGTATAATGTCAAATTCGTAAACCGAAAGCTCAATCCTAATAAGGGGCATAGGTTCCTGCCATTCATTGTATTGGTCGTTGACGAATTTGCAGATCTCATAATGACTGCTGGTAAAGAAATTGAAGCTCCCATTGGTAGACTTGCTCAGCTTGCAAGAGCTATAGGTATACATCTTATTATTGCTACTCAACGACCATCTGTGAATATCATTACAGGAACCATCAAAGCAAACTTCCCAGCACGAATAGCTTTCCGTGTAAGCTCAAAAGTAGACTCAAGAACAATTCTTGATTCAGGTGGTGCAGAACAATTGATAGGTAGAGGTGATATGCTTTATTCAAATGGAGCAGACATCCTAAGATTACAATGCGCATTTGTTGACACACCCGAAGTTGATAAAATCACTGAATACATAGGTTCTCAAAGAGGCTATGCTGAAGCATTTCAACTACCAGAATATGTTGGCGATAATGAGGGTGGTTCTTCAGAGTATGACCCGACTGATCGCGATGTGCTTTTTGAAGAAGCTGCCAAAATGATCGTCCAGCATCAACAGGGATCTGCCTCCCTACTCCAACGACGATTGAAATTAGGCTATAACAGGGCTGGCAGAATCATCGACCAATTAGAAGCTGCCGGAATCATTGGACCATTCGAAGGATCCAAAGCAAGGGAAGTTAAAGTTAAAGACCCTATGTCTTTGGAACAGTTTTTGAATGTAGGGAACAAAGAGTAACTTTGTTTAAAACCACCTGAAGTATGAAGTTAATTACCAAGGCTTTAGCCATTTTTTTGCTGCTGTCTATAAACTATGAACTTGTTGCACAACCCGGAAAGGATGCAAAGGCTACACAGATACTTAGATCCGTTTCAGATAAATACAAATCACTCGAATCTCTCAAAGTATCTTTTCACATACTGATCAACGACCAAAAGAATGAAACAACAAATTCTCAGTCTGGGTCATTAGTAATTCATGGAGACAAATATCTTTTATCTCTAAAAGAACAAAAAGTGATATGTGATGGTCAAACGGTTTGGACCTACCTTAACGAAGTGAATGAGGTTCAGATCAACCCTGTAATTGAAGGTGAAGAAGGAATCAACCCTAAAAATATCTTTACTATTTATGAAAATGGTTTTTCATCAAAATATAATGGCGAGATTGATGCCGGAAGTATAAAAATCCAAAAAATTGAACTAGTTCCTGATGATGAGAATAAATCATTTTTTAAGGTTCAGTTAAATATTAACAAAGAAAAGAAACGTATATCAGGTGCTAAGATCTTTGAAAAGAATGGCACTATTATTACTTATACTATTCAATCATTTGATGAAAATATTCAGGTTAAAGAATCGGATTTTGTTTTTAATGAACCCGATCACCCAGGAGTTGAGATCATAGATTTAAGGTAAAAAAAAAGTCTGCTAAAAAGCAGACTTTTTTTTATTAACGTACCAGTGTTACTCGACCATATTTATGGTGAGTCCTTCCAAAAACATCTAATACATAAGCGTCATAAACGTACACATCTTGTTGTGCCGGCTTTGCATTCTTCTGAACTGTTCCATCCCATCCCCTACCATAACCATCTATAGTATAAATATTCTCTCCCCAACGGTTAAAGATGTTCAATGTCATTTCAACAATCCCCAGTCCTTTTAATGTGAATATGTCATTAATTCCATCTGCATTAGGTGTAAATGCGTTTGGCACAAACACTGTAAACTCTGGAATAATCTTGACGATCTGGGTTGCTGTGTCTGTGCATCCATAAATATTCTGTACAAACAATGTTACCAAATATGAACCAGTATCAGGATATGTATGTACCGGACTAAATGCCGAAGAACCTGTTCCATCACCAAAAGTCCACTGGTGTAAAATTCCACCGGTTGAATAATTGTTGAATGAAATAACCGGATCTAGAATACTGGCCTCAAATGGATCCGGTGTGAAATTCGCAACAGGGTCAGGGAATATAGTGATGATATTAGACTGAGTGAATGTATGAGTGCATCCCTTATCAGATGTAACAGTTAACGAAACAGAATACGTTCCACTAGCATCATACACTGCATATGTATTTTGATCGGTAGATACTTGTCCGTTTCCAAAGTCCCAGAACCAAGCTACCACTGAACCTGTATCAATATATGATGAGTCAGTAAAATATACTGTCAATGGTCCACAGCCTTCTGCTTGACTGTATAGGAAATTTGATACTGGAAGCGGATGCACCGTCACGGTATGTGAAATTGTATCTGTACATCCATTATCTGATACTGCCACCAAAGTAACAGTATATGTTCCTGATGAATTGAATACATGTATCGGATTGATGGCATTTGACAATGCAGACCCATCACCAAAGTCCCAGAAGTAATCAGTTATTGTACCACTTGAAATAGTTGACATATTTGTGAATTCAAACTGCTCACCTTCACAATTATTGACAACTTCAAACTCGGCGTCCGGTGAAGGATTTACCAGCACAGAAGTGGTAATTGAAGCAGTACATCCGTTTGGTGTTGTCATTGTTAAAGTTACATCATAAGTGCCAGCACCTGGATACAGGTGACTAGGTGAAGAATTTGTTGACACCGTATTATCGCCAAATTCCCATAGATATTGGTAAGCTGTGGTATCGCCAGCCGCAGTAATATTTGTAAAAGTTACAGGATCACTATCACAGTTACTAATAGCTGAGATCACTGGTGTAGGATTTACATATACAGCTACTGAGTCGGTAACTGTTCCTACACAACCATGTATAGAAGTTACATTCAAAGTTACCGGATATGTACCAGGTCCAGGATAAATGTGAACAGGTGCTGCTGAAATTGTGGTAGTTCCATCACCCAGGTCCCATTCCCAAAAACTGATAGTTCCATTTTGAGAACTACTTAAATCAGTGAACACTACACCCAAACCGTCACATGCATTTAGTGAGGCAAAAGATGCAACAGGAGCTGCATGGATTGTTACAGTTTTAGATATGTTATCAGTACATCCATTCTGAGAAGTAGCAGTCATAGTCACTGTGAATACTCCTGGTGTAGTATATACATGTTGTACATTAGATCCTGATGCAGTTGTACCATCACCGAAATCCCATGTTGAGGTTACTGAACCACCTCCATTTATTGAAGTATAATCTGCAAAAACAGCTGCATCTCCAACACAAGCATCAGACTTCACAAAGTCGGCAACTGGTAAAGGAAATACGTTAACGGTTTGTTGAGCTGTATCAATACAACCCTGATCACTAGTCACAATGAGTGAAGCAGTGAAACTACCTGACTGAATAAATGTATTACCCGGATTTTGAGAAGCTGAAGTATTTCCATCACCAAAGTTCCACGACCATGCAGAGATAGAACCCTGGACAATTGTAGATGCATCTGTAAACTGGGTAAGATTACCTTCACATACGTCAATTCCAGAAATTTGTGCCACAGGGTTTGGATGTATTTGAACTGTAGAAGAAATGGTATCAGTACATCCCAGATCAGAGGTAACCACAAGTGATGACTGGTAAGTACCCCATGTAGCATATGTATGAGAGGGTGATGTCTGTGGAGATGAAGAACCATCACCAAAACTCCAATATTGATTCACTATACTTCCTTGTGAAATAGTAGATTGGTTTGTAAATGATGTAGGTAACCCATCACACACATCTGTTGAAGTGAATGCAGCAGCTGGTGAAGGATCAACACTAACCGTTTCCGTATAGGTAGAAGTACACCCTGAGTCGCTAGTGGCAGTAAGAGTAACGTTATAAATCCCTGCTCCAGCATACGTATGAGTTGGTTCAAAAATATTAGCAGAATATCCATCTCCAAAACTCCACTGCCAATTTGTAATATTTCCTAAACCTAAGCTTGAATTATTTACAAATTCCGTTTCAAATCCTTCACATACACTTAATGTAGTAAATGATGGAACAGGGTTATCATGAACTTCTACAAGATTTGTAATAGTATCAGTACATCCTGATGCTGAAGAAACAACCAGTGTTACTGAATAAATTCCCGGTGTTGCATAAGTGTTAGTAGGGTTCTGACCACTTGATACATTACCATCACCAAAAATCCAGCTCCATGAAGTAACTGACCCTGTAGGTATTGATGAATTATCAAGAAATTGAGTAGCAACTCCAAGACAAACTGGTGCAGTACTGAAATCGGCTATAGGCATTGGATCAATAGTGACCGGCTGAGTGATGGAAGCGTCGCAGCCCATCCCTGATGTACCTTGAAGAGTAACCATAAATGTTCCTGGAGTACTATAATTATGAGAAGGGTTTGACATAACTGAGTTGAACCCATCGCCGAAACTCCATGCCCAAGATGAAATATTACCGTTGGATATTGTGGAGTTGTTGGTAAATATCATCGCATTAAGTTCACAAGTAGGTGAATTGTTAAAAGATATAGATGGCAATGGGTTAACATCAACAATATTTGGAAATGATGCTGAACATCCTGTAGAATCTGTAATGGTAACAATATACGATCCTGCACTACCAACTGAGATCGTTTGAGCTGTTGACCCTGTACTCCATTGATAAGTATACCCTGGGTTGCCTGCGTCTAATGTTACACTACTACCAGCACAAATCTGAACATTTGTTGGATTAGCCGACAAACCAGTACCACCTACTACAACATTAGATGCTGCAAATCCAGTACATCCATTTGGACTTGTTATATAAACTGAATAATAACCTGAATCTGAAACTGATATAGTCTGAGTTGTTTCGCCACCTGGCGCCCATGTATATGTTGAACCAGGATTACCGGCATCCAAAGTAATAGAACTACCCGCACATATAAAAGATGGTGAAAGATTTGCCGATGGAACGGAATTTACTCCTACTGAAACAGAATCTATATCTACACAACCATTGGCATCAGTGACCTGCACTGTATAGATCGTTGGTAAAGTAGGATTCACATAGATCGATGGATTAGTTGACCCATTGTTCAACCATTGGTAACTAGTACCACCTGATGCTGTGAGAGTGGTAGTGGTACCTTCACAGATCATCTGGTCGGGGCCGGCATTAGCAACAGGTAACGGATTAACAATAACGTTTACCGTATCAGAATTCATACATCCATTGGAACCAGTAGTTGTTAAAATGTAGGTTGCATTCGTTGTTGGACTTACTGTTATTGATTGCGTAGTTTGCCCACCAGGGAACCATGATACATATGGTGCACCATTAGCTGTAAGTGTTGCTGTCAAACCTGTACAAATACTGACATCTGGTCCAGCATCAGCAATTGGAAGTCTTCTTACATACACCGGAACCGAATCCATTGCGGAACAGCCATTGGCATCTGTAACAGTTACATAAAAATATGAAGTAGACTGAGGACTCACACTGATAGTTTGTGTTGTCGCCCCTGTACTCCAAACGTAATTAATCCCACCACTGGCAGATAAACTTGTGCTTTCTCCAAAACATACCACTTGACCTGGCCCAGCATTAGCATTAGGAAGCGGATTTACTGTCACTATGTCCTGAATAGTATCAGTACAACCATGTGATGTAGTACCTATCAAAGAAACATTATATGTACCAGGTGCATTGTAAGTATGACTCGGGTTTGTAAATGCACTTGTGTTGCCATCTCCAAAATCCCAGTACCATGAGTTTATAGCACCATTGGAGCTAGTTGAAGTATTCGAAACATTAATTGCTGTTCCTAAACAAGTAACATTTGACATAATAGTAAATGCAAGGTCAGGAATTGGGTAGATATGAATGATCCTATCTCTGGTATCAGTACATCCACCAGCTGTTGTCACAGTTAATGTTACATTATGTGTACCAGGAGTTGCAAATGCATGAGATGGGTTCTGAAGTGTTGAAGTTGTTCCATCTCCAAAATCCCAATTCCATCCAACAATATTACCTGCTGAAACATTTGACTGGTCGGTGAAATTAATTGCTTCGCCTACACATGCAAAATTATAACTGAAATTAGCCTGAGGTAACGGGAATACATTAAAGATTTGAGACGTGCTATCTACACAACCATTGTCACTCGTTACTACTAATACAACCGTGAATATTCCAGGTTGTGAGAAATTATGACTTGGACTTTGCTGTTGTGAAACGTTCCCATCTCCGAAATCCCAAAAGTAACTCACAATAGAACCAGAAGCAATTGATGACTGATCGAGGAACTGAAGAGGTTTATTAATACAAATGTCGGGTGGTGTGAATGCAGCTACAGGAGCAGGGTTAACATTAACAGTTGTAGATAAAGTACCTGTACAACCATTAGGCTCTGTTATGGTTACACTATATGCTCCACCTGAATTCACCGTGATTGTTTGAGATGTGGCTCCGTTTGACCACTGATATGTACTGCCGGCATTTCCGGCATCAATTACTGCACTTCCTCCATCACAAAATGAAACATTAGGAATTATATTAACTAGCGATCCACCCTGACTTACAACTGCAGAACCTATTGCAGTACATCCCGATGGATTTGTTACAATTACGGTATATGTTCCAGCAGTATTAACTGAAATTGTTTGAGATGTTGCTCCATTCGACCACTGATAATTGCTTCCTGGATTTCCGGCATTTAATGTTCCACTATTCCCCGCACATATAAATACGTTTGACAAGCTCACTATTGGATTTTGATTCACAGTTACATTAACGAATGCAGTACTGCTACATCCATTTACATCAGTTCCAGTAACTGCATATGTTGTTGATGAACCAGGGTTCACTGTTATTGAAGGTGTATTACTACCTGTAGGGCTCCAGTTATATGAAACTCCACCCGATGCAGTTAATGTTGCAGATGATCCTGCACATATTCCCTGATCCGGTGTAACATTTATCACAGGCAGTGGATTTACAGTCACAGTTGCAGCAACGGTAGCCGTACAGCCATTAATATCTGTAACAGTAACATTGTAAGTAGTTGTTGTCGTAGGAGAAATGGTCAAACTATCACTAGTTGAGCCAGTTGGTGACCACTGATAAGTAGCACCACCTGATGCCACTATTGTAGCAGATTGACCAATACAAATTGTTTGATCAGGACCAGCATAAGGTAAAGGTGGTGTATTGATCGTTACAGTTTGAGTTATGGTTTCTATGCATCCATTACTATTAGTAATAGTTAAAGTAACATCGAATGTCCCTGCATTGGGGAAGTTGATCACCGGATTCTGGCTGGTAGAAGTTTGACCATTACCAAAATTCCAGTTCCAGTTGGTGATAGTACCACCATTTGGATCACTAGTATTTGTGAATGTGATATCACCTCCCTGACAGGCAGTTTGGCTATAAGTAAAAGATGGTATTGGTAAAGGATGTATTACAACCTGTTGTGATACGGTATCAGAACAACCTGAAGAATCAGTTGCTATCAAAGTAACATTGTATGTGCCAGGAGTTCCATAGTTTATTGATGGATTCATCCCAGTACCTGTTTGACCGTTACCAAATGTCCACTGCCAATTATATCCCGCACCAACCGGAGTAGTTGTATTTGTGAAATTAACTGCAGTACCAACACAACCAGATGGAGCTGTAAATGCGGCAACTGGTGGTGGTGTTATAATTACCGGCTGAATCACAGTATCTATACAACCTAAATTGGTCTCTATTATGAAAGTAACATTGTATGTACCTGGTCCTGGATATTGGTGGGTCGGATTTTGTTGAGTAGATGTTGAACCATCTCCAAAGCTCCAATTCCAGCTAATGATTATTCCTCCCGGCAATGTACTATTATCGGTAAATTGTATAGGTTCATTTAAACACGTACCGCTAGCCGTAAATGCTGCTGTAGGAACAAATGCGTTAATTACACTCACAGTATCCTGTGCAGAACATGTCCCATCACTTACTGTAACTATATATGTTCCGGCAGGGACCGTCTGGATCGGTAAAGTAGATCCATTACTCCATTGATAGGTATAATTTCCTGAACCACCGGATGCCTGAGCGCTTATTGTACCAAAATCATTACATGCTACCGATTGATCGGGTCCGGCATCAACTGTGATTCCCTGCACTGTAATACAATAAGAATAAATCTGTGCACCGTTCATCGGGCACGCATCATCATTCACTCTCACAGTGAAACAGTATGGCGTATTGCTAATGTTCGACTGGTCAGGAACCCAACAAAATGTTCCCGTTGGATACTGTCCACCTGAAGAAGTAAATGTGGCACCACTTATACTTTGGTCCCATGAAATAAACACATTCTGACCAGGATCCGGGTCATTTGAATCAATGAAGAAGCATAATGAATCGCCTGCACAAACTGTAGTGGAAAAATTATTTGTTCCATTGATTCCTGTCAGTGTAGGAAGAGAATTATTACAGTTCAATACAGTTACCTGTATATCTCTTTCTACCGTACCAATCAGTACTCCATTACGATATTCACTTACCAATACTGCCATTACAGTAACTTCCAGGTTAGTAGGAGTCATACATATATCACCGGTTGCTGGATTAAAACTGACTCCAGGAGATGAGGTTAGCGGATTCGAAGCATCGAATGGTGCATTATATGATACAGTATTAGTAGCCGTTTGATATGGAGTGATCAAGGTATACGCAAGCGAATCTCCATCTGGGTCGAATGCACCATGATTGAAGCAAAATTCTTCTCCTAGGCATGCAAATGGAACAGGTATATTACTAAAAGTAGGACTACTGTTACAAGACACTACCGTATTATCCAGAGTTGCATAAACATAGAACGTATTAGATCCCGGAGTAGCAATATTTGTGATTGCTGCATTTCTACAACACAAACTATAGCTAAAGGTCCAGTCGTTGCATTGCATTGGCAATGTAATAATACCCTCATAGATCCATTCCTGGATTCCAGTGAAAATTCCTCCATTACAGGAAGAGGTAGCAGTTGGACACAATGGTGTCACTTCCTGGCCTGTTCCCGGAATTGGCAAACAGTTA
>Ga0055584_100002818_pt1 | contig 17242 bp, 23 predicted proteins | sample OSDHelmetaG_FD_58716 | JGI IMG/M metagenome (GOLD analysis project Ga0055584, IMG submission 58716) | Pelagic marine sediment microbial communities from the LTER site Helgoland, North Sea, for post-phytoplankton bloom and carbon turnover... | ecosystem: Environmental > Aquatic > Marine >... | reverse complement strand
TTTTTTTTTCCTTTCGATGTTATTTAGCCTAAACAACCCAATGCTGTTTAGGTTGGTTTTTAATGTTTTAACCGGATTAGGTATCAGCTAGAAGCTCGTACTCTTTTCCTCTTAAAACGAGAGTATGAATCACTAGGTAATCCAGCTTCGAACCAAACTCGTTTCTAACTTGGTTGATCACATTCTCGGTAAGCGATCCCCGACTACCATTACCAGTCCCTACTTTAACTATCTTTACGAAACCAAGTTCCTGAATTAAAACAGAAATAACCTGATTGGGTTCGATAACTTTTTCGTCTAGGTGTTCTCTTAGCCTTTTGCCCGCGAGCTTGATATCGAAATCGTCATAGATTTCTTGAGATTCGATATCAGTAGTTGACATCGGAACTCTTGCTAAAGAGACCGCATCGATTTTCTTAGGTAAAAATAAATTAAGCATTCTTTTTCCTTCATTTCTCTTCTTTATTTCTCTTCTTCAGGTCGCGAAATACGCCGTCCTCAACTGTACCAAAAACTAGAGTTTCGACATTGTAACCTAAACAACGTTGAGCTGTTTCGAGTAATTCGATAACATCACCGGTTCCCGAGACATAATCTATGATATCTATATCTGAGGGGCATCGATAAATCGCGCCACTCAGCTCAGCCTCGGTGTAATCCGAATAGATCGAAGAATCATAAAAAGCAAAATTTGTCATTCTAATTCCTCCGATTCCCATGATGGACTAATTTTTAGACCGTCAGACCGTTCAGACATCAAAACCTTTCGAGATTTGATAGTCTCTAGTTCGACTAATCCTTTATTACTTCGGACTTCAATAAGTCTGACAATAATCTCTGCCTCCCTTTTTTCGTTACAAATTTGCCCTGCGCGTCTCATCAGATCAGGGAGGATGGATTCGATTTGAGAAATTTTTACCGGCTTAACACATTCGCCAGTTATTTCTTCAAACAACGCTTCGGATAAACTTTCATCCAAAGAATCCAAGAAAGAGCTAATGAATGGATAACCACCTGAAGCTTGGTCTAAGGAGACATATCCTGTCTCGTCTCTCTCTACCGAGTAGACTGTTATTAGTCTGTGCATCTGCTTTCCTTAAATTTAAGTTGAGAACTCGTCTATTTTAACGTTCATTGTAAAATCATCGATTTCGTCAATAGAAATCCCATCGATTCGGATCTTACTTGGGTCGACACCTGCTCTTACAATGGCGTAGAATATAATTTCAAAAAATATCTTAGTTAGCAAGGAATCTGATTCGTATGCAAAGAGCGTATCCGCACATATATTCAAGACATCAACCTGCCAAGAAATATCATCCGTCTCTTCGTCTAATGGAAGAAGGAAGACGGAACCGTCATTATAGTCGGTTTGAGCATCAACTTCTAATTTGAATTCGGTAAAATCTTTGATGGTATCGTCGATTTTTACTGATTCGCTCAGATTACCGCAATAAACCGCTAGTATATCTAAGTAAGCCGAAAGATTTTTCGATTCTTCCATAAGCGAGTCATTGAGTTCGACTAACTTGACAAAACTTTCTTTCTCAGGGTTGTGATCAATGTCAACGGAAGCAGCGCTTAGTGCTGTAGAGATTTTATCGATCTTAGCGGTGGATTCAGTTGCTTTCTCTTTGAGTTTGTTCAAATACTTATACATGAAATAAAAGGCCTCCATACTATTTAAACTAGTTGTTCTCATAAATAATATATGTTTGAATATAAAACATATATTATCTTTTTGATATTAACTGACTAAAGAGGATCCAATCAAAATGAGAAGAAAGGGTGAAATTATTTATGGTTTCGAGGTGGTATGTAGCCGAAAACTTGTGGAATTAAATGACGGCGAGATGCCTATGCACTTCGGGAGTTTTTCCAGTAAACTCGCTAGAACTGATATGGTGGCATATAAAAGTCTGGCAGCGGATTATTATAACACGCTTTCATTTGAGGAGAAAGAATTCATGAGAAACTATGATTCTCAATTTAGACAAGCCATACTATAAAAAATAAGAGTAGATCTGAGGATCTACTCTTTTCTCTTTTTTTTTTAGTTAAATATTATCGAACAGAGGGTAGACGCGTTTATTCTTCAGGCTTATTCTAAACGGGAGACGAGCACTCACTGTCTCCCCATCTTCGTCGTCTACTATGAATTCAGCTCTAGACAACTCTACGTAGTACCAATCTTTAGACGGAAAATTGTCTTCGATAAACTTTCTTAATTCGGATAGATTTTTATGTACTGCCTTATGAGTATACTTAACATGCGAAGGATAGCGCAGTGCCTCTTTCATTCTTTCTTCTTTAGTAACGGCAAAATATAGTTTGTCGGATAGATCTCTCTTTAGAAAAAGGAAGCCATTGGTTTCTTCGGAAACGACTCGTCTAGGGTATTTCTTTCTAAAGTTACCTATAACTCGGTCTACTTCTTTCCTGTGGATAGCGGAGAAGATGAAGTGATCTTCAGGAGGCTGGATTTCTGGTGGGATTTCAGCTATGGTAGCATACTGTTTGTCTAAATCCTGAAGCCATCTTCTGTCATCAGGATTTAGTGCGCCGTTTATATCCCCTAGCTTAGCATAGAAGTTGCTAACAGTTTTATCGTCAAAGCATCTGGCTCGACCAACACCTCTACTATGTGCTATGTAAATATCACCTTTTGGTGGGCAAGTAAAGGGTTCGCTTTCAGAGAAAACCACCTTAAATCCCTTACTGATCAGGTAGTTTTCTATTTCCCCGTAGTATCTCTCGGCCAAACGTTTTTTCCCTAACATTCTCTTTGGATTACCCTTTACTATAACAGCCGTAGGTAGGTTTAAAGATAACATATTTCATTTCCTCTTGGTTAGTAGTTATATTTCTGTTTGTATTCGAACGTCCCTTGAATAAAAAAGAAAGGGGTAGACCCGAAGGTCTACTCTTTTTTTTATTCCTCATTATAAGAATGAGAAATTTTATTTGGTTTCAGGTCTTTAGCTGAAGTCTTTAAAAGGTCAATCAAAGCCTTCAACTTAGGGAAAATTCCCGTTAATTCCGGAATCAATTTGCTCACCTCTAGAATTAGATTAAAGTAAGTCTCATTAAAGTCGATAATGAAATTTTCATCGATTTCAATTTCTACCTCAAACTCGAATTTCGTGTTCTTGGAGGCAAAGACGTATTTGATCTTGCTCAACTTTGATTTGAGCTTCATTTGAACCGAGATGTTCTTTCTCATTGAGTTTAAAAACTCGTGGCTGAGCTTTCCTGATTGATCAAAATAATCGAAAATTTTTTTCTTACTCTCGATAAGATTCTTTGTTTCATTTACTGCCATCTGGGTTGCGATTGTTAATTTCATTGTGTACTTCCTCTTTATTTAATAGACGCAGAATATATTTAACATATATTCTACTCAAGTTCATTAATATAATATGTGTTTATTTACTTTAATTTTACGTTAAGGGACATAGAAAAAAAAAGAAACACCCTTTTAAGGGTGTTTCTTTTCAAGAGAGATTAAATATTAAGATAATGAGTTGATCCGGAGAGTTAATCTCTTCTTTGTGCAAATTTCATAGCTTATTTCCCCTGTTTAAGAATTTCATAATTTCTCTGGCTGATAATATGTCCACCGTACCCTTTTAGATTATGGCTTCTTGTTAAAACAGCTGAAAAGGCTTCTCTTTTCAATCCAGGTCTTTCCCTGAAATCTACGTTATATTTATTAGCTGCTCGAATATTTGGGAGATGATCCCAAAGCTCATAATCAGACAGTAAATCATTTACCTCAAAGATATAACCAAAATCTAAGTGGTCACCAAGGATACAAAACGTATCAATTTCAACGCCCCACATGTTAATGTATTTCATGTTTGGGTCGGCATAGTTATTTACAATGTTATCAAATATTTTTAAATGTTCTTGTCCTGAAGTCATTAACAGGATAGATGCATTAATTTGACTTAACTTTTTTGTAACGTCAGTTCTGTCAAACAATTCAAACCTCCAATTCCAGTTCATCAATGATATTAACAATTATATCAGTAATTAAACTTCGGATATCTTTTCTTTTAGCCGCTAGTTCGAACAGAGTTTTAATATTCAGGTAATCGTCCGTATTATTAAGATGATTCTCGATAAATACTCCCTCCATCCAGTCCCTATAGAACCGAATGTCCGAATTTTTAATTACAGCAGCCACTGCATACTGTAAAACTTCATCCTGAAGCAGTGGATGGAGTTCAGAATAAGGTAGACTTTTCTGCTCTCTATCCCACTCAACCGAATTCAGAACGATATCGTCACTCCAACTTCGGTTGAGTTGAACGTTGCATTCATTAGTTTCGTGAACTAATGAGAACAAGTCATTAGAAAAGCTGACATATATTTGAATTTCTCGCGTTTCTCGCATTTTAATACCTTATTTAAAGAATGGAAAGTTTGGCCATTTCAATAGCCCCTTCTCGCGTTTTATTCCCTGCAATGAACAGGGCACGATGACAGAAGATGCAATCAGCTACCCCAGTTTCTTTAGACAGAGCTTCCCCGTTTAAACCTCCCCAAGAGGATGGTAAAGAGGAGCTTTTCCCACGAACCTGAACACGCCAAGTTCCAGAAAATACATCCGGAAATACTACCCGTTCAAAACCATCTCTTGCGGAGATAAAGGTAGTCCATTGGATGAACTCGTCCATAACCAGAATCTTATTTCCTTTTTGTTCTTTTTTCATTTTCTCCATTTTATCTCTTTCTTTAATCTTTTTACAGGCCTCTTTAATAATAGTAATGAGCGTTAATTTGGCGAATGTTACCGCCGATTGGAATGATTCGTCATCGCCGTCGTTCATCATTGAGATGAGCTGGCTGAAATGGAGTTCTCCGTTTCTAGGTCTTCTCTCTCCAGTGTCAATTCGATCAACCGGAAGGAAAATCCGGTCATCCACATACTTGTGGAAAAATTTCAAATCACTCGGATCGCGAATTCCAAAATTACGACCGATCTCATAGCCGTAATGTTTCCAACATAACCCCGCTGAAGAGAAGAGGTTCCCCTCATACCGACCTTCATTGAATGAAGGCTGGTGATGGTCGAATCGGCAGTTTTCTGGATCATAGACTCCACCGACATCGAATACGACATCGGCAGAGTCTATAGTGTCTTTATCACGGGTTCGTGTGATGGATATACCGCCATCTTTGTCATTAAATAGTTCTAACGCCGCTATAGCGAGAACTTCATCAGTGTGGAATATACCATTATGAGCTACTACTTTTAACTTGTTCATTTTACCCTTTCCTTTAAAAATAAAGTAAAAAATAAAGGGAACCAACTTAAAGTTGGTTCCCTTTTAATTCTATTTTTTCTCTTCTTCTTTAATGCGTCTATAGATCTCTTCACGGTGTACTGATACTGTCTTTGGCGCATCTACGCCGATGCGAACCTGGTTACCTTTGACACCAAGTACCGTTACAGTTACGTCATCACCAATCATCAGGGCTTCACCAACACGACGGGTTAAAATCAGCATATTCAAATCTCCTTAATGAGCTGGGAATTCATTTCCCAATTAGAACTCATTAATATAATATAAGTTTATTTTTTAAGATATTACGGGTTAAACTTATCTTTTAAAATCGGGATGGTATTCGGTATACTGAAAAAATGGTTATTCTCCTTAAACTCCGTTATCGTGATACCTGCATCTTTAGGGAGGGAAATAGTGCTGAATAACACCGATTCCGGAGAATTTTCCTTTAAGTTAGGTTTATGTTCACCCTCTTTGGTAAAGACCAAAGAAGAATCCGTGCTTGCCACTACGGATTGTAATGGATAATTATTAAACTTGAATATGAGTTTCTGACCTGGATGGAGGAGCGGATATCGGATCCTAGAACTTTGATGATAATCGAATTTGTAATCACATATTAAACACCTGTGGGGATACAGCTCACCGCACATCTCTCTACTGAAAGGGATATCACCGCAAACAATAGCACCCAGCTCACCTCTCTTCTCACATTCAGGGCACCGACCCGCTAAGAAAGTGTTTCCGCCTAGTTCCAGTTTAACACACTTTCGATGATCAACTAAAACTTCTCCATAAAAAGAGTGACCTCTACGGAATGATAGAATGCCACCTGTACTGCTGTACGCTCTCAAGCCGCAATTACCGCACTCCAAAGAGTGCAGATTTGGCGTACCTACGTCGCTATCTCGAACTCGCATAGCCGACCCGCATTTCGGGCAATTTATAGATAAAATCTTAAACCCGTCTTCGTCTGTGTTTAGCTCAGGTAACAGACAATCGCCACTGAATCCGTGGCTCTTTAACTCCTTGAATTCTTCGTTCAACCAATTCAGCATGGCTTCATTGAATTTCAGTTCAGTCTTCTCCTCCCCAGAGGCTACCTCTCTTTTGGTTGAGCCTTTAGCTAGTTTAGTAAATGTTTTGTCATTTTTCTCTTGAATAATTTTTGCGACCCCCGAGTTCTTGTCAAATCCAAAGACCTCCTCTAGAATGGCTCTTATAGTTCCGAACATCTGTCTTTACCTCATCCAGTTAATATCATAAAAATAATTTATGTTTAAAAAACCCTTATTCCATTTTTAGGAATAAGGGTTTTTTTTTTCTTAAGCAGCCATTCTGGACTGTTGTCTTACAATCTCTAGAAATGTTACGTACACACTAAAGATTTTATTAACCGCGCCTAATGATTCAGAATCGCCGCTTCCAGTTTTCTTACGCTGAAGCTCGGCTATCTTTCTAACCACTGCGGACGCTTCTTTAACAGCTCTGATTAACGAATCTCTATCCTTAGAGATGGCGGTATTTATCTGTTTGGCTTTGGAGAAATCAAATGTTCTTTTGAATTCAGTAACAACCAAATCTCTTTTACCGGTAACTTCATCGGTGACTTGCCTAACGAATTCTTTGTCTAGAATAAAATAGCCAATCGGTTGAGAAGCTAAATAGACTTTAGTCGGTTCTTTTTTATCTGCTGGCCATAGCTCTTTAATCATTTCTATGGCATCCTTTTCAAGCTTAGATAAATTTTCTAAGACCTTATCAGGAGAGTTAATCTTATAGTAGCTTCTCATATTTTTAAGGGTTATGGAATCAGCAAAGCCCCCGCCAAGTAGTCTCAGAAAGCCTTCGTTAATAATTCTCTCTTTAGTATCTTCACATAGAGAGTCTTCGAAAATCTCCATTTTTTCTCTTATAGAGACGAACTTCTCGGCTTCCGATTCGGTTAACGTTATTGACTTACCTTCGCCAATGAGGGAGTTTTCTATTCCCTTAACTTCTAGAACTTGTCCCTCACTAAGAGTTTTCTCTGAATAAATAGCCTGCATTAATGTATTAAAAGTTTCAGTCGACATAAGTATATCCTTAAAAAAAAGAAGCACCATAAGGTGCTCCATAATAATTAGACGAAAAACATTGATCTAATTTATTTGTTTTACTTTTTAATAGTCAACTATTAAATCATTCGTTTTAGATCGGTTACAGGAATTGGTTTTTTAGCCTCACCGTTTTCGTAGAATACAGTATTCTCCGGAGAGACCTCTTCCTTGATACTAGATGTGATTAAAACGTTAACTAGAGCGGCACTCTTCTTTTCTCTAATCACTAAAATGTGAGCGTCCGTCTTAGTTTCAGAGAACTCGAATTCATTAAGCGCGAAGAACATAACTTCGTCTTTATCCGAAAGCTTTTTGAGTTTTCCGTTTTCATGGAAATGAGCGTATGAACCAACCTCGAAAGAGTTGGATGGATCTGTTAACTCACTATCCACACCTTCGAACAAGAAGGAAATCGGGTTAACGTCGTCCTTCTTCCTTTCGGGAATTACGTAATTATCTGTGCATCCTTTTTCTAAAGAATAACGAATTACTGTATTCTTATACTTTTTCTTACTATCGAAATACTTAACGATCGATGTTAATTTCTCGATATCGTCTAACTCCGAGTAATCGATCTTAATAGCGTCTGCAGATTCCTCAGAATCTTTCTCGACAAACCGTTTAAAACAAACCTTGTTATCTGTGGACGAAAGAACCCAAACTAATGAACCCGAACTGAGTCCGACTAAAGCCATCCCGTCTTTTTCTGAAACAGAAATAGACGTATGGTTTTCTAAATTTTCTTTAATTTTCTTGGTTAGACTTTTCATGGTTGTCCCCTATTCAGTGGTAAAACGTTCAACTAGAAATGCAATCATGTCTTGATTAAATTTCTCTAAAATTTCGTAAGGTACAGTCTCGTACCCGAATTGGTTGCAATACTCAAAGATGCCGTACTGTCCAGTAGCTTTGTTTTTATATAAATCTAAGCTGCCTATGATATCCATTTTTTCTGCAAGTCGTCTAAGCTTAGGTTTAAGATGATCCATACTGGAATCTTCCTCACTCAACGACTTAAAACCACCGCTGCTTAGGTTTGCTTGAACAAAAGTATCTGAACCAGTTTCTTCACGGCTGCGTCTAAGAATAGATATTTCTTTTTTAGCCGAGATCAAGACCCGCCATTCGTCTTCCACCTCGATATAAGGAGATAGAAAGAAGTCATACATCTTGAAGATATTGTTACTATACGACGGGTCATGCTTAATGGTAGCCAGATCTGTCTTGGCTAAATCTTCTAGCTTTTCGGTAATTCCTATAGTAGAAATCAACGAGTTAGGTGAGACTTTAGTGATGTCAAAGAGAACCTGGCCAATACCTTTAGCTCCGTCAGAAATCTTAAGAACAAACTTCGTCTCCCCTTTGTAAAAATTCTTTAGATCACCTAAACGGAAATCCTTCCATTCAGAACTTGATCTTGATCCAGCTGAGATTCGTGGTCGGCCAAAGATCTTAACTGGCTCAAACTGATCCAGAACCCCTTCACCGGCACGGTCTTCAGCAATAACGGAATTATAAATCCCCAGCTGCTCTGTCTTAGGGAAGCGGGGAACATGTAAATAGTGCTTAGGCATTCGCTTCATGAATAGGTCAGGGGAAGGACTAAAGTCCAACAGGATATCGAAATTAGAGGAGGAATCTTGACTACCGCTAAAGAAATAGTCTGGATCCCTGTGAATAATTACTCGAATCTCCGTGTTACCGAGTAAAAGCCTTGAGTTTAAAGGGAGGCGGTAGTAGTTATTAACGTGGTCAATATTTTTAACAGCGATGTTAATAGTTTTAATCATTCTTGTCTCTCCAAGCCGATAAAAGGAAATCCCTTATTTTTTAACAGATCCCAACACACTTTATTAATAGCCTCAGCATCAGCATCGCTCTCAGCGAGTGAGAATACTGAAGAAAGCGTATCCAAAGTTTTTGGGTCAACTAAGTACGCGCCAACAAAGACTTGGCCCGTAAAACTTGAACCTAGAGCTACCTCGGTTTCTTTTTTAAGATTTCGAGACCACTCTATAGTTACACCGCTTTTCACTGAAACCAAAGATCTCTTTTCAAAAAATGGCGAACTATATTTTTTCTGTTCGTAAGGTACGACAAAATAGTCTCCGCTAGTTAACAGCATCTTTTCTCCTTAGTAAGGTTAATATCCAGTATTTAATATATGTTTAAACCTAAAGCGGGATAATCCTTCCCTTTAGGTACCTGCAGTCTTACCATTATTCATAATCCCCTTAACGATAAAATCTTACTGTAATATAAAATGCTAAATAGCTTACCCTCCCGAGGGTAAGCTATCGCCTTAACCGTTCGCTCGGTTAAAGATATTCACTATTTTTTTTTTTATGAGAACCAAAGAAATAGTCTTGGGTCTACTCTTATTTTAAGAACCAAACATCTCGCGCTCACTTAGTCATCATGTACAAGGTTAGAATTCCTTCTTTACCAATGTCACGGCTGGGTTCCCCTGAAGCGTTAAGAAGGGTGCTGGACGATTTAATTAATCTTGCTGCTTCTTCATTTGCTTCCTGAGTGAAAATACCCTTGATTGAGATCATATCCCCGTCGAAGTCTCCGCCCCACGCAGAAAGATAACTATTATTAGGGCGAACCGAGTCTATCCATTTCACCCTTCTCTCAGGGTTAATCAAAGGATAATTGTTAAAGACTTTTTCTCCCGAAAGGAGTTCTATTTTAGTATTTCTTTCGGTTGTTAGAATCTTGACTTTTTGAATTGCAACATTTCGAAAATCTTCAATTGGATAACGGGTGGCTAAGACGTGCTTATCTTTAATAACTTCCGATGTAACAAGAAAGAAGAGATCTGTCAGGTTAAAAGGTCGACCTAATTTATCCTCGTACATCTTGAGGGAGGAACTTTCTCCAGATTCATTTTTAATCACAAATGATTTAAGCCGATCCTCATGAGAAATAGCATAGAGTTTTATCAGTTTGATCATCTTATCTTTATTCAAAGATTCTATGGTAGCGTCATCGATGTTGTAAGTCTTATTAGACGAACTAAAAGATACAGTAGACCCTTTGGTAAACGAAGAGAAGAAATTTTCAAGTTGCATTGTTACAAAGGGTAGAAACGCGCTCATCACCATATGGAGCGGTATACCAATATATCCATAGGGGATCTGCTGTTCTTTGTAATTAGGGGAAACTACTTCAGGCCCAGAGATTACGGCTCGAACAGCATAGTCTACAGATTTCCCCATGATGGCCTGGCGGATAATACCCTTCTTCTTCGCTAGCTTACCGGTGAGAAAGGAATATATCTCTAACAGTTTCTCCTGAACCTTACTTTTAGTTATGTTCGCGGTATAGATGTCCGAATGATCTCTTAGCGAGTTGGTTAGAGCTATGACGGTTAAATACATAGTAGATAGCTCGTCTTTACTTACTACCCCCTTCGTACTAGTAGATAGGTCTATATCTCTGAAGAAAGGTGGAATAACCGGCCATTTCGATTTGAACACTTCGTTCTTCTTCAGCATTTTTAGAAAGTTTATCTTATCCTCTCTAGATTGAGTCCCTCTGCCGTCAAGCTTTAGCTTATCCCAATTTTTATAGAAAAAATTTAAACCTGTATCTCCCTCCTCCTCGTTCGATTCTTCATAACCACCCTGTTTATTAAGCCTTACATACCTGTCCCCTGAGATAATAGAAGGTATCTTTCTGTCAAGTTCAATTAAAGCTTTGTAAACAGCTGGATCGAAGAACTTTTCGTGCAAATCGATATAGGCGAACTGAAATCTCCTTTCGATACTTCCAGGTCTCCCAAAAATCTCGTAAGAATAGATGCCTCCTCTCGATGGTTGCCCGTCTTTATCCAGAACCGAAGTCGTAGATACAAGGGGTAGTTTGTTAAGCTCTACCATTTTGTCTACATCGTATAGATCTAGTTTCATTACAAGTCCTCATATTTAATTTATATAAAGGATTGTTAAAAAAAAAGAACCCTTAGTCTTTCTAGAAAGGCTAAGGGATATAATTAAATTCGATCGCCGTTAATGTTGATATAGTTAACTTCGCTCAAATCTTTATTAGATATCTCTTTGCATTGGGATAGGATGTACTCAAACATATCCCCTGCAGATTCGAACTCGTCTAAACTAATCCTTCCAAGGCACTGATCCCTGAAATAAGCGACTTCTCCAATAACTACAAGCTCGTCATTATCGTAGAATGTTAATACGAGTTTTTCGGTTAAGCTAATGTCGACTAGATCGATCACAACAGTATCTGAGTTGTGGTCAAAGATACCGTTACCCCCTAGATATATCTTAATATCTGGGTTGATCAGCCTACCTGTTAAACTTTTACTTTCGTAATTGTAATCACTTATTGTTAACATTACCCCGAAAACCGAGAAACTCATTTTACTCAGAATTATCCCCTTTAACCACTTATTGAAATTTGATTTCAATGAATTGACATAGGGGTTAGGGTTAAAATGTTTAATCTGATCAGGCGGGATCTTCTTGGAATATTGAATTACAGTGTCTGTTCGTTTGGAGGCCTTGGACTTTACTACAAAAGTATAGGCTTTTCTAATTAGTCTCTCCTCTTCAATAACGGATTCTTCTATTGAATACGAGAAAAGCGGATATCCGAAACTGGCGTTATGCCCTATTTTGAGTGTCATCGTTTTCACCTTCATTACTAGACGGATGGTGGCCTGGGTTATAGAGATAGAACATTGCGTCTTTCTCGCTAATCAATGCCTTTAAATCGTCATCGGGGACGTTATACCCTAACTTAGGCATCAGAAATTCTTTACCGTAGCTATCTGTATTAGCTAAAACATCCCGCATAATATCCATACGATCGTCAATGAAGGTCGTATATTCTGAGATATTATCAGATATATACTGCGCCTTAGAAACAGATTTTGGGATCTGGTGAAGGACGGCATCCTTGAAGAATCGTTTGACAAACCTTTCCTTAGATTTTAGAATATGTTCGTTACCCTCAATATCTGGATAATGCGATAAAATGTGGACTTCGAAATTAAGTTCTTTCTGACGGTTACAAACTAAACTAACGGAGGCCCCCATCTTCTCGGTTACGTCTAGATGTTCGTAAAAGTCTTCATGGTTCATATAAAGACCCATGACATAACTTTCACTAAAATCAAACCCTAATTCTTTATTAAGGTGGCCTGTTAGGTCGAAAATCTTTCGATTACGAACGGTAGAAATAAATTCTTCGTTCGTTACCGCTGGTGGAACAAGGGTGAGATGTCCGCTTCGTCTTAAGATTACGCCTTTCCATAACGCTGTTGAATCCACAAGAACCTCGTCCAAATCCGTGACTAACACCTTCTTCTGTTTGATCCGGTTTGCTACGTTAGACACCAATTCTTCAAAATTGTTAAACATCGGTAGTTCCACAGTCAATTTATTAAAAATAAATAAAGTAAGCCGAAAGAATCGGCTTACTTCATATTACTATTTATTAATCGTCATCATCGTCCAGAAGATTATCTACTGCATCGGAGGTCGTTGCAGCTGAGGAAGTCTTACCCCGAACAGAGGTAGCGCCACGAGCGCGACGTGGAGGAAGCTTAGTGGCTTTCGTTGAAGCTACAGTTTTTCCAGCGCCGCCAGTACCGCCTGCGCGTTTAGCTTGGTGAGTGACTCCGCTCACCGAATTTTCAATAGCCGCATCCAGCCAATGCTTGAAAAAATCAAGCTCAGGACTGAACTCGTCAAAGACTTCTTCTTCTTCATCGGTTTCAGAATTGATACTTACACCGATTACCTCGGTGACCTTTTTAACGGTATAGGAGTAAAACTTATGGGTTGACTCGTCTTCTGGGTCTTCCGCCTTAGTTAGGAGAATGGTGAAGCATTCTTCAATACCTTCATCAACTTCGTAAAGACCACGAGAGATCTCGAAGCTACTATCTCCTTTAGCATTGGTCTGGGTGGCCACGTCTACCTTGCCCGCAATAAGAGCATCTAGCGATTTACGAAGCTTAAGGAGCTGTGTGAAACCGAAGAAATGACGACCTGCGTCATCCCAATTATAACGTGGAACGCCAGACTGTGGCGGTTTACCGATTTGTTCATCAAAGATAGCTGCGACTGAAATGGAGGCTCCATCATTCATGTAACCGAGCTGCAATGCACCCGAATTTTCATCGTAGAAGCTCATGCAGTTGGTATAAGTTGAAGCTCGACGGCCAGCATTTTTAGTTTCTTCAGACATTATCTTTCCTTACTCAGTTTAAGTGATTGTAATTAACTGTTATTTTGCCTTAACGCTCTAAAATTCTAGAATCAATAAAGGATCCTAAAATTAAGGATAGAAGAATTATCTCCTTCTATCCTTAATTTAATATATATTTATAGAACTATTACATTTGACAAATAGTTCCGTTCCTTAACCGGAACAGTAAAGATGTTAAGCGCTTTCAGAATCGAATTAGGAGCCTGCAAATTGTCGGTAATAATAGCATTATAATCTAAGATACCGACAATCCAATCAGGAATTTCTTCGAAGTGTTTAGGCAACGCTATATACTCAAAGTTTCTGTCATTCAATTCGGTAACGGAATCGAAAAGACTTTTTATTTTTCCAGACATCTCCAACATCTTATCGTTTTCGTTTTCGTATTCAATCTCCCAAGGTCTATGGAAGTCTTTATGGATTTTAGCAATATAGACTGCCTCGGACGGGTTGATCGTGTCTTCGGGATAGATGGAATTCCAGAGTAACATGCCCACTACTGACTGCTGAGAGAAAGGACGGTCGTAATTGGATATATGACCGTACTTGTCCGGCTTAAGAAATTCCGTCTTACCAGATTTCAAACTTCCTCGAACCACTTCACCGTAGGAGGTATATTTCTCTAGGATGTTGAAGATATCGACTCGCCCTTCAAACTCAAGAATATCTCTCTTGAGAAGATCTTGGAAATAAACACGACTTGGTTTTGGCGTGTTTACTTTCTTAATTGGGAGACCTTTAATATCTAGATCCGGTGTTTCCATAACTTTACCTTCCTGGAGAAGAACACTACCGGCATAACTTTTCTTGGCATCGGTCAGCAGGAGTCGCATGATAAAGAATTCAGACTTCATGTTAATGAAACGTCTTTTATCAACGGGCACACCCATATTTGAAGTTAGACGAAGCATAATATTCTTGATGAATCCTGCGATAATGTTTGTAAACACGTTTGCAGTTCTGATACGACCTTCTTTAGAATACACTTCTCCTCTGTCAAGGTTGAAGGTTCGTACCGCATAATCAATTTCTGGATCGATATAAACGAACGTACTATCGGTATCTACAACTAGGATAACTTTACGCCTTAGAGTATGGAATAGTTCGCCGATCTTAGGCTCAATATAACAGTATTCAATAAAGTCGGCTGAGAGGGCGTTCAGCGTTTCCAAGTTATCTGAATTCTTCTCGGTGGGTTCCATCGGATCAACAAATTCAGGGTCGAAGCTCTCCATAATTAAATTTCTAGAAACCGAAGAATGATCAAAGAATTTCAAGAAATTATTCTTATAACGCATTCTTAACAAATTTTCTTCTGAAACATTAGATAGTGCTGATCGGATTTCTTTAACTTGGCCGGTAGTGAGTGTAAATAGACATTTACTCTCGATGTGGTCAAAGATTTCGTCTACAGTAATACCTTGGTGAGCTTCGTCAATGATATCGTATGTATCGAAGATTTTTTCTTGACTACATACTGATTCAATGAAGTTATAAACTCCCTGAATCGACCGGTACGGAATATTATCAGCTAAGAAAGCCTCAAGACCCATAGCCGCAGTCATTACTAAGTTCTGGCTGGTCAGGGTTACCGCGCTCCCCGCCCAAGGCGTAGCAAATACAAAGACCGCCTGAGAATTAGCCCCATACCAGGAGTTTGCTAGAACTTTAAGTGCCTTCTGGTTGGTGTCATGAAACTCATATTTCGGTGTTGCTTTCTTATAAGAAAGCATAATCCGCTTTTCCGCTTTACGGTTCTGTTGGAGATCTTCAATCAGAGGCTCTGTCTGAGACTCAGTGCTAGTATCGAAAATGGAACCATTACCAGTAATACTAATTCTGTTTTCCGAATCAGGTCGGTGGAGTAGATTGAAAAACACCCTTAACTTTTTCTCCGAGACATAATAAACGCCGTCTTTATCTTGGAGATTGGTTAGTAGGATTTCAGGGTCACCATTCTGATTGTATCTGTCTATACAAAACGCAAGGATCTTAGACTCCGTGTCTGGATCAATTTTTTCTATCCCTCTTGTAATTTTAAATTGGTTAAGAACTTCATCAAAATATTTTTTAAAGAATGTATTCTTTAAAAATTTATTGGGATTCATCGTCTTTATCGTCATTTAGACTTCCTAACAATTTTTTAGTTGAATTAACAATTAATTACTATATAGTAATCGTATGTTGAGAAGAAATTTAAGCTCAAAAAACTTTTGTTAACGAGGTATATCTCCTATGTCTTTATTTATTAATGAGAACGCTGAACCGCAGACAGTATTTACTGAATCGGATAAACAAGCTCTTCAAGAAACCGTCCAAGAGTTACGCAAACTTGAGAATCTAGATGAGAATCTCATCCGCATCACTCGTCGTGAGTCTAAAGAGACTCGCAAACGCCGAGTTGTTGCTCGACAAGCTATGCTGTTGGCTAAGCAACAGAACGACAGTTTATACTCCAAATTAGTAACCCATCTTGAGAAAGTTAAAGAACTACGTCAAGCTATTCGCAGAAAATATCGTTCTCAGGCTATGAAATCCGTTAAGCGATAAAATTAAAACCGATATGTCCAAATAGGGCATATCGGTTAAATTTGTTAAAACAAATAATTAGTCATTTTTATAATATATACTTAAGGGACGAACGCTATGCCAGATACAAGTAGGTCAGGCGGTAGTGGAGCCGGTAGACGACGTCCGTCTTATTTTCCAAATCGATCAAGTTCTAATGATGTTAACGATCCGAGAATGATGGACGATCCAAGAATGGTAGATGATCCGAATCAATATTATCCGCCAACAGGGTTTAATAACCACCCTAATCAGAATAGTATGAATCCGGGTCATAACTATCCAGACCCGAGTTTTAATCCTGAGCTGACTCCTCCGCCAACAATAGGTTCAAATAGTGTATTTGGGCTGACGCTTAAAGACTTTATAACCGTATTAGTATTCTTAGCAACTGGTGTTGTATCTGCTACGGCGATGTATTACACATTCATAAGTGACATATCGTCATTAAAGCAAGATCTAGATGTAGTTAGGATAGAATTAACTACTACTACTGAAGATATTAGTAAAAGAGAAGCCAATCTATTAACAGTGATCAAGGAGACTGAAGGTAATCTAAACCGAGAAATAACTCGGGTGGTTGAGGAATCAAAAGTCAATTACGATCTTAATATATCCTCTAGACTGGAGACTATAAGGACAGAAATACAGAATGTTAAATCTGGTATAGATGTCAAGTCTTCCGGCTACGATTCTAGAATGGCTAATATGCAGAGGGAAATAGATTCTATTCAAACAAGGATTTCTAATATTGGAGAGATTAACTTCGAAGTTAGAAATTTAAAAAATGAAATAGACTCTCTAGACAGAGATCTGAGAGATCTAAAAGACTATAATAGAGGTAATAACTAATGGTTAGATTTTCAGATGATCTAGTCGATACTAATTCCATTATAGGCGCTTATCTAGAACAGGGATTCGGAGATTATTCCGGATTCCTGAACCAAGCCCCCATATACATTAAGTATTTCAGTAAGAATTCCTTTGAATCTACTCACGACCAACACCTAGAGGCCGTTCAAAGCGTTGTAGGGGTTA
>Ga0055584_100002816_pt1 | contig 17243 bp, 17 predicted proteins | sample OSDHelmetaG_FD_58716 | JGI IMG/M metagenome (GOLD analysis project Ga0055584, IMG submission 58716) | Pelagic marine sediment microbial communities from the LTER site Helgoland, North Sea, for post-phytoplankton bloom and carbon turnover... | ecosystem: Environmental > Aquatic > Marine >... | reverse complement strand
TTCTCGGGCGGGGCCGTCGAGCTGGGCGGTGGGCAGGTCAGGTTCACGCAGCGCGGCGCGGGCGTGCCTCGTCCGGTCGGCGATGGAGGATCGGCTACTCGGCGACGGGATGGCTACGATCTGTCGGCGAGACAGTGACGGACTGCTCTGGTCGTGGCGCCGGCAGCCGTTCTCGGACAACCGAAGGACAGGACGAATGAGTGGTCATCCCCGATGAACCGAGCCGGTGAACTGCTGTCGCGACGCTTCGTTCGGAGGGGCGCGATCGAGATTGCGGCAATCGCGGTCGCGCTGACGCTGTACGGCTTCCTCCGAGTGACGTTCGAGGGTTCCACCGCCGATGCCACACGAAACGCGGCCGAGCTGATGAGACTGGAGCGCCAGCTCCTCGTGGACTGGGAACGGGATGCTCAGGCATGGGTGCTCGATCGACCGTTCTGGATCACGTTCTGGAACTGGATCTACCAGTGGCTGTACTGGGCGTCCGTCGGAACCATCCTCGTCTTCCTCTGGCTCCGCGACCGGCCCCGCTACCTGCTCCTGCGCGACACGCTCCTGATCGCGGCCGCGATCGGATTGGTGATCTGGGCGACGTTCCCGGTCGCGCCGCCGAGGTTCATGGGCTACGTCGATACGTTGTCGCTCAACGGTGACCGGTTGGTGGAAGAGCAGCCGGGCATGGTGAACCGTTACGCAGCGGTACCGAGCTTCCACGTCGGCTGGCCGGCCATCGCTGGATTCATTCTGGCAAGGGGCAGCGGCAAGCCTCGGGTGTGGTTCTGCGCGATGCTGCCGACGGTGCTCCTCGCGTTCTCCGTGGTGTTCACGGGGAATCACTTCATCCTCGACATCGTCGCCGGCATCGTCGTCGTGGCTGCTGCCCTGCTGATCGCCGAGCCGTTGCAGTCGCGTCGGGTCCCGCACGCGGCCGGCACACCCACCGATGCCGTTCCGCCACCGACGACGACGGACTAGCCGACCCATCGTCCGACGTGTACCCACGCGAGGGCGACATCCTCCCCCTGCTCTCCGCCCGACACGACGATCTGCTCGCTCCCGACCCGAACCCGACACCGAGCAATCCCCTGGGGACGAGTGAGAACACACAGCCGTTCCTGGCCGGGTCTGAGCAGCGTTGGATCTGTACGCTGACAACTTCGAGCAGTTCGATTGATGCGAGAGCAGAGCGATGAGCGGCCGGGTGCCGGATATCGGCGGCACGTCCCTTCACGACTGTGGCAACGACGAGGCCGAGCAGCCGCGAGGCGGTAGCCCGAGGCGGACATGATGGGACGGGGAAGCAGACGGGAGTCGTCCACTGCACCATCAACTGCCGTCTGTGGACGCCCGTGCCGAGCCGGAGCAGGGAGCTGACGTGAACGGTGACGGGATCGACCTGTACTGGATCCCGCCGGGCGCGGGTCGGGTGGGGTGCTCGTGCGCTGGAGTTGCCGGGTCTACGAGGCCGTTGCCGCACGAATGTCTGGGCGACCGGGCCGCGAGCTGTACCACTCTGCGATGATCGTGAGGGCCGATGGAACGCGGACAGCGGTCGAGATGGCCCCCGGCTGGACCAAGCGTGGCGAGCGGGGCGTCGTGGCCGAAGGGCCCGTTGGTGCCCGACTGCTGGGGCGGCCGAGGCTGTTTCGGTACGAGATCCGCCGCTGGGCGGGAGGATCGATTCCCGATGCCGCGGCGGCGGTCGACGGACCGGTCACCGTCTCGACTCGGTCCGAGGTCGCCCGCCAGGTCGTCGAACTCGTGCCGCGCTTCCCGGCCCTCGTCGGGGGGCGCGACGAGCTCCGGACGGACGACATGTGGAACTCGAATTCGCTGGTGGCCTGGCTGCTCGTGCGGGCCGACGTGGACGTGACTGGCACCAGGCCGCCGCGGGGAGGTCGCGCTCCGGGATGGGACGCAGGTGTGATCGCGGCGACCCGGCCGCCCGGCTGAGCCGGGCGTGGCGAGCCGTCGGTCCGCCCGGCTCATGTCGTCCGCGTCGGTGATGCGGTGCCGGGAGAACTCGGCGGCTGGCCGACGGCCGGTTCTGCCGTACGACCGAGCCGGTTCGGAACCGAACTCGACGGGGCCGGCCAGTGCCGTGCCCAACTCGGCACGCAGCGTCGTGAACCGGTTGCCGGGACGCTCCGAGCCGGTGGCCGCGCTTGCTACTGTCGGCGCCGAGGCCGCTCGGGATGTTCGCGGCGCAGACGACGAAGGGACCCCCATGGCCGGCAAGTTCGAGGTGTACCAGGACAAGAAGGGCGAGTACCGCTTCCGCCTCAAGGCCGGCAACGGCCAGGTGATCGCCGTCGGCGAGGCGTACACGACGAAGAAGGCGTGCCTGAACGGCATCGCCTCCATCCGCAAGAACGCGCCCGACGCCAAGCTCGACGACCAGTGCTGATCGGCTGATCATCGAGCCATGTGCGGCCGCTTCGTCTCGTCGTCGACTCCGGAGCGGATCGCCGGCTACTTCGGGGCCGACTCCTCGATCGAAACCCTCGGGCAGAACTTCAACGTCGCGCCGACGAACGACATCTACGGCGTGGTCGCTGACCTCGACGGCACGCGCGACCTCCAGGTGTTCCACTGGGGACTGATCCCCGTGTGGGCCAAGGAGCGCAAGATCGGACAGCGCATGATCAATGCCCGGTCCGAGACCCTCGCGGAGAAGGCCGCGTTCAAGGGCGTCTTCAAGAAGTACCGCTGCATCATCCCGATGGACGGCTTCTACGAATGGGCAGCCGGTGTCGATGGTGGCCCCGTCACGAGGGCGGGCAAGCCGGCGAAACGGCCACACTTCGTCCATCGCTCCGACGATGAGCCGCTCGCGGTCGCCGGGCTGTGGTCCGCGTGGCGCGACAAGAGCGAGGGCCCCGACGAACCGTGGCTCCACAGCGCCACCGTGGTGACCACGCGCGCGAACTCCATGATGGCGCCGGTCCACGACCGGATGCCGGTGATCCTCCCCAAGGCAATGTGGCCGATGTGGCTCGACCCGACGAATCAGAACATCGAGATGCTCCAGAAGCTGCTGGTCCCGGCGCCGGACGACCTGCTCGTCATGCATGAGGTCGCGACCGAGGTCAACAACGTGCGCAACAAGGGCCCGCACCTCGTGGACCCGATCGACAGTTGAATCACGACCGGGGCAGGGAGGCTGGCGGCGGTCAGTCGACGAGCGCCTGGTAGACGAGCTGCCTCAGTTGGGTCCGGATCGGATGGGTGCTCGACGGGAGCAGCTGAGTCAGGAAGACCACAGCGATGTCCTCGTGCGGATCGCACCAGAACGCGGTGCTCGCCGCACCGCCCCACGCGAACTCGTCAGGCGAACTGAGCACCCGGTACGCCGCCGGATCCATCTGGACCGAGAACCCGAGCCCGAAGCCGACCCCGTCGTAGGACGTCTCTGCGAAGAGCGGGCGCCCGAAGGTCTCCAGATCGGTGCCGCCGGGCAGGTGGTTGCGCGTCATGTAGTCGACCGTTCGTGAGCCGAGCACGCGGGCGCCATGGAGCTCGCCGCGGCCCAACATCGCATGCGAGAACCGGAGGTAGTCGGCCGCCGTTCCCCACAGACCTCCACCGCCGGACAGCATCGCGGGTGCTTCAGTGGGGGAGCGCTCGAGCGGGCTGCTGAATGCCCGGCCGGTCTTCGGGTGCGGGCTGTACAGCCGGGCCGCCCGATCGAGCTGGTCGGCACGGACTGCGAATCCCGTATCGACCATGCCCAGCGGGGCGAAGATGCGTTCGGCGAAGAACTCGCCGAGCGACTGGCCCGACACGACCTCGACGACGCGACCGAGCACGTCGGTCGACACGCCGTACAGCCACTCCGAGCCCGGTTGGAAGGCCAGCGGGAGCGCCGCCCACGCGTCACAGGCCGCTTCGAGGTCCATCCCGTCGGGCGTCTCCCACTCGAACCCCGCCCGGCGGTGCAGCTCATCGGTGACGTGTTGGTGATGGAAGCCGTAGGTGAGCCCCGAGGTGTGGGTGAGGAGGTGCCAGATCCGCACCGGCTCGGTCAACGGGTCGGTGACCGGATTGAACGCCGAGCCGTTCCGGTAGACGCGGGAGTCCGCGAACGCGGGGATGAAGCGGTCGACCGGGTCCTTCAGTTCGAACGCGCCCTCCTCGTAGAGGATCATCGCCGCGACCGACGTGATCGGTTTGGTCATCGAGTAGAGCCGGACGACCGTGTCGTCGGACCACTCGATCTCCGCGTCCCGGTCGCGATACCCCGCGGTGGCGTGGTGGACCACCTCACCGCCACGGCTCACAGCGATCTGCCAGCCATTCAGCCGGCCGTCGTCGACGTACTGCTGGAAGTGGCGGTCGATCCGGGCGAGCCGAGCAGGCTCGAAACCGAATTCGGCGGGGTCGGCGACGTCGAGGGGCATCGCTTCAGATTGCCAGCCCCACCACGTTCGAGCCGTGTCCGGCAGCCGCGAGTTCGGACCGGATCGCCGTGGCGGCCGCCTCGAGTGACTCATGCTCGACCGATGCCGCGGCATTCGCGAACGAGAGCTCCGACATCTGGTTGGTCGGAACGACGTGGATGTGCGTGTGCGGCACCTCGTAGCCGGCGATGATGACGCCCACACGTTCCGGCTCGAACGCCGTCGCCTGGGCTCGCGCGATGTGACGCGTCACGTCGAAGAGGTGGGCCGCCAGGTCCGGATCGGCGTCCACCCAGTGGTCCACCTCCTGGATCGGAACGACGAGCGTGTGGCCGTACGCCATCGGGTTGATCGACATGAACGCGACGCAATGATCGTCCCGCCAGACGAACGTCCCCGGGATCTCGCCGTCGATGATGCGGGTGAAGATCGTGGGCATGTGTCCAATCTAGTGACGCGTCGACCGCGTAGGCTCAGCGACGTGGGAGACGACGTCGAGGTGGCCGAACCACCTCCCGGCGAAGTCGACACGCTCTGGACGGTGCCGAATCTCGTCACCTTGATCCGGCTGCTGCTCCTGCCCGTGTTCGTGTGGGTGCTGTTCGGTGTGCCGTCGAGAGAGGCCGCCGCCTGGATGCTGGGCATCCTCGGGGCGACCGACTGGGTCGACGGCTACCTGGCGCGTCGGCTCGGGCAGACGAGCGAATTCGGCAAGGTGTTCGATCCGACGGTGGACCGGCTCTGGTTCGTCGTGGCGATCGTGGCGATCGTCATCAACGACTCGATCCCGGTCTGGTTCGCGACCGCCGTCCTCCTGCGGGAGATCGTGGTCGGGTTGGCGGTGGTGATCGCCACGCTCGCGTTCGGCATGGAACGATTCGACGTGACGTGGCTCGGGAAGACGGCGACGTTCCTGCTGATGTTCTCGATCCCTGGATTCCTGATGGCCAACAGCTCCGCCCCGTTCCCGGCGTTCTGGACCGTAGCGGCGTGGGGGTTCGGCATCCCCGGCCTGATTCTCAGCTACTACACCGCGTTCGCCTACATCCCCAAGATCCGTGCCGGCATCCGGGCCGGTCGCCGGCACTGACGGCCGTTCTTCCCCGATTGCCCGGTGGCGATACGGTGTCAGACATGAACGTCCCGGAGGATCTTCGTTACACGGCCGAGCACGAGTGGGTTCGGGTGCTCGACGGCGGGCCCCGGGTGCGGGTCGGCATCACCGACTTCGCCCAGGACGCGCTGGGGGACGTGGTGTTCGTCGACCTCCCGGCGGCCGGCGACGCCGTGTCCGCGGCCCAGACGTTCGGCGAGATCGAGTCGACCAAGTCCGTGTCGGAGATGTATGCGCCGGTGTCGGGCACCATCGTCACCGTCAACGAGACCCTCACCGACCAGCCTGAGCTCGTCAACGAGGACCCGTACGGCGACGGATGGCTCTGCGAGATCGAGATGACGGACACCGACCAGATCGGTGGCATGATGGACGCCGCTGCATACACCGCTCTCACCGAAGGCTGACCGCCAATGGCCTACACGTTCTGCAACCAGTGCGGGCATCGAAACCCGCCCGACAGCAACTTCTGCTCGAGTTGTGGCTCCGCGCTCGATCTCCTCGACGACCGGACGATCACCCTCACCGCGGTCGATCCACTGCAGGACGCCCCAGGACCCTCCGACGACCTCGAGGTGCCGATGGGCGAACTCGACAAAGGTGTCGGCGTACTCATCGTTCGCGCCGGGTCGCAGGCCGGTGAGCGGTTCGTGCTCGACAGCGACATCACACGGCTCGGCCGGCATCCCGACAGCGAGATCAGCCTCGACGACATCACCGTGTCGCGGCGTCACGCCGAGGTCCAGCACACCGAGCAGGGGTACGTGGTGGCCGACTCGGGGTCACTGAACGGCACCTACGTCAACCAGGAGCGGGTCGAGCGCGCGGCACTGGCACACGGTGACGAGTTGCAGATCGGCAAGTTCCGGTTGGTGTTCTTCGAGCGAGCCGATGGCTGAAGCCCACGACTCCGGGTATCTCTCGATCGGCGAGGTGTTGGGCCTGCTGCTCGAGGACTTTCCGGACGTGACGATCTCCAAGATCCGTTTCCTCGAGAGCCAGGGACTGATCTCGCCGGAGCGCACCGCGTCGGGGTATCGGAAGTTCTACGACCACGATGTCGAACTCCTCCGGGTGATCCTGACCGAGCAACGGAGCAACTACCTCCCACTCCGTGTCATCAAGGACCGGCTGGAGACGGGGGAGATCGACCCGACGGGCGAGCACCTCCGGCCCAACGGTGACGATCCTGAGACGACCGAACCGAGCCAGGTCGCCGACGACGGACCGGCGGCGACCGACGGGGGCGTCGACGTGCCGTCGACCAGCGTCGCCGCCCACCCGGCCGCCCGGGGAGGCGCCGCAGGTGAGGACGCAAGTGCGACGTCAGCGACCATGATCGGCGACGCGGATCCAGCCGAACCGCCCGACACCGGTCCGAGCGAGTCCGCACGATCCGCACCGCCCGAGCCAGCACGGACCATGCCTGCCTCTGCGAACGGGGCGCAACTGATGCCCGGCGTGCTGCTCGATCGTGGCGAGCTGTGCACGCTCGTCGGATTGACCGAGAGCGAACTCGAACAACTGGAGAGCTTCGGCATCGTCATGCCGCGCGACGGCTCGTCGCCGCCACTGTACGGCGAGGACGCGATCGAGATCGCACGCCCTGCCTGCGAGTTCCTGCGAGCGGGTGTGGACGCCCGCCATCTGCGTACATGGCGGACGTCGGCGGAGCGTGAGACATCGCTCTACGAGCAACTGGTCACGCCGAGGTTCCGGCAACGCAATCCGGAGTCGCATGCCGAGGCACTTGCTCAACTCCGCCGACTCGACACGCTGGGTGGCGACCTACGGGCAGCAATGACCAAGCAGGCCCTGAGACGGCACTTCGAATCCTGAAACGCGACCCCTCGCCGCGGCCGCAACAGGAGTAGGGTCGGTGTCGTGACCCCGATGGAGCTGATCGGCGTGCGGGTGGAGATCCCGGCGAACACCCCGATGGTGCTGCTCCAGGAGCAAACCGGCCAGCAGCGGCTGCTCCCGATCTACATCGGCAGCCCAGAGGCCGCGTCGATCCACTATGCGCTCGAAGGTGTCGAGCCGCCGCGTCCGCTCACCCACGACCTGTTCATCACGGTGCTCGAACAGCTCGGTGCGAGTCTCTCGAAGGTGGTCGTGACCGAGGTGCGTGACCACACCTACTACGCCGAGCTGCATCTCCATGTGGGTGACCAGGAGCAGGTGGTGTCCAGCCGACCGTCGGACGCGATCGCGCTCGCCGTGCGCTGCGAAGCGCCGCTGTTCGCCTCGGACGAACTCCTCGACGAGGTCGGGCAGCTGCCTGAACCTGAACCTGAGGAAGAGGCCGAGGAGATCATCGACGAGTTCAAGGACTTCATCGAGAGCGTCAGCCCGGACGACTTCGCGTCCTGAGCCGGACGAATCCGTCCGAGCCCTGGTCACGGCCCGATTTCACCCGCACCGTTGACGCCGCGCGACCACCCGCGTAGTCTCACACCTCCGTAGTTACACCGGTGTTCCCGGAGAACGACGGAACCCTGGTTGGGGCAGGCAGCTGCGGTGAGCAGCTCGAACGGAAAGCGAGTCACGATGAGCGACGGTTTCAGCGGTACACAGGCGGCCAAGGTGGTCGGGATCACCTACCGGCAGCTCGACTACTGGGCCCGGACGGACCTGATCCGCCCATCGCTCTCCGACGCGTCGGGGAGCGGCAGTCGCCGCCGCTACAGCTACAAGGACCTGCTCGAGCTCCGCGTGATCAAGACACTGCTGGACGCGGGTATCAAGCTGGAGTCCGTCCGCGAAGTGTTCGCCTACCTCCGGGAGCACGTCGACAGCGACATCGCCTCGGCACACCTCGTGATCAACGGCAATTCGGTCGTGCTCGCGCGCGGCGACGAACTGATCGACGTCGTCAACCGGGGGCAGGGCGTGCTCAACGTGCTGTCGCTCGCCGGTGTCAAGGACGAGGTCGACGCACAGCTCGTGCCGCTCGCCCTCGACGGCGAAGGCGACAGCGACTCGACCGTGCTGGCGCTGTAGCCGATGACCAAGCACTCGCCGCTGGACGCCGTACATCGAGCGCTCGGAGCGAAGATGGTGCCCTTCGGTGGCTGGGAAATGCCCCTGGAGTACACGGGCACACTCGACGAGCACATGGCCTGCCGCAACTCAGGCGTGGTGTTCGACGTCTCCCATCTCGGCACGGTGCGAGTCACCGGTGACGACGCACTCGACCGGCTCCAGGCCGCGTTCACCAACGATCTCGGCAAGATCTCGCCCGGTCGCGCCCAGTACACGCACCTCCTGGACGACGCCGACGCCTCAGTGCTCGACGACATCATCGTGTGGTGGCATCCCGGCGAGCCGACCGTGTTCGACGTGATGCCGAACGCATCGAACACCGACCGAGTGATCGCTGCGATCGGCGGCGACGACATCACCGCGACCCGCGCCGTCATCGCCGTGCAGGGCCCGACGGCGGCCGCATCGGCCGCTGCGGTCTATCCGGTGCTCGGCGAGGTCGGCCGCTTCCGGGTCGCTCCCGTGGATCTCGACGGCGTTGCCTGCGTTGTCGCCGGGACGGGCTACACCGGTGAGCCCGGCCTGGAGATCGCCGTACCGGCGGCCGACGCCGAAGGTGTCTGGCAGGCGCTCGTCGCCGGCGGCCTGCAACCGGCAGGTTTGGGCGCCCGGGACACGCTGCGCCTGGAGGCGGGTCTCCCGCTCCACGGCCACGAACTCGGGCCGGGAATCACTCCGCTCCAGGCCGGGCTCGGCTGGGTCGTCGCCTGGTCCAAGCCCGATTTCCTGGGCCGCACCGCACTCGACGCGGAACGGCAGGCCGGACCCACCCGGCGATTGCAGGGCATCGTCACCGAGGGCCGGCGCCCGCCGCGCGAAGGATGTGACGTCCTCCGCAACGGCGAGGTCGTGGGAACGGTCACGTCGGGCAACTACTCGCCCGTGCTCGGCCAGGGCGTCGCGCTGGCGTTCCTGCCACCCGACGCCGAGCCCGGCGACGAGGTCGCGGTCGACGTCCGGGGCACGCAGTTGCCCGGCGTCGTGACGAAGCCACCGTTCGTCTGACGTCATCTCCACCGCTTCGACCGCGAGAACGGCCGCCTATCCGGCGTCGGCTGACTTCCCGGAGCGCTCGGCGCCGGTTCGCGGAGTGGAGGACTTCTTCGCCCCCGACTTCTTCGCCCCCGACTTCTTCGCCGTCGACTTCTTGGCGGGGGACTTCTTGGCGGGGGACTTCTTGGCGGGCGGCTTCCTCGCCGCCGTCCTCTTCGCCGTCGGCTCGGTCGTGCCCTGCTCCGATGGATCCGAGTCAGCCGGGACTCGCTTGACGGTGACGTGCATGCCCGGCGGGCCGGTCACCGAATCCTTCGGCTCCCCCCGTCCGGCGGCGGCGCTCGGCGGCGCCGGTTTCGGTGAACCTGCCATCCCGGGCAGCTTGAAGGCCCCGAGCAGGCCCCCTGCGTTCTCAGCCAGTTGCGTCAGTGGCCCCAGGCGCGTCGAGACGTCACCGATGGTCTGCATGAAGTCACCGAGCTGATCGGGAAGTTCGGAGAAGGCCGGTGAACTCAGTGTCTCGACGATCCGCTCGATCTGCGGGGCGGCGACCCGCACCGGGCCTTCGAGGAGCGAGGTCATCTCGTCGGCAGCCCGCACCGTGCGCGTGACCTGCGGCATCATCACACGCACCGGCTCCTCGATCTCGCCGACGAGCCGATTGACACGCATCGTCGTCTCGTTGAGGTTCTCCAGTGTCCGGTTCAGGTTCTCCACCGCTCGCAGCAGTTCGCCCACTCCACGTTGGAACTGGTCGACCGACCGGATGCCGTTGGCGATGGGTGCGGCGAGGACGTTGATCACGTCGGCCAGGGGGTCGTGCCTGCTGGATTCGTCACTCATGGTCGCAGGCTACGTGACGCGTCACGACCCGACGCTGCCGTCACCGCCATCTCCGCCGTCGCCCCCGGCAACGGTCGTGGAGGTCGAGGTCGAACTACTCGTCGCCGGAACGAGTGTGGTCGATGTCGTCGTGGACGTCGTGGTGGTCGACGTGGTGGTCGACGTGGTCGACGTGGTCGACGTGGTCGTGGTGGTTGACGTGGTCGTGGTGGTCGACGGCACGGTGCTCGTGGTCGCCGCCGATGGCCGCGCCGTCGTGGGTGGCAGCGTCGTCGTGGATGGCAGCGTCGTGGTCGTCGTCGGTGTCGGTGTCGGTGTCGGCGTGTACGGCGCGAAGAACACCATCGGTCGGTACCGGTGTGGGTTCGGCCAGGCGTCGCGCAGCATGTTGCGGGCGTTGTTCGACACCGTGATCTGGATCGAACCGAACGGATCCCGCCAGGGGAGCGGGTGGGCGTGGTACGTGTTCATCTTGGGATCGGCGTTGCGGGGCTCGAGCGGGCCGTACTGCACCGTGGTCCACGGCCCCCACGGCTCGTCGGCCACGTCGATCGCGAGTGCATCACCCCAGTACCCGTCGACCGCGGTCGTGGCGACCCACTGCCCGTCGAGATATCGCGGTTGCATGGGGTTCTCGGCGTAGAACCGCTCGACGACGGGACGAGCGTCCTCGGGCGCGTACGACCAGCCGTCAGCGGTGCGGTACTCGGGCCACTCCGTGATCTTCCCGACCGGCACGCGGGCGAGATACATCTTCGTCGCCGAGTGCGGACCGTTCCAGAATCCACCCTCACGCACCATGTTCTGTTCGAAGGTGTTCCCGAAGAGATAGGTGTAGGTCCCGTCCGACGCCACGGCGTAGCCGTAGATGGGCGCCACACCGCGATTCCGGGGCGACTCCCACGTCAGGCGTTCCATCGTCACGGCGTCATAGGTCGCCAGGAACACCTGGTTCGGGTGCCACCCGAGGCCGTCGGGCGGGTCGGGGTCGTACGGGTCCTTCACCATCTCCGCCCAGAACACGAAGAGACGGTCGGGTTGCCTGCCGCCGCCCTCGACCAATTCGCCGCCCATCGGCCACAACCACTTGGATCGTACGTCCACGGTGCCGTCGCCCACCTCGAACGGCCCTGGCTTGGCGGCCGAACCGCGGTGCATCAGCGTGAAGCAGTTGCCGTCCTGCAGCATCGCGACGTTGTGGACGAAACGTGCCGTGCCGAGCGTGGTCTTCGTGCCGCTGTGGTCGAGGAACGCGTCCTGGAACAGCCAGAGGTACCGGTCGTCGCCGAGGGGGTACACGTGCTGGTAGTCCCATCCGAGCACGGGGCCGACCCGAGACGAGAAGAACAGGTCGAGCGACTCGGCGCTCAGGTCGTCGGTGCAGCCGACGTCGGTGGCGATCTGCCCGGCCCCGGTCAGCCGAGTTCTCGCCGCCCAAGGTGGGGGAGCGATCGTCACCGGTGGGGGTTCGTCGGCCGGCGGTTCGACCGGGATGGTCCTACCCTCGACGGCCGGCACGTCGTCGTCGATGTCGAGTTCGTAGCCGTCGGCGAGGTCCAACGGGACCACGGTCGTCCCCGGGGAGGCCGCGGGCCGGGATGCGGTGGTCGTCCGAGCCGCAGGCGGCAGGGTCGTCGCGCTGTCGATCGTCGATGACGGTGTTGCCGTCGCTCGCGACCCGGTGGAGTCGACGATGGCGAGTCGGGCCGAGTCCTCGCCGCCCACGGCGAGCACGACGAGCACGAGCGTCACGAGGATCGCGGTGCCGCCGGCGACCTGCCACGGCCGCGGGATCGCCCGGATTCGGTCGACGAACGCGGTCACGGGGAGACGTTATCCCGCCACCGTCAGCGATTGGTGGCGAGCGCCTCCAACGGTTCGCAGCTGCACACGAGGTGACGGTCGCCGTACGCGCCGTCGATCCGGGACACCGGCGGGAAGTACTTGTCGACCGTGAGCGTGGGCAGCGGGTAGGCGGCCTGTGCCGGCGCATACGGGCGCTCCATCGGGCCGATGAGGTCGGCGGCCGGGTGAGGAGCGTGACGGAGCGGGCTGCTCTCGACGTCGATCGCCCCCGACGCGATGGTGTCGATCTCGGACCGGATCGCCAGCATCGCCTCGCAGAAGCGATCGAGTTCACGGAGCTCTTCACTCTCGGTCGGTTCGATCATCAACGTGCCCGCCACCGGGAAGCTCATCGTCGGCGCATGGAATCCGAAGTCGATCAGCCGTTTCGCAACGTCTTCGACGGTGACACCGGTCTCCTTGGTGATATCGCGAAGATCGACGATGCATTCGTGGGCGACTCGTCCGTGCGCCCCCGTGTACAGGACGGGGAAGGCGTGATCGAGGCGCCGCGCGATGTAGTTGGCCGACACGATCGCGACCTCCGTGGCGGTCCGGAGCCCGTGGCCACCCATGAGCTTCAGGTACACCCAGGGGATCGGCAGGATGCCGGCCGATCCGTGACGCGCGGCCGATACGGGTCCGACCACCTGATCGGCGGGGCCGTGCGGGTCGCCGGGGAGGAACGCCGCGAGGTGCTCGCGCACCCCGATCGGTCCGACGCCCGGGCCGCCACCACCGTGGGGGATGCAGAAGGTCTTGTGCAAGTTGAGGTGGCTGACGTCGGCGCCGAACTTGCCGGGCTTCGCGAGACCGACGAGCGCATTGAGGTTGGCACCGTCGACGTAGACCTGCCCGCCGGCGTCATGGATCTCGGCGCAGAGATCGCGGATCCCGGGTTCGAACACGCCGTGGGTCGACGGGTACGTCACCATGATGCCGGCCAGGCGGTCACGGGAAGCCGAGATCTGCTTCGTGAGATCGGTGGCATCGACGTTGCCGTGCTCGTCGCAGGCCACGACCCACACCTCGAGGCCGGCCATCACCGCACTCGCCGCATTCGTCCCATGGGCGCTGGCCGGGATGAGGCAGATGGTGCGCTGGTCGTCACCGCGGCTGCGGTGGTAGGCGCGGATCGCGAGGAGTCCGGCGAACTCGCCCTGACTGCCGGCGTTGGGTTGCAGGCTGACTGCGTCATAGCCGGTCACCTCGGCGAGCATCTGCTCGAGGTCGGCGATCATCGCCCGGTACCCGATCGTCTGGTCGTCCGGAGCGTAGGGGTGGATGCCCGCGAACTCTGGCCAGGTGATCGGTTCCATCTCGCTCGTCGAGTTGAGCTTCATCGTGCACGAGCCGAGCGGGATCATCGTCCGATCCAGGGCAAGGTCACGATCGGCGAGTCGGCGGAGGTAGCGCAGCATCTCGTGCTCGCTCTGGAAACTGCGGAAGACGGACTGGGGCAGGATCTCACCGCTCCGCCGCACGCTGTCTGGGACCGCCGTCGGGGCGGGCGCCGACACGTCGACGGAGAGGGACGTGCCGGTCAGGACCTCGGCGAGCGACTCGATGAGTTCGACGGTGGACGTCTCGTCGACCGACAGCCCGACGGCCCGATCGTCCACGCGGCGCAGGTTGATGCCCCGGGCGAGCGCTGCGGCGAGCAGCGCATCGGCGTCCACGTCGTCGATCGTGAGGGTGTCGAACCAGCTCTCGTGACGCAGGGACCCGCCGGCTGTTCGGACGTGCCCTGCGAGGATCGTGGTCAGCCCGTGGACGCGTCGAGCGATCCGGTCGAGACCATCGGGGCCGTGCCACGAGGCGTACAGGCCGGCGATGTTGGCGAGGAGCACCTGCGCCGTGCAGATGTTCGACGTCGCCTTCTCGCGACGGATGTGCTGTTCCCGGGTCTGGAGCGCGAGGCGAAGTGCCGGACGGCCCTCGGAATCGGTACTGACGCCGACCAGACGTCCGGGCAGAGATCTTGAGGCTCCGTCGCGAACGGCGATGAAGCCGGCGTGTGGGCCGCCGTACCCCATGGGTACGCCGAAGCGTTGCGACGAGCCGACGGCGATGTCGGCGCCGAGCTCACCGGGTGATCGCAGCAGGACGCAGGCGAGCAGGTCGGTCGCGACGATGGCCTGGGCGCCGAGTTCGTGGGTTCGGGCGATCGCGTCCGTCCAATCGACGAGGCCGCCGGTCGAGGTCGGGTAGCTGAACAGGGCACCGAAGAAGCCCTCGCCGGCGAGCCGGTCGAGGCGGCCCACCACGAGTTCCACACCCACGGGCTCGGCGCGAGTCTGCAACACGGCCAGCGTCTGCGGGTGGATGTCGTCGTGCACGAAGAACCGGTTCGCAGATCCTCGGGTGATCCGGCGTGCCATCGCCATCGCCTCGGCGGCGGCGGTGGCCTCGTCGAGGAGCGACGCGTTGGCGATGTCGAGACCCGTGAGGTCGGCGACCATCGTCTGGTAATTCAACAACGCCTCGAGTCGCCCCTGGCTGATCTCGGGCTGATACGGCGTGTAGGCCGTGTACCACCCCGGGTTCTCGAGCACGTTGCGCTTGATCACGGGCGGTGTGATCGTGCCGTGGTAGCCCATGCCGATCAGGCTGGTGACGACGGTGTTCTGCTCGGCCAACGTTCGGAGTTCGGCGAGCACGTCGGTTTCGGTCCGAGCCGGTGGGAGGGCGAGTGGCTCGGCCAGCCGGATCGCCGTCGGGACGGCTTCGTCGACGAGTTCACCGATCGACGACGCTTCCACCACCTCGAGCATGTGCTCGATGTCGTTCGGTCGGGGACCGACGTGTCGACCGACGAAATCGTCGGTCCCGAACAGGTCGTGCAGCGAGTTGGTCATCTGGGGCCTCCACGGTGTCTCGAACTGCCCCCGCTGTCATCTGCACCTGAGAGCTTCACCCGCAACGGGCTTTCCCCTTCGGTGAGCCGGCTCACACCAGCTGCTTTCCAGCGTTGCCTCACCCGACCGGTCCGGATGCCTGAGAGATTCCGGGGTGGTTGCTCCTTCGGCGCCCTCACCACTGGCGGTGGTGGTGGCTCTCCCGGGCGGGATCTTGCGACGACTCGTACGCTACACGCTCGGCGGGAACTTGGGCGACGCCCCGAACTCGGCGAGCACGAGCCGGTCGATCCGGCGTTCGGTCATCTCGAGCCGCGTCGGATGCTCGGGATCGAGCAGGGCCGGATCGTAGGCGTGATAGGCCGTTCGCAGGAACCGACGTTCGCCTGCCGCTGTGTCGGCGGCCGCCAGGAACTCGTCGCGGCGGGGCCGGTTCCACTGGACGTTGATCCCGTCAGCCGAGCGTCCGGCGAGTCGGCTGAGCGACACGCTGTTGACGCCGACGATGATCGTCGGGGTCGGGGAGGGGAGCGGGAACGTCGCCAGATGGTCGCTTCGATCCGGCGCCCAGCTGGAGGCGGCGAGGTCGAGGACGTGTTGTACGCGCTGCTGACGCTCGACGAGTTCGGGCTCGACGTGATGACCGGCCGCGTGCTGCTCCGCCGCCCACGGGCCGGCCGGCGAGGACCCTGCTCCGATGCCCAGATGGAAGTGACGACCCGACAGGTGGGCCACCGACGCCGCGGCCGTGACGAGCGTGCCGACCTGGCGGTTCCACACGTTGACGACCATCGCGCCGAGCTCGATCGTCGTGGTCGCCTCGGCGAGCGCCCCGAGCAGAGCGAAGCTCTCGATCATCGAGTCGCCCCCGAGCGGGAGGCCGGCGAGATGATCGAACACGTGGAACGCGCCGAACCCGGCCGCCTCGGCGGCCAACGCCGCCTCCCGGATGCCTGCCCAATCGAGGACCGCCGGGCTGACCTGGACGTCGATGACGGTCATGACTCGAGGGGGAGGGGGATCCGGTTCGGGAGGGATGTGTTCATTCCGGCGGAAGTGCGTGTCGTCGGCCGTGTGTGACAACGACCGTATCGGGGAACGGGAGCGCGACCGGTCGCGCGCTGGGCCGCTCGGAGCCGCGGGCGACTCCGAGCGGACACCTTCGACGATTCAGCAGCCGTCGATCGCCTTCACCAGCGGGTAGGGGTTGACGGCGCTTCCACCCTGCGGATGGACCTCGAAGTGGAGGTGGCTCGCCCCGGAATTGCCGGTGTTGCCGACCGTACCGATCACCTGACCGGCCGTCACCTTGGAACCGACTTCGATCCCCTCGGCGACGTCATCCATGTGGGCGTAGAAGAAATAGGTCCCGTCGGCCATCGTGAGCCGCACGCCGTTGCCTGCGAGCGCTCCGGGGTAGTCGGCGTAGACCTTCGTGATCGTGCCGTCGGCGACAGCGAACAGGCGTGTGCCACTGGCGGCCATGATGTCGACGCCGAGGTGCACGCGGCCACCACCGCGACGGAATCCCCAGCTGTCGCCGTAGTAGCAGGCGCCGTCGACGGGAAAAGAGGCGAGCTTGACCGTGGCCGGATCAGGTGCCTCGGGGGCCGACATGCGGTCGAGACCGAGCTTCGCCGCGGTCGCACCGGACACCTTGCCCGTCACGCTCAACCCCTGTGCACGCTGGAAGTCCATGACGGCGGCAGCCGTGCCGCTGCCGAAGTCGCCGTCGACGCCGCCGCGGACGTTGATGCCCGACTTCACGAGAGCCGCCTGGAGCGCGACGACCCGCGTGCCCTTCTCGCCGTAGGAGGCGAACCCGCCGGCCGACTGGTTCGGGGAACCGACCGACGGCACCGGCTGCTTGGGGTTCGCGAGGGCGGCAGCAGTCGCATCGTTCACCACGCCGGTGGCGTCGAGCCCCTGCGAGGTCTGGAACGACTTCAGCGCATTCGCGGTGGCCGGGCCGAAGATGCCGTCGGCGCCGCCGCGGACCTTGACCCCGGCGTCGATCAGCGCCTGCTGGAGGTTCTTCACGGTGTTCCCGAGCGCTCCCGCCTTGAGGCCCGCCAGCGATGAGCCCGCCGAGGCCGATGCGCCCGACGACAGCACGCTGGCCGTCTTGTCGTTGACCTTGCCGGT
>Ga0055584_100002815_pt1 | contig 17244 bp, 13 predicted proteins | sample OSDHelmetaG_FD_58716 | JGI IMG/M metagenome (GOLD analysis project Ga0055584, IMG submission 58716) | Pelagic marine sediment microbial communities from the LTER site Helgoland, North Sea, for post-phytoplankton bloom and carbon turnover... | ecosystem: Environmental > Aquatic > Marine >... | reverse complement strand
GGTTGTGGCTGGACCGGTGAGAATCATCCCGTTGGGGGGCTTGGGCGAAATCGGCCTGAATATGCTGCTCGTCGAGTGTGACGGAGCGGCGGTTGCCATCGACTGCGGGGTCCTGTTTCCGGAGAGGCCCGGTTTGGGCATCGATCTTCTCCTCCCGGACATCACCTACCTGACGGAGCGCCCCGGATTGCTCCGTGGGGTCATCCTGACGCACGGGCACGAAGACCATATCGGTGCCTTGCCGAGACTGCTGCAGGAACTCGATGTGCCGGTGTTTGGCCCTCGTTTGGCGATGGCTCTGGTCGGCGAGAAGTTGCGCCGCCAAGGCGTCACGGCGACGCTGGAAACGTTTACTCCCGGAGCCCATATCCAGATCGGTCCCTTCGAAATCGAACCGATTCATGTCACCCATTCGATTGCCGATGCCTGCGCCTTTGCGCTCAAGACGCCGCACGGCACGATCCTTCACTCGGGCGATTTCAAAATCGACGAGACCCCCGTGCATGGCCCCGGAGCCGATCTGAAAAGGCTCAGTGAATGGGGAGAGAAGGGTGTCCGCCTGCTGCTTTCGGATTCGACCAATGTGGACCAGCACGGTCATTGCGGGTCGGAGTCCGACGTCGGGCCGGCGCTGGAATCGGTGATGCGTAAAATCCCGGGTCGTGTGTTCGTGACGACCTTTGCCTCTCATCTGCACCGCGTGCAGCAGATCGTGAATGCCAGTGCGGCCTGCGACCGTCGAGTCGCCGTTGCGGGGCGAGGCTTCGAGGACTCCACTCGCCTGGCGCAGGAACTCGGCTACCTGAAAATGCCTGGCCCCGGATTGATTCGGGCAACCGAAGCAATGCAGTTGCCAGCGGGGAAGGTGACGGTTCTGGTTTCGGGCTCGCAAGGCGAGCCGAACTCGGCTCTGACTCGAATCAGCGAGGGGCGGTTCAAGAATGTCACGCTTGCGCCGGGAGATGGCGTCATTCTTTCCTCCCGGGTGATTCCCGGAAACGAGAGAGGTGTGCACGGGCTGCTGAATCGGATTGCCAAAAGTGGCGCGACTCTGCATCGCGGTGATCGTGAGGGGGTTCATGTATCGGGGCACGCCCACCGTGACGAATTGCAGACCCTGTTGCGGCTCGTGAAGCCGGAATACTTCGTTCCGGTGCACGGAGAGTACCGGCATCTGGCCTCGCACCGATCGCTCGCCGCAGAGACCGGTGTGGCGCGGGATAAATGCATTTTGCTCGAAGACGGCGATGTTCTCGAACTCGATGCCACAGGGGCGCGCACGGGCGAACGCGTTGTCGCTGGCCGGGTGCTGCTTGATGCCTCGCGCGAGGGTGAGGTCGGGCTGGAGGTCCTGCGGGACCGTAGTCACCTGTCCAATGACGGATTTGTCGTGGCGGTCATCGCCATCCACGCCCAGACCGGCGAGATCACCAGTGGTCCGGACCTTGTGACGCGTGGGGTTCTGCGTGGCGAAGACGATTATGTGCTCCTCGATGAGGCGAAGGCGAATCTGGTGAGCGGCTTGCGAGCCATCGCTCCGGAATCGCGCGCGGATCTGCTGGAGGTCGAGTCGGAGGTCCGTCGGATTTTGAAGAAATTCTTTTCGAGGGCGAGGCGACGACGTCCGTTGATCGTCCCCCATGTTTTCGAGATGTAAAATGGCTACAAAACCTCCCAAAAAGACCAGAACGGTTGCGAAGGTGCGGGCCAAGTCGAAACCGGCGGCGCGTACCAGAGCGAAGTCCAGAGCGCGCGACAAAGCGAAGAGTCGACCTCGCGGCAGCGCAAAGGTCGCTCGCCTCGAGGAGGTTCCGGCGCCGGGCAAGATGCAGACGCTGGGCCGCGAAGTCCTGGGCGTCGGGGTCGGCCTGCTCGCCGCATTGGTTCTGGTCGCGGTCGCCTCATACTCTCCCGAAAACCGAGACAACCTGGCTGGGCCCCTGGGCTACGCCATCGCCGACGTTCTCGTTTCTGCGATCGGGATCGCCGCATATCTGGTGCCGGTCGGGTTGGCCGCCTGGGGCTCGCTGGTCTTTCGCGGTTCTCGCGCCAATATGGGGCCACTCTTCGGGTTGGCGGTCGGGCTGGGCCTGCTCTCGGGGGCGACCTTGTTGCAGCTGCTGCTCGGGCAATGGCAGGAGATGGAAGCTGGCGGCATTGTCGGCGGTTTCCTGCGGGTTCTGCTGGCCGATAATTTCGGACCGGCGGGGGCGTGGATGATCACTGGAACCGTTTTTGCGATCAGCGTCTCGATCGCAACGGGTCAGACGTTGCGCGGATTGGCGCAGAAGACCGGCAAGGCAGCTCGCGGAGGCGCTTCGCGCGTTCGCGACGGTATGCGTCGCAGGCGCGCCGCTGTGCCGATCGAACTGGGCGGCGCCGAGGAGATCCAACCCTCCGGGGGCCGGGCCTCGGTCCGTCGTCCGGCGCAGATTCCACCTGAGCCTGCACCGCGGGCAGCGTCTGCGGGAGCTGCGCGCAGAGCACCGGTGATTTCGACGGCTCCTGGCGATGCCGGGCGGAAAAAGGTTCGCCGACAGGTGGAAATGCGCTTCGACGATGGCAACTACAGCTTGCCGCAATCAAGCCTTCTGGATTCCCCTCCGGCCAAGGATGATACGGTCAACGAGGAGGCTCTGCAGGGGCAGGCGAAGCGCCTCGAGGCCAAGCTGGGTTCCTTCGGTGTCGAAGGTGAAGTCATTCAGATTTACCCGGGCCCGGTGATTACAACTTACGAGTTCGAACCAGCACCCGGCGTCAAGGTCGCCCGGATCACCCGATTGGTGGACGACCTGACGATGGCCTTGAGTGCGCGAAGCCTCCGAATCGTGGCGCCGATTCCCGGCAAGTCTGTGGTCGGAATCGAGGTCTCGAACGAAAAGCGCGACATGGTCGCGATGCGCGAGATCATCATGGGCGACGGTTTCACCCAGTCCAAAGGCCATCTCGAATTGGCTCTGGGTCACGACACGACCGGCTTGCCGGTCTGTGCCGATCTGTCCAAGATGCCGCACCTTCTTGTGGCGGGCGCGACGGGTGCCGGTAAATCGGTCTTCCTCAACTCCATGATCACCAGCCTCCTCCTGCGTTGCACGCCTCGGGATGTGCGCATGGTTTTGATCGACCCCAAGCAGCTCGAGATGGCCCCTTACGAGGATATCCCGCATCTTCTGGTGCCGGTGATTACCAAGGCCAAGCCGGCGGTCATCGTTCTCAACAATCTGGTCGCTGAAATGGAATTGCGCTACCGGATGATCAAGGAAAAAGGCGTTCGCAGCATCGATGCCTACAACAAGAAGATCGCCAAGGAAGAGGCTGCGGGCGAGGGCGGTGGTCCGGTGTCGGGGAGCGGCAGCGACGAGGAGGAAGCGTCGATTCATCAGCATATGCCGCGCCTTGTCGTGATCGTCGACGAGTGGGCGGATCTGGTGATGACGCGCAAGGACGCCGAGGAGCCGATCACGCTTCTGGCACAGAAGGCCCGTGCCGCCGGCATTCACCTCGTGCTGGCAACCCAGCGGCCCTCCGTGGATGTGATTACCGGTATCATCAAGGCAAACTTCCCGGCGCGTATTGCATTTCAGGTCCGTGCCAAGGTCGACTCCCGAACCATTCTCGACGTGATGGGTGCCGAGCGGCTGCTCGGTATGGGGGATATGCTCTTTCTCTCACCCGGGGCCTCTTCGCTGCAAAGGCTCCACGGTGCCTTCATCTCGGATGAAGAAGTCGAGCGCATCGTCGATTTCGTCAAGGAACAGGAAGAGCCGCAATACGAGATGGTGATGATGGAGGATTCCACCCCCGACGAGGAAGGGGGTGGCGAGGGTGGTGGCGATGCCGAACTCGACGACCTTTATGACAAGGCGCTGTCGATCGTTGTGGACTCCGGGAAAACATCGATTTCCTACCTCCAGCGTCGCTTGCAGATCGGTTATAACCGCTCGGCGCGCATCATCGAGTCGATGGAACGCGAGGGAGCCCTTTCCAGCCCGGATCATCGCGGGATGCGCGAGATCATCGCGCCGCGAATCGACCCCCAGGATTGAGGTTCTGCCGGGCCCGCTATTTTTCGTGTGCACAGGGGCGCGATAGACCATAGGGTTTCGGGATGGGAAGCCGTCCCCGGATCTGTTGCCGGACTTTATTGATCGTCGCATGCATAAGCCTTTCGGTCGGGGCGAGCGCTGCGCCTGACCGGGCCGCGACGGCCGTCGGGCTTGTGCAGGCCCGGTACGACGAGACCGCGACGCTTTCCGGCCGCTTCGTGCAGGAAGTTTCGCTCGGTGCGAGCGGTCGGGTGATCCGCTCCGAAGGAACCCTGAAATTTCACAAGCCGGGACGGATGCGCTGGGAATATGAGGGGCCGGATCCGCAGATCCTGATCGCAGATGGCAAGACCCTCTGGATTCATCAACCCGAGGACGCGCAGGTCCTGCGGGCACCCCTGGAACAAGCCTTCGCCTCGAGTACGCCGGTATCCTTCCTGTTTGGGGTGGCTCGTCTCGGGGAGGATTTTCGGGCGAAAATCCTGCCACCCGGCAGGAATGGTTCTCTGCGCCTCAAGCTGGAGCCCAAAGCACCCGACGCTCAGGGATCCAGCGGAGTGCTCGTGCTGGAGGTCGACCCGACCACCTACGACCTGCGCGCGGCCGTGGTGCGCGATCCTCTGGGGAATCAAACTCGAGTGGCTCTCGTGGATATCCGTCGCAACCTGACGCTGGACGAAAGTCTTTTTATCTTTGAGCGCCCCCCCGGCACCGATGTGCAGCAGGCGCCCTCGGGTCGATGAGGTCCCGGGCTTTCGGGGTTGGCGTCGCGCCGCGGCGCTTCGGGCTCGTCAGTCCCGTGGTAACGCTTCACCCCCGTGCGCATGGCGCATGGGAAGTCTCGGCCGGGCTGTCCGAGCTGCGCGAGGTGGCGCAAGCCGCCGACCATTCGGGTTATGATTTCCTGACAGCCAGCGAACACGTGGCGATGCCGACAGCCGCGGTAGGCACGCGCGGCGCTCGCTATTACGACCCGTTGGCGACACTCGGCTACCTGGCTGCGCTGACCAGCGAGATACGACTTCTCCCGCACGTGGTGGTTTTGCCCTACGCGCATCCCATGGCGGTGGCCAAGCGCTACGGCACCCTCGATGCGCTCTCGCAGGGCCGTGTCCTTCTGGGCGTCGGGGTTGGCAGTCTGGAGGAGGAGTTTGAGTTGCTCGGCGTCGATTTCACGGCCCGGGGTGAGCGCTACGAGGAAGCATTGCGGGCGCTGCGAGTAGCTTTGGATGGCGAGACGCCCTCGTTTCACGGACGCTTTTTCGACTTCGAGGACTTTGTGATGGAGCCCCGCGCCGTGCAGGCAAGGGTGCCGCTGTGGCTGGGTGGGCGCAGTGAGCGATCTTTGCGGCGAGCTTTGCTGCTCGGTGAGGGGTGGATCCCGTTCGGTGTTTCGGCATCGCAGTTGCGAGGGTTTCTGGAGCGTGCCGAGGCGTCACCCGCCGCCCGGGCTCGCATGGAGCGCCGAGCCCCGGCTCTGGAAATTGTAGTCCAACCGGAGCATCCGTTGGATTTGCGTGGGCACCAGTCGGTCCGGGGATGCCGCGAGATGTTGGAGGCTTATACGGAAATCGGGGTCACCGGGTTCAAACTTCGCTTTCGGGCAGATACCCTCAGGGAGTTCCTCGCCCAACTGGAAGTCTTCCGGCATGAAATTGCCGATCCGATGCGAGGGGCCGGACCAGACAAGGACTCGGGGGGATAGCGAATTGCCATCATTTGATGTGGTTTCGACCGTAGATATGCAGGAAGTCGCAAACGCGCTGCAGCAGGCGCGTCGCGAAGTTGAGCAGCGTTATGATTTCAAGGGCTCGAACACCGAAATCGAGCAGGATGACGAGGGGATCAAGATTACCTCATCGGATGACTACAAGGTGACGGCTGTCGTCGACGTCCTGCAGACCAAGCTGCTCAAGCGCGGCGTGGATCTCAAGTTTCTGGAGTACGAAAAGGCCGAACCCGCGGCCGGCGGTCGGGCTCGCCAGGTGGTGCGCATCCAGCAAGGGCTGGACAAGGAGGCTGCCAAGGAGGTGGTGAAGGCCATCAAGGCGGAAAAGCTCAAGGTACAAGCGCAAGTTCAGGATGATCAGGTCCGTGTGACGGGGAAAAAGCGCGACGAGTTGCAGTCGGTGATGGCCTTGCTCAAGGGACTCGACTTCCGTCGCCCGCTCCAATTCGTGAATCTGCGAGATTAGGAGTTTCGGGCCGAAATCGCAGACCGTTGACATGGGAGGTCCTGACCCCTAATGTTCCGCGCCGACTGAGTTTTTTTTTGAACTCAAGCGCACGGACTTATGAGAAAAGCATTTCTGAACAAGCAGCAAAAATCCCTCCTCGAGATTCGCGGGCAGGTTCTTGCCGATATTTCTGATGACGCCAAGCAGGGTATGGGCGCGGAAAAGGACGATGGTCGAGATACCTATGACCTCGCCAGCGATGAGCGTGATCGCGATATCGGCATGATTCTTTCCAATCGCGATCGAGACAAACTCGCCCAGATCGATGGGGCTCTGACCCGGATCAACAAGGGTGCCTACGGCATCTGCGAGGAATGCGAGCTCGATATCGCCGAGGATCGCCTCAAGGCGCTTCCTTTCTCCCGCCTCTGCGTGATTTGTCAGGCGGACAAGGAGAAGGAGGCTCGCCAGACCCGTCGGCCGGACGAAGAACGCAGTTACCGCCGCATGGGTGGTGGCGAAGGCGACGAGGCGGGCGAGTAGCCGAATCGGGCGAGGCTCCACCCGCCGGGGTGTCGGAGCAGTTGTATGCGGATGTCACCGCAATTTTCGAGGCCGCCTTGCGAGGAGTCGATCCTTTCGGGCTGGTGCGGGGTTCTCTTCGGGTAAAAGAGGGCCTGCTTGTCGTCGGCGGTCCGACTCGAGGAGCCGTGCTTCCCCTGCGGAGTCTTTTTGTTGCCGGTGCCGGAAAGGCGTCGGCCGGGATGGCGGCAGCGGTGGCCAGTCGTGTGCCGGAGGCCCGCGGTCTTGTCATTCGGCCACCGGGAGGAGCGCCGAATCCCTCCGGCGGAATCAGGCAATTTGAGGGGAACCACCCCACGCCGGGCATGGAGAGTTTCCACGCGGCGGAAGCTTTGCTCGAGGCCGTGGCGCGGACCCCCGAGGATACCGACGTTCTGTTTCTTCTCTCGGGCGGTGCGTCGGCTCTTCTCTCCCAGCCTTGTCCCGGAATCTCACGCGACCAGAAAATGTCTTTCACCGAGCAGATGCTGCGCGCAGGTGCGCCGATCGGTCTTTTGAATCGCGCGAGGATGCGTCTGTCCGCCCTCAAGGGAGGGCGTTTCCTCGACAGGGTCGCCCCCCGCCGCGTGACGACGTTGGCGCTCTCGGACGTGCCGGGTGGGGCGAGGTGGGAAATTGGCTCGGGCCCGACCTGCTCGCCACCCAAGCGAATTTGGGCCGAGGACCTTCGCCCGGAGCTGCGGCGACTTCTTGGTGGTGAGGCACTCACGCCGGAGTTGGAGCAGCGGATGGGGCCGGGCGTGTCGCCTGCCGGCAGCGATTCGCCGGGGGAGTGGTTGTTGATCGGGGATAACGCCCGAGCCCGGCAGGCTGCAGCTCGCGAGGCCAGACGTCGGCGCTACGGGACGCGCGTTTCCCGCTATCGTCTCCGGGGTGAAGCCTCGGTCGCGGCCGATCAGGTGCTTGCGGAGCTCGCAATTCAGCCCGAATCTGTCTCCTGCGTCGTTTTTGGGGGCGAAACGACAGTCGCGGTAGGGGATGCCTCGGGCTCCGGCGGGCGCAGTCAGGAGCTCGCTCTCGCGGCGGTCCCGGGGCTATCTGGGGGCGGATGGGTTCTCCTGGCGGCCGGAACTGACGGAGTCGACGGAGTCAGCGGGGCGGCCGGGGGCGTTGTTGGCCCGGGAACGTTGCCGTTTTTGGGCTCCCGCGCGGTGGCTGCGGGCCTGCGGGCGCACGATTCTGCAACGGTACTGGCAAAGGCGGGCGGACTGCTCGTGACGGGCCCGACGGGCACGAATGTGGGTGATCTCGTCGTGGCCGTGCGTTCTCCTTGAATAAACAGCGTTTTATAAATCTTAGCCGTGCAATTTGAACGTTTTATGAGTTGACAAATCTCACTTAAAATACTAGCGTCCGAGTCGATTCAGCAGGGGGTCGTGGTTTAATCCCGGATTTTCATGGAGGAATATCGATCTTCCTGAAGGCACAGAGCTCCCTGTAGAGTGTGACGTATTCATTTTCAGAAATCCCCCGCGGAAGGGTCACGACGCATGCAGCAAAATCTCCCCGACAAGAAGGCCATGGCCGAAATGCTCGATGGTTATGGCTTTGGACGGATCCAATCAGTCGCGGAAGCGCCGCAGCCCTGGGCGCCCAATACCAGCGGGAGGCGAGACGTTCTGGTCGCAGCCGGTCGTCGCAAATACATTGTTCGCTTCGAGGCCGCTCGCCCCGAGGTGGATTTGCGGCGCGAGGTGGATTTGCAGATCTTTCTCAACAAGAACGGTTTCCCGTGCCCGCAGCCGCTTCCGGATCGTAATAGCCGTCATTTGAAATCCGTTGGTGACGAGGTGGTGGTTGCCTATCGCCATATCGACGGGAGAGTTCGGAATTCCGAAGACCTCACACACGCCCAGATCGAGAATATCGGGAAGTCGCTCGCCGAACTCCATGTGATTGGCAAGGGCTACAAAAAGGGTATCGACTCGCGGTTCAGCTACGCGCGAGTCGCTGAATCTTACGGTCAGATTCGCAACGGCTTGCCGCCCTATTTCAAGAAGATCAAGCGGACATTCGATGAAGAGGTCGAATATCTCGGCGGGTATCTCGAGGGAAAACTCCCCAAGGGGGTGATCCATGGCGAAATGCTCGACGAGGGAATCCTTCTCAAGGGTGAACGTCTCGTCGGGATTCTCAACTTCGGGGCTGCTTGCCGAGGCAAGCTGATCTATGATCTCGCGTGTGCGATCAATGCGGTCTGCTTCATCAAGGGCGCCTATGATCTGAAGCGATTCGAAACTCTGATTGCCGGCTACGAGCAGGTGCGGACGCTTTCGCTGGCCGAATGGGACGCATTCCCCAACGAATTGCGCTTCTCCGCCTTGCGGTTCTCGATCGCCTTTCTGGTGGACCTGGCACGCAGGCCCGATGCAGAGGATTGTCTGGCGGCGATCACCGAAGAGCGCGTCGGACAGAAAGACCCCGAGGCCGCGGTGACACGCAAGATGATCGGGTTCGAGAAATACCTCGCCCGGCTGCAGATTTTACGCCGCGAGCGCGATGGCGGCATGGAGCCCCTGCTCCTCGCGATGGCGACCGGCTATGATTACCGACGCTACCAAAAAGTGAAGGCGACCACGCGGGCGGCCAAGGCAATCAAGTAGGTTGAGGTTTTTGTGGTCGACCGTATTGGTTGGCCCGGATTTGGCCGGTGTCACGATCCTCTCGTGGCCCTTCGGCTCGAGGGGGCAGTATGGCTAGGACACAGAGAAAATTTCTTCTGGCATCATTGATTTTAGTTTTCGCGCAGGCCTGCAGCGGCCCGATGGTTCGCGTCGATTTCGATCCCGCCGAAAACTACGAGGCCATGAAGAAATGGGCCTGGCTTCCGGCCGGTGAGAGTGATCCGAAAAACCGCAAGGACCGCAACGATCTGATTGAGCGTCGGATTCGATCAGCGATCAGTCAGGACATGACCAGCAAGGGCTACGCCAAGGCCTTCACCGACGATGCTGATTTTCTCATCGCCTATGACACCGTCGTCGATCAGAAAACTTCGGTTACTTCGACGCCGGGCTACGTCGGCACCAGCATGGGAGCTTATCCCGGCTATGGATACGGCAGGGCCGCCTACTCACCCTATGGCTATGGCCGGTACGGCGGTTACGGCTACGGGGTCGCCATACCGCCCCAACAGACCGTCCGGAGCTATGACGAGGGGACACTGATCATCGATTTCCTCGACCACCGCGATATGAAGTTGTTCTGGCGCGGCTCGTTCTCGGCGAAGCTCTCCCGCCATCCCACGCAACAGTCCACGACCGACACGATTCAGGATGCCGTCAAGCGGATTCTTGCCAAGTTTCCCCCGGAGTGAGCGGGTGGTCTAGAAAGACCACCAGGGAAAGTCCGTCTCCCCGCGACCGGCGATCTCGACGTTATAACGATCGAGGATCGTGCCTTGCGAGCGTTCGAAGCGTGCCAGCGAGTTGTTGTAGTCGATCACGGAGCGAATCTCGGCGAGCTTGGAAGCCGCAACGTCGTTCTGGAACTTGAGAAGGTCGGTGGTAGTGGCCATCCCGACATCGTAGCGTTTCATCTGGTTGCGCAGGTTTTCTTCACTCAGTTCGCGAGCGAGACGCGTTGCGGCCATGCGTTGGACATTTGACTGCACATCGCCGAGAGCCTGACTGACATCGAGAGCGACATCGGAGATCTGTTGGCGATAGCGCGCCGACATCTGCTCTCTCTGGATCCGTGCCTGACGATAACCGGCTTCGGCGGCGGCATTCCCGATGGGCACCTCGATGCGCACCCCTGCGGAATACGAGTAGTAGTCTCCGCCGACCATTCGATCGAGTGCTTTGCCATAGCTGCCGGCGAATTGGTCGTTGTAGGGCTGGTTAGTAAAGTCGTTGATGCCCGGACGGACTGTGCCGCCGAGACCGTTGAGGCCACCGGCGCCATAGACGTCCAAGCGAGGTAGAACCTGGTTCTTGTTCAGGGCGACCTGCAGGTCGCCACCCCGGACCGCCAGGCGAGAAGCCTCAATTTCCGGTCGCTTTTGCATGGCGACCTCGATGGCGGCACCGAGTTCCGGAAGTTCTCGGGGGGAATGAGTGGGGGCTTCCACCGGCTGGACGCGTCGGGGGAAGAATTCACTTTGGCCCGGCAGGTACACCATGTTCTGGAGATTACGTTTGGCGTGTTCGAGTATATTCGCTGCGACGATCACGTCTTCGTTGCGGCGTGCGGCCTCGGCTTCGCTTTCCTGAACCGCAACGGGCGGCAGGACGCCGACGTCCACCCGGGTTCGGTTGTCCCGGACGGTCTTGAGGGCCAATTCAAAGGAGCCCTGCAGGACATCGAGGCTCTCTTCCTTGAGCACGACATCCCAATACGCGCGGATAACCATGGTGATGAAATTCGCGACGTTGGTCCGGTAGCCCTCGACGGCTGCATCCGTCGACGTTTCGGCCAGCCGGATCCGCAGGGTGGAGAAATACAGGCCGAAGTCGCGAAGCAGGGGCTGGTTGATCGTCAACGAAGCCTGCGGTGTCAGTGTTGGATTGAGATCGAAGAAGGTGTTGTCCGTGGTGAACTTTCGGTTGGTCCATTGGGCTTCGATAAAGGCGCCTGTGCGGACCATCTTCCGCACCGAAAGATCCCAATTGGTATAATACTGCTGGAGAACGTTCGCGCCCTGCAAAAGGCTCGATGAGGGCTCGGCCAGTCGGCCGAAATTTGCATCGCTTCCGAGGATCGGATCGAATTGAGCAGTGGCGGCCAGAATTCCCTGCTCCTCGAAAAGCGGTTGGAGGGATTCACTGAGCAGTCGGGGGTTGTGAGCCAGAGATGTCGTGACCACCTCGCGAAGCGTCAGGCGCGCTGGTTGCAGCGGGTTGCCCGGAACGACCGGTAAACGCTGCTCGCGCGCAGGATATTCCCACTGCGAGCTGAGCATGGCCCAGACCGAGGGGCTCTCGATCAGCGCGGCCTTTTCGGCCGCGGTTGCCCCGGCAATCAGGCCGGATGCGACGAGAGGTTGGTTCTCGGACTCGGCGACTTCCGCAGCAGCAACTGGCGAAGCGAGCGCCAGAATTGCAAGAGCCGTTGCCCCTCGGACGAGACGTATCCATCGAAGTTGCATGGTAACCACACTTTTTTCGGTATCGGCGCCGGACAGGGATGTCAATTTCAGCGAAACGCCCTGGAGGCAGCGCGGGGCTCTGAGGAGCTCTGCCGGGCGATCTCTTGAACGCCTTTCGGGGTCTGTTAGCCAGTAGGGTGAGGAACCGATCGGCGTATTCCTTCGATTTCATCTACGGTTCCGAACCCCCCTCGCCGAGGGGGGCACTCTCTTTCCCGCGGCTGGCGAACGGCCTTGCAAGTCTTTTGAGGTTCATAAAATCGGAATGTCATATCGCGTTCTAGTTTCGGACAAATTAGCCCCCGAAGGGCTCGAAATCCTGGCATCCCGGAAGGATCTGGAACTGCATGATCGGCCCGGCCTGTCAGCCGAAGAACTGCTTGAGATCATTCCGGAATTTGATGGGCTGGTGATTCGCAGCGGTACCCGCGTGACCTCCGAGGTGATCGCGGCCGCGACCCGTCTCAAGGTCATCGGTCGAGCGGGAATTGGCGTCGACAATGTGGACGTGCCGGCGGCCACCCGTCGCGGCATCGTGGTCATGAATACCCCCGGTGGCAACAATACGACGACAGCCGAACATACGATTTCTCTGCTGCTCTCGCTCGCGCGACATATCCCGCAGGCCTACGCTTCGCTGACCAACGGCAAATGGGAGCGCTCCAAGTTCACCGGGATCGAAGTTGCGGGCAAGACTCTGGGCGTGATCGGTCTGGGGAATATCGGTCGGATCGTTGCCGATCGCGGTGCAGGGCTGTCGATGAAAGTGATTGCCTACGATCCCTTCGTGACGCCCGAGACCATGCCGCTGGATGCCGAATTGGTCTCCCTCGATGATCTCTACGCACGTGCGGATTTCGTCACGGTGCACGTGCCGATGACCAACGACACGCGAGGCCTTATCGGGACCGAGGCTATCTCCAAAATGAAACCTGGCGTGCGCATCATTAATTGCGCGCGCGGTGGGATCGTGGACGAGAGCGCTCTGGCAGAAGGAATCCGTTCCGGCAAAGTTGCTGGCGCGGCGCTGGATGTCTTTGTCGAGGAGCCACCGCTGGGGAATCCGTTGTTGGAAATGCCCGAGGTGATCGCGACCCCGCATCTCGGTGCCTCCACGGGCGAGGCGCAGGTGAACGTGGCCATCGCGATCGCCGAGCAGGTATCGCACTATCTCGAGACAGGTGCGATTACCGCCGCCATTAATATGCCGGCCCTCACCTCCGAGCAACGCGAGGTTCTGGGTCCGTACCTCGAGCTGGGAGAACGACTCGGCTCGCTGGCCTCGCAGCTCGCCGCGAACGAGAAGGGTGCCGGTGCCGGGACTCCGGTGAAGGTCGGCATCGAGTATCGTGGCGACGCCGCTGACCTCGGGACCAAGACTTTGACGGCCGCCATTCTGCGTGGACTTCTGCGGCCGATTCTCGGGGACGATTTGAACTACGTCAGCGCGCCGGCCGTGGCCCGCGAGCGAGGCATCGATGTTGAGGAAATTCATTCTTCGAAACGAAGTGATTTCCGCAATCGAGTTTCCGTCAAAGTCGAGTTCGCCGGTGGTTCCCGCCACGATGTCGCCGGGGCCGTCTTTGCCAGCCGGTTCGGTCGAATTGTGAAAATCAATGATTTCTATCTGGAAGCTGTACCCGAGGGGATCATCTTGATGTTGCAGAACCGGGATGTTCCCGGAGTCGTCGGGAAAGTGGGCACTCTTTTGGGGGTCAATGGCGTGAATATTGCGCGCCTCGAGCTCGCTAGCGACGGGGATAGCGAGATGGCCGTTTCCCTTTTTCACGTCGACGACGAGGTTCCCGAAGAAGTCCTGGAACAGCTCCGCGGTGCTGCGGAAATCGTATCCGCTGGCGTGATTCGTTTCTGAACGGAGGCAAAGATCAATGTCGAGCCTGGTGATTGTTGGCACCCAATGGGGTGATGAGGGAAAAGGGAAGGTCGTTGACCGCTTTGCCTCCCATGCAGATGTCTGTGTCCGATTTCAGGGCGGCAATAATGCTGGCCATACTCTGGTTGTCGGCAAGGAAAAAACGGTCGTTCATCTGATTCCGGCTGGAGTTCTTCATGGGCAAACAGTCTGCGTGCTCGGGCCTGGCGTCGTCATTGACCCCAAAGTTCTGGTTGGCGAGATCGATGGCTTGCAGGCCAGAGGCTACCTGAGCGAAACAGCTCAGCTCCGGATCGACGAGCGGGCGCATGTCATTCTCCCTGTCCATCGCGCGCTTGATGCGGCGCGAGAAAAAGGCGCCGGCGCCGGCGCGATCGGCACCACGGGCCGCGGCATTGGCCCGTGTTACGAGGACAAGGCCGCCCGCCGCGGTGTGCGTATGGTGGATTTGATCCAGCCCGAGTTCTTCCGCGAAAGAGTCGCCGGGATTCTGGCCGAACGGAATCTGCTGCTCGAGTCCTATGGTGCAGAACCGCAGTCGGTCGATGCGATCTGTGACGAGTATGCTGCCTACGCCGAGAGACTGGCTCCGCATATTACGGATACCGTGTCCTATGTCGCTGCCGAAAGTCAGGCCAATCGTCGCATCCTCTTTGAGGGGGCTCAGGCCGCCATGCTCGATATCGACCACGGGACGTATCCTTTTGTGACGTCCTCGAATACGCTCTCGGGAGCCGTAGGTACGGGTGGCGGCATCGCGCCGCGCCACCTCGGACGTGTTCTCGGAATCGCAAAAGCCTATACGACCCGCGTCGGGGCAGGGGCTTTCCCCACCGAACTCACCGACGAAACCGGAGAGCGCCTTCGCGAAGCAGGTGGCGAATTTGGCGCCACCACGGGGCGACCTCGTCGCTGTGGCTGGTTCGATGCGGTTGTCGTGCGTCAGGCCGCCCGGCTCTCCGGTCTTTCGGGTATCGCGCTGACCAAACTGGACGTTCTATCGGGATTAGGAAAATTGAAGATCTGCGTTGGCTACGATTGTAAGGGGACTCGCTTTGATCGAATGCCGGCCAGCGTGCAGGGACTGGCCGAGGCTCGTCCGATCTACGAAGAGATCGACGGCTGGACGGGTGATTTGTCGGGGGCCCGTGCGGTCGAGGACCTGCCCCGCGAGGCACGCTTGTATATCAAGCGCATCGAGGAGCTCACTGCGACGCCAGTGACCTTGATCTCGGTTGGTGCGGAACGAGACGAGACAATTTTATTGCGGGACCCCTTCCCGGTTTGAGGAGTCGGGAATCGCGATGGCTGCGACGTCCCGATCGGATTGACCGCTCGGGAGGGGACGGTTAATCGATGACTATGGCCGCCGCTGTCGTCACAGAGGAATTGCGTCGCACCTACGACGGGCGCGAGGCCGTTCGGGGTATCTCCCTGACGATCCCCGAGGGGGAAATTTTTGGCCTTCTGGGTCCGAATGGAGCCGGAAAAACCACCACCCTTTCGATGATTTCGACCCGCATCCGGCCCACTTCCGGGGACGCATGGGTGTGCGGGAAGCACGTCGTAAAAGAGGTGCACCGCGCCCGCCGTTTTTTGAACGTAGCCCCTCAGGAAGAGGCTCATTATCCCACATTGACGGCGGAAGAGAACCTGCAGTTTTTTGCTCGGCTCTATGGCGTCCCGACAGCCAAGCGTGCGGCCCTGGTTGAGAAAGCGCTCGCGGTTGTCGAATTGCAGGGGCGCCGGCATGACCGCGTGGGCACGTTTTCGGGAGGGATGCGTCGCCGGCTGAATCTGGGTTGCGCGCTTGTCAGTGGGCCTCGTGTGGTTCTTTTGGACGAGCCAACTGTGGGCGTGGACCCTCAGTCGCGCGCTCATATTTTCGACGCTGTCCGCCGCTTGCGTGAGGAGGGACTCACGATCCTCTACACAACGCATTATCTCGCCGAGGCGGAGGAGCTTTGTGACCGCATTGGTGTGATTGACGAGGGGAAGATTGTCGCTCTGGGTACGATTCCCGAGCTTTTGGCCGGCTCACGGACGCGCGAGGTCGTCGAGCTCCGTTTTCCGATGGGGATGACGTCACTTCCGATTGTCGAGAATCATCCCGAGGTCGAGAAGGTCGAATTTCACGGTCCTCTGGTGCGTATTTATGCTCGTCATGCGCAGCCGCTTCTTGCAACGGTCTGCGCTCCGGGCGCGCTGGCGGAAGAGCTTGTGCAGATCAAGGTCACACCTGTCTCTCTGGAAACCATTTTCATGGAAATTACCGGCAAGGAGCTGCGCGATTGATAGTTCGAGTCACGGAAATATTGCGCAAGATCAAGTTGGTTTGTTTGTTCGCATGCTTGACGGTTTCCCCGGTTTCGGCGGCCGAGACCTATTTGGTCGAAGGGCCAATGCGGCATACTCAGGAAATCTTGCAGAGTTCCAATACCATCGTCACCGGTCCCGGAGATCGCGATGCGAAATTGATCAAGCTGAAGGTTCTGCTGCGGGACTTTCTCGATACCGATGCGCTGGGCCGGAGATCGATGGGCAAGCACCTGGAAGGGGTGAGCCCCGAGCAGGAAGCCCGATTTCTTTCGCTATTTCGGGATCTTTTTGTTCGGACCTACGTCCAACGTCTGCTTCTTTTTGATGTGCCTGAATTTGCTTACGGCGACGAGCGAATCGTCGGCGATACCGCGGAAGTCGAAACAGAGATCGTCACCGACCGCGATCGCTTCGGCGTGGACTACGATCTGCGCAAAACAAAAGACGGCTGGGCCGCCACGGATATCCGGATCGAAGACGTCAGCCTCGGCGCAAACTTCCGCTCCCAATTTGATCGCGCGCTCTCCAAGGATTCTCTCGACGGATTACTCGACCGTCTCGATCGTAAACTTCACGGAAAGAAGCCTCCCGCGCCCAGCCAATGATTGCGGTCTTCTGGAAAGACCTTCGCCTGATCCTGCGGGATCCCTGGGCGCTCGGTTTCGCACTTCTGGTGCCGATTTTCGTGATCACGGTTATCGCGGCCGCCCTGTTTTCCAGCGGCGATGATACACCACGCATCACGATTCCGATCGTGGATGAAGACAGAGGGCCTGTCGCCGGAGCGTTCCGGAAACTCCTCGGCGAGCATGCGATTGTCGAGGTCATGGATCGCGAGCGCGCCGAGAATATGGTGGCGGTGCAAAACCGTGCGCCGGCAGCGCTGGTGTTCCCCCCCGGTCTGAGTCGGCGCTATCTTCAGGGGCGACCGAGCGTGGTGGAACTGCTCACGGACCCCGCGGAACCCGAAGGAGTACAGGCGGTCAAGGTACTGCTTCTGCTGATGGACAAGGAAGCGGCGGCTCTCGCCGATCCCCTGACCGACGATATGATGGTGATCGAGGAACGTAACCTCACGGGAAACCGCACGGCGATCTCCGATTTCGAGGCGAACGTGCCCGGCTTCACGATCATGTT
>Ga0055584_100002814_pt1 | contig 17245 bp, 17 predicted proteins | sample OSDHelmetaG_FD_58716 | JGI IMG/M metagenome (GOLD analysis project Ga0055584, IMG submission 58716) | Pelagic marine sediment microbial communities from the LTER site Helgoland, North Sea, for post-phytoplankton bloom and carbon turnover... | ecosystem: Environmental > Aquatic > Marine >... | reverse complement strand
GCCGATGATGAGATCGAGCTGAAAGTCCTCCATGGCCGGATACAACACCTCTTCCACGGCAGGATTAAGGCGATGAATCTCGTCAATGAAGAGGACGTCGCGATCTTCCAGATTGGTAAGCAGCGCGGCCAGGTCGCCTGCGCGCGCGATGATCGGGCCCGACGTGCTGCGGAACCCCACACCCAGTTCGCGCGAGACGATCTGGGCCAGCGTTGTCTTGCCCAAGCCCGGTGGGCCATGGAACAGAACATGGTCCAGTGCCTCGCCACGCGAGCGTGCTGCCTGGACAAAGACCGAGAGATTTTCACAAACCTGACGCTGGCCGATGAAGTCGCCCAGAACCTGAGGCCGCAAGGAACCTTCGAGATCTTCCCCGCCTGGTTCGCCACTCACCAGCCGCTCCTCACTCACCGGCCAAGCTCCTTCAGCCCGGCGGCGATCAGTGCGGAAACATCGGCATCAGCACCCAGATCACGGCGCACCGCGACCACTGCTCCGTAAGCTTCCGAACGGCCATAACCCAGATTGACCAGAGCAGAGACGGCATCAGCATCGTCGCCGCCTTCAGCGGTTGCCCCGCCCGGGGACGCCAGCGCAGCGCCGGGCGCAAAGCCGACATCACCCATGCGGTCTTTCAGTTCGGTGACAACACGGGTCGCCACACGCGGGCCCACGCCGTTGGCACGGGTGATCGCGGTCTTGTCCTGGGCCAGGATCGCCTGGGTCAATTCGTTGGGTGACAGCACCGAAAGGATCGCAAGGGCAACCCGCGCGCCGACCCCCTGAACCGTCATCAGAATGCGGAAACAATCGCGTTCGGGCAGATCTGCAAAACCATAGAGCACAATGCGATCGTCACGGATGAACGTTTCGATCATCACGCTGGCCTTGTCGCCAACGCTGCCCATGCCACGCAACGTGCGCGCCGAGCAGCTCAACTGATATCCAACACCGCCGACATCCAGCAGTGCCAGGTTCTCGCTCAGGGAGTCGAGAATGCCCGTAAGTTTTCCGATCATGCGGCGGCTCCTTGTGCAGCGCGGCGGCGTTGCGGCCCAAGGGTCGCGGCATGGTGTGCGTGGCAGATGGCAACAGCCAGAGCATCAGCGGCATCGGCATTGGAAACCTTGGCGCTGGGCAGCAGGACCCCGATCATGGCGGCGATCTGTGTCTTGTCGGCCGTGCCCGTCCCCACCACCGACTTCTTGACCAGCCGGGAGGCATATTCGGCAACCGGAATGCCCGTGGAGGCAGCCGCGACCAGAGCGGCACCGCGCGCCAGGCCCAGTTTGAGGGTGCTGCTGGGATTGCGGTTAACAAAGGTTTCTTCGATCGCGGCCTGATCAGGGTTCTGTGCAGCCAGGACGGCCTGAACGCCGTTGAAGATGATCGTCAGGCGATCAGCCATGGGCAGTTTTGCATCGGGCGAAATCACGCCATGGGCAACGTGACGCAAGGCATTGCCGTCAATATCGATGACACCCCATCCGGTATGTTGGAGACCAGGATCGATGCCCAGAACACGCATCATGCTGCCTCAGGCCACCAACCGTTCCATGACATCATCGGCAATCTCGAAGTTGGCCGAAACGGTCTGGACATCATCGTTGTCTTCCAGGGCATCGATCAGCTTGAGCAGGGAAGCGGCCTTATCCTCATCCACTTCGATGGTGGTGCCGGCCTTCCAGGTCAGACCCGCTTCCTCAGGGTCGCCAAAGACCTCGCCAAGCGCTTCGCTGACCTGGCCGAAATCCTCAGGTGCGCAATAGACCGTGTGGCTGTCGTTGTCGGAGGCAACATCGGCTGCACCTGCCTCAAAGGCAGCTTCAAACACCGTATCAGCATCGCCAATCTCGGCATTGAAGACGACCTGGCCGACACGCTCGAACATGAAGGAGACGCTTCCGGTCTCTCCCATCGCACCGCCAGCCTTGTTGAACGCCGCGCGCACTTCCGAAGCCGTGCGGTTACGGTTGTCGGTCAGTGCCTCGACAATCAGCGCGATGCCGCCGGGGCCATAACCCTCATAGCGCATCTCCTGATAATCGACATTGTCGTCGCCGCCCGTGGCGCGCTTGATCGCGCGTTCGATGGCATCGCGGCCCATGTTGACTCCGCGGGCTGCCTGAATGGCGGCGCGCAGACGCGGGTTATGTTCCGGGTCTGGCATGCCTGAGCGTGCCGCCACGGAGATCTCGCGACCCACCTTGGTGAACTGCTTGGCGCGCTTGGCATCCTGCGCACCTTTGCGGTGCATGATGTTCTTCCATTTGGAATGGCCGGCCATATCGTCCTCGAAATTCAGTCTGATTTTGGTGTCTGGCGTCCAGATATCGCGCCTAAAGCACAAGCACAATACCACATCCAGCCAAACCGAGTTGTGGAGAACGTTGGCTGAATCACGCATTGGCGGTTTTGACGTTGTTTCGATGCAGACGATGTTCATTGACCGCAACGAGCCGCAAACCTAGGTTCAATCGATCCAATCAAGGAATGACGACAGCATGAACTTGTTCATCAGCACGGTAGTAGGAAGCTTGCGCATGGTCCGGTAACGGAAACCGCGAAGGTTTCGCCATGCGCCCCCGACAGGTTTCGGGGGCTTTTTTTTGTTCATTTTTCCAGCAATTCAAATCGGTCAACGACCGTTCGAGAGTCCCTTCATGTTCCGCCCGGCAGCCACACCCCCAAGAATGTCGACCCTGGTTCTGTTCACGGCAGCCTCGACACTGTCTCTCAACATGTTCCTGCCCTCACTCTCGAACATGGCGCAGACTTTTGGCGTTGGTTACGGGTTGGTGACTCTTTCCATCGCAGGCTATCTGGCGGTTACCGCCGTGCTGCAATTGTTGCTGGGACCGCTATCGGACCGGTTTGGGCGACGTCCGGTGGCGCTGGTTTCCATTGGAATCTTCACTGTTGCATCACTGGGCTGCGCATTGGCGCCGGGAATCTGGCTGTTTCTGGCTTTCAGAGCGTGTCAGGGCACCATCATCGCCAGCTGGGCTCTTTCACAGGCAGCGATCCGCGACACAGCACCGCCGCAGGAAGCTGCCAGCAGAATGGGCTATGTCGCGATGGCCATGGCGATCGCACCTGCCATGGGTCCGATGATCGGTGGCGCCCTGGATCAATTCCTGGGCTGGCGCGCGAGCTTTCTGGCCTTTGCAATCATGGGCGCGGGGATGCTGTGGTTGTGCTGGAGTGACTTTGGAGAAACCAACAAACATCCATCCAGAACCATGCTTGAACAGTTCCACGCCTATCCCAGGCTGTTTAGATCACCTGTCTTCTGGGGCTATGCGGCCTGCATGGCCTTCTCGGTCAGCGCATTTTACACCTTTCTCAGCGGCGTACCTCTGGTCGCAGCATCCATGATGTCGATTCAACCCGCCGTCCTGGGCATCTACATGGGATCGATCACCGCCGGCTTTCTCTTGGGCAGCTTTCTTTCCGGCCGTTACGCCAAGCGCTACGCCCTGACCACCATGGTTCTCACCGGCAGGCTGGTCGCTTGTACCGGACTGCTCTGCGGTGTCGCCGTCTTCCTGGTCGGATTTGTCAATCCGCTGACGCTGTTTGGCGCAACGATGTTCGTGGGCATCGGCAACGGCCTCACCATGCCCAGCGCCAGTGCTGGTGCCGTTTCCGTGAGACCACAACTGGCAGGAAGCGCATCGGGGCTGGCAGGCGCCCTGATCGTGGGCGTGGGTGCCGTCTTCACCTTGCTCACGGGGTCGATTCTGAGTCAGGAGAACGCCGCCCACGAATTGCTGGGCCTGATGCTGCTTTGTTCAACGATAGCGCTGAGCGCCGCGACGCTGGTCTATATGGTCGAGAGGCGTACTAGATCTTGAAGACTGAGGCAGCCGAATCTCTGGCGGCCTCCTTCTCCCGAATGACCGTCTCGACCCTCTCGATCTCGCCCCTGAGCTCATCCACATAGGCATTGAGTGCCTCGATCGACATGGTCTCAAGGTTCCTGGGCCCGGTATCGGGTCGTCTGGGTTCCAGATCGTCGCTGTCCATGGCGTCCTGCTCCCGTTTCCAGATTTCATGTATAGGAGAGGACGAATCGTCGCAACGGCCTGAATGGGGATCAACCATGAGCAACAACCTGCCCGAAACCATGAAAGCCATTGCGTACAACGGCGGTGGCGGACCCGAAGTCGTGGAACTCACGACCAGGCCGGTGCCCGTGCCATCCATCGGTGAGGTTCTGGTCAAGGTCCATGCCGCCGGGGTGAACCGTCCCGACATCCTGCAGCGGGCTGGCGGTTATCCGCCGCCGCCGGGTGCCAGCGATATTCCCGGTCTGGAGATTTCAGGTGAAGTGGTCGCCAACGGGCCCGATTCCAGTGACCTCAAGATCGGCGACAAGGTGATGGCGCTGGTCACAGGCGGTGGCTACGCCGAGTACTGCGTTGTTCCCGTGCCCCAGGCCCTTCCCGTACCCAATAGTCTTTCCATGATCGAGGCTGCGGCTGTGCCCGAGACCTTTTTCACGGTCTGGACCAATGTTTTCCAGCGCTCCCACCTTCAGGGCGGCGAAACCCTGCTGATCCATGGCGGAGCCAGCGGGATCGGGACAACCGCCATCCAATTGGCTGGCGCACGGGGCGCACGCGTGTTTGTCACCGCCGGGTCGGACGACCGTTGCCGCGCCTGTGAAGAACTGGGCGCCGAGCGCGCCATCAATTACCGCACGGAAGATTTCGTTGACGTGACAAAGGACCTGACCGGAGGGCATGGCGTTGACGTCATCCTGGACATGGTCGGCGGCGATTACATTGCCCGCAACATCAAGGCGATGGCGACCGAAGGGCGCATTTGTTTCATCGCGTTTTTGGGCGGATCAAAGGCCGAGATCAACTTTGCGCCCCTGATGATGAAACGCGGCACCATCACCGGCTCCACCCTGCGCGCACGCTCTGTCCTGGAAAAAGGCCAGATTGCTGACGAATTGCGCCGCGAAGTGTTGCCGCTGCTGGAAAGCGGCCGGATCAAGCCGGTCATGCATGCCACCTTCCCTCTTGCACAGGCTGAGGAAGCCCAGAATGCCATCGACGGCGATCATATCGGCAAGGTTGTGCTCACTTTGGTCTAGAGCAGACCGCGTTAAGCGTGAATCTGCCCCAATTTTATGAAACAAAGCGGGTTTACGCGATAAGGTCAGAGCATAAATGGTTCGTCCTTATCCCGATCTGATCTAACCGACCGTGGACGCTGGCAAAATTTGGGTTTAAGTAGCACGCAACAACGCAATCAGGCCGTTCGGCCGATGCGATACGAGGAGTTTCCCATGACACAGTTGTTGATGCCCCAGGCCACCGCCGTGTGGCTGGTCGACAACACGACGTTGACCTTCAAACAGATAGCCGAGCTGTGCGGCATGCACCCGCTTGAGATTCAGGGAATCGCCGATGGCGAAGTCGCGACCAACATCGTCGGCCAGGACCCCGTTCTTTACGGTCAGATCGATGCCGAGGAGATCGAGCGTTGCATCAAGGATGCAACAGCCACCATCCAGTTGCGCAAGCGGGTTGATCTGCCCAAGACAAAGCAGAGCAAGGCGCGCTACACGCCCGTCGCCAAGCGCCAGGACAAACCTGCTGGTATCCTCTACCTCACCAAGCAGTACCCGCACCTGGCCGATGCCCAGATCGTGCGCCTGATCGGAACGACCAAGCAGACCATCTCGAGCGTGCGTGAAGGCACCCATCGCATGTCCGAGGAACTTGAGCCCAAGGATCCCGTCATGCTGGGTCTTTGCGATGCCAAGCTGCTCAATGTCGAGATCGAGAAGGCCAACGTGAAAGCTGCCGCGCTGGAGAAGAACCTCGCCAGTGCCCGTGCCGAGCTCGCCATTCGCGAGAACGACAACAGCGCCGAACCAAACGAGATGTAGTCCTCAATCAGGCCCGGCGGTTATCGCTGGGCTTGAAGAGGTCCTTGCGCAGGCTGAACATGGCGTCAGGATCAACCGTGACCTGAATCACGGCCGGCTTGCCCGAAGCCAGTGCATCAACCATCGCAGAGCCAACCTCCCCTGGTGCTGAAGCACGGTAGCCCACAGCACCGATCTGTTCGGCAAAGGCCGCATAGTCGGGGTTGAGAAGATCGGCACCGAGGTAACGCCCGCCGAAGAAGTCGCGCTGGTAGGCTTTCTCGGCACCCCAGGCGCCATTATCAAGCACAACGGCAACCACCGGCAGCCCGTGCTGAACCGCCGTCGTCATTTCAATCATCGTCATGCCGAACCCGCCATCTCCCATGACCGAAACCACCGGACGTTCCGGGGCTGCAGCCTTGGCCCCCAATGCGGCGGCATAACCAAAACCGACCAGGCCAAAATCGAGCGGCGTAAGCAACCCCGGCGACGTTCCAAAGCGCATGCGGTCAGCCGCCTGCAGGCACATGGCACCGGTATCAAGTGTCACGATGACATCGTCGGGAAGGCTTTCGCGAATCTCGCCCAGAGCACGGAACGGCGGCAGCGGTTTACCTTCCAGCTTTGCTTCTGCTCTGCGTTCTTCCTCGAGGGCCGCTTTCGCCTGCCGAAAGGATTCGAGCCACGGCTGCCAGGCTTGCGATGAAAGGTCATTCTTCCCGGCGGCCGTCGTCAGTACCTGTGCCGCCGCACGGGCATCAGCAACAATTCCCATTGCCACGGGGAAGTATCGGCCCAGGGCAGAACCATCGACGTCAACCTGCACGATGGCGGCCTCAGCGTTGATGTAGTCATTGCTGTGGAACGTGGAGTTGAATCCCAGACGCGTTCCCAGCGCCAGAATGACATCGGCTTCCCGCGTGAGATTACTGGCTACCTTGTTGCCGCGTGGGCCGCCCTGTCCGGCATGCAGCGGATGGTCCGTTGCCATGACATCATGGTGGCCTGTCGAGGACACCACCGGAATCTGCAGGACTTCGGCCAGGGCAACCAAGGCTTGCGAACCCTGCGACCACTTAAACCCGCCGCCAGCGATGATGACCGGCTTTTCTGCACCAGCGAGCAGGGAAAGAATCGATGCAATCTGCTCAGAGTCCGGCGCACCTGCCTGATTTCCGCCGTGGCGGATCAACGTACCTGCGGGAACATCCGCGGCAAAGATATCGCGGGGGACATGCAGCACAACCGGTCCACGGCGACCGCTCATGGCGATACGCATCGCCTCGGCCATCAGTTCAGGCAAACGTTCGGGTGACGGCACCAGGATCGACTTTTTGGAGATCGGTGCAAACAGGGCCTGCTGATCGACCTCCTGGAAAGTGTCGCGTCCGGCCTGGTCACGGGAAATCGCGCCTGCAATCGCGACCAGCGGGGAATAGGCAAGATGTGCTTCGGCAACAGCGGTCGTCAGATTGACCACGCCCGGTCCGGCCTGTGCGCCCAAGACGACACCGGGCCCACCCGTGATACGGGCATAGGCATCGGCCATGTGACCGGCAGCGCGTTCATCGCGCGCGCCGACATAGCCGATCTTTGACATGCGCAAGGCGTCATAGAGTTCCAGCATGGAGCCGCCAAGCAGACCAAAGACGGTCTTCACGCCGGCCTGCTCGAGAAGATCAACAACGGCTTCGCCCGCACCCATGGATTTTGACATCGTCAGATTTCCCAAGCGGCCTGAAGGCCTTCAAGAACCGCTTCCTCTGCCGTGCGCGGCGCAAGGCAGTCACCAATGCGGGTAAAGGGTATGTTGGCCTGTTCCAGTGCAGCACCCAATTCATCCCGGGGCGTGTTTCCCAGCGAAAGCACCGTTGTGTCCGTGCCATCAACAACAATGGGTTCGTCGGTCAGCGTGTCCTGAAAATAAGCGCTGTCACCATCGACGCCGAACAATCTGGCATTGGTCGTGACCTCCACGCCCAGGCGACGCAGGCGGCCGAGATAGTGATTGCGGACATAGAGCTGCAGAGTCTCGCCTGCCATGGCACCGTTCACCACCAACCGGACGCGTCGGCCCGATACCGCAAGCATTTCGGCAAGGCCGATGCCCACCCAGTCACAACGCCAGTCCGCCACAACCGCAGAGTTCCCGATATTGGCGCCGCTGAGCGCGTCCCATGCACTGACGACATGGGCTTCCTCAGCCCCTTCGATTGCCGGCAGGTAAGGCACGGCACCGGTCGCAACAATCAGCGCATCGGGTTTCTGTCGCGCGATCATGGCAACATCGACAGCTGAACCGGTTTGTACATCGACGCCGGCATCGCGAACTTCGCGCATAAGGTTCTGAATGATGCCGCCGAATTCCTCACGGCCCGGCAGGCGTTGGGCCAGCAGAGCCTGACCGCCCATCTCGCCCGAGGCCTCATGCAGCGTGACGCGATGCCCGCGCGCGGCTGCAATGGCCGCCGCCTTCATACCGGCCGGACCACCGCCAACAACCATGACCGATCCTGGTTTCGTGGCTGGTATCAGCGTGCCGTATTCAAGCTCGCGGCCGGACTCAGGGTACTGAATGCAGGAAATCGGCTGGCCCTTATGCGAACGCCCGATGCAGGCCTGATTGCAGGCAATACACGCGCGAATGTCATCGAGGCGTCCCTGCGCCACCTTGGATGGCATGGCGGGATCACAGATCATTGCACGCGTCATGCCACATAGATCAGCATCGCCGGCTGCAATCACTGCCTCGGCAATTTGGGCCTGATTGACGCGACCAGTAGCAATGACCGGCAGATCGGTCGCCTGTTTGATGCGTCGCGCATAGGGCGCGATGTAACCGGCGGGCACACCCATGGGTGCAGCGATATGCACCGAGGCACCCAGGCTGGACGACATGCCCGCTACTACACTGATGTAATCGAGCTGGGGTGAAAGTGCCGTGCAGATCGCGGCAATCTCGTCAGCATTCAAACCCTGGGCAGGTTCCAGTTCGTCGCCGGAGATACGCATGCCAAGGGTTGCGTCCCCGATGGCTGCACGCATGACCGTGAGGCATTCTGCTACAAAGCGCAGGCGGTTCTCGAACGACCCGCCCCAGTCATCTTCGCGCAGATTGAGGCGCGGATTGAGAAACTGTGCCGGCAGGTATCCCTGACTGGCAACAAGCTCCACGCCATCAAGCCCGGCCTCGATCAGATAGCCAGCACCCTGACCGAACCCCTTGATGACATCACGGATGAGCGCATCCGACATCGGCCTGGGCATAATATGAAAGCGTTCGTTGGGCACGGCCGAAGGTGCATAGGCCGTGGCACCCATGCCATCGGGCGTGGATTGTACTTCGCGCCCGGGGTGAAAGAGCTGGCCAAACATGGCCGCACCGTGCCCCTGCACCGCTTTTGCCAGACGCGCGTAACCGGGAATGCAGTCGGGTGACGTGGCATCGAGAAAATTGTTGGCGAAGTGAGCGGTTTCATGAACCCCGGCGATCTCGGCAACGATCAACCCTGCCCCGCCACGCGCGCGGGCTTCCTGATAGGCGATGTAACGCTCACTGGGCGCACCGTGGGCATGATGGGTGTGGTGCCCGGTCGACACGATGCGGTTCCTGATCGTGGTGCGACCAAGGGCAATCTCGGAAAACAGATTGGGGAACGATGCTGAGGTCATGGCACTGGCGTCATCATGTTGCGTGGCAATCGGATGGGGAAGCGTTCGCGCAGGATAGCATCTGTCGCTTCGCTGATGTGGCGGGGAAAATGGCTTTCGAGAATTCGGCGCGTTTCGATCCGTGCGCGCTCGCGGATGTCGAGCGCGCCCTGATCTTCCCAATCGGATGGTGAAGAGCGGTTGGCGATGACGGGGTAGAGGTAATCACGCGTCATGTTCTCAAGCGTCTGGGTTTCGCCCAGATAATGCCCCTCGCCCAGCACGACCGAGCGGATGACATCGACCGAGAGCGTTTCGTCGTCGACCTCGATGCCGCGCACCGTGCGCAGGATCGCGCCTAGCATGTCGTTGTCGATGATGTAGCCTTCCATGGTGAGGCCAAGCAGGCTGGCCTGCATGCCGCAGGTCTGGGTAATCATGGAGCAACCGGCCTGGGCGGCCAGCGCGATGGTGTAACCCTTTTCATAACCCGATTGCGCATCAGGAATTTTGGAATCGGAAATGCCCGCCATGACGCTGCAGGGGATTCCGTAGAAGCGCGCCATCTGGGTTGTGGCCGCAGCAACCACCGCCTGTTCCCCGCTGCCGCCGCACATCGCGCCGGTACGCAGGTCCGAGACGATGGGTTTGGGCCCGGTGATCACCGTGGCGTCGGGATCAATGAGATTGCAGTAGATCAGCCCCGCGAGAGCCTCGGCCATGGCCTGGGCCACGGTTCCCGCAAGTTTGGCCGGAGCCGTCGCGCCGGCCTGCCCGGCCGAAACCAGCATCACCGGCATGCCCAGCGGCAGGGCTTTCTCGAGCGCCCAGAGTGCCTCTTCGGCAAACCGCATGGGTGGCACGACATGACAGGAAAGCAGCATGGCAAACGGGCGTTTTCGATACTGGCCTTCTCCGCCGGCAACCGTGTCGAACAGATCAACCACAGCAGAGACATTTTCGGCCACCGTGATGCTGGTGCCGACATGTTTGGAAGTGCCCGACAGGATCGCGTAGGCGGTGTTCAGATCAAATTCCAGAACCTCTTCGACGTCGCGGGCAACAAGAGAACGGTCATAGAAGTGGATGTTCGACTGGGTATCGACGATACGCGCGACGTCATAAAGATCCTGCAGGGTCGCGCCCCGGTAACGGCCGGTTTCGAGATCGACGATGTTGGGCGATGCGCCGCCCGAGCCCATGTGCACGCGACCGTCAGCGATCTCGAGGTCGTGCTCGCGGGTCTGGCCATGGGCAACAAACGACTTCTTGCTGCGCGCCAGAACATCTTCGACGAGCGCGCGAGGGAAACAGAGTCGTCCGTTGCCGTCGACATGACCACCCTGTGCCGTGACTCGCTCGATCATGGGAGGAATGGCGCCGGCGAAACCGACCTCTGAAACCAGGGTCATCACGGCTTCGTGGATTTTCAGCTCGTCTGCATCGCTCAGCGGGCGGTAGCGCCCTCCCGGCATGCCGGGCCAAACCGCGCGTTCGCCAGCCGCCAAAGGCGCAGCCCGTTCAGCTTTTCGTGCGCTGCGACCCCGCCGTTGCGGCCGGGTCGTGTCCTGCGTCTGGTCCATGGAACCCTCCCCACGGTCAAGCCAGATTGTTGCACGAATTCTAGAGTGGCGCGGCTACCCGCCACAAATGCCGATTTCTAGCTGCCTGACTCAATCAGATTGAGTCTCGTCCTCGAGTGTCGCGTGGCGTTTGAGGAAGGGAATCTGCGCGACAATGAAGAGAACCGTGAGACCCATCAGACCAAAGACCTTGAAGGTGACCCAGAAATCGAGCGATTGGGTGCGCCAGACCAGTTCGTTGAGGGCAGCCATAGCGACAAAGAAGCCGGCAAACCGCAAAGTGAGGATGCGCCAGCCAGCATCATCAAGGTCCAACGCCTTGCCCATGACGAACTTGAGCGGGGATTTGCCCAGAGCAAGGCCACCCAGCAACAGAAGCGCAAAGAGCAGCTGCACCACGGTCGGCTTCATCTTGATGAAGGTCTCGTCCTGCAAAACCAGCGTCAGGCCGCCGAAGATGCCAACCAGAATAGCGGTAAAGAGCGCCATCTTGGGAATATGACGGGCCACGACATAGGCAACGACCAGGGCAATCACCGTGGCAACCATCAACGCGCCGGTCGCCACCATCAGACCAGCCGTAAGGTAAGCGACAAAAAACACCGCAAGCGGGCCATAGTCGGTCATGGGTGTCAGCCAGCGCGGTGCGTTCTGTTTCATCGTTTCTTTCCGTTGTCAGAGGCCATGCCCGCACCAATATTGGGAAACACGCCCCACAAGCAACCCGTGAGTGCCCCATGAGCCTGCAAACCCAGCTTCACGCCATCGAACAGGGCATGCCGCCTGAAGCCTCACATGCCGTCAACGACATGATCCGCCGCATTGCCGAGGGCGGTGCAGGAGCCGGCACACTGAAGGTGGGCGATCAGGCGCCGAACTTCATCCTGTCGGATGCCCATGGCAGCGCAACGGCCCTGCGTGCACTCCTGATCGAGGGCCCGGCCGTGGTCGTGTTTTATCGCGGCAACTGGTGCCCGTACTGCAGTGCGGAACTTGCGGCCTATCAGCTTGCCTTGCCCGAGATCACTGCGCGGGGCGCCAGGCTCGTGGCGATCTCGCCGGAAATCCCGGATGATTCGCTCACCCCGACAGAGATCGATGCATTGTCCTACGAGGTTCTGAGCGATCCCGGCAACACGGTCGCGCGCAAGTTCGGGATTGTTTACCAGTTGGACGACCCGTCGCGTGAGCTCTACCGCGACTTCGGCCTGGACCTTGCAGCTGCCAACGGGGACGACAGTTGGGAACTGCCGGTACCGGCAACCTTCATCATCAACAACAAGCGCGAGGTAGCCTTTGCCTCGGCAGACTCCGATTTCCGCAAGCGCGCTGAGCCTGCAGACATCGTCGCCGCGCTGGACGAACTGGCAGGTCAAGACGGATGAGTAACCAGCCGTTCGAGACCAGGTTTGCACGTCTGCGCAGCGAGATGCTGGCGTTCCTGGCTGACCGGGAACGGCACGCGCCGGAACATCAGTCCGAGACCATCCATACCGTTGCCGCGGAGATCGACCAGGCCAGGCTGCCGGAGGTTCGTCCCGAGCCGCGCCGCCTGGGTGGTCACCGACATCTCGAAGCTGCACTGGCGATGGCAAAGGGCGGCCCGATGGAAACCCTGGCTGCGGCGTTTGCCGAGATTGAGCCCGACCTGCGCTGGATCCGCACCGAGCATTACCGCGAGAATCTCGGCGACGCCTACATGGAGAACTACTGCTACACCAACATCCTGGGCTACGAAGGCCTGATCGAACACGACCGGGTGATCGCGACATTTTTCATCATCGGCCCCGGTCGCCACTATCCGCGCCATCATCACGAGGCTGAAGAGATCTACTTCCCCTTTGGTGGCGACACCCTGTGGAGTCAGGACGACGAGACCCCACGTCTGCGAGCGGCTGGCGAGGCCGTACACAACACGTCATGGCTGCCCCATGCGATGACGACCCAGAAGACTCCGCTCTTTACGTTCTGCCTGTGGCACTCGCCAGGGCCGATCAAGCTGGCACAACTGACGGGCTGACCAGAGGCAGCGTTGATGCGACTGAGCCTTCGCACCAATAGGACATGCGCTCGGCCATGAAACTTGCCGGTGAGCCTGCGTCTTCCTCGCCCCGCACGACGATCTGCCAGCGTGTCTGGAATCCTTTTTTCCCGATCGGCGCCATGATGATGTGACTATTCGCGATCTGCGCCTGGGCTGGGCGGACACTGGCGGGGACCAGCACCGCCGCCGCATGAACACCACCATCGCCCCAGGGCTCATCGGTAACGAGCGCCTGATCGGCAAAGTCAGCGGCCTCGATCCGGGACCGTTCCGCCAGTGCATGATTCGCCGGCATGATCGCGACCAGTTCATCATCGAACAGGGCGCGAGCGGTGAAGGCCGGTTCCACTTCCCCGGCAAGAATCACGGCAAGATCGATCTGACTGCGCACCAATGCCTCCAGCCCGGCCCGTGAAGGCTCACAGACCAGATCAACTTCGAGTTCGGGATGTTCCCGCCCCAGCCGTGCCAAAAACTGCGGTAGCCACAGGAATCCTGATCGTGATTCCACGCCCAGGCGGAGCAGATAATGGATGCCATCGGAGAGCCGACGGATGTCATCCTCTGCCCTGGCAACCTCACGCAGCACCATGGATGCCGTCGGCAGCAGGCGCGTGGCCGCAGCGGTCATCTGCACCTTGCGTCCCTGCGCCTTCACAAACAGCGGCACGCCCAGACGACGCTCGGCCTCTTTCAAACGGTAGCTGAGTGCAGGCTGCGTCAGGCCCAGCAACACGGCCGACTGCGCCAGCGATCCTGTACGTGCGACGGCATCGAGAAGTTGCAGATGATCAAGGTCGAGATGAATCTGGTTCACGACACCTCCAAAGTTTTGATTATAGGAACCTATCAGTTTTTGATTGGATATGGGCTTGGTTACCTGTTGCGATAGGCCTCAATAGAAACCGGAGCCTGCCATGACCCTTGAGATTCGACGCGCAAAGCCCGAACACGCTGGCGCTGTGGCCGACATGATCGGCAGGCTTCTGACGGAACTGCGAAACGGCGAACCAGTCCCTGTTTCCAGCACAGTCGCTGCAGAGCTTCTGGAGCGCCCCGACGACTTCGCCGCCTATCTGGCCTTCGGCGATGGCGAGGTCGTCGGCGCCCTGACCCTGTCGACCTGCTACGCGCTTTATGCCGCCGGCGCCTTTGGCGAGATTGCCGAGCTTTATGTCTGCCCGGAGTGGCGCTCCCGAAATGCGGGCAAGCTGCTGGTGGAGGCCGCGGCCGATCATTGCCGGGGCCGGGGCTGGGCGATCCTGGAAGTTGGCGCCCCGCCAGCCGACGCCTGGAGCCGAACCGTCGCCTTCTACAAACGCAACGGTTTCGAGGATGTCGGCCCGCGCCTGAACCTGATGCTGAAATCTGACGCCTGACAAGCGCGCCATATGCGACTAGCGTTTGCCGATCGCATCGGGAGCGCCAGTCATGAAGCATGCCACGTTTGAAACCCCGGAGGTTTCTCTCCACTACGTCCAGCAGGGCAGCGGGCCCGACATTGTGTGGTGTCCGGGCGGCGACCAGACCGGAGAGGAATGGGCCGAACAGTTCGATCTGTTTCCAGGTTTCCGCTGCACCAGTTTTGATCCGCGCGGTGCCGGCAAGACCGTCGCCAGCAAGCCGCCGCCCTGGCCCATAGCGACCTATGCCGATGATCTCGCGGCTCTGATCCGAGAGGTCTGCAAGCCGCCGGTGGTGATCGTGGGCCTCTCCATGGGCGCATTGATTGTCCAGGAGATGATCCTGTCGCACCCCGATCTGATCCGCTTTGGCATTGCCATGGGAACATCGGGCAGCAAGGCCGGTTTCATTCATGAATGGGAAGGCGCGGAAATCCGTTTCCGCGAATCCGGTGGCAAACTGCCCGCCGACTTTGCACTCGCTCACTACGCCCTGCTGCTCTATCCGTCCGAAGTGCTTGGCGACGACGAACTGTGGGAAAAGTGCAAGCCGGTTGTGGCGGCAGCCTATGCCGAGCGCGATGGCGACATGCTGGCCGCGCAATGGCAGGCCTGCATCGAATATGCCGGCATCACGCACCTGCCTGACGCAACGCGCCCGCTCCATGTCATAGGGTTCGAGCAGGACATGCAGACGCCACCTGCGCGCGGCAGACAAGTCGCCGAGGCCGCGGCAGACGGACATTTCCATCTGCTGAAAGGCATGGGCCATGGCTCCCTCTTTCGCCACAAGCCCGAGGCCGTTGCCGACAAGATCCACGAAATCATCGCCGGTTTTGACTGACCTGCACATGGATGAACGGTCAACACCAACCGGCCGGTTAGGCGGACGCGAGGCACGGCGCAGGCAACGCAAGGCTTCAGCCCAATCCATGACCATGGTGAAGGGCAGCAGCCTTGCATCGCCCTACCGCCCTCTCAGCGATCACGATGAACAACGTGTGCACGATGCCGCGCTGTCCATGCTGGAGACGATCGGCATGGCAGCACCCACTGACTGTGTGCGCGATGCCGCCCTGGCTGGCGGCTGCACACTCTCGTCAGGCGGCAGGCTGTTGTTTCCTCGCACTCTGGTCGAGGACCTCCTGGACAAGGCGGCCAAACGCTATGTGGTGCATGGGCGCGCGCCCGAGTTCGATTTCGAGGCGCGCAACGGTACGGTGAACTTCTGCACCGGCGGCGCTGCCGTGAAGATGCTCGACATCGACACGCACCAATACCGGCCCAGCACTTTGCGCGATCTCTATGACATCGCGCGGGTCTGCGACACGCTGGAAAACCTGCAATGGATCACGCGCCCGGTTGTTGCGACCGATATCGAGGATGTCTTCGCCTTTGACATCAACACGATCTATGCCTGTGCTGTGGGAACGAAAAAACACATCGCGACAAGCTTTGCCGACGGCAACAACGTGACCGCCTCGCTACCCATGCTGGATCTTCTTGCAGGCGGCGACGGCGCGTTTGCCAAGCGACCGTTCTGTACCGTGCACGCGACCACTGTGGTCTCGCCGATGACCTTTGCCCAGGACAGCCTGGATGCAGCATGTGCCGCCATCGATATCGGCATGCCGATCCATTGTCTGACCGGCCCCCAGGCCGGGGCAACCTCTCCTGCGGCACTGGCCGGGGCACTGGCACAGGGCTGCGCTGAATCACTGGCCTCCCTGTGTGTCATCAATCTGCTCAGCCCGGGCTACCCCATGGCGATGGGCAACTGGCTGTTTGTTTCCGATCTACGCACCGGCTCCTTCAGCGGCGGTGGTGGGGAGCAGGCTTTGCTGTGTGCCGGGGCCGGCCAGATGTCGGCGTTTTATGGCATTCCCGGGGGCTGCGGTGCGGGCATGACCGACTCCAAAGTGCCCGACAACCAGGCCGGTTTCGAGAAGGGCCTAACCATGGCAACCGCAGCACTTTCGGGCGGCGGCTTTGTTTGGGAATCAGCAGGCATGCTGGCAAGCCTGCTGGGTTGCTCGCACGAAGCGCTGATCATGGATGACGAGATGCTGAGTTCGATCCGCCGTATCGCGCGCGGCATCGAAGTCACCGACGAAACGCTTTCAGTGGATGTCGTTGCCCAGACCGTCGAGGGCCCCGGCCATTATCTGGGCGCGCAACAGACCATGGAGCTGATGGAGACCGAATACATCTATCCCCGTTATGCTGACCGTGCATCGCCCGACGACTGGAAGGACGCCGGGTCACAAGACATGTGGGATCGCGCCGGAGAACGTGCGCGCAAGGTATTGGCGTCCCATCATCCCGTTCAGATCGATCCGGAAACCGATGCTGTTATCCGCGCACAGTTTCCGATCATGCTTGATCCCGTCTGGAACCAGCAGGCCTGAGCCTGCTTGACAGCAGGCATCCTCAAGGCGTCGGGTAACGCGAGCATTGCCAGCCGGTAATGTGATCCTGCCGGAGCCAGCACGTGTCTGCCATCCTTGCCCGTCTTCTAAACGTTCAAGACATTCCGCTTGCGCTGACGTTTGCGGTGATGTCGGGCGTTCTGATTCTGGGTCTGGCGATTCCGTTCACGGTCATTCCCCTGCTCGCCCTCGACCTCCTGGGCGATGCCCAGAAGGTCAGCGAGTTCTATCTGGTTGCCGGTGTC
>Ga0055584_100002813_pt1 | contig 17249 bp, 17 predicted proteins | sample OSDHelmetaG_FD_58716 | JGI IMG/M metagenome (GOLD analysis project Ga0055584, IMG submission 58716) | Pelagic marine sediment microbial communities from the LTER site Helgoland, North Sea, for post-phytoplankton bloom and carbon turnover... | ecosystem: Environmental > Aquatic > Marine >... | reverse complement strand
AGGGACTTAAAATCCCTCGAAGGAAACTTCGTGCCGGTTCGAGTCCGGCCCCGGGCACCACCAAATTTTATGTATTAATGAGTATCCGATTAATCTAAAATAATTGCATGAACAATAGTCTCAACAAAAGTTTCGAAGAAGAAATAGATTTTTCTGAGGTATTCTCGGTTTTATTAAAAAATAAAAAAGTTATTAGCTATTTAACAATTATTTTTGCCATATTTTCTGTTGTCTATGCTCTTTCTCTTCCGAATATATATCAATCTGAGTCTGTTTTGGCAGTAGTAGAAGGATCGGGTTCTAACAACGGACCTTCTATTTCATCTCAATATAGTGGTCTTGCAGCTGCAGCTGGAATTTCTTTACCTTCTTCAGCAAAAACTAGTAAGGGCGATCTTGCGCTGGAAACCATTAGATCAAGAACTTTTTTTAAAAGTCTAATCACACAAGAGGATATACTTGTGAAGCTTGTTGCTGCAAAGAAGTTCGAAGAAGGATCTTCTAATCTTATTCTAGATACCTCAATATATGATATTGATACCTCTACTTGGGTTAAAAAACCATCTGTTTTAGATGCTTATGAAATATTCTCAAGTACTTTTTATTCTTCTAAAGATAAAGAAACTGGATTCATAAATCTTTCTTTTCGGCATATATCCCCAACTTTTGCTTCTGAATTTCTTTCCTTGGTAATAGATAAGTTGAATAGCGCTCTTAGAGAAAAAGATTTAAATTATTCTCAAGCCTCATTGGAGTATTTAAATAAACAGCTTGCTTCAACTTCCCAACAGGGAACTAAGAATTCCATTCATCAGTTAATAAGTAGCCATATGGAAATTCTTGTATTGGCTAATGTGGATGCTGACTATGTCCTAAGACCAATAGAACATCCATTCATACCCGAAAAGAAGGTTGAACCAATGAGATCGGTGATTTGTATTGTGGTTACTTTGGCTGGATTTTTGCTAGGAGTCATATTTACTTTACTAAGATATTTTGTCTTTCAAAGGGATAATAAATTTAGCTAGTTAGTATCAATCTGCAATGAGATTTCTTTTTACAATTAGCTATGGAAATATAACTGATGCTAATGTTGTTCAGTTCATAGCCATGTTTGATTTAGTGATTTCTTTTAATTATCTAAACTGCAAGAAGATTTAAATTAAAATGAACTCTAATATTTTCGCTCTTATTTCGAAGCTCTGGGGTTTTATTCCCAAGCCTCGAAAATATCAGTTCTGTTATTTGGTCTTTCTCATGATAGTTGTATCTTTTGCTGAAATTATTAGTATAGGTGCAATAATACCATTTTTAGGAATTCTTTCTGACCCTCTAATTGTTTATGAAAATCAATATTTTAAACCTTTTCTAGAAATTTTTAAGATATCTCAACCCTCTGAATTAATAATACCTTTTACAGCTTTATTTATTTTTGCTGTTTTGTTATCTGGATCTTTGAGGATTCTACTAACTTTGCTTTCTACTAAGTTATCTTTCGCAACTGGTGCTGATATTGGAGCTGATATTTATAAAAAAACTCTTCATCAACCTTACTCTGAGCACGCTTTATCAAACAGCAGTGAAGTAATAAACGGTATTGTGAGGAAAACAGACTTTATTATGCAAAATATTATTCTGCAAACTACTGTTTTGGTTTCATCAGCTTTTTTTCTAGTAATAATATTGGTTACCCTCTTATATATATCGCCTGTTATGGCAGCATCCTTATTTACTGGATTTGGCTTCGTTTACTTTTTAATTATCTCCTTTAGCAAATCAAGACTTCTTAGTAACGGAAAAGACGTTGCAGAGAAAACTGATGAGGTTATGAAAAATCTCCAAGAATCATTTGGAGGTATTAAAGATGTAATTTTGGACGGTTCTCAAGAAAAATTTTATAATCTGTTCAGGAGAGCAGATGTATCACTTAGAAAGGCTCAAGCAAATACCACAATAATAGTTTCAACACCCAAATTCGCCATTGAATCTCTTGGAATGTCCATTATGGCCCTTACGGTTTTATTTTTTTCTGCAAATGTCAGTAGCCTAAATTCAATAATACCTACCCTAGGTGCCCTTGCTCTCGGGGGCCAAAAACTATTGCCGGTCCTTCAGCAAGGATATTCTGCATGGTCTTCTCTTAGAGGAGGGCAAGCTCTTTTAGAGGATGTCGTAGATTTCCTGGAAACAGAATATGAATTTATAAGCTATTCAGCCAAAGAAAAAATTGAGTTCAGCCAACAAATAGAAATAATTAATGTTAATTTTAGACATAAGGGCTCAAGTTCTGAGATTCTTGAGAACCTTAATCTGATAATACCGAAAGGAAGCATAGTAGGATTTATAGGTGAAACCGGTAGAGGGAAAACTACGTTTTTAGATATTATAATGGGACTTTTAGAGCCAAGTTCAGGAGAGGTTTTGATAGATAACAAAGCGTTGACAAAAAAAAATATGAGAAGCTGGCAAGAGAGAATTTCTCATGTTCCTCAGAATATTTTTCTTTCTGATGATTCTATCAAAAACAATATAGCCTTCGGAGTGCCTAATGAAGAGGTTGACGAAAGCAGAGTAAAGCGAGCATTAGAAAAATCTTATTTAGCAGAATATGTTAATTCTCTTCCTGATAAAGAAGAGACATATGTAGGTGAACGAGGTGCACGGTTATCTGGAGGACAAAGACAAAGACTAGGTATTGCCAGAGCTTTATATAAAAATATAGATTTAGTTGTTTTTGATGAGGCAACCAGTTCGCTTGATGCTCTCACAGAAGAGAAAGTTATGGACGAAATAGCTGCTCTAGATGACGATCTCACGTTATTGATTATTGCTCATAGGGTAACGACTCTTAAAACGTGTGATTTTATTGTTAACCTTACATCCTCAGGAATGGAAATATTAAAATATGAAGATATTCAAAAAATTTAAGAATGACTAAAAATAAATTATCTCAAGATATTCTAGAAGTACTTAAAGAGGTTGCAAAAACTTCAACTTCTTTACACGAACCTTTTTTTGATGGAAATGAAAAAAAATTTTTAATAGATTGCATAGATTCGACATATGTTTCTTCTAATGGAGAATATTTAGAAAAGTTTGCTGACGCTCTTGTTGATTTCACCGGAGCAAAGTATGTGTCACCTATCGTAAATGGAACATCAGCTCTTCATATTGCATTAAAAATTGGAGGTGTTAATGAAGGGGATGAAGTATTAATTCCAAGTTTTACATTTGTAGCAACTGCAAATGCAGTCAGTTACTGTAATGCCATACCTCATTTCATCGATATCAATGAATCTGATTTGGGGATCGATGTTTTCAAATTAAGACATTATTTAACAGAAAATACCCATATCAAAAATGGTGTATGTATAAATAAGCACTCTGATAGAGTCATCAAGGCTATAGTGCCAATGCATACCTTTGGTCACCCGTCAGACCTTTTAAATATTCAATTAATTTGTGAAGAGTTTTCTCTGGTAATGATTGAAGATGCGGCTGAGTCGCTGGGAAGCTTTTATGATGATAAACATACAGGAACATTCGGTAAACTAGGAGTCATAAGTTTTAATGGAAATAAAATCATTACTACTGGTGGTGGAGGTGCAATATTAACTAATTGTGAAGATACTCATTCAAAGATCAGACATATAACAACTACTTCAAAAATAAAACATGAATGGGAATATCGCCATGATATAGTTGGATATAATTATAGAATGCCTAATTTAAATGCCTCTTTAGGGTGTGCCCAAATAGAACAGCTGCCAAATTTTTTGAATGCGAAGAGAGAATTATTTAATCTTTATTTAGATAAATTTAAAGAAATTAGAGGTGTTTCTCTTTTCGAAGAGCCCAAAAAAGCAAAAAGTAATTATTGGCTACAGACTTTAGTCTTAGATAAGAATAACCCTGACCTATTAGAAGATATTTTAAGAGCCACAAATCATGCAGGCTTTCAAACAAGACCTGCGTGGAACTTACTAAACTATATGAAACCTTATTCTAAAAATCCTTCTATGGATCTCTCTAACTCTGTTTCTTTAAGAAATAGAGTTATAAATATTCCTAGCAGTGCTTTTCTTAAATAGTGCATGAAAAAGGTAAAAAGCAGTTCTAGTAATATTGTTCTCATCGGAGGAGGGGGCCATTGCATTTCTTGTATAGAAGTACTCAAGCATTCAAAGCAATATACAATATTAGGTATATTAGACAAATTTTCTGATTTAAATAAAGTCTCTGACTACGACTATTTAGGAGATGATTCTAGACTAGAAGATCTTAGAAATGAATGTGAGAACGCTTTAATTTGTATTGGTCAGATTAAAGATCCCGGTCCTAGAAAGCGGATATTTGAGAAACTGAAAGAATTGGATTATATTCTTCCTACTATTCTTTCCCCTCACTCATATATTTCAGAAAACAATCAAATCGGCGAAGGATCTATTATTATGAATAATTGTTTTATAAATTCTCACGTGCAAATAGGGGTCAACTGTATCATTAACAACAGAAGCCATTTAGAGCATGAAGTTATTATTGGTGATAATTGCCATATTTCAACATCCTCAGTAATTAATGGAAATGTAACAGTGGGGGATAATGTTTTTATAGGAAGTAACTCTACAATCGGTAACGGAGTAAATATAGGAGATCATTGTGTTATAGGAGCAGGATTGTTCGTTTCTAAAGATATAGAAAATGGTACTGTCTTGAAAAAATAATGAGTAAAAGAACATTGATAATAGCCGAAGCAGGCGTAAACCATAATGGAAGCCTTGATCGTGCAAAAGAAATGATAAAAGTTGCATCATCATGCGGTGCCGACTATATCAAATTTCAAACATTTAAGGCGGAGGAGATATCAACATCTACAGCATCTAAAGCTCCTTACCAAATTGAAAGCTCTTCTTCTGATCAATCTCAACAAGCGATGCTAAAGAATTTGGAACTCACAGAAAGTGACTATATTGAAATACTAGATTATTGCGCAAAAAGTTCTATTAACTGTTTTTCTACTGCCTTTGATATGGGCAGTTTAAAGTTTCTAGAAAGTGTAGACCAAAATCTATATAAGATCCCTTCTGGAGAAATAACAAATTTACCTTATTTAGAATACATCGGTTCTTTACGGAAAGAGGTTATTCTGTCAACTGGAATGTCTTCTATGAGAGACATTGAAAGGGCTTTTAAGATATTGATAGATTCAGGAACTACCAAAGATAATATATCTATTTTGCATTGTACTTCTCAATATCCTGCATCAATTGATGAGCTCAACCTGACTGCTATGCATTCAATTAAGGAAGAATTTGGTGTTCGAGTTGGGTACTCAGACCATTCTGAAGGGATACACATAGCAATAGCAGCAGTTTCTTTAGGGGCCGTCATTCTAGAGAAACACTTTACTCTAGATAAAGATTTAGCAGGTCCAGATCATAAGGCAAGTATAGATCCTGTGGAGTTAAAAAATTTGATCAAAGCTATAAGGGATGTAGATTTAGCTATGGGCGATGGGAAAAAATATCCTATGCCTGGTGAGCTTATGAATCTTAATGTTATTAGGAAATCTATCGTTGCAAAAGTGCTGATAAAAGAAGGTGATATTTTTAATATAAATAATATTACCTGCAAAAGACCTGCCGAAGGTATCTCCCCAATGGAATGGCATGAAGTTTTAGGGAAAAGAGCAAAGCAGAATTTTGAAATTGACGATCTAATTGTGATATGAAAAAGAGAGTTTGTGTCTTGACAGGAACCAGAGCCGAGTATGGTCTTCTTAAATGGCTTATGAAGGATATACAACTCTCTAAAAAACTTTCCTTACAACTTATAGTAACTGGAGCTCATCTATCCCCTGAACACGGAAATACCTTTTATGAAATTGAAGAAGACGGTTTTAAAATTGATAAAAAATGTGATATTTTGCTAAATTCTGATTCACCCTTGGCAGTATCAAAATCTTTCGGATTGGGAGTCATCGGAATCTCTGAAGCCCTGTCAAATTTAAAGCCAGATATCTTAGTTCTTCTTGGTGATAGATATGAAGTATTATCTGCGGCCTGTGCTGCACTATTGAATAAAATACCCATAGCTCATTTACATGGAGGTGAAGCAACTGAAGGCCTCATTGATGAAGCAATAAGACATTCTGTAACTAAGATATCTCATCTTCACTTTGTTTCAACAGAAACTTATAGAAATAGAGTTATACAACTAGGAGAGAAACCAGATTTTGTTAAAAATGTAGGCGCATTGGGTATAGACGGTATCAAAAGACAGAAATTACTGTCAAAAAAAGAATTAGAGCATTCCATAGATTTTAAATTTCAAAAGAGAAACCTTATTCTTACTTTTCATCCAGTAACACTTGAAAAAGCTACTTCAAAAAAACATATAAAGCATGTACTTGGTGCTTTGGAAGATATGAAGGATCTTGGATTAATTATAACAATGCCAAATTCAGATCCCGATTCAAAAATAATTTTTGAGACCCTAAAAGAATTTTCTCAAGACAATAAGCTCTCCAAGACATATAGCTCTTTAGGGCAATTAAATTACCTCTCTTGCTTACAATATGTTGATGGAGTCATAGGTAATTCCTCCAGTGGCTTGATAGAAGTTCCCTCTTTTAATAAAGGTACAATTAACATCGGTAAAAGACAACAAGGGAGGATTTCTGGCGATACAGTAATTCACTGCGAACCTATAGAATCAGAAATAAAAATTGCGCTTGAAAAATTATTTTCTAATAAATTCAAAAAATCTATAACCTCCTCTTCTAACCCATACGGCAATGGAGGTTCAAGTAAAAAAATAGTTCAAGAATTAGAATCTCTTTCATTAGACAATATTCTTTTTAAAGAATTCAATGATATTGAAATATGAAAATTTTATTCATTGGCTCAGTAGATTTTTCTGCTCAAGCATTAGAGAAATTAATAAGTTTAGATGCAAATATAGTAGGTATCTGTACGCTGGAGAAATCCTCTTTTAATTCTGACTTCTTTGATTTATCCCACATAGCAAAAAAAAATGGAATACCTTTTCAATATTCAGATGATATTAACTCAAAAGTTAGTTTGGATTGGATAAAGTCTTTGTCTCCCGACATCATTTTTTGTTTCGGGTGGTCAAGATTATTAAAAGCTGAATTGCTCAATGTCCCTTCTATGGGAGTTTTAGGTTTTCATCCCGCATTATTGCCACAAAACCGAGGTAGACATCCTATAATTTGGTCATTAGCCTTAGGTTTAAGTAAAACCGGTTCAACTTTTTTCTTTATGGATGAGGGTGCGGATTCAGGTGATATTCTTTCTCAAAAAGAAATAGAAATATCTAGGGAAGACGATTCTTCTGCTTTATACGCTAAAATATCTTCAACTGCACTTCATCAGATTGAAGAATTTTTGCCTGAATTAATTGAAGGTAAGGTTAACAAAATTCCTCAAAATCATTCTCTTGCTAATTATTGGAGAAAGCGAGACTCTGATGATGGAAGAATAGATTGGAGAATGACTTCTAATAATATTTTAAACTTAGTTAAGGCCCTAAATAAGCCTTATCCCGGAGCACACTTCGTATATAATAATTTACCTGTGAAAGTTTTTCATCTTGAAATTCTAAACTTTGAACTTAAAAATGTAGAACCAGGAAAAATCATTTCAAGAGATGAAAATAGTCTTGATATAAAATCAGGAGATGGAGCCGTAAGAATATTATTAGCCTCTAACCTAGAAATAAAATCTGGAGATTATCTAAATTGAATACTTTGATTATTGCTCCTCATCCTGACGATGAATTGCTAGGGTGTGGGGGGACTCTGTTAAAACTAAAAAGTGAAGGACACAAGATAGGTATTTTAGTTATGACAAGAGCTTCAGCCATTTCGGGTTGGAACGAGGACAGAATTATTAAGAGAGAAGAAGAAATTCTAGAGGTAAGTTCAAATTTAGGCGTAGCAGAAAACAATCTTTATAGATTAAATTACGAAACTTCTAGGCTAGATGAAGTTCCTCTTGGAGAGCTTGTTAATTCAATATCTGAAGTCATTAAAGATTTCTGTCCAAACCTCCTCTTGATCCCACATCTATCCGACGCTCATAGTGATCACAGGATTACAATAAATGCGGCAATATCGTCTTCAAAATGGTTCAGAAATAACAACTTGTATAGAATTTTATCGTATGAAACTCCTTCAGAGACAGGTTTTAATCTAAACAAAAGTAATCCTTTTAACCCAAATGTTTTTTATGACATTTCTAATTTTCTCCAAGAGAAAATGAACCTATTAAAAATTTATGAATCAGAATTAGGTAAGTTTCCTTTCCCGAGAAGCTTGGAAGCCGTAGAAGTGCTAGCAAGATATAGAGGAACTCACTCAGGACATGAAGCCTCTGAGGCCTTTGAATTAGTCTTTGAGAGAAATAAATAGATGTATGATTTATACTGGGACAATACAATTCTAGACGAAAATGGAACAATAAAAGATGCTATAAAGGTTCTTAATAATTCTGGTAAGAGAATTGTTTTAGTTTGCACTGATAAGAAAAGATTAGTCGGAACAGTTTCAGATGGAGATATAAGAAGAGGTCTGGTGAGCGGTATAGATATTGATTCACCCGTAACAGAAATTACAAAAAGAGATGCAATAACGGCATCCATCAAATCTGAAGAAAACTCTCTTATAAGTCTTATGGATTCAAAAGAGATCCTACAACTTCCATTAATAGATGATTCTTTTATAGTTGCTGGGCTGTATCTTAGATCTTTTTCTAGTAGTCCAAATCCAATTGAGAATCCAATAGTTATAATGGCGGGTGGTCTAGGTAAGAGGTTGATGCCTAGAACAGAAAACTGTCCTAAGCCTATGTTGGAAGTAAGGGGTAAGCCTATACTGCAACATATAATAGAATCAGCAAAGAATTCTGGATTTAAGAATTTTATTATTTCATTAAATTATTTAGGCCATATGATCGAAGACTTTTTTGGTGATGGACAGAGCTTCGGCATAAATATAACTTATGTCACAGAAGAAGACCCTCTAGGAACTGCAGGTGCTCTTTCTCTAATAAATCCTGTTCCAAGTGTGCCTATAATTGTAGCTAACGGAGATTTAATTTCTGATATAGATTTTGGTGATTTATTAAACTTTCATTTACAAAATAATGCCATTGCGTCTATGGCTGTAAGGGTTTTTGAAAACAAACAAAACTTCGGAGTAGTAAGGACAGAGGGTATCAATATTATTGGTTTTGAGGAGAAACCTGTTATTAAAACTAAAGTTAATGCAGGGGTTTACGCACTTAATCCTGAAGCTCTTTTAGCTATGGAATATAATACAAGGTGCGATATGCCTTCTTTGTTTACAAAACTTCAAAAAAGAAATAACAAAACCTTGGCTTACTTAATATACGAATCCTGGACCGACGTAGGTAGAGAAGATGATTACCTTAAAGTAAATAGAATTAAATAAACAAATCAAAAAATTAAATAATGAATAAAATACATTACCCATCTCAAATTGAATTAAGTGATTTTAGTAAAGATTCTTCAGAGCTAAAAGTTCTCTATGGCCTTCCGAGCGAAGTCCAGTATTGTAAGAGTTGTGTTATCTCTAATCAAAGACCTAATTCTTCTGTAGAACATAAACATACAAAAGATTCTAAGAAAAAAACAATAAATTTTGATGAAAATGGTATCTGTGATGCGTGCAATTTTTCTATACAGAAGAAATCTAATATTGATTGGGACCAGAGAGAAAGAGAGCTTGTAGAATTATGTGATAGATATAGGAAGACGGATGGTTCATATGATTGTCTCGTTCCAGGCTCTGGAGGAAAAGACAGCTTTTATGCTTCTCATATTTTAAAGTATAAATATGGAATGCATCCCCTAACAGTGACATGGGCTCCAAACATATATACTGAATGGGGATGGAAAAACTTCCAATCTTGGATACATGCGGGCCATGATAACTATTTGATGACGCCAAATGGAAGAACTCATAGGCTTTTAACAAGACTCTCTACGGAACTTTTGTTTCATCCATTTCAAGCCTTCTTTTTTGGACAAAAGGCCCTCGCCCCTAAAATGTCAATTTTATTTGATATTCCTCTGGTTTTTTATGGAGAAAATGAAGCTGAATATGGTAATCCAATTGCCGACACAGAATCAGCTAAAAGAGATTGGTCTTATTTCACGGAACAAAACCAATCTAATATTCATCTAGGTGGAGTAGCTATTTCTGATCTAAAAGAGCAATTTGGTCTTCAACAAAATGATCTAGATCCTTACTTACCTGCTGATCCAAATAAAATTGAAGAGAAAAATGTAGATGTTCATTACTTAGGCTATTATCTGAAGTGGCATCCACAATCTTGTTATTATTATTCAGTTGACCATGGAGGTTTTGAGGCTTCTCCGGAAAGAACGTCAGGTACTTATTCAAAATATAATAGCATTGATGACAAAATAGACGATTTTCATTACTTTACAACAGGAATAAAATTTGGAATTGGCAGAGCTACCTACGATGCGTCTCAAGAAATTAGATCTGGAGATATTGATAGAGAAGAAGGAGTTGCCTTAGTCAATAGGTTTGATCATGAATACCCCAATAGATGGCTTGATGAGCTTTTAAGTTACTTGAGTTTACCGGAGAAAGAATTTCCGGTTGCGAGTCAGATGTTTGAAGAATCTATTTTAAATAGAGACTATTTTAATACTCTTGCAGACAATGCAAGATCACCACATTTATGGATTTATGAAAATGGTAATTGGAGCATTCGTAATAAATTAATCTAATAATTCTTTCATGAGAAATATAAGGCTTATAGCCAGATTGGATATAAAGGGTCCTCACTTAATAAAAGGTGTGCATCTTGAAGGTTTAAGGAAGATTGGAAATCCTCAAGAACATGCTTATAAGTATTATGAAGAAGGTATTGATGAGATTATATACATGGATACTGTTGCGAGCCTTTATGGTAGAAACCACCTAGGTGATTTAATAGAAGATGCGGCTAGGGATATTTTTGTTCCATTGACTGTAGGGGGGGGCATTAGATCTCCTGAGGATGTTGAAAATTTGCTTAACAGAGGAGCAGACAAGATAGCTATTAATACTTCGGCTATTGCAGATCCTGGTTTAATAACCCAGATCGCTAAGAAATTTGGCAGTCAATGCGTAGTTCTTTCAATAGAAGCAAAGAAAGTAGATAATTCCTGGGAGGCCTACACAGATAATGGCAGGGAGAGATCTGGTATTCAGGTTATTGATTGGGTCAAAAAAGGAATTGATTTAGGCGCTGGGGAGGTTTTACTCACTTCGATAGATCAAGATGGTACTGAAAAAGGTTTTGATGTGGATCTAATAGAGAGGATTACAGATTTTGCGAATGTTCCTGTAATTGCTAGTGGTGGTTTAGGTTCTAAGCAAGATTTCATAGATGTTGTTGAAATGGGAAAAGCAGATGCTGTTGCAGTTGGAAAGGCCCTGCATTATGAAAGGATAAGTATTTCTGATCTGAAGAATAACCTTAATAAAAATATAAAGGTAAGACCTGTTGAATAATCTAGAAGTAGTAATAGTAGATTATGGTATTGGCAATATTCTTAGCGTTAAAAGAGGATTAGAGATGTTTGATGTAACCGTTAAGGTCTCTTCGGACAAGAATGTAATTTTAAATGCTGACAGAGTTGTATTGCCCGGCGTAGGAGCTTTTGCAAATGCGATGGAAAGACTTCAAAATCTTAAGCTAGTTGAGGTTGTTCGCTCGGTTCATGAAAAACAAATTCCTTTATTAGGAATTTGTCTGGGAATGCAAATTCTTTTTGATCAAAGCGAAGAATTTGGAAATTATGATGGACTGGGCATAATTCCAGGAACAGTAAGGTCTATGAGTAATAAAGAGCAAAAAAATATCAAAGTACCTCACATAGGCTGGACTCAATTAAATGCAAGATCTCTAGAGAATAGTTTTGCTAAGAAAATCCTTCACACTATAACGGAAGAAGACTATTTTTATTTTGTACACTCTTATATGGGTATGCCAGATTTTAAAGACCACTTACTAGCGACTTGCTCATATGGAAATTTAAATATTCCTGCAATAGTAGGAAGAGATTCAACAATTGGATGTCAATTTCACCCTGAAAAAAGTGGCAGACATGGATTAAAAATATTAAAAGAATTTTGTAATGTCAAATAAGATCCTCATAGTTGGACTAGGAAGCATAGGCAAGAGACATCTTAAAATATTGAAGATAATTAAACCTAAAGCAAAAATTGCTATTTTGAGTCACAAAGAAAAAGAGCTCCATAAAGCCAGTGCTCTAGAGACCTTTTATGACATTGATAAAGCTATATCCTTTGAACCAGATTCAGCCTTAATATGCAATCCCTCTGCATTGCATCTTTCTATAGCCAAAGAACTGCTAAAAAATGATATTGATCTATTCATAGAAAAGCCATTATCCAACAATATACAAGAAGCTATGGAATTTGAAATTTTGGTTAATAGATCAAAGATTTTAGTGCAAGTAGGTTACAACTTGCGTTTCACTAAATCCATGCAGCTAATTAAGGAACTGTTAGACAAACAAAAAATAGGCAGGATTTTATCTTTTAGATCTGAAGTTGGAAGCTATTTACCCGATTGGAGAAAGACAGGCGACTATAGGGAGCAGGTTTCCGCAAAAAAAGAGTTAGGTGGAGGAGTTTTGCTCGAGCTAAGTCACGAAATAGATTATCTGCTATGGTTATTTGGCAAACCCGCATGGCTTAATGCCAATATTTCTAAACAGAGCCAATTAAGTATTGATGTTGAAGATAATGTAAACTTAATGCTTTCTTTTAAAAAACAAAATATAAATGGAAGCTTAAATATGGATTTTTATAGAAGAGATCCAACTAGAAATTTAACTATTATTGGAACTGCTGGTTCAATTAAATGGGATGGCATAAAAGGAATTGTTTCTATGTTTAGGCCTGAAACAGACTGGAATACATTAAAAACTTTTGAGAATGAGATCAATAATTCATATGAAGATCAGCTTTTAAGTTTCTTTAATTCAATCAAGGAAAAAAAAGAAACTTTAGTTACTTTAGCTGACGGAATTGGTACCCTCAAAGTTATAGAGGCTGCTAAAGAATCAAATAGCCTAGGCAAGAAGGTGCATTTATAATGAATCCTGCGTTTATTTTTGCAAGAGGAGGCTCTAAAGGTCTTAAGGAAAAGAACATTAAAGAATTCTATGGAAAGCCATTAATTGCTTGGACTATAGAATTGGCAAAAAAAATAGATTATGTAGATAGAGTTATTGTCTCCACTGATTGCGAAAATATTAAAGAAGTCTCCATAGCTTTTGGTGCGGAAGTTCCATTCCTGAGACCGAAAGAATTATCTGAAGATAATTCTCCTGAGTGGGGAGCTTGGCAGCATGCTATAGAGTTTATTTCTAATGAAAGTGGAAAATTACAAGAAACCTTCATCTCTCTACCAGTAACAGCCCCACTAAGAAAGAGAGAAGATGTGGAAAGATGCATAAATATGTTTAAGGATGCTAGCTGTGATATTGTTATAACAGCATCTGAATCATCCAGAAATCCTTATTTTAATATGATAAAAATTAATGAATACGGTAATGCACAGATTGCGATAAATGGAGATGATAAAATTTATAATAGGCAAGAGGCACCTATTACATATGATATTTCAACTATAGCTTACGTGGCTAAACCGAGTTTTATTATGAACTCCAGCAATATCTTTGAAGGAAATGTAAAGGTTGTGACTATTCCTGCAGAGCGATCATCAGACATAGACACGCTCCATGATTTTGAAGTAGCAGAATTCCTATTTGAAAGACTAAGTTTAAATGAACAGTATTGATAAGATCCTTAGATTGGATAAAAGAATAGCGTTGGTTACCGGTGCAGCTGGAAATTTAGGGAGAATGATTGCGACCACACTTGCAGAGCAAGGTGCAGAGCTCATTTTAGTAGATTTACCTTCTGCAGATTTTAGTAGTCTTGAAAATGACTTATCTAGAATTAATAATATACAACACGAAATATTGCCTTGTGATTTATCTTCTGACGTTTCAAGAAAAAAACTAAAGGAACGCGTATTAGAAAAAGGCTCCCTCAGTGTTTTGGTCAACAATGCTGCATATGTAGGGTCTTCAAATCTTGAGGGTTATAATGTTCCTTTCCATTCTCAAACCACAAAGGCTATGAGGGAGGCTTTCGAGGTGAATTTAATTGCTGTCTTTGAATTATGTAGAGATTTAACCCCAGTGCTGGACCAGTCAATTAATCCTTCTATTATTAATATAGGATCCATACATGCTGATAATTCTCCTAATTGGAGTCTCTATAAGGATACAGGTATCTTTAATCCCATAGCTTATTCTATTTCCAAAGCAGGAGTTGTACAGCTGACTAGATGGTTGGCAACGACAATCTCCCCCCAGATAAGAGTAAATGTTATATCGCCCGGAGGTATAGAGAGAAATCAATCAGATGAGTTTATTGAAAAGTATTCAGATATGACTCCACTAAAGAGAATGGCTAAAGAAGAAGATATTAAAGGCGCTATTGTTTTTTTATCAAGTGATCTTTCATTATACGTCACAGGACAGAACATAAAGGTCGATGGAGGTTACGGACTCTAAATAAAAATTATGGATTATGAATCTCCAGTTTTTAATAGAAAATTAGATTTAATTGATAAAATTCTTTTTATAGACGGCACTTCTGGTTCAGGTAAATCGTTGATCAACTCTATAGTTTCTTCCATAGAAGACGTTGAATTGCCAATATGGGATGCTTTGTACGAACACTTATCCTGTACTTATGAGTTTAATCAACTAAACAGGAATACAGCCCAAGCATTATTAACAACATTTTCAGAAAATAGACTATATGATTCTTATTTAGGAAGACATACAAACTTTAGATATAAAGATGGCTCAAGTGTTTTTCATAATTCTAGACCTTTAAGGAATATTTTAAAAATTTTTAAAGAAGATAAAGAATTTATCTCAAAAGATATAAAAGAAAAGAAAATAATTCTATCCATTGGGTCGCACCATTTAATGTCATTTCCTTCTCTAGTTATCGACACTTTCCAAGAAAAATTAAGAATCATAGAGATGACAAGGCATCCGGCGTCAGTTATAAAATTTTGGATAGAAAGAAATTGGGGCAGCAGAATGGGCATAGATCCTAAAGACTTTACTTTATGGATAAAGTACAAGGAAGATAGCTTGCCCTGGTTTGCTGCTAATAATGAAGAGCCTTATCTTAAAATGAATAAATTTGAAAAAATGATCAACGGATTAAATTGGATAAATAATTACAGATTGGATGGTATGAAAAAATTTGAAAATATAATAGATAAAGTTTTACTCCAAATAGAATTTGAAAAATTTTGTATAAATCCAAGAAATGAGATCTCAAAGATTGAAAGATTTTTAGATAAATCATCTGGTAAAGATTTATCAAAGCTACTAAAGAAAGAAAGAGTACCAAGAGAGCTAGATATGAAAATATTATCAAATGAGAAAGAAGAAATTCTTAGACTAGACATAGATGATCGGACTAAAAATATATTTCTTCAACTTTGTAAACTTTATGAAGAGAAAGCAGGCTTTAAGATATGAACTCATTACCATGTATATGCTGCTCTTCTGAAGCAAACTCAAGAGAAGTGACCCTAAGAAATGGAGAGATGGACGATTTATACTTTTGTCCGAATTGTGGCTTTGAGTTTTTTTCAGAATTACTAGATCAGCATATTAAAGAAGATACTTTTGAGAATGCCAGACTTGCCTCCGCAGGCTTAGAAATACCACAAGAAGAAGAGGATTTTAACAATGGATATGCTCAATCAGAAGAATACACAACTAGACATATAAAGAAAACTCAATCGAATTTCAATGTATTAGAGATAGGTTGTTCGTCTGGTTACTTTCTTAAAAGAGTAATGGATCTAAAGCAAGCTATCTCGTGTGAAGGTTTAGAATTAAATCCTTATAGGGCTTCCAGGACAAGAGATAGATTAGACATTCCTTGTTACGAAAGTATAGACGAGATACCGAAAGATAGATCATATAGATTTATATTTATGTTTTATGTTTTGGAGTATATTCCCGAACCTATATCTTATATCAAGAATCTAATTGAAATGTTATCTCATGATGGGAAATTAGTTATTTATACCCCTAACCAGAAAGATGTTCTAAAAGATATCTGGGAAATAGAAGAATTTAAAAATTTCTTCTATGAAAGGCAGTCTCTTAATTACTTTACTACAAAGTCGATACAGGAATTATGTAAGAATATAGATAACGAAGAAGTAAGCTACAAAATAACAACACATCAAGCCTATAGCCCCTTTAATCATTTAAGATGGTTCTTTGAAAGAAAGCCAAAATCTACTGGAATTGTAGGAGGAGATAGCATAAACCATGAGCTGATTGATCTTATGTCTAAGGAACCAACTTTTTCTGGTGATATTGGTCGTTTGCTAGAAAAATTTGACCAAGACTATAAAAATATTCTAGAAGATAATGCATTTGGTAATAGAATTTTACTTGAAATTGATAAATACCAATAGACCTATAACCTCTTTATCATTAAAAATAAAACTATATAATGCCAAATCCATAAAGAGGCAGTTATGAATAAATATAAATTACTAGAGGATTTAAGTGAGTTAGAAAAAATTGAAGTAGCAGATTTGATTCAATTCACAAAAAAACTTGATTATGACAATGAAGAGATACACCTGAATATTAACTCTGAAATTGAGCTAAATACCAGAACCATTTCTTGCAGAAAAGAACCGGAAGTGGTTGATTGGATCGAAGAAAACTTCAAAACTATGCCTGAACCAGTTTTCTATGACATCGGTGCAAATATCGGCGCATACTCAATGGTCGCATCTAAATTCTGTAAACAAGATATAACTGTTTATAGCTTCGAACCTTCTTTTCTAAATTTTTATCAGCTGAACAGAAACATCATTTTAAATGATTGCGAATCTAGTATTATCCCTCTAAATATTGCTTTATCTTCAGAAAATGCATTAGGCGAATTCAATTTTAGTGATCTAAATACTGGAAGTGCTGCTCATGCTTTTGGTGCTGCTATTGACGAAACAGGAGAGGAGTTTAAACCCTCAAAGGTAAGTATGATGCATTGTTATAGACTTGATGATCTTGTCTCTACATTCAATTTC
>Ga0055584_100002812_pt1 | contig 17256 bp, 15 predicted proteins | sample OSDHelmetaG_FD_58716 | JGI IMG/M metagenome (GOLD analysis project Ga0055584, IMG submission 58716) | Pelagic marine sediment microbial communities from the LTER site Helgoland, North Sea, for post-phytoplankton bloom and carbon turnover... | ecosystem: Environmental > Aquatic > Marine >... | reverse complement strand
GCGAGCAAAGGACACAGACCCAGAAGCTGAACCAGTCCCGGGTTGTCATACCAGAGTCCGGACTTGAATCGACCGAGAAGTGAGACGGCCATCAGCTGTTTTCCTCTTTGTCGCTGTCTTCGCCCTCAGCCGGGGCTGCGAAAACGCCATCGCGATTCGCCTCGAACCAGGTCAGCGTTTCCCTGATCGCCTTGATGACAGAGCGCGGTGTTACCGATGCGCCCGTCAACTGGTCGAACTGCCCACCGTCGCCCCTGATAGCCCATCTGGCGGCTTCGGGGTCCCTGAGAGAGCGCCCGTCGAACTGCAATACCCAATCCGATTTCGTTGTCTCAATCCTGTCCCCGAGGCCGGGTGTCTCTCTATGTTCCAGAACGCGGACCCCGGTGACAGTGCCGTCCATCGTCACACCGATCAGCAATCGTATGGGTCCTGCGTATCCGTCTCTCGCCGACACGACGAAAAGCGCCGCAACGGGCTCTTCGCCCGCGTACACGCGATACACAATCGCGGCATCGGACCCCGGCAGATCGTGCGGTGGCGGGATTGTGATCATCGATTCTGTGACGGAGCTGTCGAAGAACAGACCGGCAAGTGCAGGCTGCAAACTGCGCTCCAGCCACTCTTTCTCGTTCGTTGCAATACGGTCCGCAGTGAACTGCCACGTGAGCGCCACCAGGGATGTGCAAAACGCCGCGATGATCGCGAGTGTGACGCCGCTTTTCCAGACCGGTCGATCAGTCAACTGTGCCACCACTGCGTCCCCGACCCTCGCTATGGCCGATGATATGCGGTCGAGTGAGATAGTCGATCGCTGGAACGGCCATATTCATCAATAGCACCGCAAAGGCCACGCCGTCGGCATAACTGCCCCAACGACGAATACAGTAAATCAGGAAACCGATTCCTATTCCGTAGATCAAACGCCCCCTGGGGCTGGTCGCCGCGGTTACAGGGTCAGTAGCGATGAAAAACGCGCAGAGAATTGTCGCGCCGCCGAACAGGTGAAATCCTGGACTCGCGTGTGAGCCCGGCTCAACCATGTACATGATCGTCGCCGGCAGAAGCAGTCCGATTCCGACGCCGACCGGAATTTGCCAGCGAATAATTTTCTTGATAAGTAACCAGAATCCCCCGAAGGCGAGGAAGTTGCCGATCCACTCCCAGCCACGGCCGCCAAAGTCGCCCATGATCGGAATGGAACGAATTTCCGCTACGGTGCGGGCATTGTTCAGGCCGGACTTCATAACGTCCAGCGGCGTAGCGCGACTGATGGCGTCTACCGCGATCGCATCGGGCAACGATCCGGTCAGCGTAAACTTGAGCGTCTGGAGAATGGTCAGATGCTGGTAGTCGAGGTCGCCCATACTGGGCGCTACCCATAGGTTCAGGTGCATCGGAAACGCGACCAGAATGACAACGTAGCCTGCCATTGCCGGATTGAAGATATTGAAGCCGAGGCCACCGTACAAGTGCTTTGCGACGACAACGGCGAACAGTGCCCCGGTCGCCGTTACCCACCACGGCGTCAATGAGGGCAGGGCAAATGCGAGCAGGGCGGCTGTAACCAGCGCGCTGTAGTCGGTAAGACCGGTTTCTGGCCTGCGACTGCGCAGGCTGAGCATCATTGCTTCGCCCGCAGAGGCGAAAAATGCCGCAACCAGGAGGTTGAACAAGAAACCGGGACCGAAATACCAGACGTGCGCCATCGCCGCCGGCACCATCGCCGCCAGCACCTGAAGCATGATCGACGACACACCCACCTGGGGCGCGAGAAAGGGCGCTTCGCGACGTTGAAACTCCACTACTTGTCTTCCTCGTGCTTCTTCTTTTTGCGCTTCAGAATTTCGGCGATGGCGGATGGCCCAGCCTTTTTTGCCGATTCTTTCTGTTCGGACAATTCAGACGCTCTCTCGGTCTCTTCGCGTTCCAGGCGATCGTTACGAGCTTCAAAACGAAGCCGTGCGCGGGCTGCCCGGGCTTTTTCGTCAGCGAGCTCCCGGATCCGGCCTTTTGCAACGCGAAAGTCCGCTGTAAGCGGAATGTGGCTGGGACAGACGAGATCACAGCAACCACATTCGATGCAATCCATGAGACCGAAGTCACGCAATTTCTTTTCGTCGTCGGCGCAGGCATACCAGAACAACTGTTGCGGCAGTAGCTGCACCGGGCAGACCGATGCACAGTCGCCGCAGCGTATGCAGGGCAGCTCCGGTCCGATCGCCGGCGTTTCAGACATCACAAGTACACAGTTCGTCGCTTTTACGAGCGGCACACGGTCCGTGCTGACGGACTTGCCAGTCATAGGCCCACCGATAATGAGCTGTTGTGCTTTATCAGTGTACCCACCTGTAATCTCGATGATGTCGGCGATCGTCGTACCGATGCGCGCTCGAACATTAATCGGGTTGGCAACGCCGTCGCCCGTGATAGTCGTGACGCGAGATATCAAGGGTTCATTGTCGATGACCCAGGAGTGAATTGCTGCTGCTGTCCCGACGTTTTGCACCAGGCAACCAACATCCGAAGGCAGACCGCCGCTCGGAACCTCGCGGTTCGTCACTAGCTGCACGAGTTGGTCCTCACCGCCGGATGGATAAATAGTCGGAACCTGTTTCAGGACGATTCTATCGTCGCTGATTTCGCCAAGGACATCCCCCAGCTTTTGGATCGCATCCGGTTTGTCACTTTCGACAACCAGAAAGCACACGTCGATCTGCAGCGCATGCATGAGAATCTGGGCGCCGCTGATAATTTCACCGGCGCGCTCGCGCATGAGCATGTCATCGCAGCTGATGTACGACTCGCATTCGACACCGTTCAGCAACAGATGATCGATTTCGCAGGTTCTCGCCTGCATGAGCTTTTGTGCCGTCGGAAACACCGCTCCACCCAGGCCAACAATCCCGCCCTGCAGGATCTTGCGGAGCACATCGGGGGCCTCCAAACGGGTGAAGTTGGGCGGTGCATCGGCTCTCGCTATGGCTTCATCTTTGCCGTCACATTCGATCACGATGCAGGGTGCCGTATCGCCATAGCGCCGCGATACTGGCCAGGGTTCGATAGCGATCACTTTTCCTGAAGAAGAGGCATGCACGGGTGCACCGAGCGTCCCCTCGGATTCGGCAATCAGCTGTCCCTTCAAAACACGTTCACCGATACCGACAATTGGCTGAGCCGGATCGCCAACATGCTGCGTTATCGGCAAAATGAGCTGAGACGGTACCGGTATGTCCAGGATCGCACTTCGGGTTGAGTCAGCTTTGTGGCCGGGCAGGCGCAGACCACCGTGCAGCGTGCCAAGGTCATAGGTCGGCGCGCTCATCCGAGCGGTCTCATGCTGATGCAGTCAACCGGGCAGGGCGCAACACACAACTCACAGCCCGTGCACTCACTTTCGATGATGGTGTGCATCAGTTGATGTGCTCCGACGATCGCATCGACAGGACAGGCCTTGAGACAATGTGTGCAACCGATACACAGTGCCTCGTCGATAACGGCCACCGCGGGCGTTGCGGCTTCGGCAAGTGGAATAAGCTCCCGACCGAGCAAATCGGCAAGACGTCGCACCGTGTCTTCGCCGCCCGGCGGGCAAAGATTGATGGCCGCCTGACCCTCGACAACGGCGGCGGCGTAAGGGCGACACCCCGGATAGCCGCACTGCGCGCATTGTGTTTGTGGAAGAAGATCATTGACTTGTTCCACGAGGTCGCTGTCGCTGGACGGAAGTCGTCGAGACGCGAAACTGAGGCCAACGCCCGCAATAAGGGCGATGGCGGTGATTGTTAGAACGGCAGTCAACATAGCGTGCGATCAAGGCCTTGCCATACCGGAAAAACCCATGAACGCGAGTGACATGATGCCCGCGGTCATTAGGGCAATAGCCGTGCCGCGAAAAGGTGCCGGAATGTCGGCCGCTTCAATGCGTTCACGCATCGCTGCGAACATGACCAGAACGAGAGCAAAACCGAGTGAGGCACCGAAACCGAAGAAAATCGACTGTACGAAGCCCTTCGATTCCTGCACGTTCAAGAGCGCAACACCAAGCACCGCACAGTTCGTCGCAATAAGTGGAATGTAGATGCCGAGAACCTGGTCGAGCAATGGGCTCAATCGCCGCACCATGATCTCGGTGAACTGGACGCTGGCGGCTATGACGAGTATGAAGCTGATCGTCCGCAGGTACTCGAGCTGCAGCGGCACGAGAATGTACTCGTGTAGCAAATAGGCGGTTGCGGAGGACAAGGTCAGCACGAAACCTGTCGCCAGTGACATTCCGGTTGCCGCTTCGAGATTGCGTGAAACGCCCAGAAACGGGCACAGACCCAAAAACCGGACCAACACGAAGTTGTTGACCAGTACGGTACTGATAAGAATGACGATGAGTTCGGTCATTCCGCTATTGTAGGGATTACTTGACGCGCATGCCCGGTTTTGCGCCGGCATCGGGTGAGAGCAGGAAAATGTCTTCGCCACCTGGCCCCGCCGCAAGCACCATGCCCTCGGATACGCCAAAACGCATCTTCCGTGGCGCGAGGTTGGCGACTACGATGACATGGCGACCGACCAGGCTCTCCGGCTCGTAGGCTGCCTTGATGCCGGCGAAAACAGTGCGACTTGACTCGCCGACGTTGAGCGTCAGCCCGAGTAACTTATCGGCACCTTCGACCGATTCCGCTTTTTCAATGCGCGCGATTCGAAGGTCAACCTTCATGAAATCGTCGATGCTGATCGTATCGTCATCGCGTTCGGTTTCTGCCACGGGGCTACTCTCCTGAGATTGTTCGACAATGCGTTGGACCTGTTCGGCTTCGACACGCGTCAATAGTGGTTTGAACCTGGCGACCGTCGTGCCCAATAGTGGCGTCGACGCGTCCTGCCAGTTCCAGGCATCTTCTTTGAGAAACTCGCGTGCGTCTTTCGCGACGTCCGGAATTACGGGCGCGAGGTAAATCATCAGGCTGCGAAACATGTTGAGGCCCTGTGTGCAGACCGATTGAACGTCGGCAATCCGCTCCTCGTCCTTGATCATGATCCACGGCTTGTTCTCGTCAATATAGCGATTTGCCTTATCAGCGAGCGCCATGACGTTTCTCATCGCCTTTGAATACTCTCGCCGTTCGTAATGTCCGGCTACGGAAGCCGAGGCATCGGCAAACTCTGCAAACAGATCCGGGTCCGGCAATGCTTCCGATAGCTTCCCGTCGAATCTCTTGCTGATGAAGCCGGCACAGCGACTCGCGATATTGATGAGTTTTCCGATCAGGTCCGAATTCACCCTCGCAACAAAGTCTTCGAGATTGAGATCGATGTCTTCGATCGTCGGCCCGAGCTTTGCGGCATAGTAGTAACGCAGGAATGCCGGGCTGAGATTGTCTAGGTACGTACGCGCCATAATGAATGTGCCGCGAGACTTCGACATCTTTTGACCGTTCACCGTCAGGAAGCCGTGCGCGTACACGCTGGTCGGCGTTCTGAAGCCTGCGCCTTTCAAAACGGCGGGCCAGAACAAAGTATGAAAATACATAATGTCTTTGCCGATGAAGTGATAAACCTCGGCATCGCTGTCGGCATTCCAGTAGGCATCAAAATCCAGGCTGTCGTCACGAGCACACAAATTTCTGAAGCTCGCCATGTAGCCGATTGGCGCATCAAGCCAGACATAGAAGTACTTGTCTTCGGTGTCCGGAATCCTGAATCCAAAGTAGGGTGCATCGCGTGAGATGTCCCAGTCCTGCAAACCCACATCAAACCATTCGTTGAGTTTGGCGACGACGTTCTTGTCGAGCGTGGCCTCACTCATCCATTGACGGAGCCGATCTTCGTGCTCGCTAAGCTTGAAGAAGTAATGTTCGGATTCACGCTTGACGGGCGTGGTTCCGGAAAGCACTGACACCGGATCGATAAGACTCTCCGGCGTATTGGTCGTGCCGCAAACTTCGCACGCGTCACCTGGCTGGTCGTCGCTCTTGCATCGGGGACAGGTACCACGGACGAATCGATCGGGAAGAAACATGCCTTCCTTCTCGTCGTAGGACTGCTCTATTGTTCGGGTAAAGATGTCTCCGGACTCGCGCAGGCGTGTGTAGATTTCTACAATTTGCTGTTCGTTTTCCGGGGAATGGGTTGAATGAAAATTATCAAAATCAACGCCGAATTCTGCAAAGTCTCGGACGAAGTCAGCCGATATTGTTTCAGTGAGCTCTTCGGGCGATATTCCGAGTTCCCGTGCTTTGAGCATGATCGGCGTGCCGTGCGAATCGGACGCGCAAACGTAGGTGCAGCGGTGGCCACGAAGCTTTTGAAATCGCACCCAGATATCGGTTTGAATGTACTCAACCATATGGCCCATATGGATCGGCCCATTGGCATAGGGCAGGGCGCTGGTGACGAGGATTTCTCTTTGTTTTTCAGGCATTTTCGGTGCTAATCGCGTAGCTCGGACTCATTGTCAGTTGGCGCGATTATGCCACGGTCAGCGAGATTTATTCGATGTCTTTGTGCTTCTCAAACAAATGCTTGTTGTTGGCCTGTTGATAGGCCTCTTCCTCGGTTACCTTGCCGGCTTCAACCAGGTCCAACAAAGCGTTGTCCATCGTCTTCATGCCAAGGCGTCCTCCACTTTGAATTGCGGTTTCGAGCTGATCGAGTTTTCCCTGGCGAATAAGGTTCGCTACGGCCGGCGTATTGAGCATAACCTCGAGAGCGGCAGCTCGTCCCGGCTTGTCGCAGGTGGGCAATAGCTGTTGTGAGACGACACCGCGCAGCGAAGTGGAGATCATCGTTCGGATGTGGTTCTGTTTGTCGGCAGGAAATGAATTGATGATGCGATCAACCGTTTGCGCCGCACCATTGGTGTGCAAGGTGCCCATGACGAGAATACCCATTTCAGCAGCGGTCACTGCAATACTGATGGTTTCAAGATCGCGCATTTCGCCAACCAGAATGACGTCGGGATCCTCACGTAAAGCTGAGTGCAATGCTTCGGCAAAACCGGTGGTGTGGACACCAATCTCTCGCTGACTGATCAGGCAGCCCTTCGACGTATGTACGAATTCAATTGGGTCTTCGATCGTCAGGATGTGACCCTTCATGCGCCGATTCATTTCGTCAATCATGGCGGCAAGCGTTGTTGATTTTCCCGATCCGGTTTTGCCGGTGACGAGGATCATTCCCTGGGTATGACGGCACAACGCGCGCACAACATCGGGCATGTCGAGATCATCCAGCGTCATAGCCTCCGACGGAATAGCACGAAAGATTCCACCGATTCCGTTGAGGTGTCGGAAAACGTTGACGCGGAAGCGAGAGACACCCTTGATTTCGTAGGCAAAGTCGGCCGCATCGTTGGCCTCGAACGTCCTCTTCGTCGCGCTATCCATGATCTCGGTCATTGCTTCCGAGACGGTTTCGATAGTCAGTACTTCATCCATGATCGCGGCCAGGTTGCCGTGAACCCGCGCCCGTACCGGGTCTCCCGATATGAAGTGCAGGTCCGAGGCGTTTTGCCCAAGCGTTTCTTGCAGATACTTGTCGATCTTCATGATGTCGTCATGCCTTACTGCACGTCTGCATTTTCGAGGACCGGAACAAGGTCGGTATCGGTCACGTATCGCTGGAACTTCTTCTTGTCATTCGCGAAGCGTATGGCGTCATCGGGGTCAATCTCTTTTGCAGCAATAGCATCGAGCAAGGTCTGGTCCATGACCTGCATTCCGGCGTCCTTGCCTGTCTGGAGCTGCGACGATATCTGGTGTGTTTGGTCCGTAGTAATCAGTTTCGCAATCGCTCGGTTATTGACGAGGATTTCCAGAATGGCCCGCCGACCGCGGCCATCCGGTGTCTTGACGAGAATCTGTGTAACAACGGCTTTAAGACTCATGGCCAGAAAACCCTTGGTTTGCTCACGCAGTTCGCCGGGCAGTGCGTCGATAATTCGATCGATCGTCTTAACGGCACCAGTGGTATGAAGCGTACCCAGAACGAGGTGGCCGGTTTCTGCGGCGGTCATTGCCATCGATATCGTTTCCGCATCGCGTAGCTCGCCCACCAGTATTACGTCCGGGTCCTCGCGCATGGCTGAGCGCACGCCATCGGCAAAACTGGTGACGTGAGTACCGACTTCGCGCTGAATAACCTGGCTTTCCTTGCTTGGGTGAACAAACTCAATAGGATCTTCGAGGCTGATGATGTTCAGCTTCCGTGTAGCATTCAAATGGTCAATCATCGCCGCCAGGGTCGTTGACTTACCGGTTCCGGTCGATCCTGTGACCAGCACCATGCCCTGGTGGTAATCACAGAACTTTTTCAGGATGGGCGGCATATTGAGCTGGTCGAGTGTCGGAACGTCGCCGGGGATAAATCGAAAGACAGCGCCAGGTCCGGTCGCCTTTCGAAATACATTGACACGAAAGCGGCCGCCTTCATCGGCGACATAGGAAAAGTCGAGGTCATGTCCCTGATCCAGCTGCTCTAGCTGGTTGGTAGTCAGAATTTCGCGAATATAGGCTTCAAGCTCGGTATCCGATAGTTCGCGAAACTTGATGGGCATGAGATCGCCATTCATGCGCAACATTGGCGGCACACCGACAGCCAAATGGATGTCCGAGCAGCCCTGGGCCAATCCGAGTTTCAAAAACGCATCAATTCGAGCCATAGCGAGTGTCAAATCTCCAGAGAATTCAGCGCTTCAGTCAACTCATTCATCGACTGAAAACGTTTTGTTTTATCGACCGACATAGCCTTGACGATAACACCGGCGTACTCGTCAGAAAGATCCGGGTTAATTTCCTGGCAGTGTTTCGCCTTGCCCTGCACGTGCTGGTACATGACGGACATATGATCGCCGCGACTGTATGGCGGAATGCCCGTGACCATTTCATACATGATCACGCCGATACTGTACACGTCAGCGGTTTCATCAACTTTCTTGCCGAGGATTTGTTCAGGTGCCATGTACTTCGGTGAGCCGATAACGTAACCGGTCTTGGTTAGCTGCGTATCGCCACTGCTGGCGGCGGCCGCAACACCGAAATCCACAATTTTAAGCAAGCCTTCACTATTGACGAGAATGTTCGCAGGCTTGAGGTCGCGATGGATAACCCCGGCCTGGTGCGCGACGGTCATGCCGGTCGCCATGTCTTTCGAATACTGAAGCGCCTTCGTCAATGACATTGGTTTACTGTCGGGTATTTCACCGGACAGGGTATGCGATGGGAAATACTCCATCGATATCGCGTAAGCGCCCTGCAGATGAAGGAAGTCGTAAATGCGAATTACGTTGCGGTGCGTGATTTTTCGTGAGTAGCGTAACTCGTGCACAAAACGTTTCATCATTTCTTCGTCAGCCGAAACGTTGGTGTTCAGGAACTTGAGGATCAATTGTTCATCGACAACCTCGTCTTCCATGAGCAGTACCGTACCGAATGCACCTTTACCGATTTTCTCAATGTATCGGTAGCGACCGTCGATTACGTCACCGGGTTCAAGTTGTGCGATATCGAGCACTGGGAGAGCCGTCGGTGCCGCCGTTGCTGCTGGTTCCGCGAGAGAGTCGGCGGCGATATCGGCGTCGGCATCGAGCACCACAGCCGCGCTTGCTTCCTTGGCTTCGCTGAGTAGTTTATCGAGTTCCTGGTTGTCCACCAACAGGGTTTTTGTATTGCCAGCGATCTTCTCGGCCCGAATATTCTGTTCAACGACAGTCTCCGAGTAGCGGTCGTCAAGCCCTTTCAGGGCGGTGAAAGCCGCCTCGATAAGAGTCGGCTCATCTGACTGCTGCGCCTTCCTCAGAACGCCGCGAACCGACTCGACGCTCGACTCATCAGAAAGAATAGCCAAAGCCTTTATGGCTTCCAGCTGAACTTCACGTTCCGGTCGCTGCAGCAGTGGCGCTATCTTTGCGATTTGTGAGTGATCGCCAAGTTTGGCCAGGGCTCTCACAACAACCGGGTCGGTCTTCGGATTGTCGCCCAGCATTGCTTCAATTCTCGGCAGAGCTTTTGGGCTGCCGATTTTGCAGAGCGCATCGACGGCTCGTTCACGAACCCACCAATCGGTATCTTCGGTCGCCTGCAGGAGGCCATCGACCGCGCGCTCGTCCTTGGTCGAGTTCAGTATTTCTATTGCCGTTCGTCGGATGTTCTCGTCGTCGGACTTGATCAAACTGACTACGGAGTCGACGACTTTGGGTCCGCCGATTTCAGCCAAAGCGTCGCCGGCTCGTGAGCGAACCCACCAATCGTCGTCACTGATGGCGCCAAGCAGGGTCTGCACTGAAGTTTCGCTGCCCACCTCATTGAGGACTTCGACGGCGGCGCGGCGTGTGTATTCGGATTCATCCTTGAGCGCGGGGATCAGGTGCTCAACGGTACTGGCATGATTCAGTTTGATCAGCACATCCACCGCTTTGTTCTGGACATCAAGATCGGTATCGAGCAACACTTCCGCGATTTTCTCGATGTTGACAACGCTCTTATTGCGTGACGCCAAAGCGGTAAGGGCGGCACTTTTGACCATCTTATTGGTGTCCTGAAGCTGCGCCTCGAACGCATTCGTGATCTCCTGCGTGTCGAATTTGGAAAGCAGTTGCAGGAGGTGAACCTTGATCATTGGATCTTTGCCACCCATTCGCGCGATCAGGTCCGGAACCATCCCCGGCTGGATTGTCTCCTGGATGATCCTGAATATGGCTGCCTTCTCTTTGGGCTCACATTCGTAAGCGTGTCGCAGCAATTCATGAACGCTCAGATCCAGCTTATGGACGCGCAAGATTTCGATGAGCGCCGGCTTCGACACTTCAGGGTCGTCAAAGAAATCGAGCAATCCGTTGGCGTTGTAATCAGTGCTGCTGGACAGCGCCCACGCCGTTCCGGATACCACACGTTCGTTACCGTCGGCCAGGCCCTCCTTGAAAAGGACCAGATTCTTGTCATTGGCGAGCGCTCCAAGGATATCGACCAATACCATGGTATGCGTTTTGTCCGACAGAGCGAGCGCGTCGATGATCTTGGGAATCATTTTGCTACTGGCGGTTTTTAACTTCTCGACCATTTTTTGGGCAGCCGGAGACGACGGATCGGGCTCACTGACGAGCCGTCCGAGAATCTGATCTGAGCGAAAGGTTGTGAGAAAACTCATTCCATTAGCCCAAATTTGCGTTTGTTTTGAGAATTACCAATCGTTCTCGCTCTTGCCCAAGCAAAACGGCTCGATTTATGACCTGTCTCCAAGCCGCAAATCGCTCCCATTACCGCCCACGGCGGCATTATGACACATAAGAACCCGTACATCGCCCGCCAATACTAGCTTCCAGACATCCCTCGGCTCCGTTACACTGTCGAAACGAATTTCCGGTCCCCCGGTTATTCATTCCTAAATTTTACCTAATGCCAGCCAGCGAAGTGTGACCGTGTCAACAGAAAAGAATGTGAATAAACTCCTCAATTCCATTGAGTTAGAGCCGATTGGGCACCCATTGAGTAAGATTGGTCGCGTACTGAGTGTCAATTGCAGTGACGACCGGGTGACCGCGGCGATCGAACTGGGAATCCCGGCCGACAGTTTGCTGCAGTCTGTTCGCGCGCAAATCGAGGCTGCCCTTCGGGAAGAGACCGGTGTCTCGACAATCGATGTCGAACTGTCGACAAAAATTTCCTCGCATGCGGTGCAGGGTAACCTGAAGCCGATTAAGGGCATCAAGAACGTTATTGCGATTGCGTCGGGCAAAGGCGGCGTTGGGAAATCAACGGTTGCGGTGAATATTGCGCTGGCCCTGTCGAGCGAGGGAGCTTCCGTCGGCATCCTGGATGCCGATATCTACGGGCCCAGTCAGCCGCATATGCTGGGTCTTAGCGGTGAGCAGCCCGTTAGCGAAGACGGCAAGACGATGCTGCCCTTGATGGGGCACGGTTTGCAGGTCAATTCGATCGGCTTCCTGGTCGACCCTGACCAACCGATGGTCTGGCGCGGTCCAATGGTGACGTCGGCCTTGAACCAACTCATGCACCAGACCAACTGGAACGATCTGGACTATCTGATTGTGGATATGCCGCCCGGTACCGGTGATATTCAACTCACCCTGTCGCAGAAGGTGCCTGTCTCCGGTGCGGTAATCGTTACAACACCGCAAAACATAGCGACACTTGACGCGCGCAAGGGTTTGGCGATGTTCAAGAAGGTCTCCATTCCTGTTCTCGGAGTCATCGAGAACATGAGCACGCATATTTGTTCGTCCTGTGGCCATGAAGAAGCCATTTTTGGTACAGGTGGCGCGGATCAGATGGTTGCCGATTTCGCGACCCCATTGCTTGGTCGCATGCCACTCGATGCCCGCATCAGGGAGCAGACTGACCGCGGCGTCCCCACAGTAATTGCTGAACCTGACTCCGATATTGCAGATGCTTACCGGCGTGCTGCCTGGCAGATTGCGGCAGCGCAGGCGTCACAGCGAACGGATTACAGTTCGAAGTTCGGAAGCATCGCCGTAGAGGAAGCCAAATGAGCATTAAGTCGGATCGCTGGATACGTCGCATGGCGGCGGAGCAGGGAATGATCGAACCGTTTGAGGCCGGTCAGGTTCGCGAAAACGAGGCCGGGCGCATCGTTTCTTACGGGACATCCAGCTATGGCTACGACGTACGCTGTTCGGATGAGTTCAAGATTTTCACCAACATCAACTCGGCGGTTGTCGATCCGAAGGCGTTTGACGAGAGCAGCTTTGTCGACGTGCAAAGCGATGTTTGCGTCATTCCACCGAACTCCTTTGCCCTGGCCCGCACGGTCGAGTACTTCCGTATCCCGCGCACGGTGCTGACGATCTGCCTCGGCAAGTCTACCTATGCGCGCTGCGGCATTATCGTCAATGTAACGCCGCTGGAGCCCGAGTGGGAAGGTCACGTCACCCTCGAGTTTTCGAATACGACCACATTACCGGCGAAGATCTACGCAAACGAAGGCGTGGCTCAGATGTTGTTTCTGGAATCGGATGAAGCCTGCGAGATGTCTTATCGGGATCGTGGCGGCAAGTATCAGGGGCAGACCGGGGTTACGTTGCCCAAAGCCTGATTGTGCCGGTCGTGATTTGGTGGTTGTCGCATAGGTGCTGCTGGTACGCAAATGGCTTCTCCACCAACCCACAGTCGAATCCATTTGCGTACCAGCAGCCCCCTAAAAGTCAGTCACGTATTTTACTTGAGCCTCTCACCGTCTAAGCACTGGCCAGGTGTTGCTCTGGGATAGTCACCGCTGTTGACTGTGGGTCGTGGAGACGGCGGTGACTATCCCAGAGCGACGCCGTCTGATGAACTCCCCATCGGTAGGACCGAATCTAGAAAGTCTGAACGACCGGTTCGTCCGATAGCTTACCGTCTACCCAGCTTTCCCCGTCCTTGAACTGGACCTTGCCTGAGCCCACCCATGCCGCGGCTTGCGGATAGATCTGATGCTCAATGGCCTGAACTCGCGCAGCCAGTTGCTCTGCTGTTTCGCCCGCTATCACCGCGAGTCGGCCCTGCAGAATTCGCGGTCCGGCATCGAGTCTTTCCGTCACGAAATGCACCGTACTGCCATGCCACTTGTCGCCTGCATCCAGGACTCGCTGATGCGTATTCAGCCCCGGATAGAGCGGCAGCAGCGCTGGATGTATGTTCAGGATCTTACCGGCATAGTGGGCAACAAAGGTTTTGCTCAGGATGCGCATGAAGCCAGCAAGAATCAGAAGGTCAGGCTCGAAGCGGTCGAGTTCCTCGATGACGGCCTGGTCGAAGGCTTCGCGGTCGGGATAGTCCGAATGCTGGACACAAGACGTCGGTATGCCCGCTCGTTCGGCTCTTTCCAGGCCAAATGCGTCCGGCTTATTGCTAAATACGACCGCCAGATCGAGGTCCAGGTTACCGTTATCAACAGCGTCGATAAACGCCTGCAGATTGGTACCGGATCCGGATATCAGAATCGCCGTTTTGCAGCGTTTCCCCATTACACGTAACGCACGCCCGGGGCACTATCGCCGGGGACAATCCGACCGATTCGCCAGGCGTTCTCTCCGTGCTCATTCAAAATTTGCACGGTTTTGTCCGCCTCTGACGAGTCGACGATAACCACCATTCCGACACCGCAGTTGAAGGTTCGGCGCATTTCGCCTGTTTCGATATTCCCGTGTTCTCTGAGCCAGTCGAACACGGGTCCGGGAGACCAGCTCTTCGTATCGATTTCCGCATCCAGCGCGCCTTGAAGCACGCGCGGAATATTCTCGGTAATACCTCCGCCCGTAATGTGTGCGAGCCCTTTTACGTTGACAGACTGCATCAGGGCGAGAATCGGTTTGACGTATATTCGCGTTGGCAGGAGTAAGCGTTCACTTGCCGGACTGCCGTCGATCTCGCTGTCCGGTGAGCGTTCCAGCACCTTTCGTATCAGCGAGTAGCCATTCGAGTGTGGGCCACTGGAGGCGATTCCGATGATCGCGTCCCCGGAAGCGATATCGCTGCCATCGATCAGGTCCTCTCGTTCGACTGCGCCGACGGTGAATCCGGCAAGGTCGTACTCACCGTCCGAATACATATCGGGCATTTCCGCTGTTTCGCCGCCGATCAGCGCTGCGCCGGCCTGCAAACAGCCTTCAGCGATTCCCGCAATTACGGCGCTCGCGACATCGTTGTCGAGTTTCCCGCAAGCGAAATAGTCGAGGAAAAACAACGGCTCCGCACCCTGAACCAACACGTCGTTGACACACATCGCTACAAGGTCGATGCCGATCGTATTGTGGCAATTGAGATGCTGGGCGAGCATCAGCTTGGTACCGACGCCGTCAGTGCCTGAAACCAGTACCGGTTCACGGTAACGACCGGGGGGGAGCGCGAACATACCGCCAAATCCGCCGAGCCCGGCAAGGACTTCAGGACGTTGTGTCCGCTTGACGAGCGGTTTGATGCGTTCGACAAGTTCGTTGCCGGCGTCGATGTCGACGCCCGCATCTTTGTAGGTAAGTGGCTTATTGGTCATTATGGGGTGGCATTCTTAGTGAGAAGGATATAATAGTGCTTGGCGCTGAACGGGGAAACCATCGTTGTTGAATTCATCAAAAATTAATTCTGTCGGATTCTGGCCGCAGTCTCTCATTTACCTGTGCGCAGCACTGCTTTTTTCCGTCGTGCCTCATCTTCCGGTCCATGCGCTTGAAGTTCCGAGCTTGTTCTCAGCGGAGGTGGCACTGGACGAAGAATCCGAGAATCCGCGCAATGATGCCTACCGAGCCGCGCTAATCGCGATCCTTACCCGAGTATCCGGTTCTGCGCTGAGCAGCAACGAAGAGCTAGTCGATGAAATGTTTCCGGTTCCGGCCGCTTACGTTACCCAGTTTCGCCCGGGTGAAGAGGGCACGTTGTGGGTCTCTTTTGATGGTGAGGCTATCGAACGGGTGCTGCGCGCTTCCGGCCAAATGATCTGGGGCGCTGATAGACCGTCGACCCTGGTTTGGCTGGCGGTCGATTGGGGACAGGGCGAGCGTGAAATGATCGCAGCAAATGATACTGATCGAGCGACTCAGGAAGCCCGCTCAATCGACCGAAATCGACTATTGCGGGAACGCATCCTCGAAATTGCGGACACACTGGGACTACCCATATTATTTCCCTTGCTGGACACGACCGATCTTCAGGGCGTCACGTTCAGTGATATTTGGGGCGGATTTGACGATCGGATTATAGATGCGTCAGAACGCTACGGTGTAAACTCGATTCTGATTGGCCGGATTCGACCGTCTTCCAGCCAGCCGAACCGCTGGAGCTATGTGTTTGCTGACGAATCGCGAAACTGGTCGGGATCGCCGGAGGTGGTTGTCGCAGAGATCGCGGCTATATTGGCCGCAGAGTTTGGGGTCGGTGGCGATGCACCTCTTGAGACAGTTGAGCTGAATGTGTCGGGAGTGCAAACCGTCAATGCCTACGGAACTCTGCAGGAAACCCTGTCGGAGCTCAGTATCATTGAAAGCTTCAGGATTCTGGGAGTTGCAGGCGACGTCGTGAGTTACGAGGTCGAAATCCGCGGTGACGTTGACCGCTTGCGGCGCGCATTGAGTTTCGCAGGCTTGCTTGAGCAGACAGACACGGGCGACCTGAGCGATTTATCAGGCCTTCCAGCCACAACTACGTTAGAATTTTTCTACGGCCCCTGAACGAAAGCGCGATACGCTCGAATGTCTCTGAAATGGTTACCAAACGCGATATCCATCTTGCGCATCGCTTTAGTTGCGCCGATCCTGATATTGATCCTGGAAGGGAGCTTTGTTTGGGCCCTGGCCTTGTTCTGGCTCGCGGGTTTTTCCGACGGTCTCGACGGCTACCTCGCAAAACGCTTCAATTGGCATACTCGCCTCGGCGCACTGCTCGATCCTGTTGCAGACAAACTTCTTGTGGCCGGTCTCTTCATCACACTCGCTTATACCGGGGACATTCCAGTCTGGCTGGCAGCAACGGTTATTCTGCGAGACGTCGTCATTGTGGTCGGTGCCACGGCGTATAACTTCCTGGTTCAGCCGGTCCAGGGTGAACCTACGCGCGTTAGCAAACTCAATACGGCATTGCAGCTGTTGTTCCTGCTTTTCGTGATCAGTCGGGCGGGATTCGGTTGGCCGGAAGAGATATCGATCACCGTTCTGGGCGCTTCCGTTCTCACGACTGTCGTCATTAGTGGAGTTGACTACGTCTGGTCCTGGTCGCGCCGGGCGCGACATGGGGAGTAAATCATGCAAACCGATAAACGCCTGAACTGGTTGATTGCTGTCACGGCGGCCGGAGTTTTGCTCTATCTGCTGGCGCCGGTTCTGACGCCATTCATAGCGGCCGGGTTGCTTGCGTACCTGGGAGATCCGTTCGCGGATCGATTACAGAAGCTGAAATTACCGCGGACGCTGGCGGTCGTTGTCGTGTTCCTGACGACATTCCTGCTGCTGGCCTTACTCGTTCTCCTGATAGGGCCGCTGATACGAACGCAAATCGGAGCACTCTTCGAGGCGCTACCGGATATCGCGCGACAGGTAGAACAGGAGTGGCTGCCAACATTGCTCGCATGGATGAACGTTGATCCGACGGAAAACGTCGGAGTTGGCGCTTTCCTGGCGCGCTACAGCGATATGTTCGGCAGTTGGAGCGGCACGATACTGGCAGGCGTCGGCAAATCGGGTGGTGTCCTGGCTTCCGCGGTGCTGAGCCTGTTCCTGATTCCGATATTGACTTTTTATATGCTCCGGGACTGGGATAC
>Ga0055584_100002811_pt1 | contig 17257 bp, 18 predicted proteins | sample OSDHelmetaG_FD_58716 | JGI IMG/M metagenome (GOLD analysis project Ga0055584, IMG submission 58716) | Pelagic marine sediment microbial communities from the LTER site Helgoland, North Sea, for post-phytoplankton bloom and carbon turnover... | ecosystem: Environmental > Aquatic > Marine >... | reverse complement strand
ACTTCCAATGTGTCCGTTGCCTACTGCATCCGGTTTAATCATCGTAAATGTTCTGTTTGTTGCCATGTTTTCTATTGTCTTGCTTAAAATCGGCTGCAAAAATAGGCTTACTTCAATAGAATTTTACGAGTTTTGTCAAAGAATTCAAAAGCGCATATGATAGAAGATAACACGGAGGGTATAAGGCCATTTTTAAATAGTGGATCAGGAAGCAATATTGTTATCACCACACACCACAAACCCGACGCCGATGCGCTTGGTTCATCCTTAGCATTATACCACTACCTCGTTAAGCTGGGAAAAAAGGTAACGGTCGTAACTCCAACCGACTACCCAGTCAACCTACATTGGATGCCTGGAAATGATACTGTAATCAATTTTGAAGCCGAAGCCGAGAAAGCAGCCTCACTTGTTGAAGCTGCCGATTTGATTTTCTGTTTGGATTTTAACGACCTGTCGAGAATCAATGACCTCGGATTGCTCGTTGAGAAAAGTGACGCCAAAACGATTATGATCGACCACCATCGAGATCCATCGGGCTTTGATGATTATCGCTTTTGGACCATCGAAACAAGTTCTACCAGTGAGTTGATTTACGATTTTATCAAGTCCAATGATGGAGCAGAACTGATTGATACCGATATCGCATCTTGTATGTACGCAGGCATCATTGCAGACACAGGCTCATTCAGATACAGCTCAACCACGAGCCACACACATAGAATTGCCGCAGAACTGATCGACCTTGGTGTTGATTCTGCCAAAATACACGCCTTGTTACTCGACAATTTTTCCCTCAATCGATATAGATTAATGGGCTATGTCCTCTATAAAAAATTAACGGTGTACCCAGAACTAAAAACGGCTTTGGTTTCGTTAACTCAGGAAGAATTGATGAAATTTAACATCCAAACCGGTGATACGGAAGGCTTTGTTAACTTTGGACTGGGCATTAAAGGCATTGTCTTTTCGGCATTAATTATCGACCGATCGGTAATGGTAAAAATGTCGTTCCGCTCACAAGGCCGTTTCCCATGCAACGAATTTGCCAATGCACATTTTAATGGGGGCGGACATTTAAACGCTGCCGGCGGGTCGTCAAAAGAAAGTTTAGAAACGGTCCTTGAGAAATTTAAGAACGTGCTTCCAACATATAAAGATCTACTGTTAACAAGCTATAGCAATGAAAACTAATCTTGGTATCCTCATTATTTCACTAGCCAGTTTTATTTTTACTGGTTGTGGTCCGAAACAGTTTTATGAAAAAACAGAAAATGGCCTTGAATACTATTTTTTCAAAAAGGACAAAGATGCTAAAATGGGTCAAGTCGGTGACATCTATAACCTAAACATTAGCGCTACCGCAAAAAAAGATAGCCTCGTGTTTTCACAACACGCCATGTTTAAACGCAATGAACCGATTTACCCAGGTGATTTTCATGAAGGGTTAAGCATGATTCATGAAGGAGACAGCGTAGCGTTTATCTTAAATACGGATTCTTTTTTTGGCATGCACAGCCTACAAATCCCGAAAGGTTTAGAAAAGCAAGAGACGTTTAAATTACTCATCGGCGTTGAGGCTATTCTTAGTCCGCTAGATCATTTGATTTATAAAAGTGAACAAGAACTGGGGAAGATGAAGGAATACGTGAAGGCAAACGGCTGGAATGTACAAAACGACTCCACCGGCATTATTTATGAGATTATTGAAAGCAAACCGGATATGCCCTTTTTTACCATTGGGGATTCGGCAGCAATTTCGTACGTATACGCAACTCTAGACGGAAGAGTAATTGAAAAAACGAGGGGAGATGATGTCTGGCGTTTCGAAGTCGGAGGAATGCAAACCCGTGTATCAGGTCTAACGAGACTCCTTATGTTAACGAGACATGGAGAAAAAGTACGCGCGTTGATACCATTTGCCGAGGCCTTTGGAGAAGATGGCTATGGCCCACTCATACCGCCATATACGACCATTGTCATTGACATTAAAGCAGAGAAATTAAATAACGAATGAAAATATTAATCACAGGTGGAGCAGGCTTTATCGGCTCTCATGTTGTCAGAAGATTTGTACGGAATTACCCAAGTTCCCAAATTGTGAACTTGGACAAATTGACGTACGCAGGTAATTTAGAAAACTTAAAAGACATTGAAAACGAAGCCAATTATCGCTTCATTAAAGGGGATATAACAGATCAAGGATTTATTGAAAATCTATTTGAAAACGAAGTGTTTGATTGCGTAGTGCATCTTGCAGCCGAATCTCACGTAGATCGAAGTATCTCAAATCCACTGGAATTTGTGATGACCAACGTAGTGGGTACGGTAAACCTATTAAATGCGTTTAAAGCCAATCGAAAAAATCCGGATGGCTTCTTTTATCATGTGAGTACCGACGAGGTATATGGTGAATTGGAAGACACGGGGAAGTTTACTGAGACAACGCCATACAGTCCGAACTCGCCATATTCAGCGTCAAAAGCAAGTTCTGATCATTTTGTGCGGGCGTATAACGTTACTTATGGTTTGCCAGTTAAGCTATCTAATTGTTCCAACAACTATGGCTCACATCATTTTCCGGAAAAGCTTATTCCGTTGTTTATCAATAACATAAAGAACAACAAACCCTTACCAGTATATGGGAAAGGCGAAAATGTGAGAGACTGGCTTTTTGTTGAAGACCATGCCACAGCAATCGATGTGATTTTCCATAAAGGCACCAATGGCGAGACCTATAACATTGGCGGAAATAACGAATGGACGAACATCGCTCTAGTTAAGTTGATGTGTACGCTAATGGATAAGAAATTGGGAAGACCAGAAGGAAGTGCCGAAAAACTCATCACCTATGTAAAAGATAGGGCTGGACATGATTTTAGATACGCCATCGACTCATCCAAACTAATGAATGAACTCGGATGGAAACCTTCCCTGCAATTTGAAGAAGGCTTGTCCAAAACCATTGACTGGTACATGGAAAACGAAGAGTGGCTGACACATGTCACCTCCGGTGCGTACATGGATTATTACAAGGAACAATACGAACAACGTTAGATATGAAGGGAATTATTTTAGCAGGAGGATCGGGTACGCGTTTACACCCATTGACATTGGCAATGAGTAAACAGTTAATGCCCATCTATGATAAGCCGATGATTTATTATCCGTTGTCGACATTGATGATGGCCGGGATTCGGGAGATTTTAATCATTTCAACGCCTCACGACTTACCACACTTTGAAAAACTACTTGGTGATGGTAGTCAGCTGGGTTGCCGATTTGAGTATATGGTGCAGGAGGTTCCTAACGGACTTGCACAGGCATTTGTACTTGGAGAAAAGTTTATTGGTGATGACAAAGTAGCCCTTATTCTGGGAGACAACATCTTTTTTGGAACCAGCCTTGGCAGGGTTTTGGAAGAAAACGCAAATCCAGAAGGAGGTGTCATATTTGCCTACCACGTGAGTGATCCAGAGCGATACGGTGTTGTTGAATTCGATGACGATATGAATGCCAAATCCATTGAAGAAAAGCCCGATAAACCGAAATCCAATTATGCCGTTCCAGGGTTGTATTTTTACGACAACCATGTCGTTGAAATCGCCAAAAACCTAAAACCATCTCCACGTGGTGAATATGAAATCACTGACGTGAATAAAGAGTATTTGAAACGAAACGAATTAAAAGTAGGCGTCTTACATCGCGGGACAGCATGGCTTGATACAGGCACTTTTAAGTCATTGATGCAAGCAGGTCAATTTGTACAAGTGATTGAAGAACGTCAAGGACTAAAAGTAGGTTGTATCGAAGAAATAGCGTACAAACAGGGCTTTATTGATAAAGCAGAGTTAAAGAAATTAGCCAAAAGTCTTGTGAAAAGTGGATATGGTAATTATCTGTTAAAACTTGCAAAATAATTGAGGTTAAGTTCCTTATTCGGTAGTCAAAAGAAATTAGTTCGAACGCTAAACAAATCGGAGCGCGCGGTCTATTCAAGATTACTGGGAGTGAGCTTGCTGTCTGTTTTCCTCGAGTTTATTGGACTTGCCGTCATTTACGTTTTATTGGTAATCGTTTTTGAACCAGGATTGTTTGTCAAAACAGTTGATGACGTTCTTGGCATTGCTCCACGTATCAGGAATGCCCTATTAACCTTGTTCGGGTTTTTCGTTCTAAAAACCTTTGCTTCGCTGTGGATTTACAAATTTCAACTTAAGTTAATTTATAACATCTCCGCTTCTTTCTCGGATCGGGTGTTCAACCAAAGTTTCAACGTCAACCTGAACAGTCACAAAAAGGTATTGGCGTCGGAAAGGTTAATGGAGGTGAATACGGTTACGAATTCGTTGCCATACTTGGTGCTAATCCCTGCCATAAGCGCACTCACTGAAATGGCTTTTGTAACGATTTCATTCATTGTACTGTTGTTTATTAAACCGCTTCTGGTGTTGGCATTGGTATCTACTTTATTGCCTCAATCTTTAGCGTTGTTTTATTTCAGTAAGAAAAAATTAAAAAAGACTGGCGATATCATCAACAAAAGGTTGGCAGAACAGAATGAACTGGTGTCCCAGTCGGTAATGGGGTATTCAGAAATTAACCTATTCAACTTAGGGAATAAATATCGCGAACAACTAAACGAGGTGCGGGATACTGTGTACACCCAACGTATAAATGTCCAGTTGTTTAGTTCAGCGGCTCCTCAACGTTTAATGGAATTGCTCACGGTGTTGGCCTTGTGTATTATGGCGATATACTTTTACGGCTTTAATCAAACCGCAGGTTTTTATAGCACCTTGGCACTTTTTGCCGCTGCAGCGTTTAGATTACTGCCTTCTTTTAATCGGGTTATCGTGGGGGCAAACACCTTAAGCTCTTTTACGGCCATTTTAGATTTAATTCCGCCAGATGAATCTGACGCCAAAAGCAATGAAGTGAAGGATGAGATTCAAAGGTTTAAGTCCTTAGAAATTAAGTCACTGAATTTTAATTTTGATTCAGATGCTCCGTTGTTTGACAACCTAGACCTCACCGTAAATAAAGGTGATTTTATAGGGCTGTATGGACCGTCTGGGGCCGGGAAAACAACGCTGATTAACTTAATCTTAGGGTTCTATGAGTTGCCCAACCAGCATATTAGAGTCAATGACTTACCAATCAGTGAGGTAAAACGCAGTTGGCAAAACAAATTGGGATACATTAAGCAAGACGCCTTCGTTACGGCATTGAGCGTAAAGCAAAACGTAGCTTTTGGTCTGGATGACATTGATAATGAAAAGGTTGTGGACTTGTTAAAGAAGGTTAAACTTTGGGATTGGGTACAAGAATTACCAAAAGGTGTTGAAACTTCTATTGGAGATCAAGGAAGCCTGATTTCTGGTGGACAAAAACAACGGCTAGCCATCGCACGAGCCTTATACAGAAAGGCGGATGTGTTGATTTGTGATGAGATTACGACGTCTTTGGATGAAGAAAACAAACAAGGCATTATAAAACTCATCGAAGAATTAAATAAGGCCGGCACTACAATCGTTATGATTTCACATGACACATCTTCCTTTAAAAACGCCACCTGTGTTTACGAATTGAAAGATGGTGGTCTCACTTTGTTGGTATAATTGTTCCAACATGTTATCTTTGTGGTATGAAGTTGAAAAAGCAATTAAAGGTTAAATCGTTTCGCAACAAATGGGAGAAATTGCTCCTTAATTTTCAACTAAGCAATGCCCAAATCAATAGCTACATCAGAGATTGTTTTCGTGATGCTTCCATCACCTACTCCCAATATTTGGTGTTGAAAATATTGAAAGCGGCCAATGGTCCTGTGAATATGTTGTACATCAAAAAACGAATCGTTGAAAATGATTCTGACATTTCGCGTTTGATTGTTCGACTTAAGACTTTGGGTTATGTAGATAAGAAACCAAATCCCACAGACAAGCGACACTCTGAAATCACCATTACACCAGAAGGCTTGGAACAAGTTGAATTAATGAATCAAACCATTCATTCAATTGATGAAGTGTTTTTTAACCTCAGTGCAAAAGAGGTAAAACAACTAAACCTTTTGCTGGATAAAATCCGCGTTGGTTAAAATCAGCTAAGAAAATCTAGTAAGTTTTCAGAAAACAGCTTTTGTTTCGTCTTTATCGACAAGTCGTCCATTTGCTCAATAAACTCCCCGTGTCTTAAATCACCCAAAGGAAATGGGTAATCTGTGCCGTAAGAGATTTTATCCTCACCAATTACTTGAATTAAATAACGCAATGCGTCTTGGTCGTGCGTAATGCCATCTACCCAAAACTTACCCGTATAGGTGTACGGATCGGCAACATCATTGACGTTGACCAAATCCGGTCGACAATGCCAACCATGTGAAATTCTACCCAAGGTATGTGCAAATGAACCACCACCGTGGGCAAACATGACTTTCAGTTTGGGATATTTGTCAAAAATGCCGCCAAACAACATGCTACAAATGGCGCGACTGGTTTCGGCAGGCATGCCCACCAACCAAGGCAACCAATATTTGGTCATATCGGCTTGACCCATCATTTCCCAAGGGTGAACAAAAATGCTCATTCCCATGTCTTGTGCTGCTTCCCACAAAGGGTAGAAGCTTTCATGATCTAGGTTTTTATCTTCGATATGTGAAGCGATTTCTACTCCGGGCATACCGTTTTGCTTACACCATTTTAATTCTTCAATCGCAAGATTGATGTCTTGCATAGGCAACGTCCCCAAACTAATAAAGCGGTTGGTGTGGTGGTTCTGAACTTCAAGTAAATGAGCGTTAATAAAACGACTCCATTCTTTTGTATGGGCTGGTTTTGCCCAATAATTGAAGAGGACTGGAATGGTACACAACACCATTTTTTCAACATTAAAAGCGTCCATTTCAGGTAAAATAGCTTCAACGTCGTAGCAGTTTTTTTCAACGCGGCGAAAAAATACGCCATCATCGCGCATCATTTTTTTAGCGCCAGTTTCTATTTCGTCTTCTAAATAAATAAAACCACCGTAGCTATATTTTTTGTCTAACCGCTCCCAATTTGGCGGCATAATATGTGCGTGGCTATCAAACTTGTGAATCGTTGTATCGTCCATTCCCGCAATTATACAAATCTGGAGTCTGTTTCCATCATCGTGCCGCAAGACTTACAAGTTCTAAGTTCTTTTGAAGCATAAAACTCGCGAAACCGCGGTAGGAAATCTTTTTCTATGTCATTGAGCGTAAAATAAGTCTCATGCAGTTTTGTGTTACAGTTGTCGCAGAACCATAACAATCCATCAGTCGTATTAGGGCGTTTGAGTTCAATCACCAAGCCAATTGAATTTTCACTACGCATTGGCGAGTGTGGGGTGTTTGCAGGTAATAAGAACATTTCTCCAGCCTTAATCGGGATGTCAACGGCTTTCCCGTCTTCTTGAATCCGTACATTGATGTCACCTTCAAGTTGGTAGAACAATTCTTCGGTTTCGTTGAAATGATAGTCTTTGCGTGCATTTGGACCGCCCACAATCATCACAATATAATCTCCAGCGTCTTTGTATAAATTTTGATTGCCAACTGGTGGCTTAAGTTCGTCGCGGTGCTCGTCGATCCACGCTTGTAAATTGAAGGGTTTTCTTACCATTTTGACTTTTTTTTTATGACTTCCGAAATTAGTTAAAAATGTCAAATCATTGTTGATGAGAAGACATATTCATCCAATATCAAAAACCAAGTTAAATATTGTAACTTTGTCGCTCAATAATTTACAACGCATTATGACGATGTTAACAATACTTCTAGCCTTTGGTGTTACTGAATGGGGACTGATTGTCGCAGCGGTTCTTCTTCTTTTCGGAGGCCGAAAAATTCCAGAATTGATGAAAGGATTAGGACAAGGAATTCGTGAGTTTAACAATGCCAAAAAGGATGTGAAAAAACACATTGAAGATGGTATGAAAGAAGACACCAAAAAGGAAGAGTAATCTTAAGTGAATCATACATCACTTTTTCAACTTCAACAGGATTTAAATGCTGGCAATGTTACCTGTCAGCAAGTGGTTAAGCATTACTTGCTTAACATAAAGAACAACCAACATCTCAACGCTTTTTTAGAGGTTTACGAAGAAGAAGCGCTCGAGCGTGCAACAGCGTTAGACCAAAAGATTAAAACTGGAAGTCAAGGTAAACTTGCTGGTTTGGTCATTGGTTTAAAAGACAATATCGCTTATCAAAATCACCACTTTTCAGCATCTTCTAAAATATTAGAAGGCTTTAATTCACTTTTTAGTGCTACAGTGGTTGAACGCTTATTGGCAGAAGATGCCATCATCATTGGACGACTAAATTGCGACGAGTTTGCCATGGGTGCGAGTAATGAGAATAGTGCTTACGGTAATGTCCTTAACGCTGCCGACAACTCTAGAGTGCCAGGTGGTTCATCGGGAGGTTCAGCAGTAGCAGTGCAAGCAGATCTTTGTCGCGTAGCTTTAGGCTCAGATACGGGTGGGTCAATCAGACAACCCTCTTCCTTCACAGGAACGTTTGGCATGAAGCCAACTTACGGCCGTGTTTCGCGTTGGGGATTACTCTCTTATGCTTCATCGTTTGATCAAATTGGTCCAATAACAACCTGCGTTGAGGATATGGCAGCCGTGCTACAAGTCATTGCTGGAGTAGACGAAAATGATGCGACAGTTTCTGATAAACAGGTGCCAGAGTATACTGGCGATCTCCAGATTTCTGGAAAAAAGAAAATAGCCGTCATTGAAGATTGCTTAAATGCAGAAGGACTTTCACCGGAAGTGAAAAGTCATATGCTTGAAGCCATCGAGAAACTTAAGTCGGAAGGACATACGATAGAATACGTTTCCTTTCCTTACTTAGACTATATGGTGCCTTGTTATTATGTATTAACAACGGCCGAAGCGTCGTCTAACTTGGCACGTTATTCTGGTTTGCTATATGGTCACCGAAGCAGTGAGGCCCACGACCTTGAATCTACGTTCAAGATGAGTCGAACTGAAGGTTTTGGTGAGGAAGTAAAACGCCGAATCATGGCAGGTACTTTCGTGCTTAGCTCAGATCATTATGATGCGTATTATACCAAAGCGCAAAAGGTGCGAAGAGTCATTCAATCGGAAACAGCAAAAATTTTAGATAACTTTGATTTCATTCTGCTCCCAACAACACCAAGTGAGGCGTTTAAAATTGGAGAAAAGGCAGATGACCCAATTGCCATGTATTTAGCAGATATCTTTACAGTGCAAGCTCCTTTAGCTGGACTACCAGCGATATCGATTCCAACAGGTCAGGTGGAATCTGGCATGCCTTTTGGATTACAATTGATGGCAAAACATTTTGACGAGCACGAGATGCTGAAAATGTCAAAGTATTTATTTGATTTAATGAAATAACAATGCGACTGGTAATAGTTGGTGTATATATGGTTTGGTCAATGTCGGTTGCAGCACAATCAGGTGTTACAGCAACTCGGTTGGCTAAAATCAATTCAAACATTGCCTTGTCGTACAACGGTTATGTGCAGCAAGCCATTACCGACTTAGTCGAAAACAAAGACAATAAAACCGCTGAACTTTTAGGCAAATCAGCCTTGTATTTGCCTGAAATTGAAGACAGTCTGGAAGCACATAAACTACCACAAGAGCTTCAGTACTTGGTACCCGCTATTAGTCAATATGACAACTGGAAGGTATCCGACGACGGTGGATCTGGTTATTGGCAACTGCGCTATGTGATGGCCAAAAGGTATGGGCTTAAAATATCAAGCTATATCGACGAACGAAGAGATTATAGAAAAGCTACCTCTGCGGCAATACCATATTTTAAACAACTGTATGAAGAACTTGGAGACTGGCATGCTGTAATTGCGGCCTTTGTTGGTGACAAGGTGGAAGTGACCAAGGCTATTCGAATGGCAGGTGGTAAAACAGACTATTGGGAATATCACAGATTTTTACCTGTAAAATACCAATTCGCGGTACCTAGCTTTATTGCAGAAATGTATATCCATAGTTACTATGAAGCCCATGGCATTATGCCTGAAAACATCGAATCTCCGAAACTGGAGTCGGTGGAAATAGACCAGTGGGTTACGATCTATCAATTGAGTAAAGCAATCGATGTGGATTTTCAGAATCTGAAAGATTACAACGCTATTTATAAGAAGCAAGTCATACCAAACACCGATAAAGTATATGTCATTCAAATTCCTTTTGAAAGCGTTGGTCGTTTTTATGAATTAGGGGATTCTATTTATACCTACCAAAGTCACGCTGTGGCCGACGGTAAAGTGGAACCTAAAATTGTCAATGACACACCTACGGTCGAAGAACCTGCCGTGGTAAGTCCACCTGCCCAAACAGGACCAAGACTGATGTATTATACAGTTCGAAAAGGAGATTACTTGGGAAGAATAGCGGATTTGTATGACGTGAGAATTAGTGATGTTCGGAAATGGAACAAGATTAAAGGAGACCAAATCAATGTGAACCAGCGGCTGAAAATATACAAGCCGGCTTCACAGTATAATCAATACAACAAAATCAACTCGATGAGCACGTATCAAAAAAACCAGCTCATTAAGAAAGACTAACGACGTGCGCGTTGCAACTCGACTCTAAAAAATACCACAAATCAAAACAAGTAAACCCGGCAACCATTGTTTGGATGTTGGTGTTACTCAATTTTGTTTTGGGGCTGGTGGTGCTGTTGTTTCCAACCGGCGAACAACGATTTGAGATCAACGGAAAGATTCCATTTGTGCATTTAGTAAACGATGAGTCATCGTCGGATTTTACGCTACAGTTCGTTTCAGCAATAGACCTAATGTACGCCAAAGAAAAGGTGGTGGTCAACCTAGATAGCGTTTTAAGCGACATCGATCTTGATACAACGACCGAAGAAGTGGTTATTGTTGACACCAGTTATAAAGAACCTCAACTCGACCGCAAGATTCAATACGTGAAAACGGAGAAAACTAGTTTAGATGGCTTTTTTCAAGCCTTATACGACGTTGAAAAAGGGTCCGAAAAGCTCATTAGAATTTTGCATTACGGAGATTCTCAATTAGAGGGCGACCGCATTTCGGATTATTTAAGGAATAAAATGCAAAATCGTTTTGGTGGCTACGGTCCTGGTATTGTGTTGCCAATCGATGTGAGCAGGGCTCGGGTATCTATCCGTCAAAGTGAAAGTCGAGATTGGGAGAAATACGCGATTTATAGTAAAAAGCGACATCCTCAAGGACATTATGGAATTGGAGGCTCGTCGTACATGTTTACAGGAAAATACTTTGTAAAAATCGGGGAAGACACAATCGTAAAACACGTGTACGATTCTTTGTTAGAGAAAAGAGTATGGATGTCAAAAGCAAAGCTTGATTCAAATTCTGCTCTAGATTCATCCAAATGGGGAATCGTTTTTATACCGTTTGATTCATCAAAATTCCACCTAGATACCATCTACAAACCTGTTTACGAAAAGAAGGAATCAGAATACAGTTGGCTGAGTTTTAAATGTGCCACGAAAAGTTACCCTCGGGTCCGTACATTCAGCCATGTAAAGATGTTGTACAGTTCATCAGATACGGTGAATATGGTGGTGTCAATTGACGGTGTTCAACACATAAAAACCTTTCAACCGGCCCCATATGGAACAGAAGTGACCTTACATAAAGGCATGGTGACCAATGAAGTCTTGTTGAAGTTTACGGGTACAAGCCCTGTCCTTTTCGGACTCTTATTTGATGGTGATAAAGGAGTTGCTGTCGACAATTTCCCTATGAGGGGAAGTAGCGGAACAGGGTATTCCATGATCAATCAAAGCATTTACAAACGGCAGTTGGAAAAAACCAATGTCGAGCTTGTGATTATGCAGTATGGCATTAACGTAATTCCGAATCCCCAAAAGAATTACAATTTCTACAAACACATGTTTAGCAAGGAATTGGAAGCCATTAAGCGAGCCAAGCCTGGCGTTAGTATTTTGGTTATTGGTCCGAGCGACATGAGTAGAAAAGTAGTAGGAGAGTACGTGTCTTATCCGAACGTTGTAAAAGTAAGAGATGCCATGAAACAGGCCGCATACGAAAACGGCTGTGCGTTTTGGGATTTATACAGTGTAATGGGTGGCGAAAACGCAATGGTAGGTTGGGTGAATAATAGTCCGACTTTAGCAGCCAAAGACTACACACATTTTAATGCACGTGGTGCACACTACATTGGAGAGATGTTATACAATGCCATCATGAGCGATTACACAACCTGGAAGGCACAAAAACCTGTGCTTACTCCTTAAATTTAGTCGAATATCAATCGACTGTCTTCATCGTTTTTAGTTAACTTGCATTCATAGATTACACAACTATGCGGAATTCTAAAATTGCCGGAATGGGTTTTTATGTACCCGACAATGTCGTTACCAACAACGATTTATCAGCCTATATGGATACCAACGATGAATGGATCCAAGAACGTACGGGCATTCAAGAAAGACGCTGGGTAGTACCTGGCGAAGACACGACTTCAGGGATGGGAGTGAAGGCGGCCAAAGAAGCTTTGAAAAATGCCGGTCTCGAAGCCACCGATGTAGATTTTATCGTGTTTGCCACCTTAAGCCCAGATTATTATTTCCCAGGACCAGGCGTTCAAGTACAAGAGGCTTTGGGTTTAGATACTGTAGGTGCTCTTGACGTACGAAATCAGTGTTCCGGATTTGTGTACGGTTTAAGCGTTGCAGACCAGTTTATAAAAACAGGGATGTATAACACCGTGTTAGTCATTGGTTCTGAATTACACTCAGGAGGTTTGGATAAATCAACACGCGGTAGAGGTGTTACTGTCATTTTTGGAGACGGTGCAGGTGCAGCGGTAATGACGGCTTCGGATGATGATAGTGGTGTTTTGAGCACGCATTTGCATAGTCAAGGTGAACATGCCAAAGAACTTGCGTTGATTGGCCCAGCCACGAATAGATGGGTGGATCAAATCATCAAAGACAATGACGAAAATGACTTGTCATATTTTCCCTATATGAACGGAAACTTCGTTTTCAAACATGCCGTTACCCGTTTCCCGCAGGTGATTATGGAAGCCTTGGAAAAAAATGGATATCAACCGTCAGACATTGATTTATTGGTACCACATCAAGCCAATTTAAGGATTGCCCAGTTTATTCAAAGAAGCATGAAACTTCGTGATGACCAGGTATTTAACAATATCATGAAATACGGAAACACAACTGCGGCGTCTATTCCAATTGCGTTAAGTGAAGCCGTTAATTCTGGTCAGGTTAAAAAAGGAGACCTCGTTTGCTTGGCAGCTTTTGGTAGTGGATTTACTTGGGCGAGTGCCTTAATAAAGTGGTAGAACCGGACCATTTCATCGATTCGTGTAATTTCTTCGTCTAAACTGTTAAAAATCAGGTCCAAACCTGAAACTCTTTCAGTCGTTTATCTGTTTCATTGTACCATATTCGTAGCCATCAGTAATGATCAACTGATGAATACGTTAAAAAGATATAAGCAACTACCAGATGAGTATACGGTCGATATGGAGGAAAATGGTGAACTGGGGTTTCAACAAAAAAACCCTTAAGTGGGCCGCTCTTTTTGTTGTCTTGAAATGGACTTTAATACCCATTTTGGTTGCGTATTTGGTGAGTATCGACAAGTGGCATTGGCTGTATTGGTTTATCTTTCCTCTTTTTGCAGTTGCCTATGTTTTATACCAAAAACACAAACGTGTTAAACGGTAATACCTAAAATTTTCTCGCATTAATTTATGATTACTTTCTGAAAGGATTGTCGCACATTTGTACCACAATTTGCATCCATGAGTGGGCAACGTACAATAAAAAATAAGACCTTACAGGTGATAGGAATCATCGATAAGATAGATCTACCTGAAGTAGGCCTTAGTGGGATTCCGTGTAAAATTGACACTGGTGCAGATACGTCTGCCATTCATTGTGAACGCATCCGTATTAAAGAAATTAATGGGGTTGAACACCTTGTTTTTACGTTATTGGACAAACGCCATCCACTCTATAACGGTGTAGAAATTAAAACAGATAAGTTTAGAGAACGCAAAGTAAAAAGTTCATTTGGTGACTATGAATTTAGATATCAGGTGCAACTTAGAATGGTAATCTTTGATAAGAAATACCGTGTGGCCTTTAACTTAACAAATCGAAAGAAAATGAAATACCCAGTATTGATTGGGAGACGTTTTTTATCCAAAAAATTTATGGTAGATGTGTCAAAACACAATCTTTCAGCTGACTCTAAACTAGCGAAATGAATATAGCCGTACTAAGTGGCAAGTCTTCACTTTTTTCAACCCGACGACTGATACAAGCAGGAGAAAAAAGGGGGCACACCATGCACATTATTAATCACAATAAGTGCTACATGGTACTGCAAAGTGAAGATCCTGATATATTTCTTGGAGATCATGAAATCGACAATGTCGACGCCATCATTCCCCGCATCGGCGCTTCAGTTACGTTTTACGGAAGCTCCGTAATACGCCAGTTTGAGGTAAAAGGTGTTTTTACAACCCTAAGTTCATTGGCCCTTGTGCGGTCACGTGATAAACTAAGAAGTTTGCAATTGTTGGCAAAGTCTGCTGTAGGCATTCCAAGAACGGCGTTTGCCAAACACCCTGGTGATATCGACAATTTGCTGAAACAAATTGGCGGTGCTCCTTTGGTGATCAAACTGCTAGAAAGCACACGTGGTAGTGGGGTGGTTTTGGCTGAAACAACAAAGGCAGCTCGCTCTGTAATTGAGGCATTTTACGGACTTGACGCCAACATCATCATTCAAGAATTCATCAAAGAATCGAAAACCGAAGACATCCGAGCGTTTGTAATTGATGGGAAAGTAGTGGGGGCAATGAAGCGAAAACGCAAACCGGGAGAGTTTAGAAGTAGGTTGCATAAAGGCGGAGGCATTCAAGCTGTCGAGTTAAACCGCAAAGAGAAAATGGCGGCAGTAAAAGCTGCAAATGCACTGAATTTGAAGATTGCCGGAGTGGATATGCTGAGAAGTGATCGAGGACCTCTCGTGATAGACGTAAATTCATCGCCAGGATTGGAAGGAATTGAAAAAGCTACCGGAATTGACATCGCTTCTGAGGTCATAAAATATATTGAACGCAGCATCAAACAACCAGTACGTAAGCGTAAGGACTCAATTGGAGTTTAAATTTTCACGGAAAAAGGTTACTTTTACATCATTACCACTATTAATCTCTAAGTGAACGAAGAGAACAACATAGTTACTGGCATAAAAAAAGGCGATTCAGAAACCCTTCATGCGATTTATAAAGACCATTTCGGAATGATCCGGAATTTGGTCATGAAAAATTCAGGGAGTGAATCTGATGCTGAAGATGTGTTTCAAGACGCACTGGTTGTACTATTCAAAAAATTCAACCATTCCAAGTTTAATCTTACCGTGAAATTCAAAACCTATTTCTATTCTGTATGTAGGAACATTTGGCTAACGGAATTGAAAAAACGTGGAGGGAAATGGGCGAGAATGAAAGACTACGAACAACACGTAGAATTGGGATATGAGTTCACGCTTAATTGGAAAGAGACACAGGAAGAAGCCATCCAGAGAATGGAACAAGCAATGAAGTACCTTGGCGAAAAGTGCCAGCAAATTTTGTTGATGTTTTATTATCAAAAATATTCAATGCAAGAAATTGCATCGGCATTAGAATATGCCGATTCGGATTCTGTCAAGACACAGAAATACAAATGTATTCGTCAACTTAAACGAAATTTAAATCCGTGATTAACGAAAACGACATAGCGTTAATTGATGCCTTCATCGCGGGGAAGCTTATCGGAAACGATAAGACCGATTTTGAAATGAGGGTACGAAGTGATTTGGAATTTGCGAAAGCAGTTCGTCAACAAATTCACGCAGTCGAACATTTGGAAATTTTTGGGGCTGTTCAAATGGGTGCCTCATTGCGTCAAGACATGTCGCAATGGAAACAACAAGGTGGATACAAACCGTATAAGTCTGACATGCTCGCAAAGAGTATGATGATGAAGGTAATTGGTACCGTGGTTGTTTTAGCTGCTGCTGCAGGTGCAGTGTGGTATTTCTTTCTTAAAGAAGCGCCGCCTAAGGTGGAACCACTACCAACTCAAGAAACGGAATTGCCCGAGCCAGTTGAATATGCACCCGAACCTCCTGCGACGGACACATCGGTTTCATTTACTGAATTGAAAACAAGTGAAGATCAAATAGCAGATATTCAACTGAACATTCAAGACCCAACGACCTTTTCTATCATTGAGTTGTCTGCGATAGATGGTGTTTATACATATCAAATTGCTTACGACGACGTAGTTAAAGTGATACAGAGTCAAGATCCAGACATGGATGAACGATTGACGCAAATGGCTAATGACGCAATCGAAGAAAACAAGCAACGTCAGGCACCAGCTAAAACAACGACACCGACAAAAACAACGAATATCAAGCCGGCACCTAAGCCAGCGACAAAACCTCCTGCTGAAAAGAAGGAAGCAGCACCGGTAAAACAACCTCCTGCTCAAACTAAGCCTGTCATTAAAAAGCCCAAGGAAAAGGTAGTTAACGATATCCCGTACTAATCGGCGTAACACATGGTGTTTAGCTCACCGATATTATTCAAAACATTTTTTAGAGAAGAGATAAGAGCGTTTGCTTTTTGGCCTTTTATTTTTATCAAACACCGAGAGCTGATAAAAGACAAAGTGTTGTTAAACCATGAGAAAATTCATCTCAAACAGCAACGTGAACTGCTAGTGTTGCCTTTTTACGTCTTGTACCTTGGCGAGTTTGTGTACCATCTTATTAAGTTGAGATCTGTAGATAAAGCATACCGGGCGATAAGCTTTGAAAAAGAGGCGTTTGACAACCACCACAATCGATACTATCTGAACACACGGCGAACTTGGGCTATGTGGCGGTGACGAATGGTTGTTTAATCCCAGAATACTTTTCACCTTTGCACAAAAGGAAAACCATGTTTGGATTAGATAAATTAAAGGATTTTAAGAAAAACGCTGAGGAAGCAAAACAACGACTAGATTCCATTACCGTTGAAGGTGTTGCAGGGTCGGATTTGGTGAAAGTCGTGTGTACTGCAAGCAAAAAGATAGTTTCTGTCGACATTAACGAATCCGTGCTTAGAACGGCTCTAAAACCTGATATTGATAAGTTGGTACTAGAGG
>Ga0055584_100002810_pt1 | contig 17257 bp, 15 predicted proteins | sample OSDHelmetaG_FD_58716 | JGI IMG/M metagenome (GOLD analysis project Ga0055584, IMG submission 58716) | Pelagic marine sediment microbial communities from the LTER site Helgoland, North Sea, for post-phytoplankton bloom and carbon turnover... | ecosystem: Environmental > Aquatic > Marine >... | reverse complement strand
TCCTCCACGGGCGCATAGGATATAGAACTTAGAGACGCTCTTGTCAGTAGCGCACAGAAATTAGCCGGTTTTACGATGCGCCCAGAAATTCTATTCCCGCTTTTCGCACCAGTTAGAACCCTGCCCGGTGTTGGGCCGCGTCTATCAACTGCCATCGAAAAACTGGCGGGCCCTAACGTGGTGGATCTTTGTTGGCATTTACCTAATGGACTGGTGGACCGTCGATATTCACCAAAAATAATTGATGCCATACCGGGAGCCGTCGCAACGGTTACCGTTCAGGTCATTGAACACCACCCGTCCCCAATTCGCCGACTTCCCTACAAGGTGACCTGCCGTGACGACAGTGGTGTCTTGGACCTGGTATTCTTCCATGCCCGCAGCGACTACTTGCTGAAAATTCTTCCGGTCGGTGAAACCCGGATCATCAGTGGCAAGATCGAACATTTTCAGGGTAATGTTCAGATGAGCCATCCTGATCACATCGTCAGCCCTTCAGATGCCAACAATTTACTGACTGTCGAACCTGTATACCCGTTAACGGCCGGATTGACCTCAAAACCCCTGCAAAAGGCAATTAGAGAGGCGCTCAAATTAGCGTCGCCACTACCGGAATGGCAGGATCCTGCCTGGCTTAAAAAGTTCAATGGGCCATCCTGGCTGGAAGCATTGACCAAAGCCCATACGCCTGAAGAAGAGGACGAGCTTTCACACCAGGCGCCGGCAAGAGTGAGGCTTGCCTATGACGAACTTCTCGCTGATCAGCTCGCCCTTTCGATTGTCCGAGCCACACAACGGAAAAAGTCCGGACGCTCGATCGATAAGGATACCGGACTCCTGCAAAAGGCGATTGCCTCCCTGCCCTTTGATTTAACCAACTCTCAGAAAGTTTCTCTCGATGAGATTCTAAGCGATATGGCGGAGCCGCTGCGCATGTTGCGTCTGTTGCAGGGAGACGTCGGCAGCGGCAAGACAGTTGTCGCCTTTCTGGCCATGCTGCGAGCTGTGGAAGCTGGCGCTCAGGGAGCCTTGATGGCACCGACAGAAGTCCTTGCTAAACAGCACTTTAAAACAATTTCCGGGCTTGCGGACGACATAGGAGTGCAAGTCGCCATTCTCACGGGGCGGGATAAGGGTAAAGCACGAGAACAGATACTGGAGAAACTCGCAAAGGGTGAGATATCCATAATCGTGGGTACCCATGCTTTATTTCAAGCGGATGTTGAGTTTCATGATCTGTCCTTGGCCGTTATCGATGAACAGCACCGGTTTGGCGTTCATCAGCGGCTTATGCTCGCCGACAAGGGCGCGGCGGCTGACATGTTGGTTATGACGGCGACGCCCATTCCGAGAACGTTGATGTTATGCGCGTACAGTGATCTCGATTCCTCACGGCTAACTGACAAGCCAGCTGGCCGAAAGCCAATTGATACGCGAGCATTACCCGTCGGGAGATTAGAAGATGTCGTTGGACGCCTGGAAACGGCTATCAAAACGGGTGCCAGGGCTTTTTGGGTCTGTCCGTTAGTTGATGAATCTGAGTTGGTTGACCTGGAGGCCGCAACAGATCGTCATGCTTTTCTAAATCGTCGGTTTCCCAATCGCGTAGGCCTTATTCATGGAAAACTGAAAGGACCAGAAAAAGACCGCGTTATGGCAGCTTTTGCTGCCGGAGAAATCGATATTCTCGTTGCGACGACTGTCATTGAAGTTGGTGTCGATGTTCCGGAAGCCAGCATTATGGTCATTGAGCACGCAGAGCGCTTCGGTCTTTCCCAATTACACCAGCTTCGCGGACGTGTGGGACGGGGCGACCAAAATTCTTTCTGCTTATTATTGTATGCGCCACCGCTCGGAGAAACGGCGCGCGCCCGCCTAAACATTTTAAGAGACACTGAAGATGGCTTCTTAATCGCTGAGGAGGACCTGCGCCTGCGGGGGGCAGGCGAAATGCTGGGCACGCGCCAGAGTGGTTTGCCGGTTTTCAGGTTGGCTGATATTGCAAAGCACCAGGAAATCATGATGGCCGCCCGCGACGATGCCCGGCTCATCCTAGAACGAGACCCCGGCTTAACCAGCGAACGTGGTAAAGCATTGAGAATTCTATTATATTTATTTGAAAAAGACTCAGTTGTTCAGACCCTAAGGTCTGGCTGACTTTAGCTGTTGTCCTGGATAATCGTTTTCTTGTCGCCATTCGCTGCGGCGACTTTGATGGTACGTTCTTCAGCTGAGCGCCGGTCCGGTGGCGTTACAATCCCACCAGAAATGACCATCTTGATGCCCTCCTCTACCGTCATTGAGAGAACGACAAGTTCACGGCGGGGCAAAAACAGGAGATATCCTGACGTCGGGTTGGGTGTCGTCGGTAAAAACACATTGACGACTTCATCCTCGGTGGAGGTCTGAATTTCCCCTTCGGTTTTACCGGTAATAAAGCCAAGCGCCCACGATCCGCGACGGGGGTATTCGAAAAGGACGACCTCCCTGAAGGCGTCAGATTGCCTGGAAAGAACTGTTTCAAATATTTGCTTGAGGGCGCTGTAGACACTTCGGATAACAGGCATTCGCGAGAGGACACGTTCGCTAGTACGTACCCAGAAACGACCGAGCATGCCGGCTGTTAGAGCGCCGATCAACATCATCACGCTACAAACGATCAGTAATCCCAAGCCGGGTACGCTAAAGGGCAGATAGGTTTCCGGGTTGTAGGCAGGCGGTAATAGAGGGTTGATCGTGTCGTCGACCCAGTTAATGAATAACCAGGCGATATAAAACGTAATACCGAGCGGCGCTGTAATTAGAACTCCGGCAAAGAAATACCCTCTCAGATGACGAACAAGGCCAATTTTGGGCGATTTGATCTGGAGAGGCTCTTCTGCGTCTGACTTATTATCCTGAGCGTTCATTGGTTCTCTTTAACCTGGCACCTTGAAATAGGGTCCGTAATTCAACTGTTCAAGAACGGGCGGCAAGGTTTACCTTTAAACTTAAGGGGATGCCATCCATATCTTAGCAAGCAAAGTGCAAGATTTCAGATAATGAACAGAATGATCGAATCCATATGAGTGATAGTGCAGCCGCGGCCCCGACCTTACTGAGCATGACGACGGCTGTTCCCAAGTACGAATTACTGCAATCTGATGTCATGGCGCGTGCGGCCAGTTTTTTGCCGGATGTCGATCAGGCGGCGCTGGAGCGTTTAATGCCCATCTATGGAAATGCCGGTATTGAACGTCGCTTCTCATGTGTTCCACCGGAATGGTATGGCGAACCTCATGGCTGGGAAGAAAAGAACCAACTTTATCTCTCGAACGCTGTAGATTTAATCGAAGAAGCCGCCTTAAAAGCTATCGAGCAGGCTGAAGTCGATATTCAAGAAATCGACATGATTGTTTCCGTATCAACAACCGGGATCGCCACGCCGAGTCTTGATGCTCATCTGATGCAAAGGCTTGATTTCCGACCAGACTGTGAGCGCTTGCCGATATTCGGTTTGGGATGTGCCGGCGGCGTACTCGGATTGGGCCGCGCTTTTCAGCTAGCGACAGGATGTATGGACAAAACAATACTGTTTGTGGCGGTGGAGCTTTGCGGCCTAACCTTTCGCCGTCAGGATTCCAGCAAGGCCAACGTGGTTGCGACGGCACTTTTTGGAGATGGTGCTGCTGCCGGGATTGTTAAGTCGGGCGGCGGTGGTGTGCGATTTGAGACCTGCGGCGAGTTCTCCTGGCCGGATTCACTTGATGTTATGGGTTGGAAGGTTGAAGAAGATGGGCTTGGGGTAGTTTTTTCCCGCGATATCCCGACCCTGACGCGTACCGAATATCGTGATGTGATGCTGGCCTTTCTCGACAGGAATGGGCTTTCGTTGGAAGACATAGCCGAGTTTGTCTGCCATCCCGGTGGCGCAAAGGTTCTTGATGCGCTCGAAGAAGCGTTTAACCTTCCTGTTGGTGGACTGGGCTCTTCTCGCGAAATATTGAAAAATTATGGGAATATGTCTGCCGTCACGGTCCTGTTTGTACTGGAGAAAGCACTAAAGGAACAGCGGTCAGGCCGGTATTTACTGACGTCGTTAGGCCCTGGGTTCACCGCCGCGTTTTTGACGATGATCGCATGACGGTTCTCTATGCAATTCTGTTATTCGTTGTGGTGCAGCGCCTTGTGGAGCTGTTCATTGCGAAACGTAATACGGCGGCATTGCTGGCAGCAGGCGCGATTGAACATGGCGCTGGACATTACCCACTAATTGTCTTGTTGCATCTTTGCTGGCTAGCATCCCTCGCCTATTTCATCCCGGCCAACCAACCGGCGAACTGGGCCCTTGTTGCTGTTTTTTGCCTGTTACAAGGCCTTCGGGTTTGGGTATTGGTTACCTTGGGACGTCGTTGGACCACGCGCGTTATCGAAGTGCCGGGAGAGCCGCCGGTGACAGATGGTCTGTATCGCTGGATCAAACACCCTAATTATATGGTCGTCGCCGGGGAGATTCTTGTTCTGCCTCTGGCATTTGGTGCCTGGAAAATTGCGCTGATCTATTCCCTCCTGAACGCCATGATCCTCTGGTATAGAATCAAGGTAGAGAATGTCGCCTTACGTAATATTGCGCAGATTCCAAATGAATAATTCTTATAGTTGGCGTGTTCTTCCTGTGAGAATACTCTAGTTCAGAAAAATCGGGATAACGGGGAGAATTAAATGATCTGACGTATCAGGCTTGCAACGGGCCTTATCCTGTTTTTCTACGTTTCCACTCATCTGATAAACCATACCCTTGGGTTAATTTCCTATAGCGCGATGGAAGATGGGCGGGTCTGGTTTCTGACGCTATGGCGAAACCCTGTTGGCACTATTGCCCTGTATGGATCAATGATGATCCATTTTATGCTTGCTCTGTGGGCGCTTTATGATCGTCGGCGATTGAAATTTACTGTTGGAGAGGCCTTGCAGCTAGGCTTGGGTATCGCGATACCATTATTGCTGGCGCTTCATATTGCAGGAACCCGAGGTGCCCATGAGTTAGCTGGTACGAATGACAATTACGCAGCTGTCCTCCTTATTCATTTCAAATTTGCGCCGGGGGTTGTCTATACGCAGACGATCGCTGTTGTTGTAGCCTGGGTACATGGCTGTATAGGACTGTATTACTGGCTCCGGCTGAAACCGTGGTTTTCCGACTACTCACAAATTTTATTTAGCTTTGCGCTGCTGATCCCCGTCCTTTCCATTCTTGGTTACATCGAAGGATGGCGCGAAGTTCTCGCCCTATTCGAGAACAAGGAATGGCGTGACGCAGCACGGGCCGCTATTAACTTTCCGTCCAACGAAATGCGGGCGCAACTTGAGTTTATTGCGCTAATGAACCGAAGCGTTGTCGTTGGTTCAATTGTATTGGTGCTAGTCGCTCGAGTGGTTCGGACCCTTGTCGCTCGGCGCCGGGGCTTTGTTCATGTCACCTATCCGGACGGAAAATCGGTTAGCGTTGCACCGGGCACAACGATTTTAGAGGCAAGTAAATCGAACGACATTGCACATGCCTCCGTATGTGGTGGTCGAGGCAGATGCTCCACATGCCGGGTTAGAATTGTTGAAGGCGACGATGATTTACCTCCAATTTCTGACGAGGAACAAAAGGTCCTGGACCGCATAAGTGCACCACCGCTCGTCCGGCTTGCCTGCCAGACGCGGCCATCAACGGATGTTACGGTCATGCCGCTTTTGCCCCCGACCGCTACGCCAAAAGATGGCCACCAAAGACCTGGCTATCATATGGGGCAGGAAAAAGAGATCGTCATTTTATTCGCGGATCTTCGGGATTTCACGAAATTCTCGGAACAGAAATTACCTTATGATGTTGTTTTTGTTCTCAACCGGTATTTCACAAATATGGGCGAAGCGGTTGGTGAGGCGGGCGGTCATCTTGACAAATTTATTGGCGATGGCGTCATGGCACTGTTTGGTGTCGATGTTCCAATCGCAACCGCGGCTCGGCAAGCAATGACAGCCGCGAAACTCATGACAGCGCGTCTCGAAGAACTCAACCAGACGCTGGCAGGAGAACTTGCCGAACCTTTAAGGATTGGCATAGGTCTTCATGCCGGTCCGGCCATCATCGGTGAAATGGGCTATGGCGAAACTACAAGCCTGACAGCGGTCGGCGATGCGGTGAACACCGCCAGTCGAATTGAGTCGATGACTAAGGAATATAAAGCGCAGCTTATGCTATCGCAGGGCGTTGCTGACCATGCCGATATCGATTTATCGAGTTTTCCCAGCCATCAGCTTGACGTCAGAGGCCGTTCGGAGGATATCACTGCCCGTGTTGTCGTGAACGCCAAGGACCTGCCGCTTTAGTTGGTAATCGGGATTAGAGATGAAATACAGCAATATTTATTTTGAAGATTTTGCAATGGGTCGGGTATTTGAAACAGATACCCGCGAAATTACTGCCGAAGATATCATCGAATTTGGTAATGATTTTGCGCCACTGCCCTATCATACCGACCCCGAAGCGGCGAAAGATTATATGTTTGGCGAATTGGTGGCGGCTGGGTTTCATACCTGCTCAATCAGTTTTGGGTTGTTTATTCGCGCAGGGATTTTTGATGATTGTGCGATGGGGTCGCCAGGCTTTAACAAGTTGCGCTGGAAGAAACCTGTACGACCGGGAGACATCCTTAAGGTGACGGCAACAGTTACGGAGGCCTCTCCTGCCCGAGACGAGAATGGCCGCAATCTGATTTCCTTGATGTTTGTAACGACGAACCAGGATGACGAGCCAGTTCTGGAAATGGAAACCCGTCATTTTGTGCGATCGCGCCCTGACTCCTAAAAAACTTCTGTCCTGTTCCCTTCCAGTAGCCTGGAATTCCTGCGCATAATTGTTTTACAAATTTTCTTCAGGGAGCCCGGCTTATGCCAGTCAAAACCATTACCAACGGAACCGTTTCCGACGCTTATCTCGCCCTTCTAGCTGACCGAGGTATTGATTACTTTTTTGGCAATGCCGGAACAGACTTTGCACCGATCATTGAATCCTTTGCCAAGGCCCAGGCACTGGGGACGCCCGCTCCGAAGGCGATACTGGTTCCGCATGAAAATCTCGCTATCCATATGGCGCTTGGCTATTACGCGGTTACTGGCAAGCCGCAGGTCGTTATGGTTCACGTCAACGTTGGCACCGCCAACGCTTTGAACGGGATCATCAATGCCAGCCGTGGCAATATTCCAGTGTTGTTTAGCTCTGGCCGAACTCCTTATTCGGAAACCGGTGATCGCGAAGGTCGCCGCACCCGAGAGGTGCACTGGCCACAGGAGATGTTCGATCAAGGGGCATTGGCCCGTGAAATGGTCAAATGGGATTATGAACTGAAAGACAAGGCAGTCCTGGAGACTGTCGTGGATCGTGCCCTGAACGTGGCCATGACTGAACCCAGGGGCCCGATCTACCTTACCCTGCCGCGTGAACCCTTGGCAGAAAGTTTTGACAGCTTTGATTTCACATCGCCGTCGCGGCATGCAACGCCGACGGTCGCCTGGCCTGATCCGAACGCGATTGACCAATTGGCCTCTCGCATAGCCAACGCAGAAAATCCACTGATCATTACCCAGGACTCCGGCGCAGATGTGAATGCCGTTGCTCCCCTTGCCGCTTTATCCGACCGGTTTGCGATCCCGGTGATTCAACGTAAACCGCGCTATTTATGTCTTCCGTCAGATCATCCAATGCATCTCGGGTATGATCCCGACCCTTACCTCGATTTCTCTGATCTGATTATCGTTGCGCAGTGTGATGTCCCCTGGATACCGAGCGTTAAATCGCCCGGTCCTGGCTGTACCGTTGTGCATATGGGACCAGATCCGATTTACAGTGATTATCCAATCCGCGGCTATGAAGCAGATATGGCCATCACCGGGTCGATGGCACCATCCTTCCGAGCCCTTGATGATGCACTTTCGGGCCTTGAAGCAGGTGTCAAAGCTTCGATTGATACTCGTCGCAAACGTGTAACTGAGCTGCGTCAAATGATGCATGAAAACTGGGCCGCTGGACTAGAAAAATCCAAGAACGCTTCGCCGATGAGCCAGGCCTGGATCAGTCACTGCATTAGTGAAGTGAAAGACGACGATGCCATTCTGATTACGGAGTCTGCCTTCTCGATGGCCCAAATGGAGCTGACCAGGCCGGGCAGTTTTATCTCAGGGGGAGCTGGCGGGGGACTTGGTTACGGGCTCGGTATGTCTCTAGGAGCCAAGCTGGCCGCCAAGGATCGTATGGTTATCTGCACGCAAGGTGACGGGGCCTATATGTATGGCAACCCGGTTCCTGCGCATTATGTCGGACGAGCTGAAGAGCTCCCGACTCTCACCATCATTATGAATAACGAAGAATGGGGGGCAGTGAAGCGCAACACCCGCGCGATGTATCCCGATGGATATGCAGTAAAGAGTAATCGCGAAGACCTAACCTTTTTTGAAGGCGGTATGGCTTTTGAGAAAACCATGGAAATAGCGGGCGGGTATGGTGAACGGGTTGAAGACCCTGCCGAGCTGCCCAAAGCCCTGGAGCGGGCCGCGACTAAAGTAAGTGATGGAACGCCAGCCGTCCTAAACCTCCGGACGGTATAAATCAGCTATCGATCAACGCGCGGCGGAGAACCTTGCCGACCGGACTCTTAGGAAGTTCATCGATAAATTCTACGATTTGGGGAACCTTATAGGGTGCAATCCGCTCTTTTAGTTCCGTTCGGATAGCATTTGCATGATCGTCTTTTGTGCCTGCAGTGTTTTTGAGGACAACAACTGCTCGGATCTTGTTACCGATTTCCTTGTCGGGAAATGGTACGACACAGGCTTCGGCGATCCCGTCGATTTGTCTCAGCGCGTTTTCGATTTCTATCGGAGAGATAAAAATCCCCCGGCTTTTAAAGCAATCATCATTACGTCCGGCGATCCATAAAAATCCGTCTTCATCGGCATAAGCCAAATCGCCTGTGTGATACCAACCGTTATGAATAACTTCATCGGTCATTGCCTGGTCTTTGTGATAGCCCAGAAAAAAACCCGGATTATCAGAGGCAATGAGCATGTGCCCTACTTCGCCCGTCGGTACCGGTTGATATTCATCATCGAGTACTTCGACACGAGTTCCCGGCAAGGGCTTGCCGACAGAGCCCGGCTTGATCGGCCAGTGCGGGCACTGGCCAAAAACCAGCTGCATTTCCGAAATACCGTAATGCTCCCATATCGGACAGCCGATACGATCAAACCATTGGTTATAAGTCGCCGCTTCAAGCGCTTCACCGGTTGCATTGCAGCCGCGTAGCGAAGACAGGTCATATTGACCTTCGACATTGTCGATAGCGAGAATGCGACGATAAACAGTCGCGACTGAATAGAGGACGGTGACGCCAAGCGTTTCGACGGTTTTTAGAACCCGTTCAGGGTGCATCCGGCCTTCAAGAATAGCACCGGTTACACCGTTGCGCAGGGGATACAGGACATTATGGCCGAGGGCGCTGATAAAGCTCCATTCTCCGGTGGCCATCGCAACATCCTTTTCTTTAGGCTCGATGCGAAGTTTGTTGGTGTCGCCCTGGGCAATAATCCAGCGATGCGCATGCACGATGCCCTTGGGGTTTCCCGTGGTCCCTGATGTGTAAACCATAAAGGCAGGATCATTGGCGCCGGTGTCGGCGGTAGGGACTGTCGTCCCCGTATTTGTAGCCACCAACTCTTCAAAGATTTGGTCACTCTCCGCAGATCCCCGGGTAACGATGACCCCAAGGGGTAGATCTTCTGCTAAAGCTCGTACCGGTTCGGCAATATTATGCAGCGTGATCGCCGCCACGGCATCGCTATGCTGGCGGACATAGGCGACCTCAGAAGCCCCGAGTAGTGAATTTTGTAGAACCGGTACGGCGCCCAGTTTTACGAGCGCTAAAAAGCTGACAATGAACTCAATGCAGTTAGGTAAACGAATCAGAACGTGATCTGTCTCGCTTATTCCCAAACCCCGTAACCCAGCCGCTAGCCCGCAAACCTGCTTATTCAAGGCTCCATAGGAGATTCCGCCATTCGTGTCCTTAAAAGCTATACTGGCACCGTTACCAGAGGCAATCTGCTTATCGAGTGTCTCGGCCGTAATGTTCAACCGTTCTGGAATTTCGCGATAACCTGGCCAGGTTTGGATTTCGTCAGCTGCCATCTTTTTTTGAACCATCGGGGAAAGGCCAGTTGTCATAATATGGACCCCGAAATTCTGGATCACGTTTCTCTAGAAAGGCTCGAATGCCTTCATGACAGTCTTTTGTACGGGTGATTTCCTTGATCGCATTTAATTCGCGCTGCCAGCCCTCGTCGGTACGGTTCTGGTTCCAGTAATGTTTGACCAGATCCTTGGCTTTGCGGACCGAGTGATAGGGGTTATTGGCAATCTTTGTTGCAAGCTTGAACGCGCCATCCATGAGCTCATCATGTGGGAAGACGCGATCAACGAGACCGATGCGCTCAGCCTCTTCGGCCATGATGATGTCCCCGGTCATGATCATTTCCATAGCGCGACCGATGCCAACCAGTTTGGGAAGATTCCGGGCCCCACCCGACTCAGGCAGGAAACCAGCGGGTACAGCGACCTCGCCAAGTTTTGCTTTTTCCGAAGCATAGCGGATATCGCACAGCGTACAAATTTCCAGACCGATACCGACAGCCGGTCCGTTGATCGCGGCGATAACCACCGGCGGCAAATCTTCGAATTTACGAAACGCACGCTGAAGCACCTCGTGGCGCAAGTCATTGAAGAAATAGCCAGCAAGTTCTTTATAGGCACCAAAGTTTCCGAAATCGAAATCTTCTTCCCCAGCACCTAAAGGGTCAGCCTCCGTCTTGAGGTCACCGCCAGCTGAGAAGCCCCTGCCCTCGCCGGTGATGATCACAGCCCTTATATGACTGCTCGCAGCGATCTCATCACACAGAATATCGAGTTCGACGCGCATCCGTACATCGACGGCATTGAGCGCTTCGGGACGATTAAGGGTAATAATGCCGATACATTTCTCGCCGGGCCGATCCGGGTTCTCACGAACTTCCCATTTGAGGGCTTCGTATTTCATTGATCTCTCCTAGGTTCAGGTGCCTACTTTTAACGGGGAAACCAGCCCCCGTAGACAAGCGATCACACTTAAAGCAGTTATTTTACCTGTGCCGGGTTTTTCCTCTGACTGAACATTCTCAATGCTCATTTCGAATGTTGCACTGTCGGCAACGACACGGATTGAGTGAGTATTGCGGGTCAGATTGGGGTCGGCCCAGATTTCCAGCTTCGTTCTATCGGGCCCTATGCCTGCGAGACCCAAGGCCGCAGCAACATTTACATTGGCGGGAAAACCGGCAGCTCCTTCACGCGCCGATCCGTCAAAAACCTTTTTGGGCTCGTTCAACCCTTCAACCGATATGTCATTGTCTACAAGATGTGGCGCACCAATCAAGGCATTGGGCGGTTTGCGGGTGATCATGACGACTTCTTTGGTTGTGCCTTCGGCGGCCGCTCTCACGGCATCGAGCCCGAGAAGTGCACCGGTGGCAAGGATAATGCGTCCTTGTCCATTCCGGGCGAGCTCTACGGTATCCGGATTCGCCAATATTCCGGCCGCACTCACTGTCACGAATAACCGGCCGGCATTGAGGGCTGGAATGGCAAACGTATTAAATGCTTCCTTGGGAACACATTCGACGATGATATCGCAGATCTCAGCGAGGTCTTCGGGCGTCGTTACAGGGACGGGGTTTGAAAGTCCTTCCATGCGCGCTTCACCCCGCGCCACGTCGCGGACACAGATGCCAGCCAACTCCAGTCCTTCGATGCCCCGATCAAGCGCTTCGCCTACTACTTTTCCAATTGCGCCATATCCGGCGATACCAACTTTCACGTCGCGTTCCCCTAAAATGATAAGTCGTAAACAGTAGATTGACGACCTGCCAGACTTGCCGCACCATTTTGGCCAAGTCAACTACCTAACCAGTAAGAGCCTGTCCGTGTCCTTGATCTTCGCCTGTGTCGATATACCGCCTGAGCCTTGGGTTATGGCGATTGGGGCGGAAATGCCCGATTTGGATATCCACATTTGGCCAGACATTGGCGTACCCGAAGACGTCGAATTCGCCTTACTGTGGGGAAAATGGGACGCTGATTTAACCAGCTTTCCTAATCTCCGTGCTTTTTTGTCTTTAGGTGCAGGCGTCGATCATATTCTAGCTTTGTCTGATCGACCGGCAGATATTCCGGTCATCAGGCTCGCTGATCCGGCGTTGCGGACGGGTATGGTTGAATATGTCCTCTACAATGTTTTGAAGTTCCACCGACGCTTTCCGGAATATGAAGAGCAGCAACGAAAAGCGCTCTGGATCGAACGTAGCCAAACCATGCCGCATAAACGGACCGTTGGGATTATGGGGTTGGGGTCATTGGGAGCAGCCTGTGCGGAATCCCTTGTTGCTCTAGAATTTGACGTTGTTGGCTGGAGTCGTCACAAGAAATCCATCGACAATGTGGGCTGCTTTCACGGCAAAGAAGGATTGGATCATTTCCTGGCACAATCAGAAATTGTTGTGTGTTTGCTGCCGCTCACAGCAGAAACGCGAGGCATCCTGAATGATGAGAATATGGAGAAACTTCCCCCCGGCTCTTATTTAATTAACGCTGCACGGGGCGGTCATCTCGTCGAACAGGATTTACTGAAATTGCTTGAGGTTGGGCATATTGCGGGGGCCGCCCTTGATGTTTTTGAAACAGAACCATTACCGAAGGACAATCCAATCTGGGCTCATCCAAAAATAGCGGTTACCCCCCATGTCGCCGCTCTGGTCGATTTTGAAAGTGCCGCAGCTGTTATTGCCGACACGGTAAGGCGAAGCCGTGAGGGTCGTCCATTATTAAATGTGGTCGATCCGGTGCAAGGGTATTAGAAAATTGGAGATCAAACGTGGGTGGTGATACCGACTCCCTTGCCATGCTAATCTATCACTACCTGCCTATTCTTTCTTTTCAATGTTGAGTTCATCATGGCGACAGCGACTACTGCTCCTGCGAGCGATTTAAAAGTGATCAGCCTGATTTCGACGGGCCATTGTTTGAGCCACGTTTATCAGCTCGCCCTGCCAAATCTGTTTTTTCTGATTACCGTAAAAGAAGGGTACAGTATCGCGGAATTGGCGATTTTGACGTCAGTGTTCTTTGTCGTATCCGCCGTTGGCCAGGTGATCGCGGGATTTTTAGTCGACAAACATGGCGCCCGTCCGATCCTGTTTCTTGGATTTTTCCTGATGGCGCTTTCGATAGCGGCCTTCGCCTTTGTCCATTCATACGCGGCCATGATGGTTCTGTCATTTCTGGCCGGTCTGGGGAACAGCGTTTTCCATCCAGCAGATTACAGCATACTGAACGGCAGTATTACCGAGAAAAATGTCGGCAAAGCATACGGTATTCATGGTTTTGGCGGGCTGATCGGTTATGCGATTGCACCTTATTCAATGTATTTGATGGGAACGACTTTTGGTTGGCGACATACAATGTTGGTCCTTGGCCTTATTGGCGTCGTGGTCGCAGCGTTGATGTGGACCCAGCGAGAAGAGCTTCGCGACAGCGGACTCGATAAAGGTGTCAGTGCCGGTTCGGTTCGTGAGGGTATTGGCATCTTGTTTCAGCCTGCGACGATTTTCTCGTTTCTTTTCTTCTGTTTCATGGCGATGGGGTCTGTCGGCTTGATGACACTTGGGCCCGATGCTTTGACCGCATTTCTTGATCTTTCTCGAGAGACCGCGAGTTCGACAATTTCGTTGCAGCTTACAGGTTCCCTCTGCGGCATTCTGATCGGTGGCATGGTCGCGGACCGCATCGTTCGTCATGACATCGCAACGGCAGGTATAGTAACCATTGGGGTTCTGCTTCTGTGGACTGTACCAGCATTTCAACCGAGCAATTTGGCCTTATTGGTTACCATATTCGTTGTTTATGGCTTCGCCTACGGGATGGCCCAACCGTCGCGGGATATGGTGGTGCGGTCCGTCGCGCCTTCTGGTGCCGCTGGCAAGATATTTGGCTTCACCTATTCGGGGATGGATGTCGGCTCGGCTATCGCGGTCGGGGTGTTCGGCTTCCTGCTTGGTGGCGGCGAATCACAACTGGTCTTTATTCTAGTCGGAGTCTTTATGATGATCGGCGTCGCAAGCGTATTGCTGGCCAAAATATTCGCTAAGAAAAAACCTATTGCGACATGACCAGCGTTGTTCGTGATACCCGCAAAGATATAAAGCTGATCAGTGTTATCAGCGTCGTTCATCTGTTCAGCCATTTTTACCAACTCACCCTCGCTCCCGTCTTTCCTCTGATAAAAGTTGAGATGGGGCTGACCAATGTTGAGCTTGGTTTATTGGTCACGGTGTTTTTTATTGCCTCGGCGTTATTCCAAACACCTGCAGGGTTCCTCGTCGACAGGTTTGGCGCAAGGCCGATCCTGCTGGGTGGCCTTGGATTACTCTCTCTCGCCGTGACGGGCTATTCTCTCGCACCAAACTATCAGGTGTTTCTTGTTCTCACGTTTTTGGCTGGTATGGGAAATAGTGTTTTCCACCCGGCTGATTACAGCTTGATGAATAATCTGATAAGTCCACACTTGATGGGCCGCGCTTTCAGTTTTCATACCAATGGTGGTCATTTCGGGTTTGCCCTTGGCCCGGCTGTGATGGCGATCCTAGCGGCGTCGATTGGATGGCGGGATGCAGCAGCGGCGGTAGGATTGGTTGGTGTAGGCCTGACAGTTGTTCTTGTAATCGGTGGCGCGAAAATATTTGTAGGAAGCCAATCCGCTAAAGAAGCTGAACCAGAGGCCAAGGAAATATCTGAATCTGACGTTAGCGCGACGTCGATCTCGGTATTATTGCGCCCGTCCATCATTGCGTTTTTTCTCTTTTTTACCATCCTCGCGATGGGGCTTATCGGCATGCAAAACTTTACCCCGACGGCTCTGGTCGCCGGGCGCGGATTTGATTTAGTGAGCGCCAGCGGAGCCTTAACCGGTTTCTTATTCGGTGCGCCCATTGGGATTTTCATAGGTGGTTATGCTGCCGACAAAATCAAGCAGCAGGATATTGTTGCACTTTTCTGCATCATCATTGCCGGGGTTCTTGTGTTTCTGGTTCCGCTTCTGTTGCTCTCTGGATGGTTATTAACCGTCCAGTTTTTTCTGGCAGGGATCTTCTTTGGTCTGGCTTTGCCCAATCGCGATATGGTGGTTCGGGCGTCAACGCCAAAAGGTGCCAGTGGCAGGGTGTTCGGGTTTGTTTATGGCGGCCTGGATACCGGAGCAGCCATTACACCAGCGATTTATGGCTGGTTTGTCGATTTGGGCCGGCCGGACTGGGTCTTCTTCAGTTCTGGTGTTTTGCTTTCTATTGCGGCGCTGATCATATTTGCGACCGCGCGGGCAGTTAGAGCACGCGGCTAGACGAGATTAGATCATGAACATCGTCTTTTTTGGACTTGTCGCTATCGCGTTCAGCGTCACCGCCTGGCGCCAAATATTCTGGATACCGGCAACCGATAAAGCGGTATCACCGATGCAACAGCTCGGCGTTGGTATGATTGATTCAGCTGGCAGCTCTGTTACCCTCGCTCTAGGACTCGTCGGCGTGATGGCGCTCTTTCTTGGATTGATGAAAGTCGCCGAAGCTGGCGGGCTCTTGACCATTATCGCCAAACTGGTTCGACCGTTGATGGTACGTGCCTTTCCCGACGTCCCTGCACATCACCCGGCGATGGGCGCTATGATTATGAATATTTCGGCGAATGCCCTCGGCCTCGGCAATGCGGCGACACCATTTGGTATCCGGGCTATGCAGGAACTTGATAAACTCAACCCGCATAAAGGCACCGCAACTGATGCAATGGTGCTGTTTTTGGCGATCAACACATCGAGTGTGACGTTGCTACCAACAGGTGTTATAGCCTTGCGCGCTGCGACAGGATCAACGGATCCGGCAGGCATTCTTCCGACAACTTTATTCGCAACAATATTATCAACCACCGTCGCGTTTATCGCTGTGAAGTTTTACCGCCGGTTTTCCGAGCCACCCCCGGCAACGGAAGATGTTTCCGATCAGGAGAATGATGGATTAGAGGATGATATCAGTGCTGGCGGCTATCCCTGGTGGGTTTCCGGCCTCGCAATGCTTTCCATAGCCGCCTTTGTGCCGATTACCGTCATATACGGCAAAACCATTGCCCCCTGGATCATCCCCGGGCTGATGATCGGTCTTCTGACTTTTGGTCTGGTTCGTGGCGTGCCGGTATACGAATTCTTTGTCGAGGGTGCACGAGATGGGTTTCAGGTAGCGATCCGCATTATTCCCTACCTGGTCGCCATCCTCGTAGCAGTGGGCATGCTCAGAGCCAGCGGTGCGCTGGATCTTTTCGTGGGCTGGATTGGACCAGTGACCAGCGTCATTGGTCTTCCAGGTGAAGCGCTACCGATGGCATTGTTGCGCCCGTTGTCCGGTTCGGGGGCATACGGAATCCTGGCCTCTATAATACAAGACCCCTCGATCGGTCCCGATAGTTACACCGGCTACCTGGTTAGTACGTTGCAGGGCTCTACAGAAACCACTTTCTATGTTCTGGCGGTTTATTTTGGAGCGGTTCAGATTAAACGCGCGCGACACGCTTTGGCAGCAGCTCTTACAGCGGACGTCACAGGCATCATCGGGGCAATTCTCGCCTGCACCCTCCTCTATAGTGCTCTTTAACGGCCTGTTATCGTTTATTAATTCTAAAGAATTAGTCGTCATAATCCTTCTTTGGTTTAACGAAATAACCGGTTGGTGGACTGCCATGGCGTCGTCTGATTAAAAATATAACGATGTGCAGGTAATGCTTGCGGATCCGCGAACGCACATTCGGAGCTCGCTCAAGGTCGCCTTAACCCATGCCGGTCTTGAAAATATTGAGCATACCGGGACACTCGAGGGTGTAGCCGACGCCTTGAAGCAATCGATCGGCCCCGACATATTGGTTTGTGATATGGGGCTCGGTGACGATGAAATCATGGAGTTAATCTCCAAAGTTCGTCACAACGATCTCGGCAAGAACCCTTTTCTTTGTGTGATTCGGATTTCCTGGGAGGCTTAGGCACAGGAAGTCATTCGGATGATCAATTGTGGTGTGGATCATTTGGTCACAGAACCCCTATCACCGCAGCAGATT
>Ga0055584_100002809_pt1 | contig 17257 bp, 13 predicted proteins | sample OSDHelmetaG_FD_58716 | JGI IMG/M metagenome (GOLD analysis project Ga0055584, IMG submission 58716) | Pelagic marine sediment microbial communities from the LTER site Helgoland, North Sea, for post-phytoplankton bloom and carbon turnover... | ecosystem: Environmental > Aquatic > Marine >... | reverse complement strand
GTGGTGCAGGCGGAAGCCAGATATTTAACATTGGAAAATCAAAAGCCACTCTATTTGATAAGGATATGCATGTGAAGGTTACCTTCAATGATGTCGCTGGACTGGAAGAGGCAAAAGTAGAGGTGATGGAGATTGTTGATTTCCTGAAAAATCCTAAAAAGTATACATCGCTTGGAGGAAAGATTCCACGTGGAGCCCTCCTTGTAGGTCCTCCTGGTACAGGTAAAACTCTGCTCGCAAAGGCTGTTGCCGGTGAAGCTCAAGTTCCATTCTTTTCTTTATCCGGTTCTGATTTTGTTGAGATGTTTGTAGGGGTAGGTGCTTCAAGAGTAAGAGACCTCTTCCGACAAGCAAAGGAGAAGGCGCCGGCTATCATCTTTATTGATGAAATAGATGCTATTGGCAGAGCAAGAGGAAAGGCACCCTCATTTTCATCTAATGATGAGCGTGAGAGCACTTTGAATCAATTACTCACCGAAATGGATGGGTTTGGAAGCAACAGTGGTGTAATTATCCTTGCAGCTACAAACAGAGCAGATGTGCTCGACAGAGCCCTTTTGAGACCAGGTAGATTCGACAGACAAATATTTGTAGAGCTACCAGACTTAAATGGCAGAAATGAGATTTTTAAAGTTCACATTAAACCGATCAAAATAGATACAGAGGTTGATATTGTTTTCTTGGCTCGGCAAACGCCAGGATTTTCAGGCGCAGATATTGCAAACTTGTGTAACGAAGCGGCCTTGATTGCTGCAAGAAAAAATAAATCATTTGTTGGCAAACAAGATTTTATGGACGCTGTAGATAGAGTCATCGGTGGCCTGGAAAAGAAGAATAAAATCATCTCCAAACACGAGAAAAAAGTCATTGCATATCATGAGTCAGGACATGCTGCTGTTAGTTGGTTATTACAATATGCGCATCCGCTTGTGAAGGTTTCCATTGTTCCAAGAGGAAGCTCATTGGGCGCTGCATGGTATTTGCCCGAGGAACGCCAAATAACTACTAAAGAACAAATCATTGATGAGATCTGTGCTGCACTTGGCGGTAGAGCAGCAGAAGATATAATTTTCGGTACGGTTTCAACCGGAGCACTTAGTGACCTTGAAAAAATCACTAAACAAGCTTATGCAATGGTAACCATATTTGGACTTAATGATAAGATTGGTAATATTTCGTTTTATGACTCTTCTGGGAATCAGGATTATAATTTTACAAAGCCTTATTCCGATAAAACTGCTGAGATCATTGATGAAGAAGTAAAGAAATTGATTGACATCTGTTATGATCGCACAATTGATTTGCTTCGAAAACATAAAACCCAACTCGATAGTCTGGCCAAAGAGCTTCTGGAAAAAGAAGTGATCTTTAAAGAAGATCTGGAAGCCATTTTTGGAAAACGCCCATATGACGACCACGGTAATCCAGCACCAGATATTAAATCTGATTTGATTGATAAAGTTGAAGGCGAGGAAACTAAAAATCCATCCGATTCTGATACTTCTATAAAAAAACCATCAAATGGTAGCAGGCAGCATACATCTGACAACTCTTCTGAACATGACGAGAACGAAGTTGCTGATGATAATGGTACAAAACCTGCATCCTAACCTATAGGACGCATATGCAAAATAGTACGTCTAGAGAAAAGGTATTGAAGCGTATTCGAGGTGCATTAATGTCAAATAATGCCCAGCCTAGTTTTGATACCAATCAGGATCTGGAGATATATACTGAAAAGGACGACGTTCCAGAACTTTCATTTGCAAAGGCACTACGTGAGGCCGGAGGTCATTTTATTTTTTGTGAAGATATGTTAGAGTTTGCCGACTCTTTTTTAAATCTTATTCATGAAAAAAAATGGAAATCAATATCATGCTTTGACGATAAGTTGAAAGAATTCCTTTTACAGTGTGAATTTCCTCTCGAGAAAGTTCCCGATATCATATCTGATGATGCTGTTGCAATTACCTGGAGCGAATGCCTGATTTCAAAAACAGGTTCTATTCTATTATCTTCATCAATGAAAAATGGCAGAGCCTTGCCTGCCTTGGCTAAAGCACATATTGTGATAGCATATACAAGTCATTTGGTCGATGATCTCAATGATGCATTGAGCAGAATGGAGAAAAAATATGGAGATGACCTGCCTTCCTCAATGACATTTATCACTGGGCCGTCCAGAACTGCTGATATTGGAAGTGAAGTGGTGATAGGAGCGCAAGGTCCGAAGGAGTTATTTCTATACATGATCGACAAACCACTTAATTGATATGAATGAACATGGTAAGGAGTGGACTGTAATTTATCGAACCACTCAACAACATAAGGCCAATATTGCAAAAGCAGTACTTGAGGAAAACGGTATCAACTCAGTTGACTTAAGTAAGAAAGATTCTTCTTATACTATGTTAGGTGAGATAGAACTATATGTTCAGCCAAAGGACGAAGTGTTAGCTCGATTTTTAATTAACGAACATCAATTGTGAAAGATCTTCCAAAGAGATTACTGACCGCGCTGGTGTTTGGTATAATTGTGATAGGATCAGTCTTCCTTAGTACTTATACTTTTTCTTTTTTAATTTTTCTTATAGCAGGTATTGGTCTGCATGAATTTTATTCACTTGCAAAACATAACGGCTTTTCTCTTAATGCTCCGATATTGGTTCTGCTCGGTGCAATTCAGGCAGTTATTTTTATTTTATATTTTAATGACCTAATACCCGGGTATATCGTGATGATTTCTGCGGTAATACCTTTTATATTGATGATTTATGAGTTGTATCGTAAATCTAATAACCCAATTGGGAATATTGCAGTGTCTGTTTTTGGATGGATTTATATTGTTTTACCACTTGTCTTATTAATGTGGTGTGCATACTCCATAAGTGATGAAGTGACTTTTCATTATAGCTATGAATTTGTGATTGGGTACTTGATTTTAATTTGGAGTAGTGATACGGGAGCTTATTTTTCTGGAGTAACATTTGGGAAAAGAAAATTATTTAAAAGTATATCACCTAAGAAATCATGGGAAGGGTTTGTTGGAGGGTTAATGTTATCAATTGTTGCTTCGCTTATTCTATTCGTTTATTTTCCGATGCTTTCGAGGATAGACTGGATAATGCTGTCGCTGATCATAGTCATATCAGGTGCGTTTGGTGACCTAGTTGAGTCTATGTTTAAGAGAAGTGCTCAGGTAAAGGATTCAGGTAGCATTCTCCCAGGTCATGGTGGTGTTCTGGATCGTTTTGATGCACTTTTTTGCTCAGCACCATTCGTGTTTTTGTATTTATTATTTACCAGAGCACTAGTCTGAACTGTGTTCCAGTTTCTGGAGTTCAATAAAATCAGATATTTTTGATTCTGATTTGTATTCAAATTCGTTCTTCAGCTGCGTTTGATCGCTCCGGTATCGTAGGTAAGACATGAAAAATGTATTGTTGGGCAATTCATTTTTATTTGGATCAAAAGTGTATCTTTTTGGGAAGTTCAATTGGAGATGCTTGATGTTTCTCATAATATCACCGATAAATTCATATTTTATCAATGACTTTTCTGATACTGATATTTCATTGGTGAATGAATTATAAAGACTGTCTAGTTGCTGGGATGAGTTGACCATGTAGGTCCCAAGCTTTTTTTCATCTTCCAGTGACTTTAAGTAACTCAAATATTCCATACTTTTTTTGCCATATCTTCCTAAGATAAATTGTTTAGCACCTTCTTCGCCAATAAATGTTGCTAAATTCTCATTATAGTCTACGTCTGAAGCAATATATATTGTTGCATGTGTAAGTTCATGAATTATTAGTTCAGCAAGATGCCCTTCCGATCTTTTTAACATGTTCGATAAAATTGGGTCATGCAAGAAACCTAATGTAGACCAAGCGCTAACTGTTGAGATATCTGTATCGTAGCCCTTAGAGTAAATTTTTTGTTCTTCCAGAACGGCCAGTTTCTTTATAAAGAATCCTTTATATGATACATCGCCTATGTATGGAAAGGTCCATTGATATGGCTTTAATTCAAATGGAAGGCAAGCAGTTACTATCCATAATAATGGCTTGCTGTTCTGATTATATACCTTCTTGTAGTTTTGATTGTCGCTTAATCCCAATGAATCGATGGCAAATTGTCGAATATCCTGAATTAGTTTTAGCTTTTGGATTTCTTTTATGGAATAGTGCCCAGTTTCAATTGCTTTATCAATATCAATAGCTCCGCTGACGATTGTGAGCTGTCCTTTCAGTTGTTGAATACCATAGCGTATAAGGGTGAAATTTGAAGCAATGAGATATATTGCAACAATTATAAAACTAAGAAGTATGGGCCTAATTATTTTTTTCATTGACCATTTGGCCTATAAACAAAGGGCATTTTTTTCTTGATCTTTCTTTGGATAGTCTTTATACGTAAATATGAATTTTCAGCTCTCTGATTAAGATCGGAATTTCCGGTAGATCTATGGTAATTTCTATGAAAGTCCAACATAGCTTCTATATCTACAACCTTATCAGTGCATGCCGGTTGGCGATACAAAAGCGGACTATTAAGCCAATTAAACGGAAGGTCCACAAAGTTATTTCCAGCACCAGTTGGAATTGTACTGATAAAACAACCTGAAACATGAGAAGAGGTCGTCATCAGATTACTCTGAAGCATAAAGACAAATGCTTTGGGATCTGCCATAAATGCTTTGTTATTTGTAGTACAATAATTTTGAATTCTAATGACAACATTCTTATAACTCTCCATCAATTCAGGAGTATCTAAAGTGCAACCAGTATTGTAAATTTCTTGTGGATGACTTGTTCCTAATTTGCTGATGAACGTGTTGTACTGTACCTGGATACTGTCATAAAAGGCAGGATACATCGAAGGAAGAATCTTATAATTTGTGAATTTTAGATCATAATTTAGTACAGTAAGATCGGGCCTGAAACCCTTAACAATTCTGTAGTAATGATATTGTGATACTAGAGTCCAGTCAGATATTAGGATCACAGCTCCTTTGGGAGCCGAAGAGTTAAGAGAATTCATTAGGGATTCACTTACATTAAAATCTCTGGAATCTGTTTTAGCAAAATTCACGTATGTATGGATTATTAACAATACAGGAACTAGAAAGATGGTTTTTTTATAGTTTGAAACCAATTTTAGTAAGGCCATTCCAATTGGGATTGATAATAACATGAATGGCAAAATCATATATGCATCTGTATCGGCTGTTTGATCTATTCTTAATTGATAAATCAAAAGAATGAGATAGTAGCCGACTACGATAAGTAATAACCATCGCATACTTGACCAAAGTTGGAATAAACCATACATCAGAAACGGTACAAAGATGAATACCTGTTCAAAGGTAAGTTGCATGAAATATGGGAATCGTAATCCTATTAGTCCTTTTACACTAGCTGTTGTATTTTTTATCCATGCACCACCTGATAAATGATAGATGAGTCGTTCCCAATTATCAGGATTTCCAAATTTGAATTGAAGCTCCAGTTGGGCACGTGAAAACATATAAAAATAAAATAACAACATAAAGAATGCACTACTAAGAACAAGAATGATGTTGTTTTTTGAAACTAGGGCCTTTATTATGGGTTGAGGATTTCCCTTAATTATTTTTTTGGAAGCGGAGAAAAGTTCTTTATAAAAAATCAGTAAAATAAATGGTATAAAGAATATCATTGTAAGGTGATGGTTTGCCAGGCCTATCCCCAGACCGCATCCTGCTACAATTGCAAAACCAGTTTTACCCGTTTTTTGCATCATAACTATACCGTATAGTAACATACTGAACGCTAAAGCGTGAAGTGAATACACTTCAATATTGTGTGACCAGTGCCAGAAGGTTACTCCAAATGCCACTGATAGAGTAGAGGCGGCAGCGCTAATCATGATGATCAGCTGGTCAGTAGCATAACTTTTAAAAATTTGAATTTGGATCAAATAAAAAAGAACCAATGCGATTGAAGAGCATAGTATCGAAAAAACGGTGAGTGAAATTATAGCATCACCAATTATTGGTTCCATGATTTGGTTTATATAATGGGCAATAATGATGTATGCTGGAAAACCTGGTGGGTGTGCTATCGAATTCAATTTTGCTACTAATGCAAATTCACCAGCATCGGCAAATCCCAAAGATGTTGATGAGTTAACGAAGTATAAGATAAAAGTGACTAAAAAAATGAAAATTGGAATTGCAATTCCTAGTATCTTCTCTTTGGTCATGATTGAAAATTCAAACAGTATATCAGAATGGATATTTGTTTTCGTCGATGAGTACCTTTGCTATTCTGCGCCTGGCCTCTTTCGCATTGAAAGGTTCCACTTTTGTAAACCTTTTTAATCCCATCATTAAAATTCTTGACTCATCTCCTTCTGTGATGCCGTTAATGGCACTCTTGCCAGCTAAGTGAATTCTATCCGCACTATCATATATCCACGTTTGTAAGATATCTTTAAAAACAGATAATTCTTCTTCGGTTTTAGTATTAGATAACTTTTTTACTCTTAATAAGGTGGATTCACACGCATAAGTCTCAATTATCATATCAGAAATATTCATAATGATCTCTTGTTGTTTAGCTAATTCCATCATGTACTTTTGGACTGCAGTACCGGCAACCATAAGAGCAGCCTTTTTCATGTTGGCAATTACCAACTCAGCCTTTTCAAAGAAGTTGAGTTCAGTACCACCAAAGTCTGGAATTTCCATTAACTCATTTTGAATATTCTGTGCTGGAGTCATAAGGTCGATCGTTCCTTTCATGGCTCTTTTAAGAAGCATATCAACAATTAACAGGCGATTGATCTCATTGGTACCTTCGAATATTCGATTGATCCTGGAGTCTCTGTATGCCCTGTCCATAGGATAGTCTGATGAAAACCCATATCCCCCATAAATTTGCACTCCTTCATCAACAACATAATCCAATACTTCCGATCCTAACACTTTTAGAATGGCACACTCAACAGCATACTCTTCTGCTGCTCCTAACAGTGCATGCGCAAAGTCCTTTCCTTCAGTGATAAGTTCCTTTTCCATCTGATCTATCTGAAAACTTACTCTGTATAGTGAAGATTCCATTACATAAATCTTTATAGCCTGTTCGGCCAATTTATGTTTAATAGCTCCAAATTTTGATATTGGAAGTTTAAATTGTTCTCTCTCATTAGCGTATGCTACTGAGAGGCTTGAAGCTCTCTTGCACCCACCTAAAGCTGCACCTGCTAATTTTGCTCTTCCAATATTGAGTATGTTAAAAGCAATGTGATGCCCCTTTCCAATTTCTCCTAAAAGGTTTTCAGAAGGAACTTTACAGTCGCTGAAAAACACCTGTCTTGTAGAAGATCCTTTAATACCCATTTTATGTTCTTCTTCACCAAGAGTCATGCCGACAGTACCTTTTTCGACAATGAACCCTGTGAACTTGTCTCCGTCAACCTGCGCAAAAACGATGAAAAGATCAGCGAAACCAGCATTCGTGATCCACATCTTCTGACCATTTAAGACATAATTTTTTCCGTCAGCATCTAATATTGCCTTAGTTTTAGCTGCAAGTGCATCTGATCCTGAGCCAGGTTCAGTTAAACAATAGGATGCTTTCCATTCACCACTTGCCAACTTGGGCAGGTATTTGGATTTTTGTGCATCGTTACCAAAATAGAGGATAGGTAATGTTCCTATGCCGGTATGTGCTGCAACAGCAACTGCAACAGAATGACCTGCGCCTAATTTTTCGGTGAGCAACATAGATGTAATGAAGTCTTTGCCAAATCCTCCATATTCTTCTGGAACAGTGATTCCCAGTAATCCAAGCTCACCGGCTTTATCAAGAATGGATACCATTAGTCCTTCCTGCATGGAGTCGATTTGGTCGAGAAATGGAAATACTTCGGTTTCTAAAAATTCATCGGCCATTGAGGCCATCATTTTATGTTCCTCAGAAAATTCATTTGGAATAAAAGTAGAATTTGCATTGCTTTCACGGATGAGAAACTCACCTCCTTTGATTGTTTGTTCGCTTGAATCGATCATGAGTATTTTAGATATATTCCAAATTTAGTGATTCAATGCTTGTATATCTGTGAAATTGAGGTTATTTATTTCACAAAAGAACCAAAAAAAACCCCGGGGATGGCCCCGGGGTTCGTAAGATATAACCTTTGATTACTTACCTAGTGTATAACTTACTGAAACCTTAATTACATTGTTCTTAAGGTCACCATTTTCAGTATCAGATATATTTGAAAGACCGAGGTTGTAATTTGCAGCGAAACCTAATCCGCTTTCAAGCTCATAACCCAGTCCGAATCCAACTCCAAAATCAGTAGACTTATAACTGTCTTTATATTTCACAGTCTGTGTACCGAAAGTAAATTCACTTTCACCGTCTACTTTTGCACCCATAAGGAATCCAATATATGGGCCAAAATCAAAATGCAGACCACTCTCTAAATTATATCGACCCCAGATTGGTATTTCAATATAATTAAGAGCAAATGGGATTTCCTTATCACCTAATTTACTTTTTGCTCCTTTACCTGAATAGAGAAGTTGAGGTTGAATAGTAATGTTTTCAGTTACATCCAGGTTAACAAACCAGCCAGCATGGAAGCTGATCAAACTTGAAGGGTCATCAGTGCTATCGCCAGATAGATTTGCAATGTTAACACCTGCAACGGGCCCATGAGTGATTTGTGCAAAAGCAGTACTTGAGAACAGGCCAATAACAGCAGCTATTGCTAAAGATTTAAAGATTTTTGTTTTCATAAATATTTTATTAATTAGTTAATTTAAATTCATTTATAAATTTCGTGGCAAAATTTGTAATATTTCTTCAAATATAAAAGGTTAAATACCTGCATAAACATGATATATATCAACAATGTATTTTTAATAATGGCTGTCAGTCTAAATATTCGAAAATACCAGCCGCTCCTTGCCCGGACCCTACACACATAGTAACCATTCCGTACTTTTTATTCCTTCTTTTTAATTCATTAAGGATCTGAACGGTTAATTTGGCACCAGTGCAACCTAATGGATGCCCAAGGGCTATCGCGCCACCATTTACATTTACAATAGAATCATCAAGATCAAGCTGCCGAATAACGGCCAAAGATTGAGATGCAAATGCCTCATTAAGTTCAATCAGATCGATCTGTTCTTTTTTCATTCCTGCTAAAGCAAGAGCTTTTGGAATTGCCTCAACCGGCCCAATCCCCATTATTCTGGGTTCTACTCCTGCTACAGCATAGGTCACAAATCTGGCAACCGGAGTCAGATTATGTTCTTTCATGAACTTTTCTGAAACCACCATTACAAAAGCAGCACCATCGCTGGTTTGCGAAGAGTTGCCAGCAGTGACGGTTCCTTTGGCATCAAATACTGGTCTTAATTTGGAAAGTTTTTCAATGCTGGTATCAGGTCTTGGACCCTCATCAGTGTCGAAAACAATATTTCGGGTTTTTCTCTTTTCATCCTCATCAAGGAATACTTCCTCAATTGGATAAGGAACAATGTCGTCTTTAAATCTGCTGTTTTGAATCGCATCAATTGCTTTTAAATGCGAGTTAAGGGCAAATTTATCCTGATCTTCACGAGTGACATTGTATTTTTGAGCAACAGCCTCGGCGGTCAGGCCCATTCCCCAATACCATTCAGGATGTTCATTTGCAACTTTACTGTTTGGAATAATACGCCACCCTCCAAACGGAATTGGTGACATGGTTTCAACTCCTCCTGCAATGATACAATCTGCAATTCCAGCTTTAATTTTTGAGGCAGCTATTGCTATCGTTTCAAGTCCGCTTGAGCAATATCTGTTCACCGTCATTCCAGGTACTTTTACAGTATCCAGGCCCATCAACGAGATCATTCTTCCTACATTAAGCCCCTGTTCAGCTTCTGGTGTGGCGTTGCCAACTATGACATCATCAATTAATTCTGTGTCAAACTGATCATGATGTGCAACAAGATGCTTCACTATATGTGCTGCCAGATCATCGGCTCGAGTGTTTTTTAAAACACCTCTTGGAGCTTTGCCTACGGCACTACGAAAACCTGCTGTTAAATATACTTCCAAGAATATTATTTCTTTGGTTTAGGATCACCTGCGGGAGGTACTTTTGGGCTTGCTGGATCTTTAGTTCCGGGAGATGGCACTTTGCTATCTTTTGCAATCTTCTTTTCAGCTGCTTTTTTTGCTTCTTCAGCTTTTCTCTCTTCTTCAGCTTGTTTTTCGGCAGCCAACTTTGCTTCGATATCAACACCATCCTTGTAAGTATTCTGACTTAAAAGATCACCTCGGCGATTGTAAATTTTCCAAACCCCATCACGCAAACCTCTGTTATAACCTGTTTCAGATCGTACATCACCAGGTTCAAAATACTTCACCCATTTATTATGTTTCTTACCTCCAAGATATTCGCCTTCAACTTTAACATTTCCTGAATAGTAATATCTAGTGTAGGACCCTTCCTTGACACCATTTTGATATTCGGTCTCTTCCATGATCTTACTGTATGGATAGAATCTTTTGGAAATACCATGCCTTACATCATTTACATATTCAATTTCATGAATGATATCGCTGTTATAATTATAGAATTTCCAGATCCCCTGACGTTGACCAATTTCATCAGTTTGATTTCTATGTTTCTCCTTTTTAGGAGCATATGCTGGCTTTTCATCAGTTTGAGCTGTTACTGTGATGCTTGATGCAAGCATTATAGCACAAATGAATGTTAATAGACGCTTCATCTACCTAGATAATTTGGAGTTTGTGGGGCTTAGATTGGCCCTAAAGGTACAAATCAATATTCAATTACGTAATGGTTTTCCGCTAGTTAGGATACTTTTGATTCGTTCAAGTGTCTTTTTCTCTCCACATAGGGACAAAAACGCTTCTCTCTCAAGATCAAGCAGATACTGTTCCGACACCATGCTAGGGCCAGAAAGGTCACCACCACACATTACCCAGCCCAATTTGCGGGAAATTAATAGATCGTGTTCTGAAATATAGTTTCCAGCCAGCATACTGTTAGTTCCTGCATAGATCATTCCCAATGCTGAACTGCCCAATACCCTGATATCTTTTGTGGGAACAGGCTCTACATACCCATTTTCTGAAAGCGCCAGAACTGAAGCCTTTGCATCCAGGATCAGACGGCTAAGGTTCATACTAATTTGATCAGTCCCATTTCGGTAATATCCAAGTTCAAATGCCTCCTGTGCTGATGTGGAAACCTTTGCCTGTGCTATCGTTAAAAACCTGTTTCTTAGAGAGTTAAGTTCTATATCGCCATCTTCCAGATTCTCGGAAAACCTTTTTGTGAATTCTTTAGTGCCACCTCCACCTGGGATCAAACCTACCCCAAACTCAACCAGGCCTGTATAAGTTTCAGCTGCAGCCTGAACCTTATCTGCATGCAATGACATTTCGCATCCCCCACCCAATGACAGGCCATGAGGAGCTACCACAACTGGAATAGGTGAATACCTTATTCGCATATTTGCATTTTGAAATGCTCTTACAGCGAAATCGATTTCATCCCATTCCTGTTCAATAGCGAACATGAAAACCAATGCAAGATTCGCACCAGCTGAAAAATTCTGAGAGTCATTTCCAACCACAAGTCCAATTCCATTTTCAGAAACCAGGTCAATGCTTTTATGAATGCCTTGCAATATTTCTCCACCTATGGTATTCATCTTGGTGTGAAACTCTAGGTTGAAGACACCATCTCCAATGTCGATTAAGGAGCACCCTTTATTGCTCCAAACGGTACTCTCTTGTTTACGATTTTCCAGAATAATAAGATCAGCGTAACCAGGAATAGGTAAATATTTATTTGTTTTGATATCAAAACAGTATTTCGAGCCACCTTCGGTTTTATAAAATACACCCTCCCCATTTTTAGTCACTTGATCTACCCATTTTGGGAGTTCAGTTGATGAGTTATTTAATTCACGAAGTACCTCCTCCATACCGATAGCATCCCATGCTTCAAATGGCCCTAACTCCCAGCCAAAACCAGCTTTCATTGCAAGATCTATCTTGTAAATTTCATCTGAAATTTCCGGAATCCTATCCGAAACATATTTAAAAAGATTTAGGAACATCTTTTTATAAAATTGACCGGCCTTGTCAGTTCCTTGAAAAAGTAATTTAGTACGTTCCTTTAAATCGGAAGTGCCTTTAGCATTTTCAAGCGTAATATGTTTTACTTTCTGTTTAGGACGATATTCAAATGTTGATAGATCCAGTACTAGGATTTCTGTTTTTCCTTCTTTGTTTTTAGTCTTTTTATAAAACCCCTGTTTTGATTTATCTCCAAACCATTTTTGTTCAGCCATCTTTTGAACAAAATCAGGCAGGATAAATTTGTCTCTGCTGGAATCATTTGGACAGTTTTCATAAACACCATTTGCCACATGGATCATAGTATCAAGGCCTACAACATCTGAGGTTCTGAATGTCGCCGACTTAGGTCTGCCTAATATTGGCCCGGTGAGATGATCTACTTCATCAACCTTCAGGTCAAGTTCTTTTACAGTATGTAAAAGTGACATGATTGAATAAACTCCAACTCTATTTGCAATGAATGCAGGAGTATCTTTACATAATACAGTAGTTTTGCCAAGATGAAGATCACCAAAGTCCATTAAAAAATCGACAACGTCCGATGATGTATCAGGAGTAGGAATTATTTCCAACAACTTTAAATACCTGGGAGGATTGAAGAAATGAGTACCGCAAAAGTTTCTCTTAAAGTCGTCTGACCTATCAACTGTTAGCAGATGAATTGGGATTCCTGAAGTGTTGGAAGTTATAAGAGTTCCTTCTTTTCTATATTTTTCAACTTCTGTATAAACTGATTTTTTTATATCCAGTTTCTCTATTACGGCCTCTATCACCCAATCATAATCATTTATTAATGCTAGGTCGTCTTCAAAATTTCCGGTTCTGATCCTTGATTGAAATGACTTGGAATATAATGGTGAAGGATTTGATTTAATCGCAGTTTGCAGCGAACTGTTCACGATCTTATTTCTAAATGCTTTCGAATCTCTTGAAAACCCACGAGCAGTATCAAGTTCATCAAGTTCCTTTGGAACGATATCAAGTAATAAAACTGAAAACCCTGCATTGGCAAAATGGCATGCGATTCTTGAACCCATTATTCCTGATCCCAGGACAGCTACTTTATTTATTTTTCGATTCATGTACAAGATTAGTAGTTAAAAAGCAATGCAGACTGTAGTCCTATCGAATGATCGTTGAACCTGGCATATTATCAAGTTATGCTAAGTATAGGGATCTTGGAATGACTCAATAATTTTTGTGTTATACTTTTTCCTAATAGTTCAGCAAATATATTATGATGACCAGGGTATAATATTAGCATTTTTGAATTGTGCTGTTCAATAAATGTTTCAATTGCATCGATGATGTTTTCATTCGATTCAGTGAAAACATTCAACTTAACATCAGGGCAACTCGCGGCGACACTATCCCTTATTTCATAGATACTATTATTGTCCGTTTCGGCATTTACAAAAAGAAGATCCATAGAATAACCGATAGACTTTAGGATTCTTCCCAAAGCTGAGAGTGACTCAGTTTCAGGTTGTTTGTTTGCATCTATAGAGAAGAGTGCGCTTCCTTGGAGTTCATACAAGCAATCGGGAGGAATGACTAAAGTTGGGCAAGAAACTTCCAGAAGTGTTTGGTATGCAACTTGACCAACCAATACCCCCTTGATGCCGGATCTGCCTTTACTGCCCATTATGATCAGAGAGGATCCTGAAGAATCGGCAACTTTATGAATGGCCTTGGCATGATTGTGATACGATGTCACTTCCCAGGAAATGTCAATTTCATGATTGCAGGATTCTCTGGTTTTTTTTGCAAATGCGTTTAATTCGAATTCAGCCTGTTGAACGACTTTGCTCGAAAGATCGATTAAAACCCCAGCGCTGGGTGGTCCCTCATATATGGCATTGTGATGTAAATGGATTGATGCACCGGTCTTCCCGGCACAAGCAATGGCATAATTCAGTGCGACATTTGATAATTCAGAAAAATCAGTTGGTACTAGTAGTTTCATTTGAGGAATAACTTTAATGATTACAAAGTTAATATTCGAACCTAAGATAAAGCTGTTTTAGATCAGTATTATAGGTTATTTTCTATTATTATGATAAATTTTATTAATCTTTTCTAAATATTTTTCAGTGATTACTTTTCTTTTAAGGCTCAACTTAGGTGTAATTTCGCCATTGTCAATTGTGAAATCATCAGGAAGTAATTCGAACCTCTTAATTGTTTCATATTGAGCCAGAGATTTGTTGATGTTGTTTACTTCATTCATGATCAATTTTTTAATCTCTGCATTTTCACAAATTAGAGCACGATTTGATTGATCAAGCTCCATGTTTTCATTTTTAATCCACTCTCGAATATTTTGAAAAGAAGGGACAATTAAGGCTCCCGCAAACTTTTGATTTTCTCCTATTACCATTACCTGTTCAATAAATCTTGATTCCTTCAGTTTGTTTTCAATCATTTGTGGAGCTATATACTTACCTCCAGAGGTTTTAAATATTTCTTTTTTACGATCCGTTATTTTTAAATAGATGCCATCTTCAAAAAGCCCAATGTCACCTGTATGATACCATCCCTCTGAATCGATCACTTCATCAGTTAATTTAGGTGAACCATAATATCCTAGCATAACATTTGGTCCCTTACAAAGGATCTCGCCGTCATCGGCGATTTTTACTTCAACATCGTCAATGACAGGACCAACAGTACCAATCCTCATTCCGTTCGGTAGAAGAGTATTGACGGCAATGACTGGAGATGTTTCTGTACAGCCATACCCTTCAAGAATTCGGATTCCTGCGGCCCAGAATATTTTAGCCAATCTGGGATTCAAAGCAGCTCCACCAGAGACGATGGCTTTAACATTTCCACCAAGACCTTCTTGCCATTTACTGAATACCAGTTTCCGGGTAATAGCTAATGATATTCTGTAACCAAGACTCATTGGTTTAGAAGGATTATAATTGTCTCCAACATTTAACGACCATGTGAATAGTTTTTTCTTGAATCCTGTCAGAGCATTGCCTTTAGCAACTATTTTCTCATATACTTTTTCTAATAATCTAGGTACAGCTGAGAATACTTCCGGTTTGATTTCTTTAATGTTATCACCAATGGTTTCGATGCTTTCAGCATAATAAATTGAAATGCAAATATACATGTACATGTAAGTTAGCATTCGTTCATATATGTGATTTAAAGGCAAGAAACTTAATGCTTTGTCGCCCGGGACAGTTGGCGTACAATGTCTTACGGCAAGGAAATTACTCACTAGATTATTGTGGGATAACATTACACCTTTCGGTTGTCCAGTAGTTCCTGATGTGTATAGGATTGTTGCAAGGTCTTTGGGGTTTACATTTTTTTTAATCTGACCAAGACTTTCCTTTTTGTTATACTTATCTCCTTCTTCCAGCAGCTCAGACCAGTGCTTTACTTTGGGGATCTCCTCAAAAGAAAATATTTCAACGGCAGATAGATTTTCTCCTAACGACCTATTCACTTTCTCGTAAATCTCCAAGGTTGACACAAAAATAAATTTAACTTTTGCATCATTGAGAATAAATCTGAGGTCATTATCACTAACAGTTGGATATATAGGAACATCTACACCGCCGGTTTGAAGTGTACCGAAATCAATAAAGTTCCACTCTGGTCGATTATTGGAAATTATTGCAATCTTGTCGCCAGGTTTAAAACCTTTCGATAATAAGCCAAAGCTAACCTTGTCGGACATTGATCTGAAATCTTCAGAACTATAACCCTTCCATAATCCATTCACTTTGCTAGAAAAAGCAACGTTAAGTGGAAAATGCTCCAGTTGATGATCTATGATATCAAATATCCTTTTTACCAGCATGTTTTCTGACGTAGTTTGTGGAATTGTACCAAATTAAGGTATTTTTAATGGAATTTAAAACCAAAGGTAAAAGCTATGAAATTGTCGGATAATGAATTTAAAAGTGCATTTTCTTTGGACTTCCCTTTGATCATGGCACCCATGTTTCTCGTATCAAATATTGAAATGATAAAGGCGGCAATGAGAAATGGAATAATGGGTGTGTTTCCATCTCTTAATTTTCGTGATAAATCTGAATTAACAAAGACCCTCAGCGAGCTATCTGAGTTCAAAATGCATAATATTAATGGGTCATATGGGGTGAACCTCATAGTTCAGAAATCAAATTTATATCTGAAAGATCATCTTGACCTGTGTATAAAATATAAAGTACCATTTTTTATTACCAGTCTGGGTAATCCAATACATGTGATTCAGAAAGCACATGATTATGGTGCAAAAGTTTATTGTGATGTGACTAATCTGGAACATGCGAATAAGTGTGCTTCTTTAAATTGTGATGGATTCATAGCTGTTGGTAAAAAAGCTGGTGGTCATGCAGGTCCCTTTTCTCTTGATAAATTAGTTCCTGATCTGAGAAAAGAATTCCCCCAAATCCCCGTCATAGCAGCCGGAGGTATTGCTACCGGAGATAAAATGTATCAGGTAATGCAACTTGGTGCTTCGGGAGTGATGATGGGTACACGCTTCATCGCTTCAGATGAAGCGGGAGTTTCTAAGGACTATAAAGATGCAATAGTTAATGCCAAATCAGATGACATTGTTTTTACTAAGCGTTTGAGCGGAACTCCCTGTGCTGTTATTAATACACCGTATGTTGAAAAGCTTGGGACAGAACCAACTTATTTCGAATCACTGGTTCAACGATCAACAAAATTAAAAGGATTGATGAAAAGGCTGATACAATATCGGGGAATGAAATTCCTTGAGAAGTCTGTTAAACCGGGGAACTATAATAATATATGGTCGGCAGGAAGATCAGTGGAAGAGATCAATGAAATATTATCAATAGATGAGATAATAGACATGATAAAGATTCAATACACTAAGTTTTCTCAAAACCAGGGCAAGGTTCCATAATTTATTTGTTGACGATACTAAGCTTATGAATATCAATCAAAGAGTTTTTATCACTTAGTTTGATAAAATAAATGCCTGCCTTTAGCCCATGGGTTTCAACGGTGAAGTATTGCTGATTTTCTACTTGTTTTGTTAGAACAATTCGTCCGGTAACATCAAATACATTTATTGTTGAAACAGGTACTGA
>Ga0055584_100002808_pt1 | contig 17265 bp, 14 predicted proteins | sample OSDHelmetaG_FD_58716 | JGI IMG/M metagenome (GOLD analysis project Ga0055584, IMG submission 58716) | Pelagic marine sediment microbial communities from the LTER site Helgoland, North Sea, for post-phytoplankton bloom and carbon turnover... | ecosystem: Environmental > Aquatic > Marine >... | reverse complement strand
CGCTCGTTCGCTCGTTCGTTGTTGTTGGCCTTAACTTAAGTGCGTTTTGAGCTCGTCTGCTTGAGTTCAGTCAGGCATGCTTACGCAGGACACGTTTGCCGATTGCTGCCCGATGCACCTCCGAGGCGCCATCGAAGACACGAAAGGCACGCAGTTCGCGATAAAAACCGGCCACTGGCGTGTCGTCCGATATCCCGCGTGCGCCCAATAGTTGTACCGCCCGGTCAACGATTGCCTCGATCTTCTCTGACACAAACACCTTCGCCATGGCTGATTCGTGTTTCACGGATAAGCCAGCGTCGAGCCGTGCGGCAACGTGCCAAGTCATTAGGCGCGCGGCGGTAAGTTCAATGTGCGAGTCCGCCACCAGCGCTTGCGCGAGTTGATGTTCGCTGACCCGTCGTCCGAATGATTCGCGCTCCACGATATAGGCTTCGGCTATTTCCATCGCGCGCGCTGCACGACCGACCAAGCGCATGCAGTGCGCTAAGCGCGCAGGCTCTAAGCGAGCTTGCGCATACGCAAAGCCCTGGCCAATTTTTCCGAGCACTGCGTCATCATCAACCCAACATTGTTCGAGCTTTATTTCGCCATGGCCACCCGCTTGGTAGCCATCCATTGCACGTATGTTGCGTATATGGTGCCAGCCCGGGTTGTCTGTGTTGACCAAAAAAAATGTCGGCCCTTTGTCTGCCATCGCCATCACGATCGCGACTGATGCACCTTGGGCGCCGCTAATGAACCATTTGTGCCCGTCAATCATCCAGCCGCCATTGTCGCGCGTGGCGGTAGTGCTCAGCATCTTCGGATCAGAGCCGACCCCAGGTGCTGGTTCAGTCATTGCGAAACACGAGCGCATTGTGCCGGCGATCAATGGCGCTAAGAATTGCTCTTGTTGCGCTGGCGACGCGAGGCTTGCAATCATTTCGATGTTGGGTCCATCTGGCGGCGCACAATGCAGCGCCAATGGGCCCAATGGGCTGCGACCCGCTTGCTCTAATACTGCCTGCGAGTCGCGCCAGTTCAAGCCCATGCCACCGAGGTCTGCGGGTAGGCGCGGCCCCCATAGGCCGGCATCACGCGCCAGCGCGCGCAGCTTCATGCTTAGCGCATCAAGTGCAGCAACGTCGTGCTCTAGGGCTGGGTCTTCGTGCGGCAGAACATGCGTGCTCATGAACTGTTGGATTGCGCTGACCAGTGTCCCGATCTCTTCGCTGCGCCCAAAAATATCCATCGTGTGCTCCTCGGTTAATTGGCTTATGGCTATGCGTGTTCGACTGTGCGCAGTGCTTTGCGCAAATTGTGTTGTTTCGCAGGGCCGGTGTAACAGCGGTAGTCGCAGCGTTGGTGTGGGCCGCGCCGGTGTTGGTATTAGGCGCTGCTAAGAGGTGTTTTGGCACCCAGCTTCGGTGCGTCAGGTACACGCGCAAGCGGCCTAGTGTGTGCCCCACGCGATAAAACCTAAATAAGCGCCGCTCGCCGCTACCAGCCCTGCCGACCACACCGTTAGCCAGATCTGGCGACCCTGGAAGCCTAACCAAGTTAAGAATATGCCAATGAAAAAGCTGATGATGACAGTAAACAGATGCACGTCTTCGGTCGTCACCATCGATTCGGCCAAAGGCATGTTGTCGAGTCTGTATCGCATTGCTAAGAGTGGTCCGGGTGAATGCAAAGAACTAACGCGATTGTTGCAGAGTTTGCATTGACACCGTAGTGCATCGAACATTGGCGACGCAGCGCTGCGCTGCGTCGTTGTGCCCGCGAGAAGGTAGACTGCGCATCCCACAAATCGGTTTTGGAACCTTGCACATGCCCACTGATACGTACTATCGCGATCATTGGATCGACATTGACGAGGAACGCCTGGATACCTACGAGGGCATGTTCGAATGGCACCCGCGCATGGCACCGCTACTTGTGCCAGCCGAGTTGCAGGCAGGTTTGCGGGTATTGGACTACGGCTGCGGGCCGGGTGGCTTAAGCGTCGAAATTGGCCGCCAGGTTGGCGCCAGCGGTGCTGTGATTGGCGTTGATCTCAATACCGACATGGTTGCGCGCGCCCAGGCGCGTGCACTCAAAGACGGGCTCGCGAACACGGTAACTTTTCAACAATCTAGCGATGCGCGTCTACCATTTCCCGACGATAGCTTCGATCGCGTCATCTGTAAGAGCGTTCTAGAATACGTAAGCGATCCGGGCGAGGTACTTGCGGAGTTCCATCGGGTTACCCGGCCTGGTGGCAAGGTTCACGTCATCGATAGCGATTGGGGCATGTTGGTCGCTGAGCCGATCGCGGACTCGGTTCTCGATGAACTGTTTAGCGCCGCGAGCATGGCTTATAAGACGCCCCGCATTGGCCGAAAACTGTATGGGCTTTTCCGTGCGGCCGGGTTCACGGATATTGCCGTTAAGATTCTGAGTGCAGCCGATACGACTGGCGTTCGCGCGCCGATCATTCGGCATATGGTTGGCTATGCGCGTGATTTCGAAGCTTTACCGAGTGAGCAACTGGACGCTGTGTTGGCGACTATCGAGGCCGCAATAGACAAGGGCAACTACATACTGGTATTGCCACAGTTCCTGGTCACAGGGCAAGTTGAATAGCTGGCAAGCGCTGATGCGCTGGTCACGAGCTCTGCGTCAGAGCTCGACAACATCTTTGCCGAATCGATGTCGTCTGGGTCAGATGCATCCTCGGCATGCGTGGCGAGTGCCGGTCGCGGTAGCATGTTCGCTTTATGTAGGCTGGCACGAGTCAGTTCGAAGTTAAATCCACCATTGTGTTGAAGGGTCGCTAGTGATGAGTGAAGTAGAAGACCAGAAGCCGTTTTCTGGAATCAATGTTTTTGATGCGACGCAAGGCGTTGCCGGGCCACATTGCGCGATGTTACTGGCGCAACATGGGGCCAACGTCATTAAGGTTGAGCCACTCGAAGGAGACTGGGGCCGCACCTTGGGTAAGTTGTACGGCGATCAGTGCGCACATTCGGTCGCGTTCAATCGCGGCAAGCGTAGCCTCGCATTGGATCTCAAGAATCCGCAAGGATTGGCCGTCGCGCACAAGCTCGCTTACGGTGCTGACATTGTGTTGGAGAGCTTCCGACCCGGCGTGATGGCGCGATTTGGGCTTGATTACGCGAGTGTAAGTCAGCATCGCGCGGACTCCGTCTACTTGTCGGTGAGCGGATTTGGTCAAAGCGGGCCGTACAACAAACTGCCGGTAACGGATTCCGTCATTCAAGCCTTCTCCGGGCTTATGTCGATTAACCGCGACGAACAAGGCTCACCGCAGCGCATTGGCATGATCGCTATAGACGTGATGACCGGACTCTATGCCTATCAGGCAGTGGCCTCGGCGATGCTTAAACGTTTCCGCTTCGGCACCGGTCAATATATTGACTGTAGCCTGATGCAATCAGCTGCAGCGTTTCAGGCTGCGAAAATCATGGAGCATCACCTGGAGGGCGGCGAACCAATGGTGTTGTACATGCCAATTGGCACGATGAAGACTAAGGACGGTCACATCAACATCACCGCGATGCGCGAGCGTCACTATGTATCGTTGTGCGAGGCTTTGGGACTCGAAGAGCTCATCGAGGACCCGCGCTTTGATAACCGCGACAAACGCGTTGAACGCGCGGACGAGTTGATGCCTATCATTCGCGCTGAATTTCCAAAACGCACCACCGCCGAATGGGCCGAGGTGCTGACCGCGGCTGGCGTCATGAACGCACCAGTGGCGAATTACAGCGACTACATGGCGGATGCGCATGTGCAAGCAGTAGATAGCTTAGTCACCACAACGCATGCACATATGGGTGCCATTCCAACTGCGAATATCCCTGGTGTTACGCCGGTGATAGACGGATCGCCACTCGCGCTGGCGCCGCATCTGGGCCAGCACAGCAACGCGATTCTCGCGGAAGCGGGATACTCTGAAGCCGAGATTCGCGCGTTAGTTGATGCCGGTGCCGTCGGTGTTGCTGCGTGATTGAAACCCACGCAAGGCACTCGTTTGTAACGCTCACGTGGAGGCCATCGTGCCCAAATATTTGAAGACCAGCATTAGTGATGATGCAAAAGCTGACGCGGATTCCAAAGTGCGACAGGTTGTCGAAGATATCCTGAGCGATATTGGCGCGCGCGGTGATGCTGCGCTGCGCGAGTATTCTCGCAAGTTTGATAATTGGGCTCCCGATGAGTTCAAGTTAAGCCGCGCGGACATCGACGCGTGTTACCAGCGCATGAGCGCGCGCGAAATCGCGGATATTAAGTTTGCTCAGGCGCAAGTGCGTGGCTTTGCTGAGATTCAACGTGCGGCCTTACAAGATGTTGAGCACGAAACGATGCCGGGCGTTGTCTTAGGTCACAAGAATATTCCGGTGAATAGTGTTGGCTCGTATGTGCCCGGCGGCAAGTACCCGATGGTGGCGTCAGCGCATATGAGCGTCGTGACGGCGAAAGTTGCGGGGGTCAAACGCATCATCACTTGTGCACCACCGTACGAAGGTGAAGCCAATCCGGCCATTGTGGTCGCGCAAGACCTTGGCGGAGCCGACGACATTTATTGCATCGGCGGCGTTCAGGCGGTAGCGGCTATGGCGCTTGGCACCGAATCTATCGCGTCGGTGGATATGCTGGTTGGTCCGGGCAACATGTTTGTTGCAGAAGCCAAGCGACAACTCTACGGGCGTGTCGGTATTGATTTGTTCGCAGGCCCCACCGAGACATTGGTGATCGCGGATGACTCGGTGGACGGCGAATTGTGTGCCGCGGATTTGCTGGGACAGGCTGAGCACGGGCCGACCTCGCCAGCCATTCTATTAACCAATTCAGAAAAGCTTGCGCGCGCAACGATGGCGGAAATCGAACGCCAGCTCGGTATTCTCGAAACGGCCGAAGTTGCCGGCCAAGCATGGCGTGACTATGGCCAAGTCATCGTCTGTGATTCGTACGCGGAAATGGTTGAGGTTGCTGATCAACTCGCGTTTGAACACGTTCAAGTCATGACTGAGGATCCGCAATACTTTCTCGATAACATGACAAATTATGGCGCTCTGTTTTTGGGGCCGCAGACCAATGTTTCATACGGTGACAAGGTGATTGGTACCAACCACACGCTGCCAACTAAGCGTGCTGCGCGTTATACCGGTGGGCTGTGGGTTGGCAAGTTCATTAAGACTTGTACCTATCAACGCATCACCGAAGAGGCATCCGTCAAGATTGGCGAATATTGCTCGCGCCTGTGTGCCTTAGAACATTTCGCCGGGCACAAGGAGCAGGCGGATATTCGCTTGCGTCGCTATGGCGGACAAAACGTTCGTGGATTGGCGCAATTGCCTGGCGTTGACGAGTAAGCTCGTCAGCTTCTCGAGCTAAGCGCTGCGCTGCTTAGCCGAGCTTAGGCTGGCAGCGTGTGCAATTACCTAGCTACGCTTTTCCGGGTGGTCCAAATTCTGGCTCTTCCCACCACGGATAAAACTCCGGCATATCGCTACTTGGACTGCCTACGAAACGCGGTGGACGTTTCTCTAAGAAGCTCTCAACGCCCTCGCTTGCATCAGCGAGTTGGCCGCAATGGCGCACGCCTGCGCTGTCCACTCGATGTGCCGCCATTGGATGGCTTGCGGTCAACATCTTCCAAATCATTTGCCGCGTCATGGCGACCGATACTGGCGCGGTATGGTCGGCGAATTCCCGTGCTAACTCGTTCGCCGCGGGCAACAAGGCGTCCGCATTGTGTACCGATCGCACTAATCCGCCTGCGAGCGCCTCTGAGGCTGGGAACACCCGTCCCGATAGCATCCACTCCAAGGCCTGCGCAGGGCCGACCAGTCGCGGTAAGAACCAGCTGCTAGCCGCCTCCGGAACAATGGCGCGGCGTGTGAACACAAATCCAACTTTGGCGCCGTCGGCTATCAGACGAATATCCATCGGCAGAGTCATGGTGATGCCGATGCCAACCGCCGGCCCGTTGATTGCAGCGATCAGCGGCTTGCGGCATTCGAACAGTCGCAAGGTCAATGTCCCGCCGCCGTCTCTGTCGGGGAAGCGCCGTTCACTGCGTGAGCGCTTGTCATGGTTGAAAGTATTGGCACCTTCAGCCAGATCAGCGCCGGCGCAGTAACCGCGTCCAGCGCCGGTAAAAATGATTGCGCGTACCTTGTCATCCGCGTCCGCGAGATCGAGGGCATCGAGCAGATCGTCGCGCATCTGTACAGTGAACGCGTTCAGGCGCTCAGGGCGATTAAGCGTGATGGTAAGTACGCCATCATCGATGGTGTATAGGATTGTCTGAAAGTCCATAGTGCGTCCTAAATAGCTGTTGCGAACGGGAGCAGAACAGGGTAAATCTTGCAGGAACTGAATCGACTAATGTAGGTCAAGCCTGTGTCAGCAGTCCTGAGTGGTGCGCAGATCGCGCAAATGCAAGAGCAAGGGTATGTGTGTCCAGTACCGGTGTTGGATGCCGCCGAGGCTAACGCATTTCGCGCCCAACTCGAAGCGGTGGAGACGCGCCAAGGCCAGCCGCTGCACGGCCATCAGCGCAATAAGACACACCTGTTGTTGAAGTGGTTGGATGACTTGATCCGTGACCCGCGCATCGTTGATCCAATCAAGCAAATAATCGGCCCTAATGTGCTGTGCTGGAATACCATCTTCTGGACTAAAGAAGCGGGCTCCGGCAGCTTTGTGTCTTGGCATCAAGACACGCGTTACTGGGGATTATCAAGCGACAACGTCATGACGGCTTGGCTAGCGCTTTCGCCTGCTAGCGTTGATAGCGGCTGCATGCGGGTAATGCCCGGCACTCATATCGGCGAGGTCTTGCCGCACGATGACCGCTATCACGAAGACAATATGCTGACCCGGGGCCAGGAGATCTCGGCAGGCCTTGATGAGACGCGCGCAGTGCATATGCCACTCGAAGTAGGGCAGATGTCAATTCATAACTATCGTGTGGCGCATGCCTCAGGGCCTAACAATTCCCCGGATCGGCGTATCGGCGTATCGATGCACTTTATGCCAACTGATACCAAGCAGGTTGTGGGCGATTGGGATACGGCCGCGCTGGTTGCGGGTAAAGATGATTATGGCTATTTCGAACACACGATGGTGCCGAGCTGTGATTTTGATGCTGTCGCGGTTGAATGTCATCAGCGCGCTACTGCGCAACTCAATCGTGTTTTGTACGAAGGTGCCAAAGAGAACACTGCAAAGCTTTAGTCGCCATGTTGCTGGACCTCGCGCGCCGACAAGGCGCTGGGCCGGCCGCGGTGGTGTTGACCTAGAGCGTGCCGCGGCCCAAGTCGAGCGCGCCGCGGGCGATACTTAGACGCAAGACATCGGTCAGTCCTTCTGCTACCCGCAGGACTCGCGTGCTTTGATACAGCTGCGCGAGTGGGTGTGCACTTTCCAAGGCGCTGCCGCCGACCAGCTGTATTGCTGTGTCCACTATTTCGCTCAGTGTTTCCGTTGCAAAGGCTTTCGCTGCGATGCCTTCATTTACGACATTCGCACCACTATCGGCGAGTCTTGCGGCGCGATACAGCGCACTGCGCGCGACGTAGAGTTTGATGCGCAATTCGCCATAACGAAGACGCTGCGTGTGTTTGACATCACCATTGCGCTCAGCGCGCTGAATGTGTGTTGTTAGGTAAGCCAGAACCCAGCGTCCCAGGCCGACCGCTTGCGCTGCCATCTTTATCCGTGTGTCGCCAATTTGGCGCATCGCGTTTGACATGCCCTCGCCAGGGATGCCAACCAGGTGGGAGGCTGGCACGCGCACGTCCACGAATTCGAAGGCAGCGTGCTCAGTGCCGTCGATAGTTGAGAATAATCTGCTTTTCTTAACCCCTGGGAGGTCGGTGTTGACAACTATGAAGGCGCGGCCACCGTCGTCTATGTCAGCCAGCACGTTTATGAAATCAACTTCCGCGCCGCGTGTTACGTAAGATTTTTGCCCCGACACAAGCAGCGAATCGCCGCTGCGCGTTGCACGTGTGTAGTGAGCCGCGTCAGGCGGTTCGGTGAAGCCAAAGCCAGCGCGTTTGTGCCCGGCCAATAGCGGCAGTAGGTAACGACTACGCAGTGGCTCGTCGACAGCCGCGAGAATGCCTGGTCCTGGTCCTAAGACATCGCTTAGCCACTCGGGGTTGTGCTGTGCTAGCGCGTCAATGACAGTGACTAACGTCAGTGTTGAGGCCGCCGTCCCCCCCACGGACCGCGGTTGGGTAAGCTGAAAGAATCCCACTTCTTTAGCATGCTCGATCACGCTTTTTCGCGCTTGCCTTGCGTCAACTTCCCCTGCCAGCACTGCGCGCTTGAGCGGTAACAGTACGTCGATGGCAAATCGGTCTGCTCTATCTGCGATGTCCAGTAGCTCTTGCGGGAGTTGTTCAGGCACGTGTTTGACCTCGGTAATAGTTGTGTGCGCTTAGATAAGTCTGGTGCGCCGCATCGAAAATTCATGGAAGATGCGCAGTCGTGTCGTTTAAGCGCATCAGCGTGGTGGCGCGTATGCGCGAGCAAGTGACCAGTATCGTGGTGTCGCTGTGCTAAGTTCAAATAGTTAACTAATGGCAAATTTAGGTTGCGGTTTGATAGAGGAAAAAAGCCAACATGTCTGATACTCCGATCGGCCCGCTGAGCGGCATTCGAGTCGTCGATCTGACTTCCGTAATGCTGGGGCCATTCTGCACGCAGATCCTGGGAGACATGGGCGCCGACGTGATCAAGGTCGAAGCGCCTGGTGGTGATATTGGCCGCCAAACAGGTGCTACCAAGAACCCTGGCATGTCAGCGGCGTATCTGTCCAAGTCACGCAATAAGCGTAGCGTGATGCTGGATCTCAAACACGAAGACGCTTATCAGGCGCTGCTGCGCTTGGTCGAAACAGCTGACGTTTTTGTACACAACATCCGCCCTAAAGCGGCCCACCGACTACGCATTGACTATGACAGTATCGTCGCGCGTAAAGCAGATATTGTGTACGCGGCCGCGACCGGCTACGGCGAGGATGGGCCGTTCGTTGATAAGCCCGCCTACGATGATCTAATCCAAGGTGCCTCAGGTCTTGCGGCACTCAATGGTAGCGTTACGGGTACACCGAGATACGCGCCTAGCGTGCTCGCAGATAAGACTACGGGACTATATCTGACTTGGTCGATTTCGATGGCCTTGTTGCATCGTGAGCGTACTGGGGAAGGCCAGAGAGTGCACGTGCCAATGTACGAATCGTTTACCGCGTTCGTCATGAGTGAGCATCTGCAAGGCGCTATGTATGACCCACCCATCGGCGAGGCCGGATACGGTCGTATGCTGACGCCGCACCGGCGTCCGTACCCAACTGCGGATGGACACATTTGTGTACTGCCGTACAACAACAAACACTGGCAGCGTTTCTTCGATGTTGCTGGCCAGCCAGCGATGGCAGAGGACCCACGCTTTTGTGATCAGGCCTCGCGCAGTGTCCACATAGACGCTCTGTATGGCATCGTCGCTGAAGTTATGGTTACGCGTACTTCGGCCGAGTGGTTGGAGGCGCTGGAGGCTGCTGATATACCGGTTATGCCAATGAACACGCCGGCTGACCTGTTCGACTGCCCGCATCTGACAGAAGTGAACATGTTTGAAGACGTTGACCATCCAACTGAAGGTCGTCTCAAGCAGCTCAAGATCCCGGTTAGTTTCTCGAAAACCCCCGGCGGCTTGTATCGACATGCCGAGCAATTGGGTGCGAGCACTAGAGCTGTACTCGAAGAGATTGGTCTTACGGCTGACGAGATTGCGGCTCTGCAAGCCAATGGCAGCGCTGGTGGTCCACGCGCGTGAATATCTCGTAGTTGCTAGCGCGAGCTTTTTGGGATCATGCGCAGCCGTCATAGCGCCGCGATGGTCCGAGTCTGTATTTACCTTTGAGATTGATGAGGGTTTGAATGCGAGTAATTACAACTGTCCCGCAAGATAATTTGCGCAAAGTTCCAGCCGCGGTGCGTGCCATCGAAGCGGCCGGTTACGACGGCATTACCACACTGGAAAATTCCCATGATCCGTTCTTGCCGCTTGCCGTTGCGGCAATATCTACCGAGCGTTTGGAATTGGCCACCGGCATCGCAATTTCTTTTGCGCGTAGTCCGATGTCAGCAGCCAATCAGGCCTGGGATCTGAACGAAGCTTCTGGTGGGCGTTTCATGCTGGGCTTGGGCACGCAAATTCGAGCGCATAACGAAAAACGCTTTAGTGTGCCGTGGACCCCACCAGCGCCGCGCATGCGCGAGTATCTGTGCGCACTGAAAGCGATCTGGCGCTGTTGGAAGTTCGGCGAAAAACTTCGATTCGAAGGCGAGCACTACACCTTCACATTGATGACTCCGCACTTCGTGCCTGAAGGTTCTGGTTTGGCCTTGCCAGGTGTCACGCTCGCAGCGGTTGGGCCAATCATGCTCAAAGTGGCTGCTGAAGTTGCTGATGGCGTGCGGCTACATCCGTTTTGTACACCGCGTTATGTTGAGCAAACGGTACTGCCGCAATTGCAAAAGGGCTTTGCGATCTCTGGGCGCCAGCGCGCCAACTTCGAAGTGAGTGGCGGTGGCTTTGTTGCAACTGGGGTAGATGATGCGACGGTGCATGAGGTGGCGCAATGGGTTCGTTACCGAATTGGCTTTTATGGCTCAACGCCAGCGTATTGGCCGGTGTTAGAAGCGCACGGCTATGGTGATCTTGGCCGCAAGCTCAACAAAATGACCAAAGCTGGGGAATGGAACAAACTGGCCGCTGAGGTGCCAGACGACTTGCTGCACGAATTCGCCGCGATTGGTCGTCATGATGAGATAGCAAAATGTATTGAGCAGCGCTTTGCTGGTTTCTCTGACACCATCTCGGCTAGCGCGAGTTCGACCATCGCTGGCGACATGCCGCCAGGTCTGATTCAGGACATCCAAAAAATACCAACACCGTTTGAACGATTCGATACGGAGTTTGTACCTCAGTCCAACAATTGAAGTTTGGCTCATGCTGCATCAGCGAATAGGCCGTTATGCTGGTGTCGCACAAGCGGCCTATTTCGGCGAAGCGCTAGTTAAAAAGGCTAGTTAAAACTTAGTCAGTCTTACAAACAGGAGAACTCGACATGGCCAGCATAGGCTTTGTAGGTGTTGGAAATATGGGCGGGCCGATGGTTCGTAACTTGATTCGCGCCGGGCACAGCGTCAAGGCTTTCGATTTGTCCGAAGAAGCCCTGAACTTTGTAGTACAAGCAGGCGCTGTTGCGGCTACATCGGTGGCTGACGCTGCTAGCTCAGTCGACGTTGTGGTTACCATGTTGCCAGTCGGCAGTAACGTTCGAGATGTGTTTTTAGGAGATGGCGTGCTGGCACACGCCACCCCTGGAACCTTATTGATCGATTCCTCCACGATTGACGTTGAGTCCTCTCGAGCGGTGCATGCCGAAGCTACAGCGCGCGGCTTCGAGATGCTCGATGCGCCGGTATCGGGTGGCGTTGTTGGTGCTGATGCCGGCACCTTGACTTTTATGTGTGGTGGCGCACCAGAGACCTTTGCGAAGGCGAAGAAAATCTTGTCGGGCATGGGCAAGAACATAATTCTTTGCGGTGGCCCTGGCCTCGGACAGGTCACCAAGATTTGCAACAACATGCTCGCTGGAATCAATTCGCTGGCCGTCTCTGAAGCGTTTGTAATGGGTGAGAAGCTTGGCGTTGATCGCAAAGTTCTGTATGACGTTATTTCGACCTCAACCGGTAACTCCACTATTTTGACCAACTCTTGCCCGATGCCTGGAGTGGTACCGGGATCGGCTGCGAGCAACAATTTTAAGCCTGGTTTTGCAGCCAAGCTGATGCTCAAAGACATGCGCTTGTCGCAAGCCGCGTCGCAAGCGGCTGGAACGGCGACGCCATTGGGCGCGGCCGCGACAGCTGCTTATGCAATGTTGATTGAGCAGGGCTTTGGCGATGAAGATGTCAGCAGTATTATCAAGTTGATTAAGCCCGACGTTTGATTGGTCTGCATCGCTGCGCTGGTAGCTGGCAGGACCGCGCGCTCCGTCAACAGTGCTCGCACGCTAGCTGGAACTAATTTATGGCTGTATTCCAAACGCGCATCAATACCGGCTCGGAGGCTTTTGCGCGTAACCGCGCCGACATGCTCGCGTGCGTAGATGCCTTACGTGCGCTCGAACGCAAGGCCGTAGAGGCATCCGAACGGCGCCGCGCGACCTTCGAAAAACGCGGACAATTGATGCCGAACGAGCGTGTGGCGCACTTGTTAGACCCCGGTTTGCCGTTCCTGCGCCTGCACACCCTTGCAAACTACTTGTTCGAAGATGCGGATCCGCAAACTAGCATTCCTGGTGGCAGCGTTATTCTTGGCATCGGTTTCGTGCGTGGTACGCGTTGTATGATCTGGGCTGATGACAGCGGTATTCGTGCAGGTGCCGGCACGCCGGGCGGTTGGAACGCTGCATTGAATGCGCAGGCGATGGCACTACGCCTGCAGTTGCCATTCATTCATCTGGTCGAAAGCGCTGGCGCTAATTTGATGGACTATGCGGTTGAAGGATGGGCTCGCGGCGGCCAGCTATTTCGTAATCTCGCCTTGTTGAGCGCTGCTGGCATCCCGACTATGACGGTTCTACACGGGCCATCAACTGCCGGTGGTGCCTATATGCCGGGCATGTCCGACTACGTCATTGGTATAAAGAAAAATGGCTTAGCCGCGCTAGGCGGCGCGGCCTTGGTGCGTGCAGCTACGGGTGAGGTCGCGAGTGATAGAGATCTCGGCGGTACCGAAATGCATGCTAGCGTGACCGGCCTAGTTGAGTACTTGGCTGATGATGATGCGCACGGTATCGCCATCGCTCGCGACGTAGTGCACCGGCTTAACTGGAATGCACGCGTTAGCGCACCGTATCGGCGTGAGTACCAGCCGCCTCGGCACAGTGCTGATGAACTTGCCGGGGTTGTGCCGGTTGATTACACCGTGCCATATGACATGCGCGAGGTGTTGGTGCGCGTTGTTGATGACTCAGATTTTGATGAATTCAAACCCGACTACGGTGTATCCACTGTGTGTGTGCAGACCAGCATCATGGGTTATGCGTGCGGCATCATCGGTAACAATGGCCCGTTTGACCCTGCCGGTGCGACCAAAGCGACGCATTTTTTCCAGCTCTGCGATCAAGCTGATATACCCATTATCTTTCTCAACAACACCACTGGCTATATGGTCGGTACGCAGTACGAACATGCGGGCATGATTAAGCATGGCTCAAAGATGATTCAAGCGGTAAGCAATGTGCGTGTGCCGCGTATTACGCTGTACATCGGTGCGAGCTTCGGTGCAGGTAACTACGGCATGTGTGGCCTAGCGTACGCGCCGGACTTTCTGTTTAGTTGGCCAAGTGCCGCAACCGGCGTTATGGGTGGCCAACAAGCAGCGCGCACAATGACGCAAGTCGCCGAGGTTGCTGCGAGTCGTAAAGGTTTAGCCATCGACCGGCAGGCCTTGGACGCGCAAGAGCAAAAAATCATTGCGCACTTTGGCAAACAAGAAAGTCCATTTTATACCTCCGGACGCATTCTTGACCACGGTGTCATCGACCCCAGGGACACACGTAGAGTGCTTGGGTTTGCATTGGAAACTAGCCTTGAGGCACGTCAGCGAAAAGTGCAGCCGAATAGTTTTGGCGTGGCGAGGATGTGAGCACGGCCATGACAAAAAAAACTTCTTTTGACAGCATACTGGTTGCGAATCGTGGCGAAATAGCCTGCCGTGTGATGCGCACTGCGAAGCGCTTGGGCTTACGCACAATCGCTGTCTATTCCGATGCGGATGTTAATGCCTTGCACGTACGCATGGCGGATGATGCGGTACACATTGGTCCATCGCCTGCGGCGCAGTCATATCTTGATGCAAAACGTATTGTTGCTGCGGCGCTCACCTCTGGCGCTGGCGCGATCCATCCCGGTTACGGATTCTTATCCGAGAACGCTGAGTTTGCGCGTGCGGTCACAAAAGCGGGACTTGTGTTCATCGGGCCATCGAGCAGCGCGATTGAAATCATGGGCGATAAAGCGCGCGCCAAACGACATTTAGCCGATGCGCAGGTGCCGTGTATTCCGGGTTACCAAGGTGAAGACCAGTCGGATGAGTGTTTCATTCGTGCCGCCGAACAGATTGGATTCCCGGTGATGGTTAAAGCCGCTGCTGGTGGTGGCGGTCGTGGCATGCGCCTGGTAGTGGCGCCGGAACAATTGCTTGGCGCGCTAGCGCTCGCGCGCTCCGAAGCCAAAAGCGCATTCGGTTCTGATATCTTGATACTCGAGCGCGCTTTGCTGAGCCCGCGTCATGTTGAAGTGCAGGTGTTCGCAGACGCTTTCGGCAAGGTTGTGCATCTGGGTGAACGCGATTGCTCGGTGCAGCGCCGGCACCAAAAAGTCATCGAGGAAGCGCCATGCCCAGTTATGACGCCGGAGCTACGTGCACGTATGGGTGCGGCCGCGTGTGCCACCGCCGCCGCGGTCGAATATTGTGGTGCCGGTACAGTGGAGTTCTTACTGGCAGCCGACGGCGAATTCTATTTCCTCGAGATGAACACGCGATTGCAAGTTGAACATCCGGTCACCGAGATGGTGACGGGCATCGACTTGGTTGAAGCACAATTGCGTGTTGCTAGCGGTGAGCGACTTGCGTTCGAACAACACGACGTGAGCTTCACTGGTCATGCGATCGAAGTACGTCTGTGTGCGGAAGATCCGGCTCAAGACTTCTTACCCAGCACTGGCCCGGTACTCAGCTGGATCACGCCTTCGCTGGAGGGGGTGCGCGTGGACCACGGTTTGGCAAGCGGTGGAGAAGTATCGGCGTTTTATGATTCGATGGTGGCAAAAGTCATCGCGCACGGTGCGACGCGCGAGCAAGCGCGCCAGCGCCTAAGCGCCGCATTGCGCCAGACAGCATTGCTCGGACCACATAGTAACCGCGACTTCTTGATTCAAGCGCTCGACGCGCCAGCGTTTGTCGCGGGTGCGGCGACGACGGCATTTATTGCTGAACATTTCGGCGCCACCGGACTTATCCCGGAGCCGATGTCTGCACCTGAAGTTGCTGTGGCAGCGACTTTGTTTCACGCGCATGTACGCCAGCGTATGCTTGCTGATGCTATTAGTGTCAGTCACGAGTTGTTGGATTGGTCGAGTGCCGGCGCGCCAACAACTTATCTGCAGTTTGCGCTCGGGGACGCGTCAACAGAGGTGGTGGTGCGCTCGCTTGGTCAACAGTGTTATGAGGTCGAGGCCTCAGGCGCTACAGTGCCAGTTCAAATTCGCGCCCTCGAAGAACAGCGCGCGCTTATCAGTGTTGATGGTCGCGCACACCGCGTGCTGTTTGTATTTGCAACACCGCGCGTACTGCATTTAACCATCGACGCGCGTACGCATGCGGCAATAAATACCGCCGGTGCGCCAAGCACTGCTGAAAGTGCTGCAGGCGGTGGCGCTGTGGTCGCGCCGATGCACGGGCAGCTGCTACAGGTGCTGGTAGCAACCGGCGAGCGAGTTGAAAAAGGTCAGTGCGTTGCGATATTGGAGGCGATGAAGATGCAGCATGAATTAGTTGCTGAAATTGATGGGAATGTCGCAGAGCTTTGTTTTGAATCGGGGGCGCAAATCACCAGCGGCGTGATCATCTTGAGCATTTCCCCGGACGCGAATTAGTACGTTTTTTGCAATCTCAGGCACTTGTCTGGAGATCGCTTGCGTTACTGGACTATGTACGCAAGTGTTCACGTGCTGACGCGGAATCGACGTAGGAGAGACGAACAATGTTTGAGTATCTGAGCGAGCGTAGCAACGCCAACGACAACCTAAGCCTGCATCAATCGTACCGACGTCTCGCGTTGGAACTACGCGTGGATTCAGCAGTGAGTTTTGTTGAGATAACCGCTGAGCAGGTTCGCGTGTCTGCGCAGTGCCCTGCGGATGGGGTCGACGTCACTTTGTCGGCGACCACCGACGCTTGGGAACAGCAACGCGAGGTCGCACCTGCGCGCGGCTTCCAAGCACTGTCTACCATGCGTCGTTTAGGCCATCTAGAAGTCAGTGGTGATTTACTCGCGTTCAATCAGAATCTTTTGATGCTCGAGATGCTGTTTACCCCGAGTGCGCGGCAAACCACTGCGCCGCGCCAAGGTGCTAGCCCGTATATAGAACCTGTGCTTGGACGATATCTCAACTTAGACGTAGGTGGCCGCGCGCAGCGCATCTATTTTGAAGAAGCCGGCAGTGGTATCCCTTTGCTGTGTCTGCATACGGCAGGCGCCGATGCTCGCCAATATCGCGCAATCCTCAATGACGCAGATATCACCAAAAACTTTCGGGTCATTGCCTTCGATCTGCCATGGCATGGTAAATCATCTCCGCCGGTTGGTTTTGAGACGGAAGTCTACCAACTCACTACTGACAGCTATGTCGAAGTAGTGATGGCCGTCGCGCAAGCGCTGGAGTTGGACACGCCGGTGATTATGGGCTGTTCGATTGGCGGTCGTGTGGTCATTCATTTGGCGCTGCGCCATGGGCAGCAACTGGGTGGCGTCATTGGTCTGCAGTCCGCGCTCTATGCCGAGGACAAGACTGGCAATGTCGAGGCTGGATCACGCATGGTCTTGAATCGCCCTGATGTACATGGCGGCAAGATTGCCGCAGCGTTGATGAACGGTGTGATGGCGCCGCAATCCCCGGTAGCTGAGCGGTGGGAGACGATGTGGCATTACATGCAAGGTGGTCCAGGGATATTTATGGGAGATCTGAATTACTACTTTGCAGATGGTGATCTGCGCAATGCTGGTGTTGCGAATATCGATACCACTGTGTGTCCGGTGTATCTATTGAGCGGTGAGTATGATCCGTCTGCGACCCCTGAAATGGGGCAGGAACTTGCAGACCTGATCGGTGCCGATCACTTTGAAGTGATGCGCGAGATGGGCCATTTTCCGATGTCCGAGAATCCTGAATTGTTTCGCGAATATCTAATGCCGGTCCTCGAAAAAATCGTTGTAGCGCGAAACGCTTAGCACATTGCGAAACTACATTGGGCCAAGGTGTATTTGTTAGCGCATTACCCACCAGCCCGACAACAAACCAAGTAACGGAGCCACATCATGGCGAGCGCAGAACTCACAAAACTTATCGCCGCAAAACGCAGCAACCCGTATACGGCCGAGAAAACCGTTGCGGATTTGCGTCG
>Ga0055584_100002807_pt1 | contig 17275 bp, 16 predicted proteins | sample OSDHelmetaG_FD_58716 | JGI IMG/M metagenome (GOLD analysis project Ga0055584, IMG submission 58716) | Pelagic marine sediment microbial communities from the LTER site Helgoland, North Sea, for post-phytoplankton bloom and carbon turnover... | ecosystem: Environmental > Aquatic > Marine >... | reverse complement strand
CAATTAGATAAGCATGGTTAGTAATTTTAGTTCCAAGAACCCGGCGTGAGCCGGGTTTTTTGGTTAATAGCTTTTTAAGATTTGTCCGAATTTATATATATCCTCGAATGAGTTATACAAAGGCACTGGCGCCATTCGAATTACATTTGGTTCTCTCCAATCAGCAATTACACCTTGTTTGGTAAGATGATCGAAAAGGGCTTTACCAGTGTCACCGGTTAAAACAGATAACTGACAGCCTCTATCTTCAGGAGTGATTATTTCGAAACTGAGTTTGTCGTTGCTTCGTGCAGCATCTTCAATTACAAATTGTAAATATCGATTCAATTGAGAAGCCTTGATATTAAGTTGAGCAATGCTTACCTCATCAAATATATCAAGTGACGCACGATGAACGGCCATTGCCATGACAGGGGCATTACTCAGCTGCCATCCGGCTGCACCATATTCGGGTTTGAACCCCTTTTTCATTAAAAATCGTTCAGATTCGTTGTGACCCCACCAACCTGCAAACCTTGGTAGCTCAGGATTATTCGCATGTTTCTCATGGACGAAAACTCCAGACACGCCACCCGGTCCGCTATTTAAGTATTTATACGAGCACCACACGGCGAAGTCAACATCCCAATCATGAAGTTGAAGTTCAAGGTTACCTGCAGCATGAGCCAAATCAAAACCAGCCCGTGCGCCAACGTCATGGGCTTTTTTGGTTATGGTTTTCATATCAAAGGCTTGTCCTGTGTAATACTGCACGCCACTGAACATCACCAAAGCAACTTGGCCAGCATGTTCATCAATCACACTAAGTATATCCTCAGTCCGTAAAGCATGTTCTCCAGGTCTTGGGCTCACTTCAATAACGGCATCTTCATATTTATATCCATGGAATTCAGCTTGTGATTGCATGGCATATTGATCTGACGGGAAGGCACCGGCCTCCATTATTATCTTATATCGCTCAGGGTTTGGTCGATAAAACGAAACCATCATGAGATGCAGGTTAACCGTTAGGTTGTTCATCACCACCACTTCTTCTGGTTTGGCACCGACGATCTTCGCTGAGGACTCCGAAAAAAACTTATGATAATGGAACCAAGGGTTTTTTCCATCAAAATGACCCTCGACGCCATACGTCCCCCAGTCTTTTAATTCTTGTTGGATTTTATCAATGGCACTCTTAGGTTGTAAGCCTAAGCTATTACCTGTTAGGTAGATAGAATCTTGTCCATTGTATTGAGGTATAAAAAATCTAGATCGATAGTCTTTTAATGAGTCCTTACTGTCCATTGAGGACGCAAAAGACAGACTGTTTTCAAAATGCATGCGGCAAAGTTAAACAATGCCTCGAATGCATTACAACAAACCTAAATACACTTTCTCATTCTGCTTGAAAGCAACACCATCTTTGGTAATCAAATCGAATTCTAAGTCATAAACCACTTCTCCAGAAATCTTGATTACTCCCCATCTTCCTTTTTTTGAAACGATGATAAAGTTCGTCGAAATGACAATAGGCGGCACATCAAATTCAGGTGTAATGGCTTCACGACCAAGGGTGTCAAGCAATCCCCATACAGTGTCGTGTTGTATAGGTGCAAAGCCTTTGGAAAAATGTTTAATCCTAGTGTAAGTTAGTTTGCAGATTTCATAGCCTGTGTGGTTTATTACACCAAAGTTCCCACCAAGTGTGTCTTTGCTAACAATCGCATATCCATTCTGAAACGCGCTTACATCAGCAAAGTGAAATAGGGTAATTGGGCGACCTAAGGTATCGATATAGCCATATAGCTCACCTTTATTCACCCATGCCTTGCCATCACTAAAAGCCGACACTTCCGAAAAAACATAACCTGTCAGTAAATCTCCATGTCTTTCCAAGGCATAGAAATCCCCTGCACGTTTAAACTGGCTTTGGCTAAATCCAGAACTAGAAAAAGCTAACAATGTCAAAAGGTAGAGGCAAAAGCGCTTATACCAATTAACCTTCATGATTACGAGTGAATTGCGCGGTTATCAGTTGCCGCTAATGCAGCTTCTTTTGTTACCTCAGAAGTAGTTGGGTGTGCATGACATGTTCTCGCGATGTCTTCCGCACTCGCTCTGAACTCCATGGCAACGGCTACTTCAGCAATCATATCTGCGGCACGTGCACCTATCATATGAGCACCTAATACCTCATCCGTTTCTGCGTCTGCTAATATTTTTACGAAGCCGTCCAAATCCATTCCGGCAACCGCTCGACCGTTTGCTCTGAAAGGAAACTGCCCAGCTTTGTATTCGATTCCAGCTGCCTTTAATTCTTCTTCTGTTTTACCAACAGAGGCCACCTCTGGCCATGTGTACACAACGCCTGGAATAAGGTTATAATTGATGTGCGGTTTTTGTCCAGCCAATTGCTCAGCCACCAAAACACCTTCTTCTTCCGCTTTATGCGCAAGCATAGCGCCTTTCACAACGTCACCTATTGCATAAATATTTGGGATGTTGGTTTGCAAATGCTCGTTCACTTCTACGCGGCCTCTTTCATCCATAACAACTCCTGCCTTATCAAGCGCAAGTCCATCGGTGTATGGCTTTCTTCCAACCGACACCAAACAGTAATCGCCTTCTAAAACAACTTCGCCTTTTTTACCTTCAGCTTTAACTGTGACCGTTTTGCCTTTGGTTGTTACCGACTTTACTTTATGCTCTAAATGAAACTTCATTTTTTGCTTCTTCATCACTCTCGCGAGTTCTTTTCCGAGCCCCGCATCCATGGTAGGGATAATACTCGGTGCGTATTCAACAACTGAAACATCTGAACCCAATCTGTTATACACTGAGCCAAGCTCTAAGCCTATGACTCCACCTCCAATAACGATTAAATGTTTAGGTATTTCTGGTAAACTTAATGCCTCTGTTGATGAAATCACACGTTTCTTATCAATCTCCATACCTGGTAGCGACAAAGGTTTGCTGCCGGTTGCGATGATGATATTAGTTCCTTCAATGACTTCTTCCTTTTCTCCTGAAATTTTCACCTTGTTGGCAGATTCAAAACTTCCGTGACCTGTGTATACATCAATTTTGTTTTTCTTCATCAAGAAATCAACCCCTTTCGTCATCTGATCCACCACAGATTGCTTTCGAGCGACCATTTGCTTGAAATCAATTTTTGGCGTGCCAATTTGTATACCATGAGATTCAAACTTATGAATTGCATCGTGATACTGATGTGAACTGTCTAACATGGCTTTTGATGGAATACATCCAACATTTAAACAAGTCCCACCTAAAGTATTATACTTTTCAATGATGGCTGTTTTCATTCTTAATTGAGCACATCGAATCGCACAAACATACCCGCCTGGGCCTGATCCTATGATAATAACGTCGTATTTCATTTACTAAAATATTTCTTTACCTAAACTTACTTTTATTCCGCGGTCGTGAATACCGACAACTACATCCTTACGCATGTAAGGAATTACTTTAACCCTGTATTTACCAAATTGTTTGATGGTTAAATCCTTGAACAAAGGCAATTCATAACTATGAAGATCTCCGAATCCTTTGCCCAACCACTTACCCGTCTTATCTGTTATTTCAAAACTTTTAATTTCTGTCACGTGTTGACCAGTAGGGCCAGTGAGTATAACCTTGAAGTAGATATTGCTGTTTGGATATAGAGCATTTACGCGGGTACATAAATATACGTTGTGGTAATGAAGGCTATCGTTGACTTCGAACTGTGCAAAAAGTGTATCAGTTTCACTCCATTTAGCGTCTTTCAACACCTCTGATTCATTGTAGATTGTAGAATGATCACAGGAGTTAAGGATCACCACTCCGGCTATTAAGAATAATCCCAACACCGAACGTTTAATCTTGGTATAAATGTGCACCGCCACTTTATTAGTGGGCAAAGTTAGGGTATTCTAAATGCTTCAAATAGTCTTGATTAAAAAACTTATTTCAATTGCAATCTCTGAGAAACAGCCTGTCCGTTCAACCTTGCAGTCATGAAATAAATCCCGTTAGATACAGATAAATCCATATGGTCAATGGATGCGTTAGTTTCGTACACTACTTGACCTGCAAAATTTCGTACCACTACATCACATAAGGCCTCTTTGAATTTAATCTCACCATTGGATGGATTTGGATAGACAAGGTTTCGTTCAACGTAAATGTCTTCTACTGAAAGTGGGTTATAGTTGAACTTAGTTGTGTATGTCGTTTCACAACCTTCAGGAGTTTTAATTAACAACGAGAAATTATAATCCTTCCCATCTAAAAATGGTTTTGCATCAGCATGCAAAAAGGTTGGGGTAATGTCGTTGCTTTTTAACACTCCGCCTAAATTCCACTGATAAAAGTTGGATGGATTTGTTGTGGCCTGACTGGCAATAATCACATCCTGCGTATTTCCTTTATTGTCCACGTCCCACGTAAATGTGGCATCTGGATTTGGAAAAATTTCTACGAAGTCAATAACGCTATCTTTCTCAGAAGGGATGGATTTTGATTGTACCACTAATTTCACTTGGTATCTCTGTCCTGCCAGTGGATTGTCTAGAGTGTATACATGGGTTGGGAATGCGGCTGTTGAAGTGCCACCATCACCGAAGGTCCAAGAATAGTTTGCGCCACCAAATTTAGTCGGCACTTTACTGGTATTTGTAAACACAACTTCATCTCCATCACATGCGTCAACCACACTGAATTTAGCTTGAATTGTATCCTGTGCATACGTCTGCAAACAACCTAAAGAGGCTAATAAAATTAAAATTACTTTTTTCATGTCTATACTTTCAATCCACCAAAAGTACAAAATTATTCAACAGAAGAATACCCAGTCGTTCTATGACTGGTATTTGTTCTATCTTTGATTTTTCATATGAAGATTCGCATCAAAGGAGATACCATTCGGTTAAGGTTAAGTCAGACAGAGGTGTCAGATGTCGGGGTATATAAAGACGTGGTTGAAACAACTCATTTTGGCAACAGTCAATTGGTTTACCGACTATCAACAAAGGCCAATTCAGAGGTAATTTCTGCTTCATTTACGAATAATGAGATTCACATATCTCTACCAAAAGACCTAGCTGAATACTGGGCAAATTCAGACACAGTGGGCATAGAAACGGCAACTGGTGCCATTCCCTATATCTTGATTGAAAAAGATTTTCAATGCTTAACCGTTCGTCAAGGTGAGGACGAATCAGATTTATTTCAAAACCCCAATACAACGTGTTAAGATGGCTTTGATAGATTCCCATGGTAGACAAATAAATTACGTCCGATTGGCTGTAACGGATCGTTGCAACCTTCGATGTACCTACTGTATGCCTCAGCACGGCATCGACTTTGTTCGACGCGATGATTTATTGAGTTATGAAGAAATCATCAGGTTGCTGAAAATTTTCAAAAGCTTAGAAGTAACCAAATTGAGGATTACCGGTGGTGAGCCATTGGTGAGGAAAGACCTATTGCCCTTTTTAAAAACGGTGACTGATCAAGACATAATGCCAGGCTTTCACCTAACAACCAATGCGACCTTAACCCTACCTCATATCCAAGAATTGATTGATACTGGTTTACAATCGGTTAACATCAGTTTGGACACATTAGATAAACAACGATTTATTGATATAACCAGACGGGATCATTTGGATGATGTTTTGGCTTCCATCAATGCGTTTTACCAATTAGATGTACCCATTAAACTGAACATGGTGGTGTCAAAAGGCATGAATGAGCAGGACATCATTCCAATGGCAGAGTATGCAAGACATCACAAAATACAAATCCGTTTTTTGGAAGAAATGCCTTTCAACGGGTTGAATGAGCCGAAATCAGACTTCATGACCCACCACGACATAAAAAAAGTGTTGGACACGCATTTACCTGATTTGATCCCCATCCCATTTAAAGAAGGTGAAACCAGTCAAAACTATCAAGTATCTGGCTGGAAAGGCGATGTAGGCATTATCGCATCTTATTCCAGAACATTTTGTGGTTCGTGTAATCGACTTCGCGTGACGCCAACAGGCCAGCTCAAAACCTGTTTGTATGGCAAAAACGAATTGAGTCTACGAACGCATTTAAGAAACGGCAGCAGTGACAAAGAAATCGCTCAGAAAATTCGAGACGCAGTTCAGCAAAAACCTGTGGATGGGTTTGCAGCTGAGGCGGGTCGTTTTGATACGGTGTTAGAAAGTATGGCTTCAATTGGCGGATAATGATTTCAGTTGAACAAGCAACACATATCATTGACCAACACCTCTTTCATTCTGGCATCGAATCCATTTCACTCGACAAGTCGCTTGGGAGGATATTAGCTGAAAATGTTTCTGCGGATAGAGATTTCCCACCATTTGATCGCGTTGCGATGGACGGGATTTGCTTTCGATACGAAGATTTCCAAAAGGGTCAAAAACAATTTCCGATTTCAGGAGTACAAGCTGCTGGTGAATCCCCATTAAAATTGGCACACGGCACGTGTTTAGAGATCATGACAGGCGCTGCTTTATCGAATGGAGCGGATACCGTTATCAGGTATGAAGATCTAGACATAAAAGATGGATTAGCGACCATTCAGATTGAAGATGTGCGTTTTGGTCAAAACGTTCACAAACAGGGTAGCGACCGAAAAAGCGCTACCGTTTTGTTAGAAGCCAATGAACACATTTCTGCAACAACTATTGGTGTGTTGGCAACTGTTGGCAAAGCACAGGTTCGTGTATTCAAACAACCTAAAGTGGCAATCGTGAGCACGGGTGATGAATTGGTCGACGTTGATAAAACGCCTCTTCCTCATCAGATTAGAAAAAGCAATGTGCATAGTTTAATGGCGCTTTTATCTACTTATGGAATAGAACCGGAACTGGTTCATCTGGGGGATGATAAGGGAGACATCTCAAATCGCATTGCAGACTTACTTGAAAAGAACGACGCGATATTAATGAGTGGTGCTGTAAGTAAAGGCAAATTCGATTTCTTACCTGAAGTTTTGAGTGACTTAGGCGTCGTAAAACACTTTCACAAAGTTGAACAACGACCTGGTAAACCTTTTTGGTTTGGCACCAAAGGGAAAACAAGTGTGTTTGCGTTTCCTGGAAATCCGGTTTCGACCTTCGTGTGTGCGAAGCGATTTTTTGAGCCATGGCTCAAAAAATCGTATCACCAGCTACCAGAAAAACAATACGCTGTATTAGGTGAAGACATATCGTTTAGACCAAATCTCACCTATTTCCTGCAAGTTCAAGTTAAGAATCTACTAGGCAAGCTCATTGCAGCGCCCGCGGTTGGCAATGGTTCTGGCGACTTGGCAAACTTAACTGTAGCCAATGCGTTTATGGAACTTCCTAACACTCAAACAGATTTTAAAGCTGGTAACGTGTATCCAATATGGATGTTTTAGGTTGAATACCCAACCAAATTCCACACTCTCTATTTTTCACTTTTAGTTTTTAGTTACAAATCTCCGTTCCTCATCCTCCTCCTCCCGTTTGTAAAAACTAGGTAGTTTCAACCACTTACCTAGAGCCATCTTTACGTATAGATTCTAAAACAATACAATTATGAAAGCTGGATTCAACAAACACCGTTACCGCAATTTCTTCATCGGAATCTCTATTTCTTGTGGACTAATGCTCGCCGCCTTTAGTTATAAAACAGATTACAACATTGGCGAAATCGTAGAAGTGACACCCATTGACGATGGTACACAGATTACTGTTATTAGTGTTCAGTTCCAAAAACCTGAACCTATTCAAAAAGAACAACCTAAAACGCGAAAAATCGAGCCATTTACAATTGACGCGAAAATTAAAATCGTATCCAATCAAATTTTGACACCAAGTCCAATCGCACCACCGGCTCCTGTAGCAATTCCTGTTCAGACTCCAGTGATGAGTGGCCCTCATATCGATGATTTGATTCACGATTGGGTTGATGAAAAACCTGAATTTCCTGGAGGCGTTGCTGCATTAAATGCTTTCTTACGCAAACACATTTCCTACCCCGAAGATTGCGAAATGCTAGAAAAACAGGGTGAAGTTAAAGTCTTGTTTGTAGTAGATGAAAATGGAAGCATTACCGGAATTAAAATACTTAGCAACGAATTACTCCCAAGTGCTGGTCGAGAATCAGAAAGAGTCATCAGCATGATGCCACAATGGAAACCTGGAGTAAAAAATGGCAGAAACGTTAAAACGTATTTTGTTCAACCCATTCGATTTAAACTTTATTAATGTTGATTCATACTATGGAAGGAATGCCCTTCGGGGCGTTTTTTCCGTTTGTCAATGCATTTTATCCGTTGGTTAACTGAATTACAAAAAACTTTATGACAGACTTATCTTTACACTTGAATTTTATGGTACACTTTATTTGTAAATATCTAATGGTTATCGGGGTTGTGCTTTTGGGCTTTCAGCACAGCGCCTATGCGGATGAAAACGACAAAGACAAAAAGAAGGATCGAACGACGGTTACCAAAACCGACACCATAAAAATCAAAGTGAATTTAGACATTCATGCAGACGACACTTTGGTGTTTGACGACTTTGATGAAGACAAGGATGATAAGGGAGACAATAGCTCAATCGCAGCTTTTGCCTTGCCGATTACATCACGAGTGTGTATCATACCAGCTATCCCCTTTGATCAAACTATGAAGAGTGTAAAATCAGAATCCACGGACCAAGTTGACTCGGCTGAAACTGCACCAATCGAAAACACCTTCATGACTGAAGTAATAAAAACGTCAATCTACCCAAACCCAGCCTCAGCAAATGATCAATCGATATTCGTTAACCATAATTTAACAACCTCGGCGACTATTACAGTTTACTCGTTGTCTGGACAAGTCATGAATACGATATACACGTCCGAACAGAAGGTTGAAATACCAGGACTTGCCTCCGGCATATACATCGTAAACATTGCAGGAGACAATCAATCAGACTCCCAACGTTTATTGGTTCAATAGCCACAAAACTTTTCATACCTACCAAGCCAAACTATCCATTTTTCTGTTTTCTATCCTTCCAATTCTAAGCTGAACAAACTTGTTTTGGTACAATGGTTCGAAATAGTGAAATTGCATCTTTATGCCCGACAAAAACCTCCATATCGCCAACAGTTTATTAAACTCATTTAAGGCGTTTGTTGGTTCCCACTTTTTACTCAATATTGTGAATGCTATTCAGTCGGATGTTATTTTAAATAACAACAAATCCGCATTTGATACTCTACAGCGTTTCAATCGTGTATACAAACTGGCCATCAGAAACAGCAATGATCAGTTAATCCCTCTTGAACAAGAAATTAGTTTTATTAATGAATACATTGGCCTCGAACAAATCAGGTTTCCTCAACACAAGTTCCCTAAAATTGGGACTACCAAAATTGATATAAATGCCTTAGTTCCATCGTTTGTTTTTCAATCCCTAATCGAAAACGCATGGTTGTTGTCTTTGGAAAATTCAAAATCAAAACCAAAGATTACCATCTCGACGGAAACAGATTCAGTCCGACTACAAATCGATATCACAAGTTCAGAGCACATACACACCAAAGTGGAAGCCAAGGTGACGTTAGCGCTTAACCGACTTGACCTTTTAAAGGAAAGTGACTTGATACATTACGACCTAAATTGGTCGAAATCGCCGTTTATGACTTTAACCATTCACACTCATTAAAAAAATACTCCTATGCTCACAGCCATTATTATCGACGACGAACAAAAAAGCCGCGAAGGTTTAGAAGCCATGTTGCACAACATGCTAGATGGTGTATCTGTTGTAGCCACCGCTGATTCAGTTACAACTGGAATCAAAGCGATAGTTAAAAACAATCCAGACATTGTGTTTTTGGACATTGAAATGCCGCGAAGAGATGGCTTCGAATTATTTGATGCCTTTGACCCAATAGACTTTGAAGTTGTCTTCACCACCGCTCATGAACAATATGCTTCCAAGGCGTTTCGAACTACTGCCATTGACTACCTTATCAAACCGATTGATATTACCTTGTTAAAAGAAGCTGTAGAGCGGGCTAAAAAGAAACGCGACAAGGACAAGGTGAATAAAAACTTTGAGGTTTTTGTCAATAACATGAAAACCAACAAGAACAACCAACAAATCGCCATTTCAAGTTCTGATGGTTTGCTCTTCATCAAAATTGACAACATTATTTACCTCCGGGGTGATGGAGCGTATACCTACTTTTTCTTAAAAACAGGAGAAAAAATTATCACCTCAAAAAATCTAAAAGAATATGAAGATCTGTTATCCGAGTATGATTTTTTTAGGGTACATAAATCATCATTGATTCACCTCCACGAAATGAAAAAATATGTCCGCGGAGAGGGTGGATATGTAGTCATGTCTAACGGTGATTCTGTGGATGTTTCAAAAAGAAGAAAAGAGCATTTCCTAGCCGCCCTTAGTAAACTATAATGTATGCGTAAAGTCCTAATTCTAATCGTATTCTTCGGAATTTGCTCTTTGTCCTTTGGTCAAAAAGACATTGCTCATTTCGAAAATATCGGTCGTGTTGACGGACTTGCACAAAGCACCATAACGGGCATTTTACAAGGTGAAGATGGATTTATGTGGTTTGCCACCGCAGAAGGATTGCATCGATATGATGGATACGATTTAAAAATTTTCAAACACGACTTATCAGATAGTACTTCACTTGCGTACAATCACATAACCGCTATTTACGAAGACCATAAAGGATTTATCTGGATTGGGATGTATTCTGGTCAACTAGACCGTTTCAATAAAAAAACCCATCAGTTCAAACACTTTAATTTCAATGACCGAGAAGGAAACGTCAATCAATATCAGATCAATTGTATACGCGAAGATGAGTTAAACAACTTACTGATTGGCACCGACGGCGGAGGCATGACCGTATTTCATAGAAGCGATAATAAATGGGAAATATTCACCGAACAAAACAGCATCCTTCCAAGCAATTATGTCAAATCCTTTTCGCCAGAAGCGAATGAACTAGGACTTTGGATTGGAACTATTCGAGGCATTGTCCTGTATCACCAAAATAAATTCAAAACGTTCCGATCGCTTAATGCTTTTTCAAACCAATGGGTCAATGATGTATTGCACCACGGCAGTAAGTTATATATCGGCACCAACGGACAAGGACTTCAGATTTGGGATACCAAAACAGATGAAGTCGTGCCAATTCCATCTCCACGTGTAAGAGGTGCAAATTTCACAACCTTCGTTATGATGGACGGCGTTGGAAGTTTGTGGATTGGCACCAATGGTGCTGGTTTGTTAAAATTTACTGGGGACCGATATGTAACCTATAGCCATAACCCTTATAACTATCAAAGCGTTATTGGTGACGAAATAAATGTAGGCTACCAAGATGCAGAAGGTGCGTTGTGGTTTGGCGGCAGAGTTGGTGTCAGTAAATACGACCCCAAACTGAAGATTTTCAATCTTTTTAACAACTTTACGAAGGATGGGAAACCAACCAATAATAACATATACGCCATTTATGAATCCAGTGATGGTACCATATGGGTGGGAACGCTCGGAGGCGGATTTGCCACTTTCGACCCAAAGACTGAAGCGCTAGAGGTCTACCCAAATGTGAAAGATGGAGACATTGAAACACGATCTGTCCGTTCGTTTTATGAAGATAAAAATAAAGTTGTGTGGATAGGTACCCGTGACGAAGGGCTTTTCTCTTTTGATCGGCAAACGAAAACGTTTACCCATTACCCAGCACAAAGGCCAGAAATAAATATCAAGACCATTAGTCATATAATGGAAGACAGTGATGGCACTATGTGGCTGGCCACTAGGTGGGGTCTTGCGTCCTTCGACAGAGATTCGCTAAAATACACTGTTTACCAAACAGGATATCTAACAAACAACCCCATATATCAGATAGTTGAGGACAAAAAACGCAAAGAATTGATCCTTGTCACCTTTAGAACTGGCTTGCACATTTTTAATAAAACCACGCGTCAGTCTGAATTGGTTTTGCAACATGACAAAAATGATTCAACAAGTCCTTCGACAAACTCCATGATGTGTATCGAGCAGATGAATGCCGATTCATTTTTAATTGGGACTTACAGTGGTGGATTAAACATTTTCGATCGCAACGAAATGGCCTTTACCGCCATTACCTCGAAAAAAGGTCTACCAAATGACGTTATTTACGGCATACTCAAAGCTGATGAAGAAACATACTGGTTGAGCTCAAACAACGGGTTGATTGCCTACAATTGGAAAAACACGTCATTCAAATCATACGACTTAAGTCATTACTTACAGGACTTAGAATTTAACGAAGGTGCCTATGTAAAAGCCAAGGACGGGACGATGTACTTTGGTGGTCAAAAAGGGTTTAATTACTTCAAACCATCCTCACTCAATGTGGTGACCAAACCTCCCAAGGTGGTGTTTACTTCGTTTAAAACTGCCAACAAAGAAGTTGCGCTAGGTATTGACATCAATTACCAGGACGAGTTAAGAATTAAGCATGATGAAAACCTTATAAGTTTCGGATTTAGTGCACTTGCTTACAGCAATTCAGATCAAAACCAATATCAATACATGTTAGAGGGTTTTGACAACGACTGGATTGATGCTGGAACCCGACGTGAAGCGTTTTACACACATCTATCACCAGGCACGTATAGTTTTAAAGTGAGAGCCTCAAATCATTTAGGGGTTTGGAGTGACACTGACAAAGTCGTACGCATTATTGTGGATCCACCATATTGGCAAACATGGTGGTTTCGATTAATTCTTGGCTTGCTATTTCTTGGTTTAATCGGTTTGATCATCTGGTTGCGAACTCGACGTATATCTGCGTCCTATAAACACAAGATGGTTGATTTGGAATTGAAAGCGTTGCGAAGTCAAATGAACCCACACTTCATTTTTAATAGCCTGAATTCTATCCAGTACTTTGTTTTAAAGAATGAGCCCAAAGAGGCGTACAACTACTTGACCAAGTTCTCTAGTCTTATGCGGATGATCCTTCAGAATTCTCGAGTAAAATACATCACATTACAGGAAGAATACGATTGGTTGTTCACGTATCTCGACTTGGAAAAGCTACGGATGGAAAATGAATTGGATTATGAAATATTGGTTGACGATGGCTTAGATCCTCAGCATTTATTCGTTCCGAGCATGTTAATACAGCCCTATGTTGAGAATGCTATTGTCCATGGTTTATTGCCAAAGGCCGAGAATCGAAAATTGAAGGTTCAATTTACCAAACACCGAGATCAATTGAAATGTGTCATAGAGGATAATGGAATTGGTCGAACCAAAAGCGCTGAATTAAATGAGAGCAGAACCAAAAAGCATAAGTCACAAGGCATTAAGGTGACCAGTGAGCGATTGGAGATGTTGACTAGAGATTTAACTGAAACCCCAGAGTTTTTCATTTTAGATTTATTTGATGATGACAACAATCCGATTGGCACTCGGGTAACTATTTTCCTTCCAATCATAACCAAACTCAAAAACCATGACACTTAGATCAATTATAGTTGACGACGAATTAAAAAGTCGGGAAGTCATTAAAACCCTTGTTGAATCATTCTGTCCTGAAGTGTGCATCGTTGCCATGGCTGAGGACATTGTCGGGGCGCTAAAAGTGATAAGGGAGCACGAACCAAATCTGGTCTTTCTCGACATCACATTGAAAGAAGGTGATTCATTTCAGATATTACAGGAATTAGAGGAAATAAATTTTGAAATCATTTTCGTCACGGCGTACGACGAATATTCTGTTAAAGCCCTAAAATACTCTGGCATTACCTGTTTGTTCAAGCCGCTGGATATCGAAGAATTACAGGAAGCTGTGAAGCAAGTTGTCCATAGCAAAACCAATATGACTACAGCCTATCAGATGGTTGATGGCATTCTAAAAAGCAAATTCACTAAAATCCCGGTCATCACTTCTAAGGGCTTGGTGTTTACCTCAGTAAAAAAGATTACGTATATCGAAGCATCAGAGGCAGGTGCAGTCATCCACTTTATCGATCATGAAAAAGTGAAAAGCAAAAGGGATATTGGAGAGTTTGAAGACGTTATCTTGAGTTCTCAGTTTAAAAGAATCGACAAAAACGTCTTGATTAATACCGCCCAGCTCAAGCCAACTCAAGGAAACAAAAATGTATTAGAGTTTCTGAACGGCGAACACATTGTCGTGTCCAAATTCGACGTATCGTCAATCATGCCCTCATTTAAGAAATAGCATCCCATTTGACATGGATGATTTACTAATTGAACGCAAAGTCATTACATTCGCAAAGTCAATGACAATGTAGGTAAATGGTATTCAGTGGATTAACATTTCTTTTTTACTTCTTTCCACTTTTCTTTTTCGTTTATTTTCTTTTACCAAAATCTCTGAAGAATTATGGGCTACTCATTGGCAGTATCGTTTTTTATGCCTGGGGAGCACCAAAATTTGTCTTCGTTTTATTGCTATCGACCGTCATTGATTACTATATCGTTCGCAAACTGTATCAGTCTGACAAACCGAACAAGAAAAAATGGCTGACAACCTCAATTACCCTCAATCTGGGTTTACTGATATATTTCAAGTACGCCAATTTCTTTGTTGACAATGTAAACGTTGCCTTGCAATCATTATCAATTGGGACTATCCCGCTCCCTGAAATCCTTCTTCCAATTGGTATTTCCTTTTATACTTTCCAAACTTTAACGTATTCCATCGACATTTATAGAGGTGACAATAAACCGTTAAAGTCGGTTACAGATTACGTTTTGTACATCATGATGTTCCCACAATTGATTGCTGGCCCTATTGTGCGCTTCGGAGAAATCGCTAGCCAAATTACGCATCGACCATTTTCGAACAAACAAGTAGTTGAAGGTTTCATTCGTTTTTGTATAGGACTAGCCAAAAAAGTGTTGATTGCCAATACGCTCGCGATTACCGCAGATAAAATATTTGCGTTGCCACCAAATGAATGGACGTCGACGATTGCTTGGCTTGGCATCCTTTTGTATACGTTTCAGATCTATTTCGATTTTGCTGGCTACTCTGATATGGCCATTGGTATGGGCAAAATGCTCGGGTTCACATTCCCTGAGAACTTTGATAGTCCGTATACCAGTATCTCTATAACCGAGTTTTGGCGCAAGTGGCACATTACGCTTGGCAGTTTCATGAGGGATTATCTATACAAACCTCTCGGTGGAAACCGCAATGGCACTTTTCTCACTTACCGTAACTTGATAATCGTCTTTCTGTTATCAGGACTTTGGCACGGCGCAAGCTGGAATTTTGTTTTGTGGGGTGTCTTCCACGGCTTTTTCCTTGTGGTTGAAAGATTTACGGGATTGGCCAAATCAACTGCGTTTCGCAGTCCCAGAGTTGTCTTAACCTTTGTTATTGTTGTGTTGGGATGGGTGGTTTTCAGAATTGAACATACTACAGATGCTTTGGTCTTTTATAAATCTCTCTTCCAATTCAATGGAACGATGCCAATCTACATTTATCGGAAAAAACTATTGTTCGTTTTAGCGTTAGCAGTCCTGTTTAGCTTTATATCCATGACGGGCATAGGGAAAAAGTGGCAGAATCATTTCTACAACCAATCTTATAGCGTAAAGTCTTTGGTTACCTATTTCAGTTTAGCGGTCATTCTTTTCACTTTAAGTGTGGCAAGTTTGTCGACAGGTTCATTTAACCCATTTATCTATTTTAGGTTTTGATTTCTAAGGTCACATATCGCATATTACTGGGCATCATTGGTTTGATCTTTGTTATGCCTATGATTCAAAGAAATGCACACCTGTGGTCGTTTAAGGGATTAAAAGGTGAACACTATCCGCATGAAAAACCATCCATAACGTTAAAGTCGTGGTTGGATGGGAGCTACCAAAAAGCCGCCCATAGATATTGTACAGATTCATTTGGTTTTCAAAGTCCGTTGGTTAGAGGCATTAACCAAATCGACTATGCTTTGTTTAAAGAAGCCAATGCGCAATACGTCATTATCGGAAAGGAAAATTGTTTATACGAAACGCCTTACATTGAAGCCCATTTGGGCATGGACTATTTGGGGGATTCGGTCATTAATGAGAAGGTAAGAATGTATAAAGCTGTTAGGGATACACTTTCTCAGTTGGGAGTCCATTTAGACATGGTGTTTGCGCCGGGAAAAGGCAGTTTCTATCCAGAATATATTCCAGACTATTATTGGCAATATCAAAGTGAAAAAACCAATTATGTTGGCTTTAAAACTGCTTTTAACCACAGCAGAATTCCATATATTGATTTTCACGAATGGTTTAGATCCGAAAAAGGAACTTCCTCAGCACCGCTGTTTCCTTTGACCGGAATACACTGGAGTAAGTACGGTATGATTCTAGCGACTGATTCGCTTTTGAGTTATTGGAATAGTCAGTTTGAAGGACTACTACCGAAAAGCAAGTTTGTCATTCCTGATACAACCACAACTGTTACCGAAGGATCTGATGCAGATGTTGAGGACGGTCTTAATATTATGGAAACCCTTCCTCATTTCAACATGGTCTATCCAACCAATACATTTATTGATGGAAACAGAAAAATTCGATCTGCGGTGATAGCAGATAGTTATTACTGGGGGTTGTTCGATCTAGGTTTAAGTACTGTCGCGTGTGATTCCGGTGAATTCTGGTATTATTTCAAACAAGTCTATCCTCAAAACTTTACCAATGGATTAATGATAGATGATTTAAATTTAAAGCAAGCCATTGAATCGAAAGATGCGATTGTTTTGTTACAAACAGACGCTACGCTTAACCGATTTGGATTTGGATTTATTGAAGCGACTTATGACCTTTACTATAAAAAATAACGCCGATATGAAGTCGTTTACAATTTTCACTTTTTGTGTCTCGTTAATCGCCCTCAGTTCAAGCTGTAATAAAACGGTTAAAAACGAATCCCCCAATCATCCCGAACATTATGAAGTACCTTCATTTGATACGATTTATACTGGAGGTGGCAATGAACCAGGTTGGCGGGTTTTGTTGTTGCAAGAGTCAACAGGAAAACTACAATTTGACTTGCTTTTAGACTATGGCGAAAGTCATTTGATTGGGGATGTTGACAGTTTACCTAGTCCGGGTCCAAACATGGCTGCCCATTTTGTTTTACGGAATGCATCTAAACCATTGATACTAAGTATTACGAATGACGCCTGTGTAGATGATGGGGATCAGCAATATGAAACCTCTGTTACTTTGAGTGACCAAAA
>Ga0055584_100002805_pt1 | contig 17279 bp, 16 predicted proteins | sample OSDHelmetaG_FD_58716 | JGI IMG/M metagenome (GOLD analysis project Ga0055584, IMG submission 58716) | Pelagic marine sediment microbial communities from the LTER site Helgoland, North Sea, for post-phytoplankton bloom and carbon turnover... | ecosystem: Environmental > Aquatic > Marine >... | reverse complement strand
CCGGAGTTCTTAACCAACTGCCTGGCAGCAGATGATCCGAGCTTTCCCACAAGTCACCATTGAGTACATAAAGCTCGGCGCCGCCCGACGTATCCAGATAAATTTCTGCCCCGGGTGACCAGTTTTGTGCTTGTACAGTTTCCTCATGATTTTCGAACAGGGGCAGGGCTTCGATACCCGGCCTCGACAGGTTTGCATCAGGCTCAACTGCATTGATATCGATTCGAACAGTTGTTCGATCATTCATTTCGAATTGCCAGAGTTTGACAAAAATTACACAACCTTCGCCGGATGCAGGCGTATGTTTTGATTGCGGTGGATTACGCACATAGGTTCCGGCAGGGTAATCACCATGTTCATCCTGAAAAACACCCTCAAGTACAATAAATTCCTCACCGCCATGATGCACGTGTGGGGAGAACCGGCTACCAGGCGCATATTGGACGACGCTGGTGGCGCGCGCTACCTCATCACCCACTCGATCGAGCATTCGGCGACGTACACCTTTCATTGGGGAGTCGAGCCAAGGTAAAGTTGGGGTATGGATTACAACTCGCTGATCAAAGTCCGCATTTATTTCCATAGGTTTGAAGGTTTTTGCAGCATTAAAAATATATATTAAACATATCAGCAAAACAAAAAAATGGCATCAGGACACGGTACCCACATTCAGAGTAACTCCACCGATTTCGATCCTTTCGAGAAAGAACATCAGCTGCGAGAGGAATCCAGTACATGGGATGTATCTGACATTGCAACCGCCAGCCCGCAGGATATACCGGTGATCGATCTGACCGAGTATTTTTCCACAGGCTCTGATCAGTCCCTGACCGAGGTTGCTGTTCAGCTGAAGATTGCCTGTGAACAGGTTGGCTTTTTTTCTATTGTCGGGCACCAGGTTGCAGCGGACCAGATTAGCACTATGTTTGAAATGGTTCGGGCTTTCCATCAACTTGATCTGCGAACAAAGAATTCTATATTGATGGACCGGCAGGACTGGCCTGTGGGCGGTGTTGGTTACCTGCCGGTTAAAAATAGAAAGCTTCCTACACGTGATCGGGGGAATCTGAATGAAGCATTTATTTTGAAGTGTGATCACTTGCGCAGTCTGGAGGATAACCAATGGCCGGATGCGGCAGCGTTACCGGGATTCAGGCAGGTGGTTGAACAATATGCAACCACCCTTGAGCGACTTGGCAAAAAGCTGTTGCCGATATATGCCGTCGCACTGGATATGCCCAAAACGTTTTTTTATGAGGCATTTGTAAAGCCGCTTTACCGACTTCGTATGACCCACTACCCGCCGATTTCGCCAACTTCAAAAGATGAGTTTGGAATCGCGCCTCATGTTGATACCACTTTCTGTACTATTCTTGCCCAGGACCAGCCGGGATTGAGTATTTTCAGCGAGCGACGACAAAAATGGATACAGGCTCCAGTGCTTAAAGATGCCTTTATCGTCAATTCCGGAGAGTTACTGAAGCAGTGGACCAACGATCGTTTTATCAGCGTAAAGCATTTCGCCAATAACAATACCGGTACGATATCGCGATATTCTATTCCGTTTTTCTTTAACGCTAACCCTGACTATACGATGACCTGTGTTCCAAGTTGTTGCGGGCCTGATCATCCGCCGAAGTACCCACCCTTATCCTATTCGGAGAGTCAGGCCATTGCCCAGGGCGAGTAGTCGGGAATCAGAAGCCAGTGGCGCTAACGTGCTGTAAAGCCGCCGTCAACATACAAAGTCTGGCCGGTGACATAGGCAGATGCGGTTGAAGCGAAGAAAATAGTTGTACCCGCCAGATCGTCAAGCTCACCATTTCTGCCAATGGTAGTCTGGTTTGCGGCCCAGTCACGAGTTTCAGCATTTTCAAATACCGCAGCGGTCAACTCAGTAGCCCCTCCCCCCCCGGCGCAATGGCATTGCAGATTATCCCCTGATTTGACCAGGCTTCAGACATCGCGCGGGTCAACTGGCAGAGGCCAGCCTTTGACGCGCCATAGGGCAGGCTGTTGGGGAACGCTCTGGAAGATTGCAGTGACGCAATGTTAATTATTCTGCCAGCGCCGAGGGAAGACATATGCTTAACGAAACAGCGTGAAAAGGAAAATGGCACAGCGAGGTTCAGGTTAAGGGTTTTGTCCCAGGCTTCCAGCGACACCTCTTCGGTGGGTTGGCAGGGGTTAAGGCCAGCTGTATTGATCACCCCGTCGACTCGTCCAAAAATATCAAGGCATTCGCTGGCACGCTGTTCGAGCGAGTCCCGCTGGTTGAGGTCTGCCACAATGTATCGACATTGATCGTCGCTTGTTTCTTCTCCAAGAAAAAACGATCCATAGTTAGTCAATTCCTTTAACCACCCTTCCAGGTCATCGCATTGCAGTTCAAGGTGTTCTGTTGCGTACTGGTCGCAACCGGCCGCCGCCCAGGCATCATAGTGCCCCGTATACAGCAAACCGTTAAGTGAACTGGAACCGCCGAGAACCTTGCCTCTGGGCTATTTTAGCTGGCGACCATTAATACCCGGGTCTGCATCAGTGACATAGCACCAGTCAGCCGACGGATTATGCATGGTTTTAAATAGCTTGCGGGAACGTGAATCCACGGGTTTCGGTCACGAACACCTGCTTCCAGCAGCAGAACATTTACCCGAGGGTCCTCGTTTAACCGATTTCCCAGCACACACCCTGCCGAGCCTTCACCGATAATGATGCAGTCATAGCTGGGGCGGATTCTGACATCTAGCTCCAGTGGTGTTGTGGTTTCCGGTGAACTCGGTTTGCCCCTGTGTACTGGGCAAATCATCAGCCGGTTTTTAATATCTATATTTGAACCGACCACCGCTCAATAGTCCGCTCGCACAGGAAAGATAGCTGATGCCTTTTTGAAAATATCTATATAACGCGAATATTTTGGTTAAATCGAAACCAATTATCCCATTATAGTAACTTTATTTCATAATTACGCCGCTTCATCCACACAAAATACGTTGCCAGCAGAAAACATGCGCAAATGAGAGCGCGGTTCAACAGTATCCAGAGTGCTGGATATTCTGGAGCAGATCGCCCAATCAGAAAAAGCAGTCACCGCCACTGAGCTGAATCACATTCTGCAAAAGCACCTGGATGGCAAACGTTATATGCCCGGTTCCAGGCTGCAGCGCCTGACTGTGGGCGTATTCAGTCATTCAAAATTTCAAATTGAACGCCATGCCATTCTGACTGCTTTATCAAGTGATATCAGCGAGACCTGCAACCTGTCCAATCCGGAGGGCTTTGAAATGGTTTATGCGGGCAGGGTAGACACAAAGTGGACCCTGCGATTGCAGTTGGGCATTGGTACCAGAGTACCACTTTACTGCACTGCTGCAGGCAAGATGTATCCCAGTTCGCTGCGCAAACAGCAACGTCGCAATCTGCTGGATCAGCTCGAAAGAGTGCGCTTTAGCAATTTGACGATCATGGACCGCGAACAATTGCTGGCAGACCTAAAACAGATTCGTAAGCAGGATTTTTCAACGGACGCTGGTGAATATATTGAAGGCATGGTTGCGGTTGCTGTTCCTGTTCGCGATAACTATAAACGCTTATAGGGAACCGTATCGTTTCATACCGCGGTCACCAGGATGAGCCTTGATGAATCCAGGCAATATGTGCCCGGATTGCATCAGGTCGCAGCTGATCTTTTGAGATCGGTGCAGGAATCTGACGATACCCAGGCTTTTTATCCGTCTTCACTGAGCAAAAATGCATATCACTGCCGTCGATTCGCTATACTATCAGGCATTGAAATCACTGCTTCTGACCGGATATTAAGATCGGTGAACGTGCCCATTACGCAAAGACTACTATGCAATCTGATCTGAAAATCAGCGACGACGCCATCGGTCGCATTAACCAGTTACTGGCAACCAAGGATAACCCGGAGCTGATGCTTCGCGTATACATACAGGGCGGCGGGTGCTCGGGGTTCCAGTATGGATTCCAGTTTGATGATGCTCAGCAGGACGATGATATTGCCATTGAGCAGTCTGGTATCAAGGTAGTGGTGGATATGCTCAGTTTACAGTACCTTGGCGGTGCTGAAATCGATTTCAAGGATGACCTGATGGGCGCTCGATTTCTGGTCAATAATCCAAATGCATCAACAACCTGTGGCTGTGGCTCTTCCTTCGCCATTTAAAGGTGGTTTCGCCGCACTATCCTTTGTTTGCGGCCCTTGATCTACAAACACCCCTGATCCGGCCCGATACTGCGGTACACAATGCAGCTCTGGCAGCTGATTGTCCGATGGAATTAACCGCAAACCGGTAAAAACCGTAAAAAATTGTTTGATCAGGCTTGTCCTTTGGCATTAATGCCCCCAATTTCAGCGGCAGTGTAAACGACAACCCATTCGACACATGACTACCACTGACATCGAATCAGAACAAAGTGAGCAAAATCCCGAGGAATCCGGGTCGCAACAACAGAGGGATCAAGACAATGAAAGCGTTGTTGAACAGGATCCAGGTGATGACTCAAATTATGCGGATGAAGATATTTCGACATTGTCTCAGGCTGAGCTTGCCGAGGCGCTGGTGGTGGCGAGAGAACAGATTAAAGAAATGAAGGATGGTTATCTGCGTGCAAAAGCGGAAATGGAGAATATTCGCCGCAGATCACAAAAAGAAGTGATCGCCGCACGCAAGTTTGCCATTGAAGGGTTTGCCCAGGAAGTGCTCAATGTAAAGGACAGTCTCGATCAGGCTGCATTAGTTGAGCTCGCGGGGGATGAAAGCGATGCTGTGGTGAAAATGAAAGAAGGCCTCGAGCTGACCCTGAAACAGCTTGAAACGGCCATGGTGAAATTTGCCGTGGTTGAGGTGGAAGCAGGGCCCGGCGTCAAGTTTGATCCGGAACAACACCAGGCAATCAGTATGGTGCCATCAGACGAGTTTGAATCAAACCATATCGTTAACGTGATGCAGAAAGGCTTTATTCTGAAGGAGCGTTTGCTGCGACCCGCCATGGTAGTGGTGGCCAGCTGAAAAGTTACATCAATTACCTTGTTTTTAACAAGGTTATCCACATATTGACTCACAGAAAGGAACAAATGTTCCTAAATACAATTTATACAGATTTAGTAGAGGGTTTCTCAAAATGGCTAAAATCATAGGTATCGACCTCGGCACGACCAACTCTTGTGTTGCGGTGATGGAGGGCGATAAGCCCAAGGTGATCGAAAACAGTGAAGGCGATCGCACCACACCTTCTATTGTTGCTTTCACCAAGGACGATGAAGTACTTGTTGGTCAGTCCGCCAAACGGCAATCAGTGACCAATCCGGAAAACACAGTGTTTGCTGTCAAACGTCTTATCGGTCGACAGTTTGATGAGGACGTGGTGCAGCGTGATCTTGATATCATGCCTTACAAAATCATCAAGGCAAAAAACGGAGATGCCTGGGTGGAAGCTGGTGGCAAGCAAATGGCGGCGCCTGAGATTTCTGCGCGCATTCTGCAAAAAATGAAGAAAACCGCCGAAGATTATCTGGGTGAAGAAGTGACCGAAGCGGTAATCACCGTGCCAGCCTACTTCAACGATTCCCAGCGGCAGGCAACCAAGGACGCTGGTAAAATTGCCGGCCTCGAAGTAAAGCGCATTATCAACGAGCCGACTGCGGCTGCGCTTGCCTATGGTATGGACAAAGCCAAGGGTGATCGCAAGATTGTGGTGTATGACCTCGGTGGCGGTACATTTGATGTATCCGTTATTGAAATTGCCGAGATTGAAGGCGAACACCAGTTTGAAGTGCTTGCGACCAATGGTGATACCTTCCTCGGTGGTGAAGACTTTGACCGTAGATTGATTGACTATCTTGCTGACGAGTTCAAGAAGGATCAGGGTATGGACCTGCGTGGTGATCCATTGGCGATGCAGCGATTGAAGGAAGGTGCCGAGAAAGCAAAGATTGAGCTTTCTTCGAGCAATCAAACTGAAATAAACCTGCCTTATATTACTGCTGATGCAAGTGGGCCAAAGCACCTGAACCTTAAGATGAGTCGAGCCAAGCTTGAGTCTCTGGTGGACGAGCTGGTACAGAGCACTCTGGAGCCTTGCAAGATTGCGTTGCAGGATGCTGGTCTCAGTGCAGCGGAAATTGACGATGTGATCATGGTGGGTGGTCAGACGCGTATGCCCAAGGTCCAGGAAGTGGTCAAAGATTTCTTTGGCAAAGAGCCGCGCAGAGATGTTAATCCAGATGAAGCAGTAGCAATGGGTGCTGCAATTCAGGGCGGTGTATTAGGTGGAGATGTTACCGACGTACTGTTGCTGGATGTTACGCCTTTGTCATTGGGTATCGAGACCTATGGTGAGGTCATGACCAAGCTGATTGAAAAGAACACCACAATCCCGACCAAGGCAAGCCAGATATTTTCTACTGCGGCGGATAACCAGAACGCAGTGACTGTGCATGTGCTGCAGGGTGAGCGGGAAATGGCTGGTGGCAACAAGTCACTGGGCCGTTTTGATCTGACCGAGATTCCGCCTGCGCCACGTGGTGTGCCGCAAATTGAAGTGACCCTAGACATCGATGCTAACGGTATCCTTAATGTGTCGGCCAAAGACAAGGCCACCGGCAAGGAAAACAAGATAGTGATTAAATCCAGCTCCGGTCTGTCTGATGACGAGATCGATAAAATGGTGCGCGATGCCGAAGAGCATGCGGAAGAAGACCGTCACGCCAGAGAACTGGTTGACGCCCGCAATCAGGGTGAAGCGATGATCCACGGTGTGCAAAAATCCATGGATGAGTTAGGTGATAAACTGGATAGCGGTGAGAAGGCCGGTATAGAAGCTGCAATTGCTGATCTTGAAGAAGCCCTGAAGGGTGACGATAAGGACGCCATCAGCAGCAAAACAGAAGCGCTTACTCAGGCCAGCCACAAGATGGCAGAGCAGCTATATGCTCAGGCTGATGCTTCGGCAGCTGCGGGCGATGATAGCGGTGGTGCAGATGCCGGTGCCGGCGCCGGCGCTTCGGATGATGTGGTCGATGCCGAATTTGAAGAAGTGGACGATAGTGACAAAAAAGCCTGACCACCAGGTAGTATGAAATCGGAAAGCGGGATCTAAATGATCCCGTTTTTCATGTTTAAGCGTTACGTCTAAATCAATATGTCGAAAAGAGATTACTACGAGGTTCTTGGAGTTGAGCGCAGCGCCAGTGGCGACGAGCTGAAAAAAGCCTATCGTCGCCTGGCGATGAAATATCATCCTGATCGAAATCAGGGTGATGATAGCGCTGAAGCCAGCTTCAAAGAAGCAAAAGAGGCTTATGACATTTTGTCGAATCCTCAGAAGAAGTCAGCCTATGACCAGTTTGGCCACGCCGGGGTAGAACAGTCTGCAGGGATGGGTGGAGGAGGGTTTGGTGGCGCTGGCGGTGTTGGTGACATATTTGGCGACATTTTCGGCGATATCTTTGGCGGTAGTGGTGGCGGCGGACGCCGTCAAAGTCGTGGTGCGGATCTGCGCTACAACCTTGAATTAACGCTGGAAGAAGCGGTTCAGGGAATTGAAAAGAAAATTCGGGTACCGCGCATGTCTGATTGTGCTACCTGTAAGGGCTCCGGCTCTCGTCCGGGTTCTGAGACTAAAACATGTGACACCTGTCATGGTCAGGGCCAGGTCAGAATGCAGCAGGGTTTTTTCTCGGTACAGCAAACCTGTCCGCAGTGCCGCGGCCAGGGCAAGGTTGTCACTGATCCGTGTGGATCCTGTAATGGTCAGGGTATGGTCAGAGATGAAAAGACCTTATCAGTAAAAATTCCCGCAGGGGTCGACGAAGGCGACCAGGTGCGTCTGGGTGGTGAGGGTGAAAGCGGTGGTCCCGGCTCGCGTACTGGAGATTTATATGTCCAGGTTCGGATTAAGCCCCATGATCTGTTTGAGCGTGATGGAGACAATTTGTATTGTGAAGTGCCCATCAGTTACCCCACGATGGCCCTGGGTGGCAGTATTGAGGTGCCGACGTTATCCGGGCGCGCTACCATCAAAATTCCTGCTGAGACCCAAACTGAGAAATTATTTCGTTTGCGCGGTAAGGGTGTGCGCAATGTGCGTAACGGAAATGTCGGGGATCTTTACTGTAAAGTAACAGTAGAAACCCCGGTAAACCTGACCCGCAAGCAAAAAGACATCCTTAAGCAGCTGGAAACAGTGCTTGCCGAGGGCGGCGACAGGCATAGTCCTCGCAGCGGTTCCTGGACCTCCCGAATCAAATCGTTCTTTGATGATCTGGTGACCTGATTGGTCCTGATCAAACAGGTATAATCACCCGCTTAAATTACGGGGAAGTAACTTGAAGGTCGAAAAAACCAGTTTGCCCGGGGTGGTGGTGATATTACCGGAGGTGCATGGCGATGAAAGAGGTTTCTTTATGGAAACTTTTCATCAGGGCAAGTTCATAGAGGCCGGTCTGCCTCAGGCATTTGTGCAGGATAACCACTCGAGATCGGCTAAGGGCGTTCTGCGCGGTCTGCATTTTCAGTTCCCCCAGTGGCAGGGCAAACTTGTGCGGGCGATTAATGGTGAAATTTTTGATGTTGCGGTGGACGTCAGAATAGATTCACCGAGTTATGGCAAATGGGTCGGCGTAACCATAAGCGCAGAAAACAAGAAACAGATATATATACCACCAGGCTATGCCCATGGCTTTTGTGTCATCAGTGATTTTGCTGATGTGTCGTACAAATGTACCTCGCTGTATAAACCCCAGGACGACAAAGGTATTCGCTGGGATGACCCCGATATCGGCATCGAGTGGCCGGTGGAAAACCCGATCGTATCGGACAAAGACCAGCAAGCTGTTTTACTTAAAGATCTGAATATTCAATGACAAAAACCAAAATTCTGATTTTTGGCAAACATGGTCAGGTGGGCGGCCAGCTGGTGGCGCAGCTCTCAGGTCGCGAAGATATTGCGGTTATTGCCACCGATATTGAAGACGTGGACCTGACTGACGACAGGGCAACGCGGCAGCTGGTGCTGGATCATGGGCCTGACTGGGTGGTGAATACTTCGGCCCACACCGCAGTCGATCGTGCTGAGGAAGAACAATCCCTGGCCCGGCAGTTAAACGCCATTGCCCCAGGGGTCATCGCAAAGGCATGTAAAGAAATCGATGCTGCTATGGTGCACTACTCAACTGACTATGTTTTTGACGGCATCGCCTCAGCCCCCTATCTTGAGTCGGATACGACCAATCCCAGGAGTGTCTATGGCAAGACCAAACTAGAGGGTGAACAGGCCGTTTTTTCGGTGTTGGAGAAAGCCATCATTTTGCGCACCGCATGGGTGTACTCGCGTAACGGCAAAAATTTTGTAAATACGATGTTGCGCCTGGCTAAAGAGCGTGACGCCCTTAATGTGGTATGCGATCAGTACGGCAGCCCAACCCTTGCAGATGATCTTGCGGCTGCAACTATTGCAGTGATCGATCAATTGACAGCCGGACCTGTTGATGATGCCTGGGGTCTTTATCATGCTACAGGCAGTGGTGTGATTAACTGGTCCGGATTCACGGAGTCAATACTGAAATTATCCGGTCACTATGGCGTGGTGGTAAATCCAATTCCGAGCAGTGAATATCCAACCCCAGCCCCTCGTCCTGCCTATTCAGTTCTGTCGAATGAGAAATTAAAAAAACGCTTTGCCATTGAACTGCCGCACTGGCAGGATGCCCTTGAACGCTGTCTTAGCTGAATTTTCTGATCCGGCAAAATCGCTATCTGCAGAAGGCCCTTTTAACCTTCTACGTGATGATTTCACCCCCCGGAAGGCGCAGCAGGAAATGGCGGCAGCAGTGGCCGATACTCTTGCCCATGGCGGTGTTCTGGTGGCGGAGTCAGGTACTGGCACCGGTAAGACTTTCGCCTACCTCGCGCCAATTATCATTGGCGGTAAACGGACAATCATCTCAACCGGGACCAAGCATCTGCAGGATCAGATTTTTCATCGTGACCTGCCGATGGTCAGCGATATTCTGGAAAAACCAGTCAATGCCGTCATGCTCAAAGGTCGGTCAAATTATCTGTGTCGTTATCGCCTCAGGCAAAACAGTGGTCAATCAGACCTGGTGGGAAAAGCTTCAAAGGTTGCCTTTAATATTGTAGAGCGCTGGGCGGTGCGTACGGTATCAGGAGACATCGCCGAAGTGACAGAAGTCAGCGACCAGTCTCCGGTGTGGCGTGAGGTCACTTCAACAACGGATAATTGTCTGGGGGGCAAATGCCCTGATTTCAGTAAATGTTACGTTGCCCGGGCACGGCAGAAAGCAATGGACGCTGATATTGTGGTCGTAAACCATCATCTGTTTTTTTCTGACCTGACACTTAAAGACGATGGCTTCGGCGAGCTGCTGCCAAGTTATGATGCAGTGGTTTTCGATGAAGCACATACCATCGGTGAAATCGCTTCAGTGTTTTTTGGTTTTTCTGTTTCCAGTTTTCAGTTATCTGACCTGTGTCGAGATGTAATCGCAGCCGAAAGAGAAGAGAAAAGTGCCGTAGATTTTGCCGCAAGTGTACCTGCACTGGAGCGAGCGGTGCAGTTTCTCCAGGCCAACCTGCAGCCATTTGCAGACCAGTCAATTGATTTTGCTGCGGTCAACAGCCGGGATTTTCAGGCGGCACTCGAGCAGCTGCAAGTTTGCGTGGATCAATTGATGGCCCAGCTCGAACTGGCAGCACCGGCAGGAGAGGGTCTGGAAAAATGCTGGCAACGTTGTAACCAGATTCAGGGTCTGCTCGATCTGTGGTGTGAAGGGCGGGACAGTAACCTGGTGCGATGGTTGAATGTGGCCCAGCGAAATTTCCGGTTGCATGCTACGCCCCTTAGCGTCAGCCAGCGCTTCGGAGAAGTGATGCAGCGAGCCAACGCCTGGATATTCACCTCAGCAACCCTTGCAATAGGCGATGACTTCAGCGCCTTCAGTGGTCAGCTTGGGCTGGCGCATTGTCAGCACAGCAGGTGGGAAAGTCCCTATGATTTTGCCAACAATACGTTGCTGTATTTACCCACGGATATGCCCGAACCCCGAGACAGGCAGTACGCGCATCGATTAATTGAGGTCATCAACGAAGTGACAGACGCCAGCAGAGGCCGTGCGTTTTGTCTGTTTACCAGTTATGCAATGATGAACCAGGTTTATAACGCCATCAGCAAAGATTTTAAGTGGCCCTTGTTGATTCAGGGCGAATCACCGAGAAGTGAATTAATGGATCGATTCCAGCGCACTGAAAACTGCGTATTATTTGGTACTTCAAGTTTCTGGGAAGGGGTGGATATCAAGGGAGATGCACTTTCTTGCGTGATTATCGACAAGCTTCCGTTTGCGGCCCCCGGCGACCCGGTGTTAAAGAGCCGGCTCCAGGCTTGCGAGGAAGGGGGTGGCAATCCGTTTATGGAAATACAGGTGCCTGGCGCAGCGATAGCTTTAAAGCAGGGCGCTGGACGGTTAATCCGCTCCGAATCAGACCGTGGCGTGCTGGTGATATGTGATCCACGAATAACCACTAAACGCTATGGCAAGAAATTCCTCGACGCTTTACCGCCGATGCCGATCAGCCGTCAGATTCATGATGTTAATCAGTTTTTTCGACCTCGATGAAGATTCTGGCCATTGAAACTGCTACGGAGAGCTGTTCGGTTGCCTTATCATTAAATGGCGTACTGTCCAGCAAGCGTGAGATTTCTCCCACTGGCCATTCAAAACTGGTGCTCGGTATGGTCAGTGAGCTGTTGCAGCGGCAGGGTCTGCAGCTCGAGGATCTGGATGCCATTGCTGTCGACACTGGTCCGGGTTCGTTTACCGGGCTGCGTATCGGTATCGGCATCGCCCAGGGGCTTGCCTTTGGTGCCAGCTTGCCGGTTATGGCAGTTTCGTCACTTGCGGCATTAGCTGCAGACTATCCCGGGGAGCTGGTTATCGCGGCAATCGATGCGCGAATGGAGCAGGTTTACTGGGCATTGTTTGATAACCGACAGCAGTCGAAGATGCTGCTCACACCTGCGGTCACTGCGCCGGATGTGGTTGGAAGCCTGGCTCAGACCGCTGTCAGTGCGGTGGTCAATCTACCGCAGCATACCCTGGAGCAGATCATCGCTGTAGGAAGTGGATGGGAAATTTATCAGGGCCAGATGCCAACCTGTTTAGCTGATGTGCCGTTAAAGGTGGTCCCCGGGAAGTATCCGGAGGCTGTCGATATTGCGCGAATAGCCGAACAATCCGGGGCCACCAGCAGTCTACTGTCACCTATGGACCTGATGGCAACCTATGTCAGGAATAATGTCGCGCAAAAAACCAGCTCGCTACAGCAACGGCGTCTTAACAAAGCACCTTGAAAGGTTCTGAAGCGACTTTGTCCCCATCGATAAAAACTTCAGCATGCCAGTCTCCGATAAACTCTTCCATGCCGAATGACGGGTCGAACATTTGACCGATAATGGCCCCGGTAGGGCCATTAAGTTGCAGCCATGCCCAGATCTTGTTTGCCCGCTGGCCGTCAAAATCGTAACGCGTAAGTTCCTGCTGGGTGCCGTGAGGATCCAGCCAGCGAACCTTCAGTTCGTGGCTTTCCCTGCTGAGTCCGGCAACGATTAGCACCAGATAAATTCGATCTGAACAATCGAACTTATCCATTCTTTGTTCCAGCGGTTGATTGTTTTCAACCTGGTTGGTCAGAAAACTATCGTATCCAACATTTTGCTGGGCGTTGACCGGGCATGAAAAAAGCAGCAGGGCATACCATGCTGCTTTTTTCGGTAATGTTGAAAGTTTAGCGGCAATAAATTTCAACATTGTGTCAAAAGAGAGCTATCAGCCGCTAAAAAGTTACAGTGGAAGTATTGCCCTCGCAATTATCAAAGTCACCGACTTCGAGAAACGTTTCAGCACTGACGGCAACCGGTTGCCCGTTCAGTTCGGTGCCCTCGGCTGTGACTTTTACGTTGTAGCTGGCAATACTCCTTGAGCTTTGCTTGACAAACTCTTTTAAGAACACATCGAGGTCAAGCAGTACCACGGTAAATTCTCCACTGTCAGCCCCGTTTGTCAGCGTCATGCTCTGCTGAAAAACTCTTGGCTGCAGCTTTGGTGCGAACGCATTAGGTGAGGTGTATGAAACACGATATTTGACGAAATTAACGCCTTCCGGGAAAATTTCCACCGGGGTGAGTCCGGATTCATCGGCAAGATCACGAGAGGTGATTTTCAGCGTTCCTAGCACTGTGGTCAATCCCGGTTCAGAAGTAGTATTTACCGTGACATTGCCATCCTCATCGGTTTCTGTGGTCTGCTCGCATATATTCTGGAATGCGTCAGAGCTTATGCTGTTATTAACTGCTAAAGAAGCTGATAGCAGCAGATTGGACGCAGTGGTCTGAAACCCCAGTCCATCACCACTTGATTGTGTTCCGCCGCCGCTGCTACAGCCTGCAATTAAAAAGGCGGCAATCACGGCCGGCACAAATTTTTTCATTGAAACTTCCCCCAAATACCTTAAAAATTAGCGTTTTAACCGACGCATTGACACCGATTTGTTAATTATGAAACATAACTGGAATAAGCGCCTAGGTCAATCACCCCGTTAAAATAGTCGATTTAACGAATCGCGTGCCAAAATAGGCCAAAAACAGTATAAAAAACGCGATCATCGTCCATTTTGCGGCAATTCCACCGCGCCAGCCGTATATTCTATGCCCCACTAACAATCCTGTAAATCCCAGCCAGGCAATAAATGAAAGCAATATATGGTGATTAAATACCAGGGTTCGGCCATGCACTTGAAATGAAGAAACCATTCCGATCAAGAGGTTAGCCGTCAGCAACAAGGCGCCAATCAGGGTCAGAAAGAACAGATTTGACTCCATGGTTTCTAAAGCCGGCAGAGCTGGGAAAAGTGCTCCTGGATTGCTGCTATGTAATTGTTTTTCCTGGAGATATAAAAGCAGGGCCTGGGCAGCGGCGATACAGAGAATACTGAATGCCAGCAGGGCAATGACCAGATGCAGCCAGAGCGATACCGGCGCGTCCTGGATAACATGGCTGCTGCCAGTGAAATATTGGCCTGTTATCAGGCCAGCCAGCCCCAGGGGCATCACCAGCGCACCCAGGTTAAGGGTATGTCGGGTGAGAGAGCCGGCGAGGAAGACAATTACCGTCATCAGGCAGACCAGGGAAAAAACATGCCCCAGAGCAATATTCAGCTCATTACCGTGCACCGCAGCTTTAAAAAGCAGTACGCTATGGAGTAAGGCAATCACCGTCACCAGTAACTGGTATGCGGGCCGGTTCCCCGGGCTGATATCTCTAACACCATCTGCAGATGTTGGTGTGCTTTGCTTTATTCGATGCCAGAACAATACGATGCTGAGCAGATACAGCGCCAGGGTGAAAAAGATTAAAAGTGCCATTGGTTGGGCAAAAAATATATACGGTGGCGTTGGTTGGTGACTAAGGCGAATTTAACTTAAAATCCAGGCTAGCCTTAAAATTTAAAACAATATTATACACAGTCCCATTGCGGCAATGACGCCTGATGCAATGTGGTGAAACCGGAATCAGCGATGTTTGAACAGTTAAGCGACAAGTTAAGAGATACCTTTAAAACGCTCAGTGGTAAAGGCCGACTCACAGAAGAAAACATTGCCGATGCAATGCGTGAGGTGCGTATTGCGTTGCTTGAAGCCGATGTCTCTCTTGAGGTGACCCGCGACTTTGTTGCAAAGGTAAGAGAGCGCGCTCTAGGGCAGGAGGTGCTGGGCAGTCTTTCCCCTGGTCAGGCGGTGATCAAAGTTGTTCAGGACGCCCTGGTGGAGCTTATGGGTAAGGCCAATGACGGTCTTGACCTGAGTGCCAGACCTCCCGCGGTGATACTGGTTGCCGGTTTGCAGGGCGCGGGTAAAACCACCACGGTGGGTAAGCTTGCGCAGCTGTTGAAAACCCGTGAGAAAAAGTCGGTGCTGGTGACCAGTGCTGACATATATCGGCCGGCGGCGATCAAACAGCTCGAAACAGTGGCTGCTTCGGTTGGCGCAGAGTTTTTTCCCAGCAATGCCGACCAATCTCCGGTGGCCATTGCCCAGGGGGCTGTTGAACAAGGACGTAAATCCAGCTGCGATGTGGTCATTGTTGATACTGCCGGTCGTCTCCATGTGGATGGCGAACTGATGCGGGAAGTGCAGCAGATTCATGGGGCAATCAATCCTGTTGAAACCCTGTTTGTTGTTGACAGCATGACAGGACAGGACGCGGTAAACAGTGCCAGGGCTTTTGATGAAGCATTGTCACTTACCGGGGTGATACTGACCAAAACTGATGGTGACGCCAGAGGTGGCGCGGCGCTGTCAATTCGCCAGGTAACGGGTAAACCCATCAAGTTTCTCGGGACTGGCGAGGCGATGGATGCACTGGAGCCGTTTCATCCTGACCGGGTTGCGTCGCGCATCCTCGGCATGGGGGACGTGTTGTCACTGGTTGAGGAAGTCGAACGCAAGGTCGACAAACAGAAAGCCGAAAAGCTGGCAAAGAAATTCGCCAAAGGAAAAGAATTCGACCTTGAAGATTTCAAAGACCAGATGCTGCAAATGCAAAACATGGGCGGTATCGCAAGCATGATGGACAAGCTGCCCGGCATGGACAAGCTGCCACAGAATGCGATGGATAAGCTGGGCGATAAACAGACCAATCAGACCATTGCGATTATTAATTCAATGACGCCCCATGAACGTAGATATCCGGCGGTGATGCGTGGCGCCAGAAAAAAGCGTATTGCTGCAGGTTCCGGCACCCAGGTGCAGGATGTCAATCGTCTGCTGAAACAATTCATGCAGATGCAGAAAATGATGAAGCGGATGAAAAAGAAAGGTGGCATGCGCGGCTTGATGCAACAGATGAAAGGGCAGGGTGGAATGCCCGGGATGCCGTCTTAAACTCTATCCTGTTGCCACGGGGTGGGTGTCTGTGTGGGCGTTGAACTTAAAGTATATATCCTGGTGAATGGCCGGGAAGTATCGGCTTGATCGCCGACCGCTGAAGCGCAACATTACGCCGGCAATTATTGCAAACCCCTAGCTGGCGTTGATTGCCTGATTCCACAAAGAGACAAGTATTACGTCGTCTGCAGGGTCAGCTTCAAAACGGGGTAGATGATCTTCCCTGTGTATCGCCCAGGGGTGCGCGCTACGTGTCCAGATGTGGGCCACAGGCTCGATGTTCTGAAGCGAGTCGAGGCTGCCCGCCTTGATACTGTAATGGCCAGCGGAATCCGCATTGCAATGATAAATACGTGTTCCGCAGAGATTGCAGAAAGTGCAGCGCTTTAACGCCCCGCTTTCCCCGGCCGTGTCAAAAATGCTCAACACGCCCGATAACAGTCTGAATCCGTTTCGACTTGACCACAACGTTAATCCAAATGCGCTGGAAGATTGCTTTTGACAATCCCGGCAGTGGCATAGGTAAAATGTGACAGGCGGTTCAGTCAGTTGATATCGAATACTGCCACATTGACAACCGCCGGTTAAAGGTAAATTGATCATCGCTTCGGTCGCTGCAGGAATTGATATAATTGCTCCATTGTAATCACGGTAAAAATTACACAGATGAATATTAAACGCATCGCAGTCGGCTTTTGTATGTTTGTTGCATTCTATTCTGCGGCATCAGCTCAGACGTTATCAGATACTGCAAAAGAAAAAAGATGGGCCGAGCAGGTCATTGACACACTGTTTGACGGTGAAGCTGTCTGGTTGAATACCGGAGAACATCAATTCCTTGGAATTGAAATGGCCCCGGAAAATGCGGCCGCAAGGCAAGGAATCATCGTGCTGCATGGAATTGGTGTGCACCCGAACTGGCAGCAGATCATTCGGCCATTGCGGGTGGGTATAGCGGAGCAGGGCTGGCATACATTGTCGATTCAGCTGCCGATATTAGCCAATGAAGCAACTCCTGAGGAATATGCACCGCTTTTCAGTGAAGTTCCGGCGAGGATCGATGCGGCTATCAATCACCTGAAGAAAAAAGGTGTGCGGGACATCATGTTAGTGGCTCATAGTATGGGGTCGGCAATGTCCGTGGGCTATTTGAGCGGCAGTAAAGATACCCCGGTGAAGGCCGCAGTACTTATTGGTTTAAATGCCCAAGGTGACAGCACGCCGATGAATATTGCCGATGCATTAAAGACAATTTCGCAACCCGTACTGGATGTTTATGGTGATGAAGATCTGCC
>Ga0055584_100002804_pt1 | contig 17279 bp, 14 predicted proteins | sample OSDHelmetaG_FD_58716 | JGI IMG/M metagenome (GOLD analysis project Ga0055584, IMG submission 58716) | Pelagic marine sediment microbial communities from the LTER site Helgoland, North Sea, for post-phytoplankton bloom and carbon turnover... | ecosystem: Environmental > Aquatic > Marine >... | reverse complement strand
TTATTGATTCTTTATTTTTAAAATTTATTGAAATACTAGTTCTTGCATTATCATCAGAAGATCTTTCTTCAACTGGAATAATTTGATATATGATAATAGTTGATGATGCATTGCTAGTAAAACCAGATGCATATCCTACAATATCTGATAAAGATTCATTGGGCAGTAATTCATAAGTAGAAGGCCTGTTCACTTCTCCAGATATCAATACGCGGTTTCTAACATTTGGGATATGTATAACGTCTCCATCTATTAGCTTAATATTAGAAAAGGTATTTGTTCCATTCATAAAGAAGGCATAAAAATCTACCGTATCAATTATTGCACCATTTCGAATCAATTCCACTTCTCTCAAAGAACCTTTATCGTTTATTCCCCCCGCTTGAACAATAGCTGAGAAAATATCAGAAAAAGGATGCACTAGGTTAATACCTGGATTTTCAATATGCCCAGAAAAATAAATATTTATAGACTTTAATTTTCCAAGAGATAGCATTAACTGACTTGGGTTATCTTCATCCTTTAAAGTTGAATAAATTCGAGAAAGCTCTTCTCTTAAAATTAGTTCTGCTGATTTAAGGGTTTGATTAGATAAATTAATAAATCCAATATTGTCATAAAAAATCATTCCATCTTCATTTAATACTGAACTTTTTCTTGAGTTAATCTCTCCCCATAGAGATACTATTACTTCATCGCCAGGACCTAATAAATAGTTGGCTGGAGTAGGAATATTATCAAAAAAAGATATATCTTTTTTAAAATAGTTATAGCCAAAAAAAGATTCTATTTCTACTTCATCTACTGGTTCTATTGCATCAATTGATAAAGCTTCCATAGTATCGATATTCGTAGATAATTCTTCTTCTACGGCAACGTTTTTATTTTGTTGTAATTCTGATTTTATAGCATCCATTTGTTGATTGCTTAATCTATTGATATCACTAATAGAGACTTGTGAAAAAGCAATACTTAAAAAGCAGAACAAGACTGTTATTTTATTTATCATCTGCACAATTTAATCTTAATTAAGTTTTTAACAAATCTTTTATGAGGAACAAAAAAAGATATTTTATATTAACCTATGCACAATTAATATCTTAAATTTATTTTATGAAAAAGATTAAAATACTCTTCATTTTTGGAACAAGACCAGAAGCTATCAAAGTAGCTCCTGTAATTAAACAATTTCAAGCTGAACAAGAAATATTCAGTACAAAAATTTGTTCTACAGGCCAGCATAAAGAAATGTTATCACAAGTAATCGATTTTTTTAATATTAACATTGATTACGATTTAGGTTTGATGACAAAAAATCAAAGTCTAAACACTTTATCTGCTAAAATCATAGTTTCACTAAAAGAAGTATTCGATGCAGAGAATCCAGATTATGTTTTTGTTCATGGAGACACTACTACAACTGCTTTTGCCAGTATTGCAGCCTTTTATAATCACATCAAAATATGTCATATTGAGGCTGGATTAAGAACCAATAATAAGTATTCACCATTCCCAGAAGAAATAAATAGATCAATTACGGGGAAATTAGCTGATTTGCACTTTGCTCCAACGGAGGAGGCCAAACAAAACCTATTGAAAGAAAATATATCAGATGATATGATTTATGTAACAGGCAATACAGTAATTGATGCATTACTAGCTGGAGTTAAGATACTTGATTGTTATAAAAATGATGAAATTATTTCCTTAGAAAATCAATTGCATTCAAATAAAAAAATTATTCTAGTTACTGGGCATAGAAGAGAAAATTTTGGAGGTGGATTCATAAATATTTGTGATGCATTAATTGAAATATCTAAAAATGAAGATGTGGATATTATTTATCCTGTACATTTAAATCCAAATGTTCAAAAAGTAGTTCATAAAAAATTAGATGGTATTAAGAACATACATCTTATTAATCCATTAAGCTATCCTGCTTTTTTGTGGCTAATGAAAAAATCATATATTATTCTAACAGATAGTGGTGGGGTCCAAGAAGAAGCTCCCAGTCTAGGAATTCCTGTTCTTGTTATGAGAGATACAACTGAAAGACCTGAAGGAGTAGACGCAGGGACTGCTATTTTAGTAGGAACGAATAAAGATAATATTATTTCATTTGCAAATAAATTAATCAATGAAAAAGATTTCTATAATACAATTAGTGTTAAAAAAAATCCATATGGCGATGGAAAAGCATCAAAAAATATAGTCGAATTGTTAAAAGAGTATGCAAAATAAAAAAATTTGCGTTATTGGTCTAGGTTATATTGGACTACCAACCGCTACTATTCTAGCTAACCATGGTTTTAATGTTGTCGGAGTTGATGTAGTTGAATCTGTCGTTAATTCTGTAAATGCCGGTAAAACACACATAGTTGAGCCAAAACTTCACGAGTATGTTGAAAAGGTTGTTAATAATGGGAAGCTTAGTGCAAGCTTAGTACCAGAAAAATCAGATATATTTATAATAGCAGTTCCAACCCCTTTTAAGGAAAATCATGAGCCTGATTTAACATATATTAATCAAGCAGTAGATAGTATTGCTCCACTTATTAAAGATGGTAATTGTATTATACTAGAATCAACATCGCCGATAGGTACTACTCAAAAAATTGAGAAAAAACTAACATCTAAAGGTGTAGACTCGAGAAATATTCATATTGGCTACTGCCCTGAAAGAGTTTTACCTGGTAACATAATGCATGAACTAATAGAAAATGATAGAATTGTAGGAGGAACAACAGAAAGTTCAACATCAAAAATTGTAGATTTTTATAATAGTTTTGTGAATGGCTCTGTTTATGGCACAAGTTCAGAAGTAGCAGAAATGGTAAAATTAATTGAAAATAGTTATCGAGATGTGAATATCGCATTTGCTAATGAGCTATCAATCATATGTGATGATATGAATATAGACGTCAATGAAACTATTGATCTAGCAAATAAGCATCCAAGAGTGGATATTTTAAATCCTGGTGTTGGTGTTGGCGGACATTGTATAGCAGTTGATCCATGGTTCATAATTAATGCAAATAAAAAAAATACAAAAATTATAAAAGTTGCTAGAGAAATTAACCTCTTCAAAACTGAATGGGTTTTACAAAAGATTGAACGAGAAATTGCAACTTTTACTAAAAAAAATAATAAATCTCCTCTAGTAGCATGTTTAGGAATATCATATAAACCTAATATTGATGATTTGAGAGAATCACCAGCACTTTTAATAGTTGAAAAGTTAATAGATATGAATCATGACATAATAGTTGTTGAACCAAATATTGATTATCATAAAAATTTAACTCTAGTGCATACTGAACATGCTGTAAAAAATGCTGATATAATTATTGTATTAGTCGATCACAAAGAATTTGTTAATATCAAATCTGAAAGACTACTAGACTTTTCTGGAGCAAAATAATCAATAATAAGATGGTTTTTTTCGAGGGCATGTCCCCTATAGGGCATATATTATTCAATCGATTCTTAATTGAGACCCTTAACAGTGATATTGAAAAAATTTATCTTGGGAAAAGCGTCGTATCAGAATATCAAGATACGCATCAAAATATTGAGTCATTCAATGATTCCTATCAATCATCAAATAGGATAATAAGTTTTATTGGTTTTATAGTAATCGCGCTAAAAGTGCTATTAAAAACAAAGATAGCTGGAAGTAAAAAAATATGCTTTTTATCATATGACTTACCTGCTTTATTTATTATATCTTATTTTGGAAAAGTATTAGGTATAAAAATTTTTGTTTTTGAGCATAATACTATACCGAATAGATTGATAAAGTATTTTTTTCAGTTCTTATGCTTTAGATTTGTTCATAGAATCTGTTTTACTACTTCAGCAGAAAAAATATATTTAAAAATGAATCAAAAAGTACATCTTATAAGACATCCACTTCTTAATAGAGATCTAGAAATATTAAAAGGGTCTGATCGGTCAATTCAAGATATAAAATTATTAAAAGAAAACTATAAATATGTTGTTTTCTGCCCGGGCGCGCAAAGTCCAGTAGATAAAATTAAAGCAAAAGCTCAAGAATATCCAAATATGTTGTTTGTAGTTAAAACAAAAGAAAAGATTATAAAAAAAAATATATTAACTAGTAAATATTTTTCAGATTATTATGGAATATTAGCTATTATAGATTTTATTTATTTACCATTTAATTATGGTTCAAGAATTTCAGGGCCTTTTTATGAGGGTGTTGTATATGAAAAAAAATCAATTATGGGTGATTGTGAATTAAGAAAAAATCTTCAAGGAGACTTTAGTGATTATGTTTTATTAGAAGAAAAAAACTGGAATAAATTTCAATCATGCGTTAATAGCAAGATTGATATCTCTAAATATAATGAAATATCAAAAATGGATATATTAAATGTATTTGAATCTTAGTTCTTTAATAAACATCAAGGATAATATTGGATATATTATACTTTTATTTTTTATTGCTGCACTAACTTCACAAAGATTTTTAATGCCAGAGATTAGTACTGTATTATGTTTTATACCTTTTTTATTCTCAATAGTAGCATTCAGTATAGGAAAAACTAATGCTGGCAATACATTATTGCTTATATCTCTTTTTTGTAGTGTAGACAATGGTGCAGAAATATATTCTGAGACAAGTGCAATTATTAGATATCCGATATACCTTACCACCATTTTTCTATTGATTTCAAACTATAAACCTGATATAAAGAAGTTAGGTTTTATAGGACTTTTATTATTACTGCCTATAATTAACACATTAATTAATCCTTTAATCGTATACTCCCCTATCAGTTCAAATATTTTTATGACCGATATATTTATGATAATACTAATGGTTATTTTCTTTTCTAATAAAAAAAGAAGGACTTTTGATATCGACAAATTAAATCTTTTCTATTTTTTTACTTTTTATGCTTTTTTTGAGATCATTAATTATTTTATTTTTTTTGAGTATACTAACCAAGGATATCAAAGCTATGATTCTACTAAATCACTGATCGTTTTTCCTGCATTATATGGATTAGTTTTTTTTAAAAATAACTTATCAAAGTCTATAATTATTTCATTGATTGCAGTTGTTTTAATAGCATATGTAACAAGACAAATTATATTAAGCTTTATATTAATGTTAATTGTTTTTTTAATAAAAGATTTAAGTTTATTCAGAATTTTCAAGATGTCTCTGTATGCCATTTTTATATCGTTTCTAGCTACTAATATTTTAGCTAATTTTACATCTGAAGATTTTGAATTGATTAAAATTTTTAAAACTATATCGCCTGAAATTTTTAAGGATAATTTTTTTGACGGATTACGATTCCTAGATCCTGCCAGATTTGCTGAACATGAACTTTTTTTAAAAAGAAATATATATTACATATTTTTTGGTAGTGGTTTGGGTTCAGGGATTTATGATGCTACAGGATATTTAAACTTTCTTAGTTATGATGATTTTGCTTTTACTGCAAAAGAATTAGAAAGTGGTTATTATTATAATTTTCATGATGTATGGATTGATATACCTGTAAGATTTGGTGTTATACCAATTATTATAATTTTTTACTCACTCTTTAAAAATATTTTTAAATATTCTAATAATAATTTAGTTTTTTATTCACTTTTATTGTTTGTACTTCTAACATGTCAGTTTTTTAGCACTGCAGGATTATTAGTAACTAGTATTATAGGATCTAACTATCTTGATGAGTTAAAATTGGCAAGAAAGTAGAGTAAAAATGAAAATTATGTTCAAACAATTATTCGCATTAACAAATATACAGATATTTGGTTCCGCTCTATCATTTGCTCTTTCAATTGTATTAGCAAATCAATTAGAACCCAGTAATTTTGGTATATACTCTAAAGCGCTAATATTGGGTAATGTTTTGTCGTTAATAGGAATATATGGGACAGATCATACTGCCCCAGTTTACGCAACTAAATTAAAAAACAATCAAGAGGTATTTAATATAGTTTACTCTATAAGAATAGTATTCTTTATAGTAATTCTCGCTTATGTTCCTTTCTTGTTGATTCAAAATAGTGCATTGGCATTGGGTGTATTTGTTATGTGCTTAACAGTTTTTAATCTCAGCTTTCTTTATGAAATATCTGATGACAACATTCATTATGCTATGACCTTTTTCGGGGAAAGACTTATTTATGTTTTTATAGCTTCTCTATTTATTATTACTGGCACTCTTAATTTATATGTTATATTTCTTTGTTTTGGATTGGCTACAATACTTAGCATATCGTGGCAAATAAAAACATATCGTGCTTTTTTTGAACAATTTGCTTTTCAGTCATGTGATAAGATTAAAACTGCCATCAAAAATAATACCTTTATTATAACAATTTCGTTAGCTGAATTTACTTATGGTGGATTTAGCAGGTTGATTCTAGAAAATAGGTATGGGTTAGAAGCTATGGGAGTATACTCTGCTGGATGGCAATCTATAATGGTTATTACTATATTTCAAGCGCAAGTAACTAAAGTTTGGAGATATAAAATATCGGATTCTTTGGTTAACAAAAAAAATGGCTTAAAAGAATTGGTCGTAAACTATATTAAGTTATCTACAGTCCCAGTATTTCTTTTTTCTATTTTCATTTGGATTTTTACAGATCAAATTGTCGATTTCTTGTTTATATCAAACTATTCTTCATTGAAATCACTTTTACCAATATTTGCCTGCTACTTTATAATTATCAATCTTAATACTTTATCGTCTATATTTTGGGTAAGTGTTGATAATAAAAAAGAATTTTTATCAATAAATCTTATATCGAGTATAGTTTTGATTTTTATATTATATAATATACCAAATGATTTGGAAATAAATATTTTTGCGGGTATAATAATTTTTACACATGGTGTAACAGTCTTATGGCTATTAACAAGATTTTATTTTAAGCACTTGAGAAGTAGATAATGATAGAAAAGCGACCATATCAGATATGCAATAGATGTGTGATGGATACATCGGACTCTAAAATTACATTTAATTCAAATGGTATATGTGACCATTGCATTGATTTCGAGACAGACGTCAAAACTAAATGGTTCCCAAATGAAGAAGGTAAGAAACGATTACAGAGAACAGTTGCTAAAATTAAAAAAGATGGTAGAAATAGAGACTTTGACTGTATTCTAGGAATGAGTGGAGGTGTAGATAGCTCTTACATGCTTCATCTTTCAGTTAAAGAGCTGGGTTTAAGGCCATTAGTTTTTCATGTTGATGTAGGATGGAATTCTGAACAATCAGTTAAAAATATTCAGGTTATGATTGATAAATTAGGTCTTGATTTATTTACAAATGTAATTAATTGGGAGGAAATGAAAGATTTACAGTTAGCTTTTTTTAAATCTGGTGTACCTCATATAGATATCCCTCAAGATCATGCATATATGGCTTCTCTATTCAATTTTGCAAATGAAAATAATATTAAATATATCTTAAATGGAGGTAATGTTTCTACAGAATGTGTTCGGAATCCGATGGAATGGATATACTATGGAACTGATATGTTACATATAAATGACATAATAAATAAGTTTGGAAAAAATAAAATGGAAACATTTCCTTTTAGTCCAATTTTCAAACATAAATTATACTTAAGATATTTTAAAGGTTTGAGAATGATTAGACCTCTTGATAATATGAACTATAATAAAAATCTAGCTACAAGTGTTTTAGAAAAAGAGTACGGATGGAAACCTTACCCTCAAAAACATTTTGAGTCACGATTTACTAAGTTTTATGAAGGATACTGGCTTCCAGAACGCTTCGGATTTGATACCCGCAGGGTTCAGTTTTCAAGTTTAATTTTAACAAATCAATTAACGCGAGAAGAAGCAATTGAAGAGCTAAAAAAACCTTCATTTAACGAACAAAAAATTGATGAAGAGTTCGATTATATTGCCACTAAACTAGGGATAAGTTCTGAAAAATTAAGAGAATACTTTAATGCACCTAAAAAGTTTTATTGGGACTATAAAAATCAACAAGCACTATTCAATTTAGGGGCAAAGGTTCTCAAGATACTTGGGGTAGAGAAATCTATTAAAAGATGATAGCAATTGTAGATTATGGCTCTGGAAATATAAATGCTATCGCAAATATATATAAATCTTTAAAAATACCATTTTGTTTTGCATCTACACTTTCACAGATTGAAGAGGCTGAAAAAATAATTTTACCAGGTGTTGGCTCTTTTGACGATTGTATGTCAAGGTTGAATGAATCTGGTTTGAAAGAAATATTGAATAAAAAAGTGTTAATTGATAAAGTACCCGTTTTAGGAATTTGTATTGGATTACATATGATGGCTAATATGAGTGAAGAAGGTCAATTACCTGGTTTAGGTTGGGTTGATGGTAAAGTTAAAAAGTTTGACAAAAGTAAACTATTATATAAACCAAAATTACCACATATGGGATGGAATAAAGTCAAAATATTAAATGCTCCAGAATTATTTAAAGGGACTAATACAAACCAGGGTTTTTATTTTATTCATAGTTATTACATAGAAATTTCTAATAAAGAAAATATCATGACAACTACAGAGTATGGTTTAAATTTTGTTTCCGGAATTAGTTCTTCAAATATATATGCAGTTCAATTTCATCCAGAAAAAAGTCATACTAATGGCTTGAAATTATTACAAAATTTTTCAGAGTTAGGTTATGTTAAGACCTAGAATAATTCCCAGTCTTTTAATTCATAAGAAGGGGTTGGTGAAAACTGTTCAGTTCAATCAATCTAAGTATGTAGGAGACCCAATTAATGCTGTTAAAATTTTTAATGAAAAAGAGGTTGATGAATTAATTGTTTTAGATATAGATGCTACAGTCGAAAAAAAATCTCCAGATTTTGATATGATTAAAAATTTGGCAATAGAATGTAGAATGCCATTTTGTTATGGTGGTGGAGTCAAAACAGTTGAGCACGCTAAAAAGATAGTTCAGTTAGGAGCAGAAAAAGTAGCATTTAGCTCTGCTGCAATCCAAGATATAGAACTTTTAAAAGATGTTGGAGAAGCCATTGGAAATCAAAGCGTAGTTGTAGTTTTAGATTACAAAAAATCTGGTTTTTTCAATAAATTAGAATTATTCATTAATAACGGGAAAAAATCAACAGGAATTGAACTTTATGATTTTGTAAAAACTCTTAATGATTTAAATATAGGTGAGCTTGTATTAAACTCGATCGATAAAGATGGTACAATGGAGGGCTATGATATGAAAGTATCAAAAAAAGTCAGGGAAATTTTTGATGGCCCTTTAACTTTGCTAGGCGGAGCAGGTAAAATTGATCATATTAAAGAAGTTATAAATGAATTTAAAATTATAGGGGCTGCGGCAGGTAGTCTTTTTGTTTTCAAAGGAAAATACAAAGCAGTGTTAATCAACTATCCATCTTTGTATGAAAAAGACGCATTCTAAATGTTTAAAATATATCTACAGTTAATTCAAAAAAATAACTTTAACAAAAAATGAAAAAGTATTTAGAAAAATATATAGTCCATTATACTGATAGTAAAATTCTAATTAAAAGTGTAGGAAGATATATTTATATTTTAGATCAAAATCTCAATAAAACAGTTGAAATAAAACTACCTTTTTGTTTTCCAAGAGATTTTCATTTCAATATTCCCCTTTTTAAAAGAATACTCCGCTCTAATGCTAAAGAAATAATTTATGATAAAGATAGCAAAAAATTGATTGTGGTTAGAAATGGATATATTTATCTAGCTGTTGAAAAAAAATACAAGCTATTAGGGTCAATTGAAGGAGATGCTCCATTATTTAATTCACATTGTATTTCTAACGGCATAATTTACTTTGGTCAGTACAATCAAAATAAGTCAAGGAAAGAGGTGAGTATTTATCAAATAGATAAGAATAATAATTTTACTACTGCCTACACTTTCAATTCAGGAAAAATAAGACATGTTCATTCAATCACTAAGGACCCATACATTGATAAAAGATTATGGATTACTACTGGTGATAATGACGGTGAATGCCTATTACTATATACTGATGATAATTTTAAAAGTGTATCAAATGTGGGAGATAAATCTCAGGATTTTAGAATTGTAAACTTAGGCTTTTCCAAAGATCATTTGTTTTATGGTACAGATAACTTAATCAAAGAAAATTTTTTGTACATGCAAAATAGATCTAATGGAAGCAGAAAAAAAATTTTATCGATAAAACAAACAGCCTGGTTTCTAAAACAAGATAAAACTGGAAAAGCAATAATTGGGACTACTGTTGAGCATGGCAAAGGATGTCAAGTTAATTACTCTTCCATTTTTTACAGTACAGACTTTGGACTATCCTGGAGCGAATTAATAAGAATTCCTAAAGATATTTATCCTATGCCACTTTTTAAATGGGGTACTGTTAGTTTCTCCAATGGATCTGAAAATTTAGATGATTTATTTATAAACATAGAAGGGCTTAAGTACTTAAATGAAGATTCATTTAATCTTGGTCTCATTACCTCTTTTTCAGATAAAGATTTAAGAAGAATAGAAGTTAAAAAGAAAGATTATTTTGATAATACTGGCCATTTAATGCTTATTGTTTTTAGGCTTTTTACTATATATGAGACCAGTAAGGATATAAGATATTTAAATTTATTATTAAAATTGATTGATTGGATGCCAATTTATCTAATCATAGAAAAAAGAAGATTACGAAACTTAGCATTGAGGATGTATGAGAGTTCTGATAATAGCTCCTACTAATTTTCAATCTTATGCCGCTTCGGTATTGATAAAATTAATTGAAGATCCAAATATTGAAGTTGTAGGTGTTTTACTGCATGAATTTACTTTCCAACGATTAAAAAATGAATTTAAACGAGACGGCAAAAGGGTTTTTACTAAAATTTTAAATAAGGCTATTCTAAAGGAAAAGAAGAGTCTTAACTATAGCTTTCAAACTCCAAAAAGAATTTTAGAAAATTCTGGCATAAAGTCAGATTTGAAAAATATTTGTAAATTAAATAATCTTTACTTCAAGGAAGTAAGTCTTTTTAATACCTCGAAACTCGCACAAGAATTATCTAGCTTGAAACTAGACATCGGAGCTTTTTGTGGGGGTGGTTTATTAAGGGAAAATTTTCTAAATTCTTTTTCGTTTGGAGTATTAAATTGTCACATGGGAATATTACCGAAGTATAGAGGAATGGACGTTGTAGAGTGGCCTTTTTTAGAAAATGATAAAAATAATGTTGGTATTACCTGCCATCTTATGGATAAGGGTATTGATACTGGAGATATACTAGAAGTAGTTAAGGTAGAGCCTAGCGAATTTAATAATTTTATTGAGCTTAGAGAGTATTTATCAGGTGTTATGTATACGCTTATGCTAAAAAATATTTCTTCTATTGCTTTAGGAGATTTTAAGAAAAAAACACAATTGCATTCAGATGGAAAACAATACTTTGTTATGCATCCATTGTTAAAAAAAATAGCTATTAAAAAATATAATTAAATGAAAGTATTAACTCAAAATTTAAAAACAGGGCAAACTGATATATTGGAAGTTCCTTCCCCGCAGACTAATTCAAATAAAATAAGGGTGATAAATAAATATTCACTTATTAGCACTGGCACTGAATCTTCAATAGTTAATTTTGGTAAAAATAACTGGATTAATAAGGCCAAACAACAACCTGATAAAGTTAAAGATGTTATTAATAAGATAAAATCAAGCGGTCTATTAGATACTTATAAAGCAGTTAAAAATAAATTAGATGCTCCGATGGTTATGGGTTATTCGGCAGTTGGAGTTGTTTCACATTCTAATAAAAATTATAATTTAATAGAAGGAGAAAGGGTTTTTACAAACTCATGTCACCAAGAAGAGGCTTTGGTAGACTATAACATGTGTGTTAAAATACCTGATAATCTTGATAGTAAATCTGCCTGTTTTGGATCTATTGGTGGTATTGCCATGCAAAGCATCAAATGTGTTCCAAAGGGATCAAAATTTATTGTTTTAATTGGACTGGGTTTGCTCGGTCAAGTAACATCAAGATTACTAAATGCTTTAGGATATCAATGTATAGTATATGATTTAGATTCAAAAAAAGTAAAACTAGCAGAAAAATATGGTGCAATAGGAATACAAAATAATAATATATCTGAAACAGTATTATATTATACAAACGGCAAGGGTGCAGACTGTACAATAATAGCTGCTGCTTCTCCATCTAGCACAATTATTAATGAAGCAACAAATTACACAAAAAGAAAAGGTAAAATTATATCATCTGGTGTAATAGGATTAAATTTAATTAGAGATAAATTCTTTAAAAAACAAATTGAGATAGTTGTTTCGAACTCAAGTGGCGATAAAAACCATAGAGACAAAGGTAGTTCTTATGAAAATATAAGTTATTTCTTTGAGTTGCTTTCTTCAAAAAAAATTGAAGTATTTGATTTAATTTCTGAAGAAATCTCTATTAATAATTCAAGCAATATTTATTCATTTCCGAGCGATTCAATATATTTTTCTAAGTTAATTAAGTATGATATAGATAATATCAATCGTGTTCAAACATTTTCAGACGTTGAAGATAATAAGTCTTTGGACCAGTTAAGAGTCGGGTTAATTGGAACAGGAAATTTTGCTATGTCTACACTCATACCTACTATAAATAACAGTAAGGAAGGTTATTTATCTGCGTTATTAGGTAGAGAAGGTTTATCCTTATATGTTGCTAAAAAAAGATTTAATATCAACACAATAACTACCAATGAATTAGACTTCTATAAAGATATTGATGTGGCTTGTATTACAACGCCCCATGAAACTCATTTCAATTTTGCAAAGAAAGCCATAGAATTATCATTGCCAGTTTGGATAGAAAAACCATTAGCAATCTCAAATAAAGAATTAATAGCTATAAAAAAGGAAATGCTATCGAAAAAGCTCGTTTATCATATTGGTTATAATAGGTCTTTAGCGCCTTGGACTAATTTCATAAAAAATAAAATTGACTCAAAAAAAATAAATGTTAAAATGACAATCAATGCAGGTAAGCTTCCTGCAGAACACTATCTTTTAAATGAAAATGTTTGTGGTGGAAGAATAATTGGTGAGTTTTGTCACTTTGTAGATCTTATGCTTACATTATTAGGTCATACTAAAATTATTAATGTAGAGTGCGTAGATCGAGATAGATATTTTCAAGATACAGGTAGTTATATTTTTAAATTCGAAGATGGCTCAACAGCTAATATCAACTATAGACATGATCTTCCTGCAAGTATTCCTAAAGAAAAAATTACAGTAGAAGTGTCTAACTCAATATATGTCAATAATAACTGGAAAAAATTTTCTAATGGTAAGATTTTTAACTTTGATTTAGTTAAAAAAGGAAAAGGACATGACGAGGCTATTGCTTCTTTCTTTGATAACGTAAAAAATGATAATTTTTCTACAGAAAAAGAAATTAATGCCATGTGTTTTTCAACGTATATATCTATCAAATTACAAAAAATGTCAAAAGGCGAAGTGTTAAATATTCCAGATTGTTATAAAAATGAAATTTTATCTAATTCTTAAAGATATTTTGATTAAATGATTAAAAAACTTACATATTGGCAAAGAATTTTTTCAACCTATGTTCTTAAAGGGAAAAATAATCTTTCTTTTTGGCATGGAGCTCCAGAGATGAATGATTTAGCAAATTATAGTAAAATAGACGAATACTATATGAGCTTTTCCTACAAAGCTGATTATGCAGGTGATTATGATAGAAATGGAATTCCTCAATTAAATTATCGTGGGGATATTGGTGTTCAGTATAACCCTATTGCAATTGCTCAATGGTCATTGGGAAATTATAATTTATGGAAGCAAAGTAATAACAAAGAAAACTATAAAAAATTTATCAAGGGTGCAAATTGGTTGAATGACAATTTAAAACTTAATAATAAAAAGGTGTATGTTTGGCAACATCATTTTGACTGGACATATAAAGAGACACTAGTTTCTCCTTGGCACTCCGGCTTAGCTCAGGGGCAAGGTTTATCTGTTCTTTGTCGAGCATATAATACTACCAACAATGAAGATTATTTAAAAAGCATAGAAAATGTCTATAAATCCTTTCAGGTTGATGTAAAAGATGGAGGTGTAACATTTACAGACAAAGATGGAGATATTTGGATAGAAGAATATATTATGGAAAATCAACCTACCCATATATTGAATGGTTTCATATGGGGATTATGGGGAATTTATGATTATTGGTTACTCACAAAGAATGATGATATAAAAATAGTATTCGATAATTATGTTAAAACAATAGAAAAAAATATTATGAAATATGATAATGGCTATTGGTCTCTTTATGAATTGTCGAATTTAAATATTAATATGATAGCAAGTACTTTCTATCATAGACTGCATATAGTGCAACTAGAAATATTGTACAAAATGTCAGGCAAAAGAATATTTATGGACATATCTAGTAAATGGATAAAATATTTAAATAAAAAAACTAATATCATTAAAGCTACACTAATGAAAATTATTTTTAAAATATGCTACTATTAGACAACATAGATATAGTAATTTTAGATTATAATTTTTAATACTGAATTAAATAAAAGTTTGAACGAACTATAAATATGAAAAAAGAAAAATTAATTTTTGTTGTTGCAAATAGCGGCGATGATACTAGAGTAGTAAAAGAGATTAACAGTCTATCAAAAAAATTTGACTTATATTTTATTGGCATTACAAAAAGATCTTTAGATCCATCTATTTTTAATAAAACTTTCAAAGCAATGAGGGTTCCCTTTTCTCATAAAAATATATTTTCTTTTTTTATCGTAAATATAATCTTACTGATTTATAAGCTATATTATGGAATTAAGAAAGTACATGTTGTGGATGAGCAAGTCTGGATATTCCTCATTCATAACTTTATACTATTTGATGTAGTCCTTGATATTTATGATTCATATTTCTTGAAGTTAAATTTGCATGGAGAAAAATTTATGTTTTTAAAACATGTAGTTTATGGATCAACAAAAAAAATAATAGTTACAGATTCAGAGAGATTTAAATTGCTTCCAAAGGTATATCAAAACAAGTCAACTGTTATACCCAATTATCCTTCAAAATCTGATATACCGCATTGGAAAAATGATAAAGAAAAAGACTCATTTTCTGGTATTTGTTTAGGATTTTTTGGTACTTTAACTCGTGACAGAGGTGGAGATATAGCCAATGAATTACTTGCGCATGATGATGTACGATTAATATCTGCAGGTTGGGTTTATGACGATTTTTCAAAAAAATTAATGTTAAATAAAAAATGTGATTTTTTAGGTGAATTAAAGCAGAAAGAAGTTTTAACGATTATAAAAAATGATATAGACTTTTTATTATGTTGCTATCCAGAAGATAATCTGAATAATATTTACGCAAGTCCCAATAAAATATGGGATGCAGTAGCTTGTGGCAAACCTGTTATTATTAATAAAGGAGCAAAAATTTCTAAATTTGTGGAAGATAACAAACTGGGTATTTTAGTTGACTATAAAAACTTTGACAAAAAACAAGTCGTTCAGCTGATGAAAAATTATAATAAAAAACATAGTGATTTTTCTATTGACGAATCAAATTTTATTTGGGAGAAATTTGAATTTCAATTACATAAGTTACATTCATGAAAATTGGTATTATTGGTAAAGGGTTTGTTGGGTCTGCAGTAGAATATGGGTTTTCATCTGCTCCATATCAAGCTGATATTAAAATATATGATAAAGACTCATCATTAAGCACTCATAGCATTGAAGAAACTGTCAATGATTCAGATATTATCTTTGTCTCAGTTCCAACTCCAGCAAATAATGACGGCTCAATTAATGTAGAAGCTGTAAATAGCGTGCTTACTGACATTAATCGATGTAGAAAAAATAATAGTATTATTTTACTAAGATCAACATTGATACCAGGGTCTTGTGAAAATTTTGCTAAAAAATTTCCTAATCTAAGCATAGTATTCAATCCAGAATTTTTAACAGAACGAAACGCTAATCATGATTTTATAAATCAATCTCGTATTATTTTGGGAGGAGAAAAAACGCTTACAAATAAAGTAGCTAAATTATATAACTGGAGATTTGAAAATAAGGTACCTATTATTGAAACTAATTTTCAGACTGCCGAGCTAATTAAATATATGAATAATTCTTTTCTTGCTACTAAAGTATCATTCATGAATGAAATGAGGCTAATCGCATCTAAGATAAATGTTGATTGGGGAAAAGCTGTTGAGGGGTTTGCTCTTGACGAAAGAATTGGAAATTCACACTTAGATGTACCTGGGTTTGATGGAAAACCAGGATTTGGGGGTAGCTGTTTACCAAAAGATATTCAGGCTATAATACATTTTGCTGAAAAAATAGGTGTTGATCCTAAAGTATTAAAAGGAGCTTGGGAAAGAAATTTAGAGGTTCGACCTGAAAAAGATTGGGAGACTTTAAAAGATAGGTCTATAATTGAAGAAAAATCTTAGACAGAAAGCCATCTATCGTTTTTTAAAGTCCACTCTACAACCTGTTCAAGCTTTTTATAAGCAGAGTGCGGTACCCAACCCATTTTTTCCATTTTTTTACCATCTAAGGCATAACGTAAATCGTGACCAGGCCTCTGAGAATGAAAATCTACCATTTCATAGTTTAGAGTTTTATTTTGTGTTTGAGCTATAAATTGTGCTAGCTCTAAATTATCAATTTCGTCTTTACCAACAATATTGAACTTTTGACACTTTGCACCGGTATCGTCAATCTGCATGGATGAAATATCGTAGTTATATAAAAATAATAATGCGTCTGCTACATCTTCAGCATGAATATAATGGCGAGATCCAGCAACTGTTTTTTCTGCATTTGCATGGACAGTAACTGATTCATTGTCTCTTGCTTTTTTAATAACCATAGGAATATATTTCTCTGGATTTTGTCTTTCTCCAAATACGTTCATAGTATGTGTAATAAGCGATGGTAGTCCATATGTATTTTCGTAAGCAACTACTAGCTCTTCTGCCCCAGCTTTAGTAGCTGAATAGGGATTGGTTGAATTATACCTATCATTTTCTTTATAATTGACTCCCTTAGGGGCTGGCCCAAATACTTCATCAGTACTAAAATATGCAAATCTTTCTAGATGATCTAATTTTCTGGCATAATCTAAAATATGTGCTGTACCTACAACATTATCCATTACA